>OATH01000017.1_pt1 | contig 172885 bp, 164 predicted proteins | sample 1494971 | NCBI WGS metagenome assembly OATH01 (sample SAMEA2579949, study PRJEB22360) | human gut metagenome
TGCAGCGATTATTCTTTTTCTCCGAAAATAAATATTATTCTATAATGTTACCTTTTACTATGAAAATAGATAATGATGTTGTGACATTTTATTATTGTGGAATAAATATCGATGCGGAGTTAGTGTCAAATTTTATTAGCATATTAAACTCGGATTTATATAATTCACAATCTTGTTGGGATTTTATGACGCCAATTTATGAATTAGAAACCAAAAATGTAAATTTTTGGAAAATATTTAGCTACTTACTGAGTTGTGATTTAGGATATTTGAGATTTGATTATGATGAAAAAGGTTTCTTAGATGCTCAAAAACGAGGTACGCCTCATATTCATCCTAAGCATCATCTTGATATAAATTTTTCCAACTCTTCAACTTTTAAGAGTGGATTAATAAAAAAAATTAGTCAGCAAGAATTTATTGATATTGTTGATAATAAGAAAAAACGTTGGTTTTTAAAAGATGAAAGATGATGTAAATTAAAATTATATCAATAAAAAAGTAAGAGAACTAATAGCGTCTTTCTTTAATAAGAGATTGTTTAATATAAATATTATTACTACTAATAAAATCTATGGAATAGGAGAAATTTGCTCAACATTTCCATCATACTCTCCAGAACTTAATCCAGCTGAAACTCTCTGACGCATATTGAAAGGCAAATGGATAAGACCTGCTGATTACAATACTAAGGACTCGCTTTTCTATTGTACAAACAGAGCTCTAGCATCTATAGGTACGAACTTATTTGTGAATTACTCATATATGTAAAATTAATTTTGAATAGTTGCTTATAATTATAAAATAACTATATTGTTGAAAATATTCATTTGTTTTATGTATTTCATTTGTCATATATTAACTCCATTTCTAGGTTTACGTTTCATCCCACGAAGTATTTGTGCGGATTGTTCCTGATAGGATAGAGGTTGGCTTTGTTTTTTGCCAGCATCTATCCATTTAAGGAGCTCATCCTCATAGAAATATAATTTCTTACCACGTTTATAGGCTGGAATGAGACCTGTACGAGCAAGTCTGTAGATTGTCGGTTTTGATTTTTGGATAAGTATGCTAGCCTTATCTATGTCAATTAGTTGATGCTGATGATCAAGTCTCTGTGGTTGTAGGGTTTCAACCAATTGATAAATTTTCTCTACTTGTTCTGTTAAATAGTTTACAGCCTGCGGAAGCTTGTCGAATGTGATAGGTTCTTTTGTCATACTATCTGTTTTTGCTTTTGAGGATTAATACTTGTTGATGCAGTATTTATGGAATTATATTTGGATTTAATTTAATCAGGCACTCTGTTTCTGAGTGAGACATCTTCTTGATTATCGTGTTGATTTCATTTTCTTTCATGGTATCAGCAAATACTTTTTTAATGAATTCTGCTGTATATGAACGTCGTTTACCTAATGCTTTACCTATGTTCCAACCCAAATGCATAACATCTATAGCTTTCAATTTTGAATCTATTTTTATAGGAATAATAATGGTAGAAGTTTTATCCTGAAAGAAGTCCGAAATATACATACATAAACGCTGCAGATTTTCTTGGCTTGTATAAGCAGCCATCGTTTGATGGATGTATATATGTACTAACTCTAGCTTTTTATCGTTCGTACGTTTCTGTTCTATAATAGTATTCGATCGGAGTTTTTCATATTCCATAAATGCTTGCTCTGGTGCAATCACAGAATCATTAAGATGTTCATGGATAGATAAAGATTTGCTATGATGACATAAATATATAATTATCTCGTATAATGCAATTTGCATTGATATATATAATCCTGTAGATATTATAAAGACCGATATAAAGATAATATTTGAGCTGAATTGATCAAAGCCTGCATTGACTGCTTCAATGCGTATAGCAAGTGCTATAAGAAGTAATGTTCCAGCTACACTAGAATCTAAAATATAATATTCAAATTTCTTCAAATACATAAGCCATATGTTTAACTGTTCGTAAGCAAAGGTAATGTTTACTGATTATGTATTATCAGAAAATGACAAGAGTGACATCAGACTTCATCAAACGTCACTAATTGTCATAAATAGTTTGATTATTATTGGAAAGTATGAAGTGTTCAGATGGAATAGGGGCGGATTAATTTATGGGATTGAATGTAAGACATGAATTTATAACTTATCATATAATAAACAAAAGTGGCATCCTTTCTATATTATATGATAAGTTATGCTATAATTCCAATAATCGTTCCGCTAATGGCGCATAATACTTTTGTACTTCTTCAGCTGTTGGAGTATGACCGCCAGGAAAGTGGTATGAATATTTATAATGCATTAAAAATAAAGGCTCAAAGTGTGCCAGATGGTCATTCTCACCAAATATTCCCCATATATTTTCTTGGTTAGCTACCTGACAATTGTCCCATTGATGCTGTTGAAGTTCTGCGAATTCATCAATCAATGTTTGGTTAATGACAAGCTGCTGATTTCCGTTAGCTCGTGGTGATTTGTATTCATGCGAACCAATACGTTCCATCAAGAAGCGTGTCATTTCGAAATGAGGATTTCCGAGTAAAGCAGGGATATTGTTTTTAGATGCTACTATCTGTGCCAAAAACGAGCCATTACTGTTTCCTACCAATATATCAGGTTGTTCTTGGTTGCACAATCTTTGGATAAAGTCGAGAGTTTCCTGTGGATGCAGGGGTAAGTCTGGACTCAAAACTGTTGCCTTACCGCTGAAATATTCTTTCAAGGCAAGAGCTGGGATACATGTACCTGATGCAAAGAAACCGTGAAGGAAAAGAATTTTCTGTGCCATAATCAACAACCGCTTCCGTCAATATTACATGTTGCTCCTTCATTGATAGGACGTGAACGTAATCCGGCATCTTCTGGACTCAAAGTAACCGTACCGTCTTCCAATACAAAGCAAGGAATTCCAACGGCTCCAACACTTTTGGCTTCATTAAAGGCCGGATGATGATCCCGTAGTCTCAAGAATGCTTTCAAATCTCTTACGTGTTGACCAATATCGATGACTTCATATTGGTTATTACCTTTTACTTGTTCTTCTACATACGTACAATCCGGACAAGTTTCCATTCCATATATTTTTATCATAGCTGTAGTTATTCATTTAAAGAATCAATTTTCTTCAAAGATAGCGATTCTGTCAGATAAAGCAAACATAAAAACAGGTCATATCCGATAGATTTATCAGATATAACCTGTTAGTAGTAGGTAAGATAAGAGCTATATTATTTCAACGAAATCTTATTCGCCGTCTCTCGCTTCTTGGAATTGACCAAATCAGCATAAATCTGTGTTGTCGAAACATTTTTGTGAGTAAGCATTTTCGATACAGTATAAATATCTGTGCCTAAAGAGATTTGTATGACGGCGTACGAATGACGGAAGCAGTGGAAGGTTATGTGTTTTCTGATTCCGGCTTCGGCTATCCATTGTTTCAAGGGATGATGGGTCATGGAGCGGGTTAAGCCTTTGAAGACTTTTCCGGTACCCCATTCGCCACACAACTCCAGTGCCTCCTGACTGATGGGGAGGGTGGCCTCGGTTTCTGTTTTCTCGGTGCAAATACGGATGTAGTAGCCTTGATCCGGCCCGACTTCAAAATCACGCCAGTCCAGCTTCAGAATATCACTGATACGGAGACCGGTCATGCAGGCAAACAGGGAGGCCTGTTTTAAGACTGGAATCTTACACGGAGTAGCGGCCAGTTTCTTGACTTCATCAAGTGTCAGATACTCTTTCTTGACCTCTTTCCATTCGATTTTTTCCAAAAAATCGTTCAAATTCTCACGCAACATCTTCTCTTTATAGGCTATTTTCAGTAAGGCACGGAAAGTCGAATAATAGCCGGCTGCCGAATTACGTGAGATATAAGCATTGGGATGATTGATCTGTTTACATTTGAGCAGGTAATCCCTGAATTTCTCGCACAGTTCCACGGTAACATCACCAAAGGTGCATTTGCCGCTGACAAATTTCTCGAAGTGGTTATACACACAATCCCATTTCTCATATTTTTCCCGTGCCTTTGTCCGGAAGTAGGCGAGGAAATCTACCTTTTGCTTGTTCTTGTCCAGGAACCCGAATTCTTCATTGATAAGCGACTGGACACGGATACAGCGGATTGCCTCTGCCTTGTTTAGCATGTCCTGATTGAACATTCTTTGCTGCTCGTTTTTAGGCTTGGCATAGATATAAATGCCGAGGAATTCCCGGCGACTCATCTTCATCGTGTAAGGATTGCGGATGGCCGGATAATAATCCAGATAAAGAGATATGCGGTCGTTACGCAATGGCTTTTGTCTCAGAGTTACGTTGGTGCATGTAAGTGTCATAGCTATATTGTTTTTTGATTAATACTTGTTTTTGTTGCAAATAAAATAGGTGTTATGATGGTGGTATTTATCACCGGAAAATAACTTTCGGCTCATTCTATCTTTGGAGGCTCAAAGAACTTGTCCAGCTCAGCCCGCAGAATCTTGGTATATTTACCTACCTTGATACGGGGGATATTATGGTATTTCACATAATGGTAGAGTTGATCCCGTGTCAGATTGAATCGCTCCATCGCTTCGGCAATAGTGTAGTATTTTGGCTCTTCTGGAGCAATGAGACCTTTGGCAATATCCACATGCTTCTTGGAATAGTACACCATGATACCGACCTTCTTCTTGGGAATGGCATTCTTTGATACGAAAGAATAGATGGCCGTCAGCGTCATGCCGAACTTCTTTTGCATGTCTTGCGTGCTGTACCATTCCTTAATTTCAGGATCGGGAGCTTTCTTTGCAAAGTAGTCATCAATATGCTTTTTGCTCCAATAGGTTTTCCCACGGTGAAAGGTTCGTGGAATATTATGTTCCTTAGCGATGTGAAATATCCAGGAATCCTTTACGCCATACTTCTCCTTGACTTCAGCTGTAGTGTAGAAATCATTAATAGAAGGTTTGTCTCTGACCGGAATCTTAAAATCTATAGGCTTATTGAATAAGTTATCAATATCTTCCTTTTTCAATAGAAATTTATATCCAAGTCGGGAGGCTTTTAGTTCACCTCTTTTTAGGTATCCATAAAGAGTAGGTCGGGTTACTCCAATGTATGTGGCAGCTTCTGTGATAGTAAGAATAGGTTTGTCTCTGATTTTTGCAATCGGCTTCTCCTTGATGACTTTTTCGACAACTTGGTTGTTAGCCTTAATAGAAGCCTCACGTTTCTTCTGTTTATACAGAAGGTTTGCACATCTGTGCGAACAACAGGTTGTAGTTGTTTTATGCGCAATGAATTCTTGCTTGCACCACGCACAGATTCGTCTGATTTCAATGTTGCTACTCATGTTATTTCTCCTTATTTCTCCAATATTTTTGTATAACTCCGTAAAATCCCGTAAAATGGCGTAAAAGTTCTCCACGACCTTGTCAACGAAAATCCTCAGATTTCGTGGTGAGGTACACAGGAGGTACAAAAAATGGCGTAAAAAGGCTTAGCAACGATTATCAACGATACTTGAGCAACAAAAAAGGCGCCCGTAAAGAGCGCCATATTAATCGATTGTAATCAATTAATATTTTATAATCAGATATTTACTTGCCGATGCAGAAGTTTTTAAATATATTTTCAAGCACTTCATCATTAGTTACATCTCCCACAATATCTGAAAGATGGAAGATACATTGTCTTAAATCCTCGCTTACCAAATCTCCTGGTAGATCCGATTGTAATCCTTCCTGTACTCTATGAATGGAGTTCAGGGCTTGGACTAATGCTTCGTAATGTCTTGCATTTGTGATAATAATATCATTAAGACTGATTTCCGGCAAAGTAGCTGCTTGCACTAATTTCTCTTCCAAAGTGGTTATGTTTTCTCGTTTCTTGGCGGAAATAAATAACTTCTCCGTTTCAATATTGGCAAACATAGTTGCTAGTTCTTCTTTTTGTATGGGCAGTAACAATTCTGATTTATTGAACAGAATAATCAGTTTCTTACTTTGGCAATGCGGAAGAATTTCGGTTTGTAACTCTTCGAGCCGCCCTTTGACATCTGTAGAGTCTATCATCCATAAAATGATATGGGATTGTTCCATTTTTTTAAAAGTGCGCTTTATCCCTAGACTTTCAATGGTATCGGATGTCTGACGGATGCCTGCGGTGTCAATGAACCGGAAGGTAATGCCTTGTAAATTTATTGTATCCTCTATCACATCGCGGGTGGTTCCATGGATATCGCTTACAATGGCTTTTTCTTCATTTAGCAATGCATTCAATAAAGTGGATTTTCCAACGTTCGTTTCTCCGATAATCGCTACCGGAATACCGTTTTTGATGGCATTTCCTACGCTGAAAGAGTGTGCTAATCGTGCAATGACTTGTTCGATATGGGCAGCGAGTTCGTTCAGTTCACTGCGGTTGGCGAACTCCAATTCTTCATGGTCGCTAAAGTCCAGTTCCAACTCCATTAACGAAGTGAAGTGTAGCAACCGATTACGTAGTTCGGCAAGTTCTTTACTGAATCCACCGCGCATTTGGCTCATTGCCAGACGATGACTTGCAGCAGAAGAAGAAGCGATTAAATCAGCTACGGCTTCGGCTTGGCTCAAGTCCATCTTTCCGTTCAGAAAAGCACGTTGGGTGTACTCACCAGGCAATGCGGATCGGCATCCGCTCTGGATGAGGAGTTGTATTACTTGTTGTAAAATATAGGATGAACCATGACACATGATTTCTGTGCTGTCTTCACCGGTATAAGAATGGGGGGCACGGAATAAAGAAACCAATACTTCGTCGATAACTTCTCCTTGTGGAGAAAGGATTTTTCCGAAAGTAAGAGTATAAGGCTTTCGCTCGGTTAATGGTTTTCCTTGTACAGGGATAAATAGGTGTGAAGTTATTTCAATAGCTCTAGGACCGGATACACGGATAATTCCGATGGCTCCTCCTTGAGCGGTGGCAATTGCACAGATAGTATCTTGGTTTATCATTTTCATCTTAATAGTACAATGTTTTAGCTATGACGGCAGCTACTTTTTCCAAGTAGTAGCGGTCTATTTCATTAAAAGAGTTTAATACGTCGCTATCAATGTCCAACACTCCTTTTACTTGTTCATCAGCAAGGATAGGGACTACTATTTCGGAACGGGAGAGGGAGCTGCATGCAATGTGTCCGGGGAATTGTTCCACATCAGGTACTATCAGTGTACGAGATTCAGCCCATGAAGTTCCGCATACTCCTTTTCCTTTGCGGATGTGGTAACAAGCGACACTTCCTTGAAAAGGACCGAGAATGAGTTTATCATTTTTGACTAGATAGAAACCTACCCAAAAAAAACCAAAGGCTTCATGAAGGGCGGCACAGGCATTGGCAAGAACACTAACTTCTTCCTTTTCGTTCGAAATTAGAAGCTCGAATTGGGGTAGGAAGAGGCTGTAGCGTTCTTCTTTATCAGTAGTTGTTTGTTTGAAATTGGCTTCCATCTGTAGTGATTATATTCGTTCTAAAACTTTTTTTATCAGTTCGTCAATAGAATTTTTATATCCTGTGTTGGCTTCCTTTATTAATCGGTTAGCAATAACCATACATACAGTCATCGCTTTGTGACCCATTAAGCGTGCAAGCCCTGCAAGTGCAGAACTTTCCATTTCGAAGTTAGTGATATGGTACCCCTCATATTCAAATTGTTCAATTTTCTCATTTTGTTTGGGATCGGCCAAAGGGATACGGAGCTCCCGTCCTTGTGGTCCAAAGAAGCCTCCGGCTGCGATAGTTACCCCGCGAATCATATCATTTTGTGCGATGCGGTCAATGAGTTCTTTGTCTGCATTAATAACGTAAGGATGTGCGATGCATACATTGCCTTCCCAACCCATATAATTGATGAATGCTTGTTCCATTTTGAGATCACATACTTCATTACGGCCGGCATAAAAATTAAGCAATCCATCAAAACCGATAGACTTTTCTGAACAGATATATGTACCTACAGGAGTATAAGGTTGCAAACCTCCACAAGTACCTATGCGTACTAGTTGCAGTTGGCGTAACTTATCTTTCTCATAACGGCTTTTAAAATCGATATTAGCCAAAGCATCCAATTCGTTCATTACGATATCTATATTGTCGCAGCCAATACCTGTAGAAACTACCGTAATACGTTTATCTTTATAGGTTCCGGTAATGGTCTTAAACTCACGACTTTCTACTTCACACTCTATGGTGTCGAAATGGGAAGCTACTAAAGCTACACGACCCGGGTCACCCACAAGAATTATTTTATCTGCTAGTTGTTCCGGCTTTACATGAAGGTGAAAAATAGAACCATCAGGATTGATAATCAATTCAGATTCGGCATAATATTTTTTCATGGCCATTGCTTTTAATTGTTTTTATAATAAATATTTTTTCAAAATAATAGAAGAAGATCTATGGATGCATACATTTGATATCTTTTCGGAATATCGGGTAACTTCATGAGAGCTTGCTTCTATGGTAGATATAATCAGTACGTCCTAAGTTATTATTTGCTTAACGGTTCATTGCCGAAACTTGTTTCGGGTTTTGCAATATTTTCGCGCATGGAGGTATCTGCCTGTATATTTTTCATACGATAATAATCCATGATACCTAGATTGCCACTACGAAATGCTTCAGCCATGGCTTTGGGTACTTCAGCTTCTGCTTGGATTACGTTGGCGCGTGCTTCTTCGGCTTTCGCTTTCATTTCCTGTTCCAGTGCGACTGCCATGGCACGACGTTCCTCAGCCTTGGCTTGTGCGATATTTTTGTCTGCATTAGCTTGATCAATTTGCAAGGCTGCACCGATGTTTCTACCTATGTCTATATCCGCAATATCGATTGATAGAATTTCAAAAGCTGTTCCGGCATCCAAGCCTTTGCGGAGTACCAGTTTGGAGATTGAATCCGGATTCTCCAATACCGATTTGTGGTTCTCGGACGATCCGATAGAGGATACGATACCTTCGCCTACACGTGCTAAAATGGTGTCTTCTCCTGCGCCACCTACTAATTGACGTATATTAGCGCGTACGGTAACGCGTGCCTTGGCTATCAATTGGATACCATCTTTTGCTACGGCAGTAACAGGAGGAGTGTCAATTACTTTCGGATTGACAGACATTTGCACGGCTTCAAATACATCACGACCTGCCAAGTCAATTCCTGTTGCCATTTGAAAAGAAAGTTCGATGTTAGCTTTAGAAGCAGAAACCAATGCGTGTACCACTTTTTCTACGTGTCCGCCTGCCATATAGTGTGCTTCCAGCTCGTCGCGAGTGATAGTACTCAAACCGGCTTTATGCGCTTCAATCATTGCCGGGACGATGACGTATGGCGGGACATTTCGGATGCGCATTAAGAATAACTGTATCAATGAGATGCGTACACCTGATACTTTGGCTGAAAGCCAAAGGAAGAATGGTACATAATGAAAAAATAATATTACAAAAATAATTCCACCTCCAATGAGAATGAAGGGAAGATAGTTGGGTTCAATCATGGTAATTCGTATTTTAGTGTGAATATTTATGTTATTTGAGTTTACGTACAATGACCGTATTTTCTACGATACGCTCTACATAGATAGGTGTTTTTTCATCTATCAGTCCGTCGGCAGAACGGACTTCTATAATATGTCCGCTTATCTCAGCATTACCGATCAAGGCTAGACGAGTAACTGTGATACCTTTGTTACCGACTTTAATATTCAATCCTTTCAATGGGTTGATTTTATAGTCGAGGCTTTTCTTTAAAGATAGTTTATCCATTGTCTTGGAATGCATAAACCACGCGGTGATACCGATACATCCCACAGCTGAAACTGCCAGTGTAAGAAAGCCTGCTTCCGGCCCTAAAGCGGAAAAGGCATAATAATTAGCATACAAGATACAAATAACTGACGCTATTCCGGCAATACTAATACCTGGAATAAGGAATACTTCTACAATAAAGAGAAGTAGACCGGCCAATATTAGAGCGATGATAATAAGTGCTTCCATTTTAGCTTGTATTAGTGTTTTAATTTCTTTATCTCTTCGTTTCGTACGTTCAGAGTAAGCTTTTCAATTTCTTTCAAAAGCTGTTCGGTCCGTTTTTCTAAGTCAAGTATGCCGGGAGCGAGGGCTTTCTTTTGTGAACGATTGCTTTGAGCATATTGCTCTCGTTTCTCTTCAAGATTTTTGGAGAGCATATCATAATCTTTTTGCTTCTGCATCACTTGTTGGTATGCGGCTCGTGCAGGGGTGGAGCGGAAATCATTGAGAGTGTGATAGACAGTGGAATCATCTATTATAAATAAAAAGTCTCCTTCCTTCTTTTCCGTATCTTTGGCATATATCAGGGCAGCTAACTTTTGTTTGGCAATACGTACTTTATCTGTATCTTTCCAAGTGGTTCGGATAGAACGCAAGCTAGCTGCCTCTTTAAGTGTTGTCGGGTCAGTATTTTCATAATCGTATACTACCTTCGTTTCATTTGGAACAAAAACATAAATACAGACCTTGTCTTCAGGTTGATAGCGGTCGGATGCAAACCATCCTAAATTATTTAATTCATCAATGACATACATATAATCATTGGCCGGTGAATTAAAGGGCATTCCAATATTATCCGGTCGTAAGTAGCTACTACTTTCTGAGTCATAGCGAGTAACAAATATGTCATATCCACCCAACGAGCCTTCTCCATCAGAAGCATAATATAGTGTTACTCCGTCTGCCATCAGATAGGGGTAGTTGACATTTCCCTGTTCATTCAGGGTATTTAAAGGTTCCGGATCGCTCCAATTATTTATCAGCTTTATGCGTGAGTAAAGTTGCATTTTTCCATCAGGGTCTTGATCACCATAAATTATTTTATTACCCATTTCTGACTGGTAAATAGTGCCTGCGATGGAGTTGTCTTGATGTAAAGTACCTGATTCACGACTCACTTTATATGCTTTCAGAAATTCGTTCTTGTCTACCACAAAGCTATCTATTACGGCTACGTCTTCCACACCCTTAATCATGCGTGCGCCTTGTTTGATAATTTCTAATTCGGATTCAGCTGCTTCGGTTGGTCGTTTTTTCTTTTCCAGCCATTCGATATGTTGCTCGTAGTTGTCCACTGCATCTTCGAAGCGGTACATATCATAATATAGCTTTCCCAGATATTTGAATGCATCAATCACTTTGCGTGCCGCACTTTTCTCCAGATAGGGTTGTGCTTCAACTTTTTCTCCGGTTTCATAGCAGCAAGCACCATACCAATAATTATAATTGGCATTGGATGGGGCTTTTTTCACCAAACTCTGAAACACAGGTTTGGCCTTTTCAAATTCTCCTTCAAGGAAAAGTTTTTTAGCTTGTTCGAGGTTTTGCGCCATCATGCTGCTCGTCAGCCCCAAGGCAAACAGGCAGGCTATGTATTTTTTGCGTATCATTTTATCTGCAATATTTGTACTATTCTAAATTCAAAAATACAATATTTATTGGAATTATGCCACTTTACTTCATTCTATTTTATGAAATCTTCCATAAATCATTCTTTTCATGTATTTTTGTGCCCGATTTCTAAAAACAGATATGGCACAATTTACGGAAGAAGATAAAATAATGCGCCGTGTGGAGCAACGCTTTAACAAGGGGATGGTGAAATATCGTCTTATTGAAGATGGAGATAAGATATTGGTTGGTTTGTCCGGAGGTAAAGATTCGTTGGCGTTATTGGAATTGTTGGCAAAGCGTTCTCGTATCTTAAAACCACGCTTTACGGTTATGGCAGTACACATTGGCATGACGAATATTCCTTATCAGTCCGATTTGGAATACTTGAAGAATTATGCTGAGGGTTTGGGAGTGCCATTTGTGTATTTTGAAACATCGTTCGATTTGTCAACTGATACTCGTAAATCTCCGTGCTTCCTTTGTTCGTGGAATCGGAGGAAGGCTCTTTTCACAGTTGCTAAAGAGCATGGATGTACTAAGATAGCATTGGGGCATCACATGGATGATATTTTGGAAACATTGTTGATGAATATCACTTTTCAAGGGGCATTTGGAACTATGCCGCCTCGGTTGGTGATGCGTAAGTTTGACATGACTATCATTCGTCCCATGTGCTTGGTGCATGAGTCTGATTTGTCAGATATGGCTCGTGTTCGGGGGTATCGTCGGCAGATAAAGAATTGTCCTTACGAAAGCCAGTCAAATCGTTCGGACATGAAAGAGGTGTTGAAATCTTTAGAGAAATTGAATCCCGAGGCACGTTATAGCTTATGGGGAAGTATGACAAACATACAGGAGGATTTACTTCCTGATAAAATAGATTAAGAACAAAATGGTATCTCAAGGTATTTATTCAATCGTTTTATTGATTTTTTCGAATGTGTTCATGACTTTTGCATGGTATGGGCATTTAAAGATGAAACAGGAATTCAGTTGGTTTGCGGCACTTCCATTGATTGGCGTGATTGCTTTTAGTTGGGCGGTTGCTTTTTTTGAGTATTGTCTTCAGGTGCCTGCCAATCGTTTAGGCTTTCGCGATAACGGAGGGCCGTTTGATATCATGCAGTTAAAAGTAATACAAGAAGTGATTACGTTAGCCGTGTTTACTCTATTTTCAGTTTGGGCTTTTAAAACGGAACTGAAGTGGAATCATTTAGCGGCTTTCCTTTGTCTGGTTTTGGCCGTTTACTTTGTTTTTAAGAAGTAGTGAGTCAGAAGATTCCACTACTCCCGGGTAGAGCCTTTCGGCTTGTTTACGCAGAAGTTCCATCATTAGGGTAGTGTCTTTCTTTACAGTATCCTGCAGGGTTGGTATATAGTCCATATAGCTTTTCCAGGCATTGGCATGTTTGCGGTTGCGTTTGATGGCACGTCCTCGTGTGGTAAGGTTTTCATAAAGTAATTTTTCGGCATCGAAAGTATATGTTGCTCCTACGCTGACTTGAATGGCATTGTTATTTTTGCCGGTAAGTATAACACGTTGTTCCCTTACATCATATTTGATTGCGCTGTTTACATTTAACACCATGGATATTTTCAGTTCTTTCTCATTGGTGATAATCGGATCATTTACCGGGTCTTCATCCCATCTTGTATAGGGGGTGTAAGGGGTAAAGCGAACATATTGGGGTTTTATCCATTGGGTGGTATCTCCAAAGTTTTTGGGTAAGGCATCTAGAAATTTCATCCATGGTTTGTCTTGAGATATCATCGGACTTCCTTGGATGGCATCCTTAGTCGGTTTAAAGTCAAAATGAATTGATTTTACAGCTTCTTTGTTGATGATTAATTCTTCCTCTCCATTTAACAATTGCTGTAAACGGAGAGAATCCTGTTTGCTCCATTGTGCTTGTGCTGTCAGTGCCGCTAAGGTACAGAGTAATATGCTGAGACTTACCCTTTGGGTCATTTGTTTTCTCTTTATACGTGATTATATGTTGGCAAAAGTAACTAGGAGTAGCTATAATACCGGTTAAATCAGCGTTATTATTTGTTTATTACCCGGAATGTTTAAGAATTATTTAGTTAATGATGGTATATGTTATGATTAGACACAGATTTCACGGAATGGAGAATAAGTTCATGCAAATCCGTGTCTTCTGTGTCTAATGTATCTGTTATTTCTGCTGAGTTAATTGTGCATGCATGGCGGCAGCGGCTCTGCGTCCGTCGCCCATTGCCAGAATCACCGTTGCTCCTCCGCGAACGATATCTCCACCGGCATAGATAGTCGGGATGGATGATTGCATATTATCGTTTACAGCGATAGTTCCTTTACGTCCCAATTCCAATCCTTTGATAGAGCTGGGAACGATCGGGTTGGGAGATACGCCCACACTGACAATAGCCATGTCTATATCGATGGTTTCTGTTGCTCCCGGAATGGCTACAGGACTGCGGCGACCCGAAGCATCTGGTTCACCCAATTCCATCTTTTGCAATACTACTTGTTTGACGCGCCCTTTTTCGTCAGCGATGTACTCAATGGGGTTGTGGAGAGTCATGAATTCCACTCCTTCTTCTTTGGCGTGTTTTACTTCTTCCAAACGTGCCGGCATTTCTTCCTCTGAACGGCGGTAAATAATCATGGCGCGCTCTGCTCCCAAACGGCGGGCGGTGCGGACAGAGTCCATGGCAGTGTTGCCTCCACCGATAACGGCTACATTCTTTCCAAATACCACCGGAGTATCAGAATCATCGCTGGCTGCATCCATCAGATTTACACGGGTCAGGTATTCATTGGAAGACATGATGTTGATGGAGTTTTCCCCCGGAATGTTCATGAAGTTGGGCAGGCCGGCGCCTGATGCGACAAATATACCTTTGAAACCTTCGGCTTCCAAATCTTCCACACTGATGGTTTTGCCTACAATGCAATCTTTCATAAAGGTGACACCCATTTTTGCCAAGTTATTGATTTCCACATCTACAATCTTGTTGGGCAGGCGGAATTCAGGGATGCCGTATTTCAATACGCCGCCGATTTCATGTAATGCTTCGAATACGGTTACTTCATAGCCCAGCTTGGCCATATCTCCGGCAAAGGAAAGTCCTGCAGGACCTGAACCGATGACGGCTATCTTGATACCGTTTTTTTCTGCTATGTGTGGGACGGATATTTGCCCGCTTTCACGTTCGTAATCAGCTGCAAAACGTTCCAAGTAACCAATGGCAACAGCTTCGTGTCCGGCTTTCAAATGTGTACATTGCGATTCGCATTGTTTTTCTTGTGGACAAACGCGACCACATACAGCCGGCAGAGCACTGGTCTCTTTCAGAGTCTTTGCAGCTTCGAGGAATTCTCCGCGTTCGATGTTTTTAATGAATTTAGGAATATTGATTCCTACCGGGCAGCCATTCATGCAAGTCGGGTTGGGACAATCCAGACAACGCTTGGCTTCCGTTATGGCTTGTTCTTCGTTCAGTCCCAAGTTCACTTCTTCTTTACGGCTATGCGAACGGTATTCTGCATCCAGCTCATTCATCTTGACACGGGGAATGGCCATGCGTTCTTTGGGTTTCATCGCTTTGCGCAACTCTGTACGCCAAGGGGCATCACGTCCATCAAGTTCCTTGGTCGCTTCGCAAGTTTCGGGTTGTTTGTCTGTATCCAGTTTATGAATTTCTTCCCTTTCAATCTCTTTGAAAGCTCCCATACGTTTTAGCATTTCATCGAAATCCACTTGATGTCCGTCAAATTCAGGACCATCCACGCATACGAAGCGTGTTTTGCCTCCCACGGTGATGCGGCATGCACCACACATACCTGTTCCGTCCACCATGATGGTGTTCAGAGATACATCGGTAGGTATTTCATATTTCTTAGTCAGCAGGCAGACAAATTTCATCATGATGGCGGGACCGATGGCGAAGCATTTGTTTACTTTTTCGCGTTTTATCACTTCTTCTACACCTTCTGTCACCAGTCCTTTACGACCATATGAGCCGTCGTCTGTCATAATGATTACTTCGTCAGAACTTTCACGCATTTCTTTTTCGAGAATAATCAGTTCTTTGCTGCGTCCTGCCAATACGGTGATGACACGGTTTCCGGCGGCTTTTAATGCTTGGACAATAGGAAGCATTGGGGCAACGCCGACTCCTCCTCCGGCACAGACTACGGTTCCGAAGTTTTCGATGTGGGTAGCTTTTCCCAATGGACCTACAACATCAGTGATGTAATCACCCTCATTCAGTTCGCAAAGACGGGTAGAGGAGAGTCCTACCTCTTGCACTACCAATGTGATGGTTCCTTTTATGGGGTCTGCACCGGCTATGGTCAGCGGCATACGTTCGCCTTTTTCGCCTACACGGACGATTACAAAGTGTCCTGCTTTGCGAGACTTTGCAATAAGAGGAGCCTCTATCACCAGCTTAAAGACCTTTTCTGAGAAATGTTCTTTTGAAATAATCTTATTCATTTTGCTATACTATAAGTTAGTTGTTCTTCTTGCTTGGATATCAATTTGATAATTGTTTGCAAAGTTATGATTATATTTTCTAACGACAAAAGAAAAGCCACCCTTTTATATGGGTGGCTTATGCTATATGACTAAGTCTTGTTATTGTATATGAAATTTGTAACCGATTACACCATAGTATATCAGTCAATCATGTCAAATCCACAATAGGGAACCAATGCTTTGGGGATACGGATTCCTTCGGGAGTCTGATTGTTTTCAAGCAGTGCTGCAACGATGCGCGGCAATGCCAATGCTGAACCGTTCAATGTATGGCAAAGTTCGGTTTTCTTGTCTGCGTTGCGATAGCGGCATTTCAGACGGTTAGCCTGATATGTGTCGAAGTTTGAAACGGAGCTGACTTCCAACCAGCGTTTCTGTGCTTCCGAATATACTTCAAAATCGAAGCAAAGAGCAGCTGTAAAACTCATATCACCGCCACAAAGACGGAGAATACGATAGGGGAGTTCCAGCTTTTGTAATAGACCTTCTACGTGATTCAGCATTTCCTGATGTGATTGTTTGGAATGTTCGGGCTTGTCAATGCGGACTAATTCTACTTTGGAGAATTCGTGCAAGCGGTTCAGACCGCGAACATCTTTACCGTATGAGCCGGCTTCACGACGGAAACATTGAGTGTATGCACAATTTTTGATAGGCAATTGCTTTTCATCCAAAATAACATCGCGATAGATGTTTGTCACAGGCACTTCGGCAGTGGGAATCAAATATAAATCATCTACTTCGCAGTGATACATCTGTCCTTCTTTGTCAGGCAATTGTCCGGTTCCATAACCGGAGGCGGTGTTGACAACCGTCGGAGGCATAATTTCGTCATAACCGGAAGCACGTGCTTCGTCAAGGAAGAAGTTTATGAGTGCGCGTTGCAAGCGTGCTCCTTTACCCTTATATACAGGAAAACCGGCGCCGGTAATTTTTACGCCCAAGTCAAAATCGATTAAGTCATATTTCTTGGCAAGTTCCCAATGGGGAAGTGCATCTTTAGGGAGCTCGGTTTCCATACCTCCCATCTTTTCCACTACGTTATCTTCGGCCCCAAAGCCTTCGGGTACTTCATCATAGGGAACATTGGGGATGGTATAGAGCAGATTGGTCATGTCTTCTTGAGCTTGGTCCATTTCGGCTTGCAGGGTTTTGCTGATTTCTTTGATTTCAGCAACGCGTGCTTTAGCTGTTTCTGCTTCCTCCTTTTTGCCTTCTTTCATGAGCAGACCGATAGATTTCGAGATAGAGTTGACCTCTGCCAGATTTTTATCTAATTGATTCTGTGTATTACGTCTTTTATCATTAAATGCAAGCACTTGTTCAATGGTTGCTTTTGCATCTTTGAAGTGCTTTTTTTCCAATCCGCGGATAACTCCTTCCGTGTTGTCGGTAATTTGTTTAATAGTAAGCATATCTTTTACTCTTTTTGATATTTCTTTAATTAGTGGACAAAGATAGATAAAAAAATGGTAAGGTGTATGAGTTATTCGTTACTTTTGCATTTGGATTTAATATGAAAATGAACGGAAGATGAATTATCTTGAAATAGTGGGTACTCTTGTCGGGCTGCTTTATTTGTGGTTTGAGTACAAGGCAAGCATTTGGTTGTGGCCTGTGAGTGTCATTATGCCTGCCATTTATATAGTTGTGTACTATCAGGTGGGGCTGTATGCAGATTCGGGTATCAGTGTTTATTATTTGCTGGCGGGTATCTATGGCTGGTGGGTATGGTTGAGGCATGTTCCCGGCAGGCAGGAGAAATTGATTACTTTTACTCCTCGCAAGTTGTTTATGCCTTTGTTTGTTGTTCTATGCCTTGTGTTTGCGTTGATAGGTGGGATATTGGCAACGTATACAGACAGTACAATACCATGGTGGGATAGTTTTACTACAGCTTTAAGTATTATAGCTATGTGGATGTTGGCACATAAATATGTGGAGCAATGGTTGGTGTGGCTTGTTGTAGATGTTATATCTTGCGGGTTATATCTTTATAAAGATCTTTATTTTACTTCCTTTCTTTATGGACTTTATGCCGTGATAGCTTTTGGGGGGTATCTAAGGTGGAAACAATTAATGAATGTAACAGAATGAAAGAATATAAATTACCGGAACAAATAAATATACCTCAAACTATTATATTGGCAGATGGAGACTTCCCTTCTTCTTCTTTGGCTAAGGAATGGTTGAGGGAGTGTCCTTATGTGGTTTGTTGTGACGGGGCGGTCAACACATATCTTCGCTTTGGGAAGATGCCGGCTGCTATTGTGGGTGATGGTGATTCGTTATTGCCGGAGATAAAGGAACGCTATGTTCATCTCATTCATCGTGAAACGGAGCAGGATACGAATGATTTGAGTAAGGCATTTCGTTTCTGTCTGTCTCAGGGAAGGCGGGATATTACGATTATGGGGGCTACCGGTAAGCGGGAAGATCATACTTTGGGAAACATCAGTCTGCTTGCTGACTATATGGAGCAGGCAGAAGTGAGGATGTTGACTGATTATGGGCTGTTTATACCTATTAAAGAAGATAGCGTGTTTGAATCTTTTCCGACTCAACAGGTTTCTGTTTTTAATATGGGGGCTACGGAACTTTCGGCAGACGGCTTGGTTTATCCTCTTTCTGCTTTTACGAATTGGTGGCAGGGGACATTGAATGAAGCTATCGGCAATCGGTTTATTATTCATGTACACGGCAAAGTGCTTGTTTTCAGGGTAATATGATTCTTTTTTAAAGATTTCAATGCCTTTTTGGGAATTACCCGTAAAATAGAGAGGGCTTGCTTCATTCCATGTCGGAAAGCATGCTTTTACACGTACGTCCGCATGGAGCTTCACATACGTATGTGTAAGGCTGCGCATACGTCCGTACAGGCTCATACGTACTAACGTGAAATTGTGTACTTCCAAAAAGACAAAGACGTTTTGTAAAAAGAGCAAGAGCTTTCTCAAAAAGATAATGGTCTTTTAAAAAAAGAAAAGGAGCTTTTTCCAAAAGATAACGAGCTTTTTTAAAAACACTTTGATCTTTTTTTACCCTTTGTCGGGACTTGGTAAGCCGTTGGAAAGGCTGATACATAAAGGGCACTTCCGGAAGTTATCTGAAGAACAGGGTGAACTTTTAAGAGTAAAAGCTCTTCTTTATGGTTTGGCAGGTGAGCCAATAACAAAGTCCGGGCTTTGTACATAAAAAAAGATTGTGTCAAAATACTGACACAATCTTCTTTTTAATTCTTTTTTTTGTAGGGGACCGAATTATGCTTCTACAGCCGGAATGATAGATACTGATCTCTTATCTTCACGACCTACTTTAAAACATACTGTACCATCTACCAAAGCGAAAAGAGTGTGGTCACGACCCATACCGATGTTGTTGCCCGGATGGAATTCTGTACCTCTCTGACGAACGATGATGTTTCCTGCTTTACAAGCTTGTCCACCAAATATCTTAACGCCTAATCTCTTACTTGCTGATTCACGGCCGTTCTTAGAACTACCTACACCTTTTTTATGTGCCATTTCTTCTTAAATTTTAAATGATTAAGCAATAACTTGTTTAATAGTTAACTCTGTAAACTGCTGGCGGTGACCGTTCAGTTTTCTATAACCTTTTCTTCTCTTTTTGTGGAATACAAGTACTTTGTCGCCTTTTACCAGCGGAGATACTACTTCACAAACTACCTTGGCACCTTCTACAGTAGGAGCACCTACAGTTACTGTTCCATTGTTGTCTACCAACAATACTTTTTCAAATTCAACAGTTGCGCCGTTTTCTGCGTTCTGAATGTGGTGTACAAACAGTTTTTTGCCTTCTTCAGCTTTGAACTGCTGACCGTTAATTTCTACAATTACGTACATGTTATTTTTATATTAAACGGGTTTTCTCCGTAAGGTGGACATCATCTCTGAAGTCTCTTTTCGACCTCCACGGACTAAATCGGGCACAAAATTACTGATATTATTTTGAACTTCAAAAACTTTCTGCTCTTTTTTTATTCAAATCATATACTCATCTTTTTAGTATCGCCTATCTGAGGTAGGCAATTGTTGCAAGTAATGTGATGAATAAGGTTGCCGCCAATAGCATAATCAATGCACAATAGCAGAACATGACGGTAGTTCGTTTGAAGCTTTTCCACCATGACAGGTTGAACAGCTGCCGATAGTCCCATACGAACAGGAGGAAGATGGCTTCATAGCTCAAATCGAAGATGTCATTCAGGTGGGCTTCCCGGGTGAAAGGCAGGATGAGAAGGGATATCCAGAGTATCTGACAGGCAATATATACCTGTGCAAAGAATTGTTCGGTCAGGTTAAACCGATGACCGACAAGAGATTTGCGGAAACTCCATCGGCTTGCCAATGTGAAAACCGGTAGTAAAAGCAGTATACTGAAAGCTTTATTTCCATGAATCCAACTTCTCATTAAATTGTAAACGGCTGAAATATATTTGTTTTCGCTTAGGAAGTTCTCTTTATATTCGTCTAATGCTACACCGACAGCTATACCGGCCTCTGTTAAATCGTCAACAATGTCATCGTTGTCGTCGGTTGCGGTTCTTGTATTATCCGGCTTGTCTTTCAATTTTACGTTTATTTTATCTTCCATGGTGATGTCGGTATCCGCTATTCGGGCGCTGTCGGCATAGAGCAGACTTTGTCCCAAATATATCCGGGCACTGTCTTTGATGGCATATTCTTTCTGCTCTTTGATATTGTCTATCAGTTGTTCGTATGTGGGAGTTTCTTTGTATTCTTTATCTCTGTTTTTCAGTGCCTCCGGGTCTATCAGCTGGACAAACATGATATAAAGGGCAGCCAGTACAAACAGGCTTTGGAATGGTTTGAAGTAATGCACTCGTTTTCCATCTATATAATCTCTTATCATATATCCGGGACGGTAGAGAAATTCCAGCAGGTTGCGGCTGAATCCATTATCGATATTGAAAAATCCGCTTAATATGTTCTGGAAGGCGTTGCGAATAGTGAAGCGTGGCGTATTTTGTGTCTGTCCGCAATCGGGACAGAAGTTGCCTTGAAACGTCTTTCTACAGTTCTTGCATGTGTGGGGTTGTTGGTCTTTGGGCAGTTCTTTCTTCCCTCTGATTTGTTTTTGATGAAGAAGCCGGTAATAGATGAGGGCTTTATGGGGCACCAACCGCTGAAGAAGGGGAGGCGTGGTCTCCTTGTTTATCAGCGGCAGCAGGGTGAGGTCGGGCAGAATCTGCCGGTGTCGGTATTCGGCAAGTTCTTCGCGCGTGGTCATGCCGTTCAGTACGCCTACGAAGTCTACTCCGGCTAATAGGGCGGTTTGTGCGTCGATGATGCTGTCACCTATATATAATGTGTCTTTTTTCTTGCGATGCAGGCAGCGTAGTGCTTTCAGAAGTCCTTGAGGGCTTGGCTTTGCCTTTTTCACATCCTCTCCGCCGATGATGATGTCGAAGAATTTGTTTGGGAAATGCTGGTCCACCATTTCATGGATGCGGTAGCGATATTTGGTGGAGATGATACCAATTTGGGCTCCTCTCTTTTTCAGGGCTTTCAGCACTGCAACGGTTTCGGGGAAGAACTTGGTATTGGCGGTCATATGTATGTCCGCTTCTTTCACATATTCTTTTTTATAGGAGATGAGTGTATTTTTGTCGGTGATGCCGGTCAGGATGCTGAATGAGTCTTCAAGTGTTTTTCCGATGGTGCGTTTGATACTTTCATCGGTTATATCGGTGTGTCCGTGGCGTGTTAACACATTGCGGAAGCAAATTACGATTCCACGTGATGAATCGGCCAAAGTATAGTCGAAGTCAAATAAATAAGTCTTGTATTCCATTTTGCGCTTTTCAGGCAAAGATATGGAATTAATAGATGAATTTTAAAATTTTTCGGAGGAAATAATTGTTTATTTTATACCGGATACCCGACCGCCTGAAAGCCAGTGCTTGCGATAATACTCTTCATTCAGGCTACTGACAATCACTCCGCGACTGGTACTTGCATGGATAAATTTATTATCTTTCAGGTAGATTCCCACGTGGCTGGCAGTTCTTTTCTTGCGTCCGTTGTGGAAAAACACCAAGTCTCCTTCGCGTAGTTTGCTTTTGCTTACCTTACGGCAGTTTTTGGTACGCTGGTCGTCAGAGTTGCGTTCCAACTTCTTGCGATAGACTTTTTTGTATAAATGCGAAGTCAATCCCGAACAGTCTATGCCTCTTTTATTGTTGCCTCCTCCTCGATAGGGAACTCCCAACCACTTTGCTGATTCTACATACAACCGATGGTTATCTTTCATGTCTATATCTATGTTTAGACGTATAGAGGCACGTGCCAGTTCTTTGTAGTTATAGCTTGGGGCAGATGTGCCACATGAAGCCAGTAGTACGGCTAGTATGTTCAGTATCAGCAAATGGGAGAGGAGTTTCTTCATTGTTCTATTCTTCTTTTATATTAAAATAGTCTTCCAATTCTTTTTCGGCAGAGTAATCGTGATTATCAATGTCACGAATAATCTTTCCGCTTTCAAGTAATGCGATGCGTGGACAGATATCGACTGTATGATTCAGGTTATGACTTGAAATCAGAATAGTCGCTCCGGTTTCTTCATGGTAGGCTTTCAGGATATGTTTGATTACCGATTGTGAAGTGGGATCGAGAAAATTAAACGGTTCATCCAATATCAATACTTGCGGTTGATGCAACATCGCGGAGATAATACCTATTTTCTGCTTGTTGCCTGCCGAGTAGTTGCGGATAAGTTTCTTCTGTCCGATCACTTCTCCATTCATAAAGCGGTTGAACTTACTAATCCGTTCATCTACTTCATCTTTTTTCAGACCATACATTTTCCCTACGAAATGGAAATATTCTTCGGGAGTGAGATAATCAATCAGAAAACTGTCATCGATAAATGCTCCGGTCACGTTTTTCCATTCTTCACTCTTGCTCACATTGAAATTGCCGATGCATATGCTTCCGCTGTCTGCTTTCAGCAAGTCCAGTATCAGTCGGAACAGGGTTGTTTTTCCGGCACCGTTGTTGCCTACCAAGCCCAGCATGTCACCGCTTTGGATGGTATAGTTTTCTATATCTGCGGCTACTTTCGCTCCGAAGTTCTTTTTTAGTTGCTCTATTGTGATATTCATATATTATTTATTTTATCGGGAATCACGAAAACCTTCCATATTGTCATAGCGGCGTTTCATGAAACGGTTATAGATATTCTTTATCCAAATGGTATGGGTTACAGTCAATGTCAGTCCTATGAGCATCATGATGATAAATGCCGTGTTCTGCTCCAAGAAAGTGGTCAATGTAGAGTTGACTATCAGTGGCATGAAGAGGGCACATGAGATAAGGAAGCTTTGGAATAGCGAACTGCCTCTGTTGCTGCGCATTACATTGGCGTTCAGTGGGAGCGTTTTCTTATTGTAGACTGCCAGTTGGAGCAGGGTAAAGAATACTGCTCCTACGGTGAAGAGCAGATAAGATACCGCCATCAAGGGGGATATTTTCCCCCGGATGATTGGGATAATCATGATGAGGGAAGGAATCAACAGAATCAGGCAGTTCAAATAGTATTTAGCCCGTAACAAATTGTATATGGATTCTTTGCGGCTCATCAGACCATCCAGATAATTCCCTTCGAAACACATCACTTGTCCCAATGTCATGACGGGCAGGATGGCAAAATTGTAGATGCAGATAAAATTGGTCATTCTGTCGTAGACATCGGTGAAGGCAAGCACGCATGAGAAAGCAATCATGATGATAAATCCCATGCGGAACTGTGTCTTTACCGTTTTGTTGCGGAGATACAACTTCAGTTCCAAACGAATGTATTCGCCTATCTCACCATAACGGTCCAGAAATTTATATTCTGATACGTGTTTTATCTTCGTATCTTCCACCTTGGATATTTCGCTATAGAGCAAACGAATTTGCAAAGTACGGTTGATGAATATCATTAGCAGGATAAGGATAATGACACTCAGATAGGCCGGCAGACTTCCTTCGATAAATCCTTCTCCCAGATTCATGGTGAAAGTGCTGATGGGATTGCCTTCGGGAATGAATTCAGCTATGGCCAACAGACTATATACAGCCAACGGAAGCAATAAGTACACGGTCTTTTCGTTGAGCAGCATCTTGCATAACAGATACCAATAATTGTTCAATATCATGAGTAACCATATACCTGTCAGGTAGCACATCATTCCGGTCATTCCATAAAAGCGGAAGATGGAAAGAAAAGCGAAAGGTACGAAAAGGAAAAACCAAAAGAGGTTGTAAAGGCTTGTTGCCGACTGAAGCAATAGGGTGTCTATCAGTTTTTTTTTCTTGACCGGCATAAGCAGATAAGGCTTGATTTCGTGAGAAGTGGCGGTTTGAATCACAAAACGCACTAGAAAGTCAGTTATTAACACATATATTAATCCTTGATTGAGGATGTGATAAGGCTCCATGCTTGGAGCTGCCGATTCAAAAGCTGAGGGCAGCGTTACCCCCATCAATAAGAGGAGCGCTGCCCAATATGCTACCATGAAATAGATTAAAAACTTGGCAAAGCGGTTCTTGTCGAACATCGGACTCCGCTTTGCGGCAAGTTTTTCATTTCTTCTTATAATCGTAAAAAGCATAGGCAAGAACGATTATTTTGTTTCACCGGAAGTCATGCTGACTTCAATGCAATTGTTTTGTTCCAGCAGGGCTTTGGCAAACTGCTTGACATCTTCGGGGGTGATACTTTCCACCACTTGTTGGAAGTTGCTGTCCATATCGGCTTTATACCAATAATATTGGTTCAGTATATTCAACCAATAACCGTTTTCTTTCATTTGCTCGGTATGTTTCTTCAGCATAAACTCTTTTGTTTTGTTTATGTGTTCGGCAGCCGGACCATCCTGTGCTATCTTTTGCAGTTCGTTCATGATGATTTGTGTCATCTTTTCACGTTTGGCTGGATCAGTATCGAAATAGATTTGCAGGAAAGCTTCATCATCATTCGGATAACGGCTGAGTTGTCCGTAGACACTCACACCATATGAACCGCCTTCTTTTTCGCGAACGCTCTCCAGATACACTTTATCCAATGATTGGGTGAGGAAAGACATCAGCACATCGTTCTTTAATGTGTATTCGCATTTGCCACTGGCGATTATCAATACGCTGGCTAATGGAGTTTCCAGTTTTTTACTGAATACGTTGGTGTATTTGCCTTTGCGGATATCCATTTTTGTATCGCGGAAATTTTCGGTACGATGGATAGTTGGTAATCCGCCCAGATAAGTTTCAATAAGTGGTTTGGCTTCATCCAAGGTTATGTTTCCGACAAAGAGGAAAGTAAAATCACCGGCATCTTTGAAGCGGTCTTTATACATTTCCATGATTCGCTTGTAGTCAATTTTGTCAATCATATCCGCTTTGACGCGCAATGCTCTCGGATGGTTCATATACATTGCTTTCTGCAGTGAGTCAGACAATGCGATTTGTGGATTGGCTTCCTGATTGGCAAGTGCGGCTTTAGTGCGGCTTTTGTATGATTCAAATGCATTTTGATCCATACGTGGAGCGGTGAAACTCAGATAAACCAACTGTAGTAGGGTCTCTAAATCCTTAGGTGAGCAGCTTCCGTTCATTCCTTCGCTCAGGCCGTTTACGGCAGTACTGATACTGGCTTTTTTCCCGGCTAACACTTTTTCCAAGTCTACATTGCTGAAGTTACCCAGTCCGCCCAATCCGGCTACATCGTTCAGTACTTTTATCTGAAGAATTTCATTGTCGGGGAACAAGGAGTTACCACCGGGACTGAATGCGCGCATACGAATTTCGTCTGCTTTGAAATCTGTTGTTTTCAAGATGACACGTACACCGTTTGATAAAGTGAGTACGGTAGAACCGAACGGACCTTCTTCCGTTTTCACAATGGTGCCGGCCTTCGGTTGTTCAGCTATCAGTGGCTCATCAGATACCTTATCTTCATACGCAGTGAGTTTCTCTGCTTTCACTTTGTTGAGCACATCCATAATTTCTTGTTCGGTAGGATATTTCATGCCTTCTTTTTCAGGGCAGAAGATATTGACCACAATGTTGCTGTCATTTACCAGTGATGGGATGAATGAGTTAATTGCTTCTACCGGAATGTTAGGGGCAATTTGATTCATGATGGCATATTCTGCATCAATTCCCGGAATAGGCTCGTTGTCAATGAAGTGGCGCACATATTCGTTCACATATGCGTTATTTTTTACTTTATCGCGTTCATTATAGGCTGATTCCAATTGGCGCAGATAGTCAGCTTTGGCACGTGCATATTCGGAAGCAGTGAAACCGAATTGGCGTACACGTTCTATTTCACGTGTCAATGCAGAGAGTGCTGTGTCTATTCCGTCTTCCTTGCTTACGGCAATGCCGGTAAAGGCATCCTTCGTCTTGGACAGGAAGAAGTTTCCGTCTTCAGTTACAGCGTAGATGAAAGGAGGTTGCGGAGTTTCTTTCAATTCGTTTAAACGGGCGTTGAGCATATTGTTTATCATAGACTTCATATAGTTCATGACCAGATAGTCCATATTCTTCTTGGCCTCGTTGGGAACGATGTCATGTTTATGCCAGAGATAAATAATTGTGTTAGTTTGTTCTTTATCCTTGGCGATAGTTACGATTGCTTCTTTGTTGTCAGGTACAGGGAAGTACTTGCGCTCGGCCGGGTTTTCCGGCATTTTGATGGGAGAGAAAATTTCTTTAATCTTGGCTTCCACTTTGTCTACATCGATATCACCGACGATCATGATACCTTGTTGGTCGGGACGATACCATTTCTCATAATAGTCACGTAATGCCTGATGAGGAAAATTGTCCACTACTTCCATCGTTCCGATGGGTAAACGGTGACCATATTTACTGTCCGGATAGGCTGTGGGAAGTATTTTTTCGTACATGCGCATCATGGCTCCCGTGCGTGTGCGCCATTCTTCATGGATAACACCGCGCTCGTTGTCAATTTCTTTTGGGTCGAGTGTCAGTCCGTCTGCCCAATCGTGCAGGATAAGCAGACAGGAATCTATAATTCCATCGCGGATGACAGGCACGTTGTCAATGTTGTAAACAGTTTCGTCTACGGCAGTATAAGCATTCAGATTTTCACCGAAACGTACACCGATACTTTCCAAATAGCTGATTAATGTTTTTCCTGGGAAGTTCTCTGTCCCGTTGAAGCACATATGTTCCAAGAAGTGCGCCAGACCGCGCTGATTGTCATCTTCCAAAATGGAACCGACTTTTTGAGCGATGTAGAAATCAGCTCTTTTTTCGGGCAGATTGTTATGGCGGATGTAATACGTCAGCCCGTTCTCTAATTTACCGATGCGGACATTGGCGTCCGTAGGGATAGGTGGCATTTGCTGGGCAAATCCCACCGCAACGCTGCCTAGAATGAACCAGGCAGCCACTAGCTTCTTAAGAAAGTGTGTCATAGTGTTGTTTGTTGTGGGTTATTGTTTTTTATAAAAGCTCGTTGGCAGAGAGGTATCTTTCTACCTCGATAGCGGCTTTGCAGCCACTTCCTGCTGCGGTGATAGCCTGACGATAATGCGGGTCGGCCACGTCTCCTGCCGCAAATACTCCGGGAACTTTGGTGCGGGGAGTACCGTTTTCGGTAATGATATAACCTACTTCGTCTGTATCAATGTATGGTTTGAATATGTCAGAGTTGGGCTTATGACCGATAGCCAGGAAGAAACCGTCGATAGGAAGGTCGTAATGCTCTTCGTTGCATTCGCCTGCACGTTTCACCAAATGGACGCCTTCTACACCGTTTTCACCATATAGACCTGTTGCATTGTGCTCAAACAGCACTTTAATGTTCGGATGGTTCATTACGCGTGCTTGCATGATTTTGGAAGCGCGCAAGAAGGGTTTACGTACAATCAGATAAACTTGTTTGGCTAGACCGGCCAAATAAACTGCTTCTTCACAGGCTGTATCGCCACCACCTACCACGGCAACTGTTTTTTTGCGGTAAAAGAATCCGTCGCAAGTGGCACATGCACTGACTCCCATACCTGCATATTTCTTTTCATCGTCCAGTCCTAAATATTTGGCAGTGGCTCCTGTAGAGATGATAACCGTTTCTGTCTCGATTACCTTTTCGTTATCAATGGTGATGCGGTAAGGACGTTTGCTCAGGTCGGCAGAAGTGGCAATACCTGTGCGGATATCTGCGCCGAAGCGTTCTGCCTGTTTGCGTAAGTCTTCCATTAATTGTGGACCACTGATACCTTCGGGATAGCCGGGGAAATTTTCTACATCGGTAGTAGTAGTGAGCTGTCCGCCCGGCTGAAGTCCTTCATAAAGGACAGGAGCAATGTTGGCACGTCCTGTATAGATGGCGGCAGTATAACCTGCAGGGCCTGAACCGATAATCAGGCATTTTACTTTCTCTGTACTCATAATTATTTCTTTCGTTACTTTATATTTGTTAGTTTCTTAAATCAATCACTTCGGCATCCGGATATTTTCTTTTATCAAACCTGAATGATGCATCATCCAATGGCTGGTGGGTTTGATAAGAAGATACGATTATCTCGTTGACCGTTTTGTTACTTTGCAGTATCTTGATATATAACGGTTCGTATGTTTTTGACACAAATAAGGTGATGGAGGTCACGTTCTGTTCTTGTTCAGGAGTCAGGATGACTTCATACCCTTGCTTGCCATTATGTTTTTTAACTCCTGTATACTTATAGTTGTAACCGTTTTTATAAAGTGACAACAAGGAGTAAGGATTAATTCCTTGCAATTCCTCCGGGGTAGGGCTGCTTATGTTCACCTCGCCACTGCTTTCCAAATAACTCCATTGTGTTTTCCCATCAAACCAACTTTGTACACCTCCGCTGTTCAAATAGAATTGTTCTCCTTTTAGCAGTAATGTACCGTTGGATGTACCACCGAATACAGCACGTATTCCTCCGGCATTTTTCATAGCCGCGGCTGTCTTGTCCAGCACTTCGCGGGCTTGTTTGTCCTTTTGGGCAAACACACCGGTCGAAAGGCAGAATGCCAACACCAATAAATATATCTTTTTAAATTTAAGCATGATTCTACTAAACAATTTATTGTTGCAGATTGTTCAATTTCATTTCCAAGTCAGTCTCGTCCATGCAAAGTACATCACGTGCTTTACTTCCTTGAGTGGGACCTACGATACCTGCTTTCTCTAATTGATCCATGATACGTCCGGCACGGTTGTAACCGATAGAGAATTTACGCTGAATCAGTGAGGTAGAACCCTGTTGGTGAATGACTACGAGACGGGCTGCATCTTCAAACATCGGGTCAAGGCGGTTCATGTCCACTTCTCCTATGCTGCTTTCACTTTCTTCACCCACATATTCGGGAAGCATGAAGGCTGTGGGATATCCTTGTTGTTTGCTGATATAGTTTGCGATGCGTTCCACCTCGGGAGTATCAACGAAAGCACATTGTACACGTACGGGGTCATTGCCTTGTAAGTAAAGCATATCACCTTTACCAATCAACTGTTGTGCACCCGAACGGTCGAGGATGGTGCGGGAGTCCATCATGGCAGCCACACGGAAGGCGACACGGGCCGGGAAGTTGGCTTTGATAGTACCGGTGATGATATTTGTTGTCGGGCGCTGGGTAGCGATGATGGCATGAATACCTACTGCACGTGCCAATTGCGCGATTCGACAAATAGGCAATTCCACTTCTTTGCCGGCAGTCATAATCAAGTCACCGAACTCATCGATGATAATTACGATGTAAGGCATGAAACGATGCCCTTTTTCAGGATTTAGCTGACGACTGATGAACTTGGCATTATATTCTTTAATATTACGGCATCCGGCCTTGCGCAGCAAATCGTAACGTGTATCCATTTCTATACAGAGCGAGTTCAGTGTTTGCACCACCTTTGATACATCGGTGATGATAGCATCTTCTCCGTCAGGTAGTTTAGCAAGGAAGTGTCTTTCTATCGGGGTATAAACAGAGAATTCCACTTTCTTCGGGTCTACGATGACAAATTTCAGCTCTGCCGGATGTTTCTTATATAATAAGGAAGTAACAATGGCATTCAACCCTACGGACTTACCTTGTCCCGTAGCACCGGCCACCAGCATATGTGGTGCTTTAGCCAGGTCTACCATAAATACTTCATTGGTGATTGTTTTTCCCAATGCTATCGGTAGTTCCATGGTGGTTTCCTGAAATTTCTTGCTGTTGAGGATAGATTGCATCGGCACAATGCGCGGATTGGCATTCGGAACTTCTATACCGATAGTACCTTTACCCGGTATGGGGGCAATGATACGGATACCCAATGCAGACAAACTCAGTGCTATGTCATCTTCCAGATTACGGATTTTAGAGATACGCACGCCTTCTGCCGGAGTGATTTCATACAATGTAATAGTAGGTCCCACACTGGCTTTGATAGAACTTATTTCAATGCCAAAACTGCGCAATACTTTGATAATGCGATCCTTGTTGGCATTCTGTTCTTCCATGTCGATATTAGGTCCATTATCTTCATATTGATTCAGCAGATCGAGAGTGGGAAACTTATAGTTTTCCAGATCGAGGCGCGGATTATAAGGCTGCAAGGCAGGACCTTTATATTCTGCATCCTCTTCTGATGTATCATCGGATACGGTAAAGTCAGGTTCGTCATTGTCTTCCTCTTCTTCTTCATTTGCCTCTGTAGGCATAGGGCGTTGAGGCTCACTCGTCTGTTTTTCCTCAAAAGGGAATGGAGTGTTGGATACTTCTTCCTCTTTGCTGCCGACTTCCACTTTCATGGGTTGTTCCAATTCAAAGTCTACCACGGCAGGTTGTGGATTGGAGTATTCTTTCTTTTCTTCCCTTTTAGGTTTGATACTGGTATCATTGTTCTCATTGTCGGTTGCTGTGGCGGTATCTTTCTTCTTCCTTTTGAAATTGGGATGAAGTGCCTTACGAATCATATTGATAGTCTCACTGCTCAGATAGACAAAGAAGAGAAGGGCTGTTATCAGCAAAAGCAGTCCTAAACCGGGCATACCGATTTGAGAAACCAACCATGCGCTTACATTATACCCGTGCAGCCCTCCGGGGTAGATAAAACTGTCGCTGAACGTTCCGTCGAAAATAAATCCCAATGTAATGGAGAACCAAACGAGCAGGATAGAACAGGACATAAACCATTTCCACACACGGAACTGGTAAGCTTTTATCATTTTCATTCCTGCAACAGCGAGGAAAAGAATGATAAAACAGGCGGCAATTCCAAAACATTCGTTGATGAGAAACTCTGCCAGTTGTGCACCGCGTGCTCCGGCATAGTTCTTTACATGATTGGTGGTTTGCATCAGTTCGCCCGGTTGTTGGTTGTCCAATATGCTTTGGTCTGCCGCTCCTGTGAAGAAGAAGGAAATAAAGGCCAGCAATAAGTAAACGGAAAATATCACACTGATGAGTCCTATAACAAAATGTGTCGTCTCACTCTTGAAAAATGTAGTAAACCGATTTTTCGAAATCTTTTTAGGTTCGGTCTCTTTATCTGTTTTTTTCTTAGCCATATTTATTAATGCAATTTATTATTTCGCAAATGTACATGAAAATCATTAATTATTGGCTTAATTAATCTCTTTTTTCTTACCTTTGCGATTCAATTTTAATGTTATGGAAAAGTATAGTCAGGTGATATTTGACAAAAATACAGTGGAGTTTGTGACGGTAGCTGCCGAATATTGCGGCTTTTTGGAAAGAACACGTGATGCCAAGCGGGGCATATTTGTAGACACCGCCCTCAAGATTCTTCCGTTGCTTTATTTAAAAGCATCCATGATACCTCCTTGCGAACGAATAGGGGAGTTTGACCCCGAAGCATTCGTAACAGAAGAAGATTATGAACTGATACGTATGGCTGTAGCTGAAGTGTTGGGCTCTAAAGATGACTATCTGGAAGTCTTTTTGCCTGATATGGCATATAGTGATACACCTATAAAAAAATGTATTTCCGAAGATTTGGCTGATATTTATCAGGACTTGAAAGATTTTATCAGTGTATTTCAATTGGGACTGAATGAGACGATGAATGATTCACTAGTGATCTGTAAAGAGCATTTTGAAGAATTTTGGGGACAACGTTTGGTGAATACTATGCGTGCCTTACACGATGTGAAATATAATTCTACCGAAGAAGACGTAATGGATGAAGGCTATTCGGAAATGGAAGATGAGAACCGATTATTATGAAGCTAATAAAAAAAAGTATAAGTAAAGCAGAAATAGCTGCAATGCCCAAAGTGCTTTTCCCGGGACGTATATTCGTAGTTTATACCGAAAGTGATGCCGAAAAAGCAGTGGCCTATCTTAAAGACCAGCGTATAGTGGGGGTGGATACGGAAACTCGTCCCTCATTCAAACGGGGAACCACCCACAAGGTGGCATTATTGCAAATTTCTACTCAGGACACTTGTTTTCTGTTCAGGCTTAACCGTATTGGCATGCCTGATTCGTTGCAGGAGTTTCTGATGAGTGATACCCTCAAGATAGGTCTGTCACTGAAAGATGATTTCAACTCATTGCGTAAACGCCAGGATATGCATCCTGATCGTGGAAATTGGATAGAATTGCAAGAATATGTAGGTAAGTTCGGTATTGAGGACAGGAGCTTGCAAAAGATATATGCTAATCTTTTCGGTGAGAAGATTTCAAAAAATCAGCGTCTCTCCAATTGGGAAGCTGATGTGCTGAGTGAAGGGCAGAAACTATATGCCGCTACTGATGCATGGGCTTGTGTGGAAATTTACAACTGCCTGTCCGAATTGGAAAGCACGGGCAATTATGAGATAATACAAAATGAACCAATAGAATCAACAGTAACTATCGATGGCTTATAAAAAAGTATACCTGAAACCGGGTAAAGAAGAATCGTTGAAACGTTTTCACCCTTGGGTGTTTTCGGGGGCTATCCATCACATAGAGGGAGAACCCGAAGAAGGCGAAATCGTAGATGTATATACATCAAAGAAAGAATTTATTGCTTGCGGACATTTCCAAATCGGGAGTATTGCCGTGCGTGTGCTTACCTTTAGACAGAAGGAAATTGACCATGATTTTTGGAAACATCGTTTGGAAGTAGCATATGATTTGCGCCGGAGCTTGGGATTGGCAGGTAATCCAATCAATAATACTTATCGTCTGGTACATGGAGAAGGAGATAATTTGCCGGGACTTATTATAGATGTATATGACCATACGGCAGTAATGCAGGCACACTCTGCAGGTATGCACGTTTACCGCATGGAAATAGCCGAAGCTTTGTCGGAAGTGATGGGAGGTGTTGTTCAGAATATTTATTATAAGTCGGAAACCACTTTACCGTTTAAAGCGGATTTGGAACCTGAAAATGGTTTCATTAAAGGAGGAAGTCCCGAGAATATTGCTATGGAATATGGCTTGAAGTTTCATGTGGATTGGTTAAAAGGACAGAAGACAGGTTTCTTTGTCGATCAACGCGAGAATCGTCATTTGTTGGAACGTTACTCCAAAGGTCGTAATGTGCTGAATATGTTTTGTTACACCGGAGGGTTTTCTTTTTATGCCATGCGCGGAGGTGCAAACCTGGTACATTCGGTAGACAGTTCTGCCAAAGCCATCGATTTGACAAATATGAATGTAGAGCTTAATTTTCCCGGTGATTCTCGTCATCAGGCTTATGCTGAAGATGCTTTCAAATACTTGGATCGTATGGGGGATCAGTATGACTTGATTATCCTTGATCCACCGGCTTTTGCTAAGCATAAAGATGCGCTTCGAAATGCTTTGCGCGGATATACCAAGCTGAATGCTAAAGCATTTGAGAAAATTAAACCGGGAGGAATTTTGTTTACTTTCTCTTGTTCGCAGGTAGTGGATAAAATGAATTTCCGTAATGCTGTGTTTACTGCTGCTGCTCAAAGCGGACGTAGTGTGCGTATTTTGCATCAACTTACACAACCGGGTGACCATCCTGTTAATATTTACCACCCTGAAGGTGAATACCTGAAAGGGTTGGTACTGTATGTCGAATAATGTATTGTCTGTATTCGGGTGTAGGTTTTATACCCGAATACAGTTATAAGTATATATAGCTACTGCTTATGACTGAAGTTAGCTTAAGATATAAAAATGGTTAAATAAAAGAGGAAAGTTGTTCGTTTATTATGTTTGATAACATAAAACCTATACCTTTGCACTGTGTTTTTCATGGTATTAGATTTAAGGTTAATGAAGATTGGGTGTCTGGGATAGATACCCTTCTTTTTTTATATCCCTTTTTCTTATATGAATATGCTTAACTATAGCTGCGATTAATGAATTCCCACTGATTCCGAATCAAGTCAAAAAGTGTGTGGGCATAATGTTTTGAAAAAAAACGGGTCACTTATTATTCTTGGGGATTTTAATATCATATCACAAGCAAAGGGAAGAATAAGCCGTTTCCCCGGGTCAGCCAAGTTCTTTTAAACGGAAGATTATTACAGTCTGCGGCAATGGACTGTACAGTCCACTGTAGCAGACTGTACGGTCCACTGCAATGAATCATACAGTCCACTGCCGGAGACTGTAGTAATCCGACGGACAGACAGGTATAACCGAAAGGACGAAAACGCTTGGTCCGGCTAATGAAACGGCTTATAGGTAACTCGAAAACGCATGCAGGGGTTGAAAACCGGAGCAGACAACATCAGGACAGGTATTTGATTGATATGTTAAATCCCCAAGAATAATGACTGAACTCTTATCATCCACAGGGTTTTCGGACTGTTCCCGGTTCTCTACTGTCCCATTATTTTCAAGAAATGAAATATTATCGTTTTTATTTTTGTAAACCTGATTTTAATGTTTATCTTTGTCATGTCGTTCAGTGTGAACATTGTTTCTTGGAACGATAAAAGCGAATGCATTAAGACTTCATTTTTGTCAAGACTTGGGAGATTGTTTCCATGAATAATAGATGGATGCCCTTGTTTGATGTGGTGTGTGTCTTAAAACTTATGTGAATGCCTGTTCTGGTTTTTAGATAATGGTATTGTGCAATTTGATATATTGATATGTTAATGATATGACGAGCCGAACGTAATGTTCGGAAAAGGACGAAAACAAGTCAGATTGAATGATGCTGTGAAGCATCATTCAATCGCAACTCCAATTTTACCGTGCTCGAATTCCTTATTAATAAGAGGATGGTTCTCACACAGAATCCCCCATGAACAGAAGGTTTCATACTTGTTATGTGTGAAAAAAGATTATATCAGCCAAACTGACGGACAAAATTCTCTCATCGGTATTATTTTATCTTTTCCCTGAAAGGACTTGATCTTTCCGGAAAATCTCTTGAACTTTTTACAACATCTCAGGCTCTTTTTTGAAAAGACTCAGGTTTTTCTGAAAGCACAAATATAGTTCTGAATCATATCAGGGAAATGAAATATTCTTCAATGATTTTTGTGGTTAAGCAATAGGAATATATTAATTTATACATTCATAAGAAATGAAATATAATAGGTTGTATGCTGCATTTATTTTTGCTTTTTTGGCAGGATGTAGCGGTGACGGACAATATAAAGAGGCACTACTGCCCCAAATTGATGTTAATAAGGTGTATCCCGAGAAGGAAATATTTCTTCAGGATGTGGCTGACATTGAATATATACCATTGGAAACAAATGAGGAAATGTTGTTTCAGGGTACAATAGCTGCCGTTTCCGACAAGGGAATACTTGGCGTGAGCCAACAAGGAGGTAAGTTGTTTTTGTTTGACCGTGACGGCAAGGCGAAAAATCTTATTTGCCGAAAAGGTGACGGTCCCGAAGAATATAATGTCATTCAGCGTGTTGATGTGGATTGGCAACGTGGTGAGGTCTATGTGTTAGGTTCGCCTACTAAAGTATATGTTTATGCATTCGATGGTACTTACAAACAGACATTGGATACAAAAGCTAATATCCGACAAGGGGATATGTTTAACTTTTCGGCCGATAAACTTATTCTGTTTAAGGAAAAGACCAATGTCGGTAAGGAAGGAGAAATGATCGCATATTGTCCTATCATGTTGTTGGACAAGTCAGGTGGAAACATTGATTCATTACAATATGTAAAGACATGGGATGCCAGCTTATCTATTGTGATAGAGGGTAATGAGAATATGAAAGCATATCTGTGGTGTGAAGTTATGCTGGGGCAAGGTGGGGAAACTTATCTGAATGATATTGCCTCAGATACTATTTATCGGATAAACAAAAAGACAAATGGGTTATTCCCCATATTGTTACGTACTCCTTCTGTCAGAGACTCGGAAGGTGGAAAATATTATTTGCGTTTGGAGGGAGTTACTTCACGTTATTATTTCCTGAAATGCCAGATTTCGTCTCTGGATATGACAGATATGGTTATAAAGGATGATAAGAGTTATTCGTTGGTTTATGATCGGCAGACAGGAGAGATATTCCGCCCCACATTTAGAAACAAAGACTTTCCATCTGAAGAATGGAGTTACACGATACGAAGTAATGGCGAGAAAGATTGTGTCTATCAGACGCTGGAGTCGTTTGCTCTGAAAGAAGCATTGGAAGAAGGACAGTTGGAAGGTTCGTTGAAGACTGTTGCGCAAGGATTGGATGAGGATGATAATCCGGTAATCATGGTTGTCAGATTTCGATAAATAGAGTTTTTGCGTTATCCTTTTTATAAGAAATATCCTGTTTGATTCGAAGTTTTTACTTACATTTGCCGTTATAAAATAAATTGTAAGTGAAAAACATGAGAAAACAACTATCTGTAACATTGGCTTGTTTCCTTCTGGCTTCGGTTAGTGCATCCGCTCAAGGCTGGAAAGCTTATGAAGAGGCTGCTCAAGGAAAGGCTTATGAAAAGTCCGATTGCGTGACTTTGCTGGACAGTACATTAGTGTCTGTCCAACCTACCGGACAGGGCTCTTTTGCCGTATGTAAAGTAATAAAAGTACAAACTCCGAAAGGAGCCGTATCCAATCGGATTATTAAGTATGACTATGACCCGCTCACAGCCCATGCCGAGTTTAAACGGGTGACTGTCTACCGTGCAGACGGAAAAGTGGAGAACCTTGATGTGACAAAGACCTGCGATTATGCTGCTCCTGCACGTGCCATTTATTGGGGGGCGCGTCAGATTATGCTTGAAGTTGGTGCTTTGCAACCCGGCGATATTGTTGATTATGAGATAGCAAAGAAAGGTTTCACTTATGCATTGCTGGCTGCTACACAAGAAGATGATTCCAAATTCATTCCTCCTATGCGTGGACAGTTCTACGATATTGTTCCTTTCTGGAGCAGTCATCCTACAGTGAGAAAAGTCTATAAAGTGGTTGTTCCGATGGAGAAGGAGATGCAGTTCCAGTTCTATCAGGGTGAATGTGCCTCTTCCATGCGTTATGAAGACGGTCGCAAGGCATATACCTTTGCCATGAACGATATGATGCCTTTTGGCAGAGAGCCGAATATGGTAGACCTTTTTGACGCTGCTCCCAAACTGATGATGTCTTCCACTCCCCAATGGCAGGATAAATCATTATGGTTCAATAAGGTGAATGAAGACTATGGCAGTTTTGCTCCATTGCCTGAAGCTCAGAAGAAGGTGGATGAACTTATTAAAGGCAAGAAGACTGAAATGGAAAAGATTGCTGTACTTACCCATTGGGTGGCAGATAATATCCGCTATGCCGGCATCTCGATGGGTAAAGGGGAGGGATATACCTTGCATAATACGAAAATGAATTACACTGACCGATGCGGTGTATGTAAGGATATTGCCGGAACCTTGATTTCATTCCTCCGTATGGCGGGCTTTGAGGCTTATCCCGCAATGACAATGGCTGGAAGCCGTGTAGAAAGTATTCCTGCCGATCACTTTAACCACTGCGTGGCAGTAGTGAAATTGAGTAACGGTACTTATATGCCTCTTGATCCGACTTGGGTGCCTTTCTGTCGTGAATTGTGGAGTAGCGCCGAACAACAACAGAATTACTTGCCGGGTGTTCCCGAAGGTTCGGACCTGTGCCTGACACCTGTTTCCGCTCCCGAAAATCATTATTTCCGCATCAAGGCGGACAATCGTCTGGATGCCGACGGTACCTTGCGTGGCACTTTCACTGTGACTGCCGAAGGACAGAGCGACAGCAATATCCGTCGTATATTCACTACCGGTTTTCAGAGTGAATGGAAGAATACGATGGAACGTCAGTTGCTTGCCGTTTCTCCGAAAGCCCGGTTGCTCAGTGTGGATTATGGACGGAATCCCAAAGATTATCAATCAGCTCCTATAAAAATAACTTTTCGTTATGAAATTCCGGATTATGCTCTGAAAGGAAAAGATATGTTGTGTTTCCATCCGATGGTGATGAACAATCTTTATAACCAGGTGCGTTCGTATCTGCGAATAGATACCGGAGTAAAAGAACGTAAATATGGTTTTAAAGATGCTTGTTCACGGCTGGTGGAATTAGACGAAACGATTCAGCTTCCTGCCGGATATAAGATGGCAAATTCAGATAGAAACGACAATGTGGAAGGTTGCAGTGCTGATTTTGAAGGCTCGTTGGCACAAAAAGGAAATAAGATATTCCTGTACAACAAGCTTGCTTTGAAGAAACGGGTTTATGAGGCTTCGGATTGGGACAATTATCGTGATGCTGTGAATGCTCATAAGACATATGGAGATTATTTAGTGATTAAAAAGTAAGGCAGAATGAAGAAAAGATATTATTATATATGTATGTTGTCTGTACTATTATTGATGTTAGTGCTTCCAACAAAAGCTGCTTCCGAAGCAGAATTCGGTAAGCTGGTCAAATCTTACACGCTTCGTACGGATGGCAGTCAGGAGATGCGTGTACAGAAAGAATTGACTTTGTTTACTCATGCAGCTATGAATGGCCTGTATGGAGAGAGTTTTATCATTTACAATCCTGCTTATCAGGAACTGAAGATACATGAATCGTACACTCGTCAGAAAGATGGAAGTATAGTAAAGACTCCCGATAATGCTTTTGTAGAGGTACTTCCCTCGGCTGCTGCCGATGCTCCGGCTTACAATGGTTTGAAAGAGATGGTTGTGGTGCATACCGGACTTGAATTGGGGGCCACTATCTATTTGGATTATTCTGTTATCACTCGTCCGGGTTACCTTCCCGAATTGGATATCTGTGAGTCGGTAGAGGAGTTGTCTCCGATAAAAGAATATGTACTTTCACTGTCTGTACCCGACAATAAACCTTTGCATTACGAATTGTTGAACGGTAAAATGACTCCTGTTGTGAAAACTGTTGCCGGTATGAAAACTGTAACCTGGACACTCAAAAATGTTCAACCTCGTCCTCGTATGCTGGAAGTTTCTGTTTCGGCGGGAAATATGCAGGCTGTTGTAGCTTCTACTTATGGTTCGAAAGCCAATGCTTTGAAAGTACTCAAAAAGCAGTTTCCGGTTGCCGATGATAAAGTAGTGGCTGAGTTAGCTCAAAAACTGACAGCAGATGCCAAGACTACCGATGAAAAAGTGCACCGATTGGAAACTTATATCCGTAGCTTGGGTACTTGTCGTTTGTCATTGCTTCAAACAGGGTATCGTTTGCGTCCTGCATCGGAAGTGATTCGTTCGGCGTATGGAACAATAGAGGAAAAAAGTGTGTTGCAGGCTGCGTTGCAACAAGCAGCAGGTATTCCGACAGAAGTGAAAGCGGCATTTTTAAAAGCAACCGATGAGGATGCTGTGGGATTGTCTGCTCTGAATGGTTTGTTTGTAGAAAATCAGGCAATAGCAGATTTGAGAGATTTCTATGCCATTGTGAACATGGATGCACATCCTGTGCAACCGGCAGTCAAGCCGCATGCTATTTCAAGGACAGATACGTTGAAAATAACTCCTGAAGGAGGTAAGGTTTTGGCGGGCGGTTATCGAATGTATACGTTGCCGCAAGCATCTGAAGGGTGGGCTGCTTACGAAGGGCGGATGACTACGCTTAATTCGCAGCGTCCTGTGAATCTTCTTCTTTCTTATCTGCCTGACGAGACATATACCTGTATTGTAGAAACAACAGGCGGAATGGTTCCTGTAGCCCTTCCGGTCGTTAAAAAGATTGATAATAATATCGGTACGGTAGAAGTGGCGGTGAAGAAAACCGGAGATAAGATAGAAATATTTCGATCTCTGAAGTTGAAAAAACAATTGATTACTCCGACAGAATATCCGATTTATTATCGCTTGATGACGGAATGGATGGATACTGCCGCTACGACTTTATTATTTTGAAGTTTGGAAACTTATTTTCCGTGGAGATAGATTCAGGTATGTATCCTGAAATGCAGGAGTTTCGTAAGCGTGAAGATTAATTAAAGAAAAAGAGAAATGCGAATATTCAGGATTCGGTCCCGGATATTCGCGTTTTTTATTCTTTTTCCACAGATTTATTCGGGATACAAAAGGAATTTGATGAACCATTCTTTCGAGTAAAAAACACGTTAGGGAGTGTGTCAAAACCAAATCGGGCTATCCTATCGTCAGTTGTAGGGGCAGGGTTTGTCTGCCCGAAGACACAAAGCAAACTGTTTTCGGGCGAGCAACCTCGCCTCTACGAGCTAAACGACAGCATTATCCACGTTTTGATACAACCCCGTGTAAAAGCGTGCTCTCTGACGCGGAATGAAACTCCCCAAAAAAGTTCACTGAACCTAAAAAAAAGATGTCTTTGATGTAACATTTACGGTGTGTCTGTGTCTTAATAGTGAACATGGAACAAAATGAATTTGAAATAGAGGCAAAACGAATGCGACCGGCCTTACTCAGAATGGCCACTCGTTATCTGGAAGATTCCGACGATGCAGAAGATGTAGTACAGGATGTGCTATTGAAGCTTTGGTTTCTGCGTGGAAAGTTGGACAAATACCGCAGCGTAGATGCACTTGCCATTGTTATAACCAAGCATTTATGCATTAACTGCATAAGGGGAGCCCGGATAGAAAAAGTGGAATTGGAAGAAGGTGTCCGTATAGGCAGTGGGGATAATCCGGAAATGAAGTTGGTGGCAGAAGAGAATATGCAAGAAATTCTTGATTCTATATCCACTTTACCCAATCTTCAGCAAGCCATTCTCAGGATGAAGCACATTGAAGGTTTCGAAGTGGAAGAGATAGCCCGAATGACAGGCAGTACACCGGTAGCTGTGCGAACTAATCTGTCTCGGGCAAGAAAGAAAGTACGTGAACAATTTATGATACATAATAGATGATGGAACTGACGAATAAGAACATAGAAGAATACATCAATCGTTTCTTGGATGGTGAAACGACCAATGCCGAAGAACAGGCCATTTATCGTTTTTTCTGCACAGGCAATGTGCCCGCTCACCTGAAAGAATATGCGCCGATGTTTGCCTGGTATGAGGGAGGTATGCAGGGGGAACCTAAGCCACAAGCTATGGAAGATACAAAAGTAGAAAAGAGAAAAACCTTCAGTCTTCGTATTCCCGTAACGGCATGGAGTGCAGGGATTGCAGCGATGGTAGTAGTTACATTGGGGCTGGGGTTACTGGTTTTCTCAGGACAAAATCTAGCAAAAAATCATAAGTGGTCTTGCTATGATGGTAGTTATATAGAAGTGAATGGCAAACGCATAACCGATGTGAAAAAGATTATGCCGTGTATTATCGAAACATTGGAATATGCCAATGAGGTAGAACAATTGGCACGGCAACGGATAGATGAAATTCATCGTTCGGAACAGGAAATAAAGGAAAAGGAAGATTTGGTCAATAACTAAAATATTAGATAGATATGAAAAAGAAAACATTGTTGAGATTGGTCATGGTCTGTTTATTGTTGGGCTGTGGCGTGAGTGGAATAAAAGCGCAAATAACAATCGATAAGATGGCAAATGAACTTGAAAAAAGGGATGATGTGGCTATCAATTCAGTGACCAAGCGGGATCCTAAAACACGCAAGGTAATAAAGGTGGTAAAAACTTATTCTGTCAAAGACACTAAATTGGGTAAGCGCCTTATCGATGCTTTTGAGAAGGATGAAGAATATGCTGAAACAGCCATAAAGGATATGCCCAAAGGACGAAATGCAGGACAAAAGGCTAATTTTACTTTTATCTTTCGTACTGATGATGAAAAACGTACTTATACATTGACGACGAATGAAAGTGGCAATGTGTCGTTTACCATTATTATCAGTCCATTGAAGAATGGTAGGGAGGTAACCGGTGTGGATTGGATAATTGAGAATACCAATCAGCAGTTTTGTCAGACCACTACCACTATTGATAAGAACGGAGATGTATACCTGAATGGAAAACGGGTGACAGGTATCAGGAAGGCTAAAAACGTACAAATCAATAATGGTAGAGTGTACGTTGATGGTAAACTGGTGAAAGATAATGATTAAGTATAAAGTGTTTTCATAATAACACACTCTCTCTTTGAGATTAGAATTAACTTTTTAATCGTGTTTATACCCATCGGTTATTGTGAAATAGCCGGTGGGTTTTTCTTTTTTGGTCCATTTTCCGCAAAAAATAGAATAGTTTTATATCTTTGCAGGTATTATAAAAAAAACACACATTAAAAAGAAAGATGAAAAACGAAATCACCGGAACGAAATTCAGATTGATTGTCATGAATTTCTTGCAGTTTGCTGTATGGGGCGCATATCTGACTTCTATGGGTACTTATCTATATAACATTGGGTTGGGTGAAAAAATCGGTCTGTTTTATGCTATGCAAGGCATTGTGTCATTATTTATGCCGGCTGTTATGGGAATCATTGCCGACCGTTGGGTACCTGCTCAAAAGCTTTTGGGATTCTGCCATTTTATGGGAGCTGTCTTTATGATTGCTGCCGGTTATTATGGAATGGCATCGGGAGATAATACGGAGTTTGTGTCCCTTTTTACTCTGTACTCTTTCAGTGTGGCATTTTATATGCCTACACTGGCACTCTCTAATTCTGTGGCATATACAGCATTGGATAAAGTGAAACTGGATCCGGTGATTGCATTCCCACCCATTCGTATTTTTGGTACAATTGGCTTTATCTGTTCTATGTTGCTCACAGATGTACTGGGCTTTCAAGCCAATTATATGCAGTTCTTTTCGTGCGCTTGTTTCGGGTTATTGCTGGCAGTTTATTCATTTACATTGCCGAACTGTCCTGTGAATAAAGGAAATGAAAAGAAGTCGTTGGTAGATGCGATGGGACTACGTGCTTTTTTACTATTCAAACGTAAAAAAATGGCTATATTTTTCGTGTTCTCTATGTTGTTGGGTGTTTCTTTGCAGATAACCAACGGATTTGCCAATCCCTTCCTTAGTAGTTTCGATAAGATTCCCGAATATGCGAATACCTTTGGCGTGCAGCATGCCAATGCATTGATATCTTTGTCACAGGTTTCGGAAACATTGTGTATTCTGCTTATTCCTTTTGCGTTGAAGCATTTTGGAATTAAGCGTGTAATGTTAATTGCTATGCTGGCATGGGTATTGCGTTTCGGATTATTCGGACTGGGCAATCCGGGATCGGGAGTATGGATGTTCGTTTTATCTATGATTGTATATGGCGTGGCATTCGATTTCTTCAACATTTCAGGCTCGCTCTTTGTTAATAAAGAAACAGATTTGGCTATCCGTTCCAGTGCACAAGGGTTGTTTGTTATTATGACAAATGGTATCGGTGCAACAGTAGGAACACTGAGTGCTCAGATGGTAGTGAATCATTTTGTAGATTTCGGCAGTGACGCACCACAGGTAGCCGGATGGAGCAGTGCATGGTTTGTATTTGCGGGATACGCTTTGGTAGTGGCTGTGCTGTTTGCTCTAATATTCAGGTATAAGCACACTCCCGAAGAAATATGATTAAATAATAAGTAGGTATTGTCCGTATCGGGCATATAATGAGATTGGATTATGGATGAAATAGAGTTGAAGTTGCATGACATGTCTTCTACCTTGCAGCCTGTAGATGCGTATGCATTAGTGCTGGAAGAAGTGAATGGCAATAGAAAATTGCCTGTCATTATCGGTTCTCTAGAGGCGAAGGCTATTAGAATTAAGATGTTGAATTATAAATTGCCACGTCCGTGGACGCATGATTTATTCTTGTCACTGACGAGGGAGTTGGGAGTAACTCTGAAAAAGATTTTAATATATAAGGTAGAAGATGGAATTTACTATTCTTATCTTTTCTTCGATAATGCAGGAGAGGAGATAAAGATTGATTCGCGTACCTCGGATGCAGTGGCATTGGCGTTGCGATATAAATGCCCTATATATACCACTGCACAAATTATGGATGAAGAGCATTTGCGGGAAGAGAGTGACAGTTCATTCTCTGTAACTGTCAATATGGTAGGCATTTCTGTATTGAAAGAAGCGCTGACAAAAGCTATCGCAGAAGAAAATTATGAACAGGCCTCTCGCTTGAGAGATGAAATAAGGCGGCGTGAGGAGCTGAAGAAACAATATAAAGAATAGAATTATGCACGTATTTTATGCACCCGACATAGCCATAAATCCTGAGCTTCCTGAAGAGGAAGCCGGGCATTGTTTGCGAGTTTTGCGTCTATCGATAGGAGACGAAGTGACATTGACTGACGGAATAGGAAATTTTTATAAGGCTGTAATTAGTGCAACCGGTGGTAAACGTTGTCAAGTGAAAGTAACAGAAACCATACCACAGGAAAAAGGGTGGAATGGTTATCTGCATGTGGCCATGGCACCAACTAAAAATATGGATCGCACCGAATGGTTTGTGGAAAAAGCAACCGAAATAGGATTCGACGAACTGACCTTCCTTAACTGTCGTTATTCCGAACGGAAAGTTATTAAAACAGAACGCATAGAAAAGATATTGGTCTCTGCTGTCAAACAATCACTAAAGGCGACCAAACCTGTCTTGAACGAGATGACAGATTTCAATAAATTTATTACTCGTGATTTTGAAGGACAGAAGTTTATAGCTCATTGTTATGAGGGTGATAAACCTTTGTTGAAAGATGTGATTTGTCCGGGTGAAGATGCTCTTGTTTTAATCGGGCCCGAAGGAGATTTCAGCGAGGAAGAAGTCAAGAAAGCTATAGCTAATGGATTTCAGTCAATTAGTTTGGGAAAATCGCGTCTTCGTACTGAGACCGCAGCACTGGTGGCTTGTCATACCATGAATTTATTAAACCAAAAATAAGCGTATGAGAAAAACAATTTGGGGATTTGCCCTGCTGGTAATAATGGCATTCCTGGCTTCATGCTCAGAGAGCAGTGAATATACGAATGCTATTCCCAAAGATGCGGCAATGGTGGTGTCATTGGATTTTAAGTCGATGGCACAAAAAAGTGGTATCAATGGTAAAGAAGGAGAGTCGGTAGTAACAAAACTGACGGATGTCTTGAAAAGTGGACTGGAAGGCGAAGCTTATGCTACAGCCGAGAAGATAGTGAAGAATCCTGCCGAAACAGGGCTTTCACTAACAGATAGAGTGTATTTGTTTGTTACTTCTAATTCCAATACTTTTGCAGTTGTGGCAAAGGTATCGAGTGAAAGTAAGGTGAGATCTCTGATGCAATCTTTAAAGGAGCAGGGATTATGTTCGGACTTGAAAAGCGAAAGCGGGTGTACTTGGACTATTTTGGGCAATGGTTTGTGTGCCTATAATAATGGTACATTTCTGTTGGTAGGAACTCTTTACGGTAATCCTGAGGGAATGAAAGATACATTGTTGGCGTGGATGCGTCAGGATACAGCAAACAGTTATGCTTCTACTTCGGATTTTGCAAAACTAAGAGACGCCAAAGGTGATATTAATATAGTTGCCAATATGTCTGTGTTACCACGTGAGGCAACCATGCAAATGCGTATGGGGATGCCGGCCGATTTAAGGCTGGAAGATATTAAATGTTTGCTTTCTACTACGTTTGAGAAGGGAAAAGTTGTGGTAGATTTTGAATCGTTGATTGAGAATAAAGAATTGATTGCGTTGTATGAGAAGCAGACACAAACTTCTACGCTGTTGAAAGGAACATATATGGAATATTTTCCGGCAAATACACTACTATGGGCAAGTGCTAATTTTAATGGTGAGGCAATTTATAACTTACTTTGTGAAAATCCTACCATCAAACAATCATTGGATAATCCGATGTTACCAATAGATCTGAAAACCATATTTTCTGCCATTCACGGTGATATAGCTATTGGTTTTAGTTCGTTGGTAAATAATGATTTACTGGTGTATGCAGATGTTACGAATAAAGAGTTCTTGAAAGCATTTGAAGAGCTTCGTCCCTTGTTGGCATTGTCGGGTGGTCAAATGAAGTTGAATTCTACCGGTACAGACCAATATGAATTCCGTATGTATGACCAAAGCATTTGGTTCGGAGTAAAAGATAATTTGTTTTATTTATCCAACAATGAGCAAATGGCTGATGAAGCGGGCCGACGTTATGGTGTCTCTTTGCAGAACACTCCTTGGGCGGCTGAAGTGACCAAGAACCGTAGTTTCATGGTTTTCAATACAGTGGAATTGGTGAAGGAGCTTGGTGCTGCTCCTCGTATTTCGCGGATATTGGGAGGAGAGACTGTCATGATTATGAATAATCTCTTCGGACCGTGTGAATACGTTGATGTGATGGCGCCCGATTGGAAGAACGGACAAATGAATATTGTAATGAAAGATAAGAGTACAAACGTACTGCAACTTATAGTACATGCATTGGATAATTTATGAATAGCATAGAATTACAACAAACCCTTCCTGCTGTTTTTGCAGGAAGGGATTTTATTGTTTCCGATGTGTGGCATCAGTCATTGCAACTGAAACGTGGTGAAGCGTATCTGATAGAAGCGGCATCGGGCACGGGCAAGTCATCACTTTGCAGCTACATATATGGATATCGAAACGACTATCAGGGGATTGTCAGTTTTGACGGTAAGAATATTCGTAATTTCTCTGTAACTGACTGGGTGGAGATTCGCAAGCATTCGATTAGCATGTTGTTTCAGGAATTACGTCTTTTCACTGAACTCACAGCTTGGGAGAATATTCAACTCAAGAATTCTCTCACAGGATATAAATCAAAGCAAGAAATTAAGGCTTGGCTTGAGATGTTTGGCATAGCTGATAAATGGGATACTCCGGTGGGTAAAATGTCTTTTGGGCAACAACAGCGTGTCGCGCTTGTCCGTGCTCTTTGCCAACCATTCGACTTTATTTTTCTTGATGAGCCTATCAGTCACTTGGATGAAGAAAACGGACGTCTTATGTCGAAGATATTAGTGGAAGAGACGGATAAACAAGGTGCCGGAATCATTGTAACTTCTATTGGAAAACATTTGGAGTTGAACTACACAAAAATATTGAGACTATGAGCTTGGTTTGGAAATTACTGCGTCAGCATATCAGTTTACCTCAATTGGCGGGTTTCTTCTTTGCCAATTTGTGTGGTATGGTGATTGTGTTGTTGAGTGTTCAGTTTTATAAAGATATTTTGCCGGTATTTACGGAAGGAGATAGTTTTATCAAAAAGGATTATATCATTGTCAGTAAAAAGGTAAGTACGCTAGGGGCATTTGTAGGAAAAAGCAATACTTTTTCGGATAAGGATATAGCTGATATTAAGGCACAGTCGTTTACCAAAGAGGTAGGAGCCTTTACTCCTTCACAGTTCAAAGTATCGGCGGGAATGGGTATGGAAAAAGTCGGTTTGCAGATGTCTACGGATATGTTTTTCGAATCTGTTCCTGATGGGTTTGTAGATGTGAATCTTGATAAGTGGGTGTTTAATGAGAACGAGCCGGTGATTCCCATTATCATTCCACGTAATTATTTGAATTTATATAATTTCGGATTTGCTCAAAGCCGTAGCTTGCCACAACTTTCGGAAGGGGTGATGGGAATGGTAAATCTTGATATCCGTATTAGCGGTGATGGGCGCAGAGAAGTCTTTAAAGGAAATATTGTCGGTTTCTCCAATCGTCTGAATACGATTCTTGTTCCTGAAACTTTTATGAGATGGGCGAATGAGAGCTTTGCACCCGGAACCAAGAGCGAACCTTCACGTCTTATTGTAGAAGTTAATAATCCGACTGACGACCGTATCGCTAAATATTTTAAGGATAAAGGCTATGATACGGAAGGTGATAAATTGGATGCCGGAAAGACTACTTGGTTTCTAAAAGTTATTGTAGGGATTGTACTTTCTGTCGGATTGCTTATCAGTGTATTGTCATTTTATATTCTAATGTTGAGTATCTATCTGTTGTTGCAGAAGAATACGACTAAGCTGGAGAATTTATTGCTGATAGGATACAGCCCGGCTAAGGTAGCATTGTTTTATCAACTCCTTACTTTAGGCTTGAATGCCATTGTGCTGGTGCTTTCTATAAGTATCGTATTGTATGTGCGTGGAAGCTACATGGAATGGATTGGAAAACTGTTTCCACAGTTGGACGAAGGAAGTGTGTGGCAGGCAATGCTGGTGGGAGTTTTGCTGTTTGCCGGTGTGTCGGTGTTCAATGTGATTGCAGTGCGAAAAAAGGTCGCTTCTATTTGGATGCATAAAAGTTAAGAAGAAAGGGGAGAAGATAATTTCTCCCTTTTCTCTTTGATAATAAAAGAATTAGTGTATATTTGCATTTGAGCAGTTACACATTCTAAGCAAGTTAATTATGGACAGAGAACTTCTTTTTGACCGGTTTTCTCAGCAAGCACTTCATACCTTGCACCGGTATCGTGCTGTTATGTTTAGTCCAACCATTTTGGTGTCTCAGCTATTTCGGTGATTTTTTAATCCTTATTTCTTACACACATTATAACATGAGTATATTATGGACAACAGACCGACTATCGCTGAAGTACAGGAATGGGTACTGAGGTTGTATAACACATGTGAACAAACCATCACAGATGAAGAACGTAAAGAGCAGCATAAATATGCTATTATGGTGCAACGTCCGCAAGACAAGAAGTTTTTGGTGAAGATGTTGGATGAGTCTTCCCAAATTCGTGACCGTAAGAAATTGGCTGAGCGCATTAAGAAGTTGATAGACCGTTACGGTGTACCTGAGTTTCTTAATAAGCGTGATGCCTTCCTTTTTAAAATGTATCAGGCATTTGGATATCATTTTGATTTTATAGCTATTCCCATTATAAAGAAACGTCTCCGTTCCGATACCTCTAAGGTGATTCTTGATGAGGCCCGTCCTCAATTGACGGAACATCTTGCCACTCGTTTCAGACAGAAAATCGGGCAGAACGTAAACTTGCTGGGGGAGGTCGTATTGGGTAACGGAGAAGCTGACCATCGTTATCATCATTATCTGGAAGCATTGGAAGCTCCTGACATCAATTATATTTCCGTTAAAATTTCGGGTATCTATGCCCAAACGCATGCACTGAACTATGCTGAAAGTTTTCCGGAGCTGGTGAAACGTATGTCTGCTCTTTACCAAAAGGCGATGGATTATCCTTATGTGGATGAAAACGGAGTGAAACGTGCCAAGTTTGTCAATCTGGACATGGAGGAATATAAAGATGCCCATTTCACTTTGCGCTTATTTAAGGAGGTACTGAATAAGCCGGAATTTAAAAATTATTCGGCAGGTATTGTAGTTCAAGCCTATCTGCCTGATGCCTATGAGTTTCAAACAGAATTGTTGGATTTTGCCAGAGAACGCGTGGCAAGAGGTGGAGCTCCGGTAAAAATGCGTTTGGTGAAAGGTTGCAATTTGGAGATGGAAACTGTGATTTCCTCTTTGCGTGGATGGCCTAATCCGGTGCGAACTTCTAAAACTGAAGTTGATGCCAATTATCTTCATATTTTGGAACGTGCTTTACAGCCCGGGAATGCTAAAGTATTGCATGTAGGGGTGGCTTCTCACAATTTGTTTACAATAGCTTATGCTTATTTACTGAGTCAGAAATTGGGTAGTGCCGAATATATGACTTTTGAGATGCTGGAGGGTATGGCAGACCATGTGTGGCGTGCACAGTCTCAGCTTGGCAATCATGTGATTCTTTATGCTCCGGTGGTAAAAGACGAGCATTTTCTCAATGCTGTTTCCTATTTGGTGCGGCGTATGGACGAAAATACGGCTCCCGACAATTTCCTTACTCACTCGTTTAACTTGAAGCCCGGTACCGATACTTGGCGTTTCTTGCAGAACCAGTTTGAAGAAGCCTATCGGATGAAGGATAGTATTACCCATATTCCGACACGGACACAGAATCGTATGCACCGTTATACTCCTGTTCCACCCACTGATGAGATGAGAAACGAGCCGGATACCGACTTTGATCTCGTCAAAAATCAGGAATGGGTGCGCGGTATCTTTGCCGGATGGAAAAAATCCATATTGGATTCTCCTCGGATTATTCCTTTGCAGGTAGGCAAAGAGATGGTGATTTGTGATAAACGTCATCGCTATATGGATCGTTGTCAAGATGATGAGGTATGCGTTTGTGAAATGTCTCAGGCAAATGTGGAACAGATAAGTCGAATCATTGAGATAGCCGGGAGTGACCCTGCAGGATGGAGAAAGACTACGCTTGAGGAGCGTCATAAGATAATGTATGAAGCGGCTAATCGGTTGGGTGAAATGCGAGGTGACTTGATAGGTTGTATGTGTGCTATTACCGGGAAGACGGTAGTGGAGGGGGATGTGGAAGTTTCGGAAGGAATTGATTATGCCCGTTTCTATACCACTAGTATGAAGCTGTTCGCTGATTTGCCTGATGTGGATATTACACCGGAAGGTACTGTATTGGTTATCTCTCCGTGGAATTTTCCTTGTGCCATTCCTATTGGCGGAATTGTAGCGGCTCTTGCCGGAGGGAATACTGTTATTCTGAAGCCGGCAACTGTTGCTGCTCCTGTGGCGTGGTTGTTTGCCCAAGCTTTTTGGGATGCAGGAGTTCCTAAAGAGGCTTTGCAAGTGATTATTACTGATCGTGATGCATTGAAGGTACTCACTTCTGCTCCTGCTATCAAACATATCATTTTGACAGGCGGTACGGATACAGCACAAAACATCGCTCGCAGTAATCCTTCTACTCCGTTGTCTGCAGAGACAGGGGGCAAGAACGCTATAATTCTGACAGCTTCCGGAGATCGTGACCATGCCATTATGAATGTCGTAGCTTCTGCTTTCGGCAATGCCGGACAAAAGTGTTCCGCTTGCTCGTTATTACTGGTGGAGCGTTCGGTATATGAGGATAAGAATTTTAGGGAAAAGCTGAAGGATGCCGCAACCAGCATGAAGGTGGGAAGTGTATGGAATCCCGGTAATGTTGTTGGTCCGATGATTACCAATGGAAATGACAAATTGCTGAAAGCATTGGAGTTGGAACAAGGAGAATCTTGGCTTGTTCCGCCTCAGTTCCTTGATAAGAATAAGTATGTCTTGGCCCCAACAGTGAAGTGGGGAGTGAGACCGGGAAGTTATTCTTTCCGAACGGAGTTGTTCGGTCCCATGCTTAGTGTGGTTTGCATAGAGAACTTACAGCAAGGTATTGAACTGGTTAATAGCTTGGACTATGGACTGACTTCCGGTTTGCAGAGTTTGGATGAAGAAGAACAACGGTTATGGAAGAACTCTATTATGGCGGGTAATTTATATATCAATCGTGGTATAACAGGAGCTATAGTAAATCGTCAGCCTTTTGGCGGTATGAAACTTTCCGCATTTGGTGGTGGTGTGAAAGCCGGAGGTCCCAATTATTGTGCTTGCTTTGTGAAGATTTCCGATAAGCCCGGAAGTACCACAGATTATAAACAGAGTTATCCGAAGGCATACGAACAGGAATTTGCTCATGCACGTGATATTAATAATCTGTATGGTGAGCAAAACGTTTTTCGTTACTTGCCATTGCGTAATATGGTACTCCGTCTTTTCCCGGGTGATACTAATGAAGATGCGCAGATGATTGCATTTGCAGCTAAGATTTGTCATACCCCTCTGACTATTAGTTTTGAGCCTGGCGATGACCGTACGACAGCATTGGCTTCTCTTGGTTGTTCTTTGAAGAAAGAATCTTTGCAAGAGTTCTTGAAGAGTATGTCAGAGTATGAACGTATTCGTACTTGTGGGGTGGATATTCCGATGGAGATGTATGAGGAGGCAGCTCGTACTGATAAATATATTGCAACAGCCAAACCTGTGAAGAATGGTCGTGTGGAACTTATTCATTATATTAAGGAGCAGAGTATTTCATTTGAGTATCACCGTTATGGTAGTATTTTAGAGATTCCGCCGGTAGAATAATTGTTATAATGGTTTTACCTTGTTTCCATAGAGGTTTGCCTTAGTTAGATATAGTATAGAGTTTGGAACATTCATCATTGGGTGGATGTTCCTTTTTTATATTCTGATAGGTGCAGAGACAAGATACATAAAGTCTTTTTTATTGTTAATAACGCTATTAAACTAAAATATTATTGTTAATAACTAATAATGATAGTATTAAAACTAATATTATTAGTTGTTTATTGATTTTAATTAGTTATATTTGCTTCAGAACTTTAAACCACTAGTATTTATGAAACGTTTATCCCCTAAAGAAGAAGAGATTATGCGGATGTTCTGGAGTAAAGGTCCTATGTTTGTCCGTGATTTGCTCGAATTGTATAATGAACCGAAGCCGCATTATAATACTGTGTCCACATTGGTGCGCGGGCTGGAAGAAAAAGGTTTTGTGGGATACAAAGTTTATGGGAATACATATCAGTACCATCCTGTTATAAGCGAGTCTGAATACAAAGGTTCTGCATTAAACGAAGTTGTCTCCCAATTTTATGATAATTCTTATATAAATGTGGTATCTCAATTAATAGAAGAAGAACGGATGCCACTGGATGAATTAAAGGACTTGATAGCCCGAATAGAAAAAGGCAGAAAGTAAGGAGGTGATTATGGGAACTTTTTTGTTTTTCATTCTGAAGAGTAGTGTCTGCTTGTTTCTTTTTACAATTCTATATATCACATTGTTGAAGAGCATCACTCATTTTCGTTTTAGCCGTTGGGCTTTCTGGGTGGGGACACTGCTTTGTTGGCTCATCCCTTTGATTCCTGTATCGGTTAGTATTCTCTCACCTATTCAACAATCGGTCATGATGGTAGGGGAGATATTTGAAGAAATGCCATCAGACGGAAAGGTTGCTACCGGATTTCTGGCAGAAAACGGATGGGATGCAAGAGCGGAACATTTACCGTTTCAGCAAGGAAAATCAGAAGAAATATATGGTCTGTCTTTGTTGACTGTTATAAGCCTCTTTTATACGATGGGAGCTGTCGGTGTATTCTTGTTTTTTGTTTATTCTTTCGGGCGGTTGTGGCATCTTATCCATGGCAAGCCGGTGCAGAGGGAAGGAAGCTTCCGATTAGTGATTCTTCCCGGAAAAGTATGTTCTTTTAGTTGGTGGAAATATATTGTGATGTCTGAAGAAGACTATCGGCAGGATGGTTCACTTATTCTGATACACGAAAAAATGCATTTATCTTACTATCACACATTGGATTTGGGATGGATGCATTGTCTGCTTATTTTTCATTGGTTTAACCCGATGACATGGGTATTGTGGCAGGAGTTGCGTGACTTGCACGAATATGAAGCCGATGAAGGAGTAATTTCTTCAGGTGTAAATATGGTTCAATACCAGTTGTTATTAGTAAAAAAAGCTGTTGGTACAAGGCTCTACTCTATGGCCAATGGCTTCGATCATAGTAAACTTAAAAATCGTATTGGCATGATGCTTAAAAAAAGAAGTAACGGATGGGTACGGCTGCGTATGTTGCTGGCTGTTCCCGTGGCAGCAGGGGTGGTATATGCTTTTGCACAGCCCGAAATGAGTGAAAAACAAGTGTTGTTGCAAATGGAACTTATGACACAGGATGCACTGCTTCAGGACTCGATTGCAGAAAGCAAACTGACCGAAGAGATTGCTTCGATGAAACAATTCTTTAAAGAGAAATCGGCTGCGTGGTGGAAGCATCATCGTACCCCGGAGGGGCGCTATGTATGGCGTACAACGCAGACGCACAGGCTCTATATGAATGGCAGTAATGAAGTAATGTTCGATACGGTTGTTTATAAAATCTTGACCGATCCCCGTCAAGTGATAGCCGGGCGGCTTCGTTCGGCTCGTGAAGCAGACAGATTGGAAAAGAAAAAGGACGAACCTCGTTTTTTATATATGGTGTATGATGTGAATTCGGATAAGCGACAGGTGCTTGGGATGCTAAAAGAGATAAAATTGGCTTTTGATGATCTGCGTGCGGAATATGTGGCAAAAGGAGCAAGTGATGTGGACGAGGTTTGTCCTTATATGGTCTATGTATACGGTCCGCGGAAATATGGTGTGAATGGTGCCGAGTTGTTGATAGGTGCTGCCGAAGCTGAACCGCAAGAAAGAATCCACGATATTACGGGGAATAGGTTGAAATCCTATCAAGGGCGATATGGGAAGAATGCTTCGGTTTTACTTCGCGTAGATAATTCAGTAAGCGAGAGAGGGTATATCGAAATGTGCAAAAGGATTAAACGCTATTTTCCTGCTGCAAAAACCGAGCATGAAAAGTAATGTGACTTGGGGTTGCCCCGAAAAGTTCTGATGGTGCTATGAGGCAACCCCGGCTTTCAGTAGTTTAGCCAAAGTTTGAATGAAGAAAGTTTTTCCTCACTGATGGTGATTTGTGATTTGTAAGGAGGAAGAACACTTATTGCTATTTTGCCGTTAAAATAAGGCTCGGCGTGGTCTATGGAATCAATGCTGATTATGACCTGACGGTTGGCGCGAAAGAACAGTTCAGGGTCTAATTGTTCCATCAGTTTGTTTAGGGACAGGTCGATAATGTGTTCCTGTCCTTTCTTGGTTACAGCAAAGGTTATTTTGTTTTCAGAATAGAAATAGGCTATATCTGTTACCTGGAGAGACCAAAAACGGTCGGCTCCATAAATGAGGAAACGGGTACGGTAACGTCTTTCTTTATGTTGCAGGGTGTCCAATAAAGTATTCAGATATTCTTGGGGGTGGGGTATTCCTTTGTTTTGTAAAGTCTCGTATTTAATGATGGCATCAAGCAGACGTGTTTCATCAATAGGTTTCAGTATATAATCTATGCTGTTTACGGTAAATGCACGTATGGCATATTGGTCATAGGCGGTGGTGAAGATAATGACAGAAGAAGGTTGGACGGTAGAAAGAAAATCGAAAGCGTTACCGTCTGCCAGTTGAATATCAAGAAAGATAAGGTCGGGCTGTGGGTTTTCTTTAAACCAGGATGCAGCTTCATCCACACTGCCCGGTACGATGGTTAGTGTCCACTGAGGGCGCAAACGGGTAATCATGGAATGTAGCAGGCGTGCTGCAGGTATTTCATCTTCTATAATGATTGCGTTTAGTTTATTCATATCCTAAAGGTACTTTTACGGTGAATGAATTGTTTTCTTTGATGACAATGATTTCTTCACCGAGCATTAGTTTGCAGCGGTTGGAAAGATTGTTCAAACCTACTCCCGATGAGGAGTCATTACTTTTTTTAGGTTGGATAGGATTACTTACTATCAGGTAATTATTTTCTATATCGATGTGGATTCGCATAGGCTTACCGGAAGTGATGGAGTTGTGCTTGATGACATTTTCCACCAGCAGTTGCAAAGTCAGGGGTGGAAGCATAGCGTCAGAATAATCATCGGGGACGAGGCATTCACAGCTGATACAGTTTCCCAGTCGCACTTCATGCAGGAAGAGATAGGATTTCATAAAATCCAATTCTTCATTTAAGGGAACTAAGGTTTTATCCTGACTTTGGAGAACATAACGGTAGACGCTGGACAAATGCTTGGTGAAACGGACAGCGTTGCTTGGATTGTATTCTATCTCGGCAATCAGTGTGTTGAGGCTGTTGAATAGAAAGTGCGGATTGAGTTGGTTTTGCAAAGCAGCATAACGGGCTGTGTTGTTTTCCTTTTGCAGTTCGGCAGCCTCCTGTTGTAGTTTCAATGTGTTTTGAATGGAGCGATTGGAGAGAAGTAACCCTACGATTACTAATTCTACCAGCCACACCAAAATGAGGATGCGCCAGCCACCGTTAGGGAAGATAAAGATATTATAGGAACCCACTAAAAGCTTTCCGATAATCAATAAACTGTAATTGAGTAAAAAGAATAGAAGAGTTACAGCTATATAGATAGTGATGATTTTCCAACGTTTGCGAAGGTTCAGTGCGTACTGGTTGTTTAACCATGAACTGAGTCGCAGGGTGGAATAACCGAGGATATTGAAAGCGGAGATAAAAAAGATAAAAGCTCCTTTAGAATAGAGTATATCTGACACCTGAGGGGGTAACTCAGAATAATTAGCCAGCAGGAGATAGGAAAAAACTCCTAATCCGGAAAACAGAAGACCATATAGTACAACATTCCATTTCATGTGAACAAAGCTACAATATTTTACAGAATAATATAGAGTAAAGAGGGATAAAATTAGGAGATGACACCGGAGATACAGATAAACAAAAACATGTTTCACACATAATATGAGGATAATGTATTGTTTTACAGTAATTTGGCGTGAAATGTGCATGTTGTCATGAAGTAATAAGTTAAACTTATGATATGCCATCTGTTATTTCAGGGTAATAACCGTTATAATAAAAAAAAGAGGAAGGATTTGTTGTTGCTATTGTTTCTCCGGAAAAAGATCAAGGTCTTTTTTGAAAACCTCAAGGTCTTTTTAAAAGATTCTTCCACCTTTTTCAGCAGTCCTCTTTTTTAGTATCTGTTCAATGCCTTCAGTAATGCGGAATAGTGTCCTTGTGCGGAAACTTTAGCTTGTACATAATTGGTTTGTGAGACTTGCCGATAGTTTTGGGCCTCTATTACTTCCACTACCGACACTTTTCCTTCCGCATATCTTTCCAATGCCATACGTTCGTTTTCGCGAGCTTTGTCCAATGAGTTTCCGGTTAATTGTACCTGTTCCATTGCTTGAGATAATGATACACGGGCTGTCTGGACTTCCAGGTTTACATGGTCACTTACTTGATGGAGATTATCAGTAGCTGCACCGACTTGGAAAGAAGATGCCTGTTTCTCATTGCGCCGTTTTCCCCATTCGAAAATAGGAACCGACAGTTTGGCATAAACAGCATAATTAGGGTCGAGGTCGGATTTGAAGTTATACCCGGGCGAGGAATAACTACCCTCTATACCGACATAAAGTTGCGGCTTATATTTTGAGTCTGTCAGTTTCTTTGAACTTTTGGCAATGTTGATTTGGTCGTATGCCATTTTTAATTCCGGTCGGTTGCATCCATCCAAGTTCCATAATTCTTCATTCATAACTATGGAAGGAATGCTGTCTTCCACTTCTGTTGTTTTATTGAGTTCCATGCCAATCAGTGAGTTGAGTGCCATTCTTCCGGTTTCAAGATTGCTTTTTGCCTGAAGCAATTGGTATTCTGCTTCATTTAGCTTTACTTCTGCCATGAGTAGGTCTTGCGGGTCTACCAAGCCTGCTTCTACTCGTTCACGGATGGTTTTGGCGAGCGAAGCAATGGAATTTCGATAGTCGGTGGCAACTTGTAATAGTTCGGCACGGGCCACGGTGTTCCAATATTGCATATCAGTTTGGTAGCACACGGCGGAACGGAAATATTCCGCCTGATGTGCTGCCAGACTATGTTGATGTTTTGCCATTCGGATGGTTTCCAGCAGCCGACCGCCTGTATAGACCGGTTGTAGCAACGTGAGGGAAGTGCCATATTTCATGTCTTTTCCTTCGAAAGTCAATGGATTCTGCATGCTGGGCAGGTTTAGAGTGAGCCGGATAGGATTACCGGTATATTGAAAGTTGGCGTCACCCGATAACTTGGGACGTAAATCCTTTTGGGCGGCTTTTTCCAATTCGATACTTGCAGAAATGTGTTTATCCGCCGCCTTCAGGTCGTGGTTGTATTCCACAGCCATCGACCTGTACTTTTCCAATAAATCACTTTGTTGGGCGAAAGTAGCGGACGGAACACTAAAAATAAAGATAAACAGTATATTAATTTTTTTCATGAGTTATATCTATTTTGAGGGTTATATTTACCATAGGAGATTGTCCGAAAAAGATATATTGCACTATTTTTTTACTTTGTCATTCTGAGAACAACGGAGAATCTGTAAACACACAATGAAAGTATTCAGATTCTTCACATTGTTCAGAATGACGGAATGATTGAGCAGTTGAACTTTTGGGACAGCCTCGATAACATGATTACTTAATTTTATAAAACATGGCATACAGTGTTGGTGTTATAAATAATGTCAACAATGTGGCGAATGTCAATCCGAAAATAATGGTGGCTGCCATACCTCCGAATGCTATATCGAACAACAGAGGAACCATTCCCAGAATTGTAGTGGTAGCTGCCATCAATACAGGACGTGTTCTGGATACTGTGGCTTCTACAACGGCTGTGTAGGGAGCTACTCCGTTTCGACGTTGTATATTTATCTCATCCAGCAGTACAATCACATTTTTAATAATCATACCTAGTAGTCCCAACCATCCGGCAATGGGGAAGAAGCCGAAATCAAATCCTGTGAGTAACATTCCTACGGCAACACCGATAAGAGACAATGGGAGTATGCATAGAATAATGATCGGTTGGCGGAAATTGCCGAATAATGCAACCAGAATCACTACCAGCATTAAAAATGCCAGAGGAAAGAATTTGGCAATAGCCTGCATCGCTTCACCTTGGTCTTTGTATTGGGCATCCCAAAAGAAACTATACCCTTCAGGCAATTCTATTGCTTCTATCTCTTCTCGTATTTCTCCATGCACTTCGGCCATGGTGTGTCCCGGCTTCACTCCACACATGGCTGCCATGGACAATTGGCGGTTGTATGTGCGTATCTGTGGAAACTCCCAAGTGGTTTCAATCTTTTCCGTCACTTGCGATAGAGGTGCTGAATGCTCTCCGTTCCAAACAGGGAAATCACCTAAAGACTGGACATCCGTAATATGGACTCCTTCTGATTTTAGCAATACGGGTACTTTCTTTTCGTTATCCCGATAAATTCCTATGGGAGTTCCATCACTGACAGATTTGACAGATTGCATCATCTGGGCTTTGGTGATACCCAGTGCACCGGCTTTTACAGGGTCGTAGACAGGGCGAATCATCAAGGACATATTTCCCCATTCGTTGCGGGCATCTGCGACTTTAGGATTGCGACGCATTATTTCGATTGCTTTTCCTGTCAGTGAATCCAGTACAGCGGGGTCCGGTCCTAAGAAGCGGGCTTCGATAACCGCTTCCGTCAGGGGGCTAAGCTCGAACTTATTTACTTTTATCAGTGGTTCGGGGTATTTCTGACGGATGGAGTCTTGCAGCAAGGCATGTAATTTTCTTGATTCTTGAGAGGTCTTGCATTTTACCAATATCTGTGCATAGTTGGACTGAGGTCCGAAAGCTACATTAGACAGATAGTAACGGGGCGGAGTGCGGCCTATGTAGGTAGAAACCATTTCAGTTTCTTCGTGTCCGCGGATATAGTTTGCCAGGTTGCTTGCCATGCGGTCTGTTTCATTGATATTTGTTCCTTCGGGTAACCACATATCTACCGTAAAGTATTGTTTGTCTAGCGCAGGTACAAAAACTTTAGGTATAAATTTAAAACTCCAGGCAGAAAGTATCAGCATAACTACCAGTGAACCGATAGTAACCGATCGATGGCAGAGTACCCAGTGCAGGGAGTTGCGGAAACGATTATAATATTTTCCGTCGAATAAAGCGGCTTTCAATTCCTCGGGACGCGGGCGACGGACAAATTCTTGTATAAAGAAAGGAGTCTGCGTCAGTGCGAACACCCAACTGAACATCAATGACACTCCGATAACTACGACTAGTGAAGATAGCAGTTCACCTGTGATATGTGGTGAATAATAGATAGGGAGGAAGGTAAGAATAGCGATGACAGTTGCCGCCAATAAGGGCAAAGCTGTAGCTGAGCAGGCGCGCATGATGGCGACACGCTTCCGCATTCCGCGTTCCATATTGATTAAGGCGGAGTCTGAAACGACGATGGCATTGTCCACCAGCATTCCCATGGCGATAATGATGGCAGCAAGTGACATTCGCTGAAGCGCGATGCCGCAAGCCATCATGACAATGAGCGTGGCAAAGATGGAGAAAATCAGTCCGCTGCCAATCAAAGTACCATTCTTGAATCCGATGAAAAATAACAGAATGGCTATAACGGTTAGAACGGAAATGATGAGGTTCAAGATAAAGCCTTGATTGGCAACGTCTGATTCATATCCTTGGTCATAGATGGAGGTCAGTTCATATCCTTCGGGCATGGATTGGGATAGTTTATCAATCCGATCCTTCACGGCTTTTGCCATATCCACTACATTTCCGGTAGGTACGGTAGAGATGGCAATGCCTATGGCCGGCTGGTCATTGATGCGCATCAGGTTGCTGGCAGGTGTTTGATAGCTTTCTTCTATTTGTGCTATATCGGCGAGGCGGAAATGTTCGCCTGAGCGTGAAACGATAGTCAGGTTTTTGATGTCGTCCAATGAATAGAAATTTCCGGTTGACTCGATGCGTAGGCGGTTCTGTCCGGCATCAATTCCTCCGGCATCCACCACCTTGTTCTGTGCTTCGAATGCACGGACTATGTCGGAAGTGGTAATTCCGCTTTGCGCCATGACGGATGGGCTGACAGATACATCGATGGTGGGTGTCTGTACTCCGTAGATTTCCACTTTAGCTACATCTTTTACTTTCAGAAGCTCATTCTTGATGATTTTAGCCTCGTCTTCCAGTTCCCGATAGGTATGGCCATTTCCGGTAAGCCCATAGAAAACACCCAATACATCTCCAAAGTCGTCATTGACAACCGAAGGTCCTGCTCCATCAGGAAGCTTACTTTGTACATCGTTTACCTTGCGGCGTAATTTGTCCCATAGTTGTTGCATCTCGTCTGCCCGGGTTTCTTTTTTCACATAGACGGTGATTTTGGAGAGCCCGGCGCGATTCTCTGTTTTCAGATAATAGAGTTCGCTCAAAGACTGAATGGATTCTTCTAGGATATCGGTTACTTGAGATTGTACTTCGGAGGGAGATGCTCCGGGGTAGGGAGTCAGTACGAGTGCCTGTTTGATGGTGAAAGGAGCGTCTTCCAGTTTTCCCATTTTGATGTAGGAGAATAGGCCGCCCGCCAATATCAATACCAATAGCAGGAGGGTGACTGACTTCTTTTGCAGGAAGTATTTAACTAATTTCATAACTGTTTGCTTCTTTGATATTATTTGTTATCTGCATTTATTTTCATTCCGTCCGACAAGAAGCGGAGTCCGCTGGTTGCTACAGTTTCATCGGGACGTAGACCTTCGGTAATGGTTACATATCCGTCCGGTAACAAATCTCCTTTTTTTACTTTCCTTAAGTTCACCTGTTGGGTGTTGGCATCCACTACCCACAGATAATCGCCTTCTGTAGGACGATGGCAAAGAGCCGTTTGGGGGATGGCTACTCCATTGGTAATATCCGGTGTTTTCGAAGGATGATTCAATTTTGCTTTGCCGGACATGCCTGCCAGTAATTTTCCTTCTTTATTGGGGAGTAAAGCAGTTAACAGATAGGAGAGATTGTTGCGGGTGGTTCCTTTGGAAATTTCCGCTATCTGTGCTTTATATACCTTATCGGGTTGTGCGTCAAATCGTACTTGTATTGTATCCATGGCTTGCGCTGTATAAGCAATGTCTTGAGTGACGTAAATTTCCAGTTTAAGTTGGTCGATATCAATAAAAGAAATGACGGGTTGCGTAGCCTTCACATCCTGAAATTTCTCTATATATACCTCACCTACATAACCGTTGAATGGGGCGATAAGGCGTGTATCTTCCAGTTCGTATGAAGCGGTATCGAAAGCTGTTTTGGCAGTGGTATAGTCTGCTTTTGCTTTTTCGTAAGTACTTGCGGAGATGTTTCCTTTATCATATAGCTTTTGTATACGTTCAAACTCTGTTTTTGCCTGATGGTAGATTGCTTCGGCACGTTCTTTACGAATGCGGAAATCACGCGGGTCTATTTCGGCTATGATGCTGCCTTGTTTGTATCGGTTACCGGCATATACATCGAAACGGTCAATGGGACCGCCCACCCGAAAGGATAATTCGGAAGTGCGGAAAGGCTGGGCAATAAAGGAGAATTCTTTCTCTTCTTGATGTAAAACCGGGACAGCTTGTGTTGTCTTTACAATAAAGTCTTGTTTTTTGTCATTGCCTTCGGTGGCACAGGAAGAAAGTAGTGCGGCAAGGCTGAATAATAACATGGAATGTACGTTTATCTTCATATTTTGTCTTTTAAGTTTGAGACAAAAGTAAGAAGCATTCGAGTACTAAATAGGGAAGAAGGTGCTGAAGCCGGAAAAAATGGCGATGGAAAAGGAAATATGCAGATAAAGGCAGAGATGATTTATTCTATATAAATCATCTTTTTGGTCATTCCGCCATCAATTGTTATGTTTTCACCATTGATGAAATCATTTTCTTCCTGGCAAAGGAACAGGCACATCCGGGCAATATCTTCCGGTTTTCCCACCCGGCCGGAAGGGTGCTGTGTATGGTCTTCGGGGCGGAGAAGTTCATATTCTTGTGTTTGTATCCATCCCGGTGAGATGGAGTTGACAGTTATATGTTGCTTGGCAAGCGATAAGGCAAGTGCATGGGTGAGTGAATAAATTCCTCCTTTAGAGGCGGCATAACCCTCACTTCCCGGTTCACTCATTAAATGGCGCGTGGAACAGATATTGATGATTCTGCCATAATGTTGCGGAGAATCTTGAGCTTTGCGGTGGATGGCAAGAAGTCTTGAGGTTATAAACACCGGTCGGAGATTGATGGATAAGATTTGGTCAAAGTCTTCTACACTTGTTTCGGTGAGGTCAGAAAAGAGACTCACTCCTGCATTATTGATTAAGATATCTATATCTCCCCATCTTTTGATGATTTTTAGCATACAATTTTCCAGGGCTTCTTTATTCTGTATGTCTACAAGATAGAATGCAGCTCCTGTTTCTTTGGCAGTTTGCAGTCCTGAAGTTTCATCTTTATCGCAGAATGCTACCGGATAATTTTTCTGTCGAAATGCTTTTACAATGGCTTTGCCAATGCCGTTGGCTCCTCCGGTTATAAAAACTCTTTTGGAATTTGTCTTCTTGGAAGTATGTTTGAGAGGCTTTTGCCAAGCGGCCTTTTTAGCTTGATATTGTTCGAACTGTCTTTCTATATAATTATCTGCCATAGTTTATTGAGAGATTTTAATCATTCGCTGTAGGAAGGAACAGGAAGTTTCCTCCCTACAGTGAGTATATTTAGGTTATTCCCATTCAATTGTGGCGGGTGGTTTGGATGAGATATCATAGCAAACGCGGTTTACGCCTTTTACCTTATTAATGATATCATTTGAAACCTTAGCCATAAATTCGTAAGGAAGATGAGCCCAGTCGGCAGTCATGGCATCGGTACTGGTTACGGCACGCAGAGCCACAGCACGTTCGTAAGTACGTTCATCGCCCATTACTCCTACGCTTTGTACAGGTAACAGGATGGCGCCTGCCTGCCACACTTGGTGGTAAAGAGCAATATCATTGCCCGTGGCATCTTTTACCATCCAGTCGCGCAAACCTTGGATAAAGATGTCGTCTGCATCTTGCAGGATGCGTACCTTTTCGCGGGTAATATCGCCTAAGATACGTACAGCTAGACCCGGACCGGGGAACGGATGACGGGTAATCAGATGTTCGGGTATGCCTAATTCACGACCTACACGGCGTACTTCATCTTTAAAAAGCCATTGTAAAGGTTCGCATAAACTAAGGTGCATTTCTTCGGGCAGACCACCTACGTTGTGATGGCTTTTGATTGTCTTTCCTGTGATGTTCAGACTTTCAATGCGGTCAGGGTAGATAGTGCCTTGTGCCAACCATTTGGCGTCGGTTATTTTATGTGCTTCGGCATTGAATACTTCTACAAAGTCACGGCCAATAATTTTACGCTTTTGTTCAGGGTCAGTCACGCCTTCCAAGTCTTTAAAGAACTTGTCGCTGGCATCTACACCAATTACGTTCAATCCCAAACATTCGTAGTCGTGCATTACGTTTTTAAACTCATTCTTGCGTAATAAGCCGTGGTCAACAAAGATACAAGTCAGGTTCTTGCCAATGGCACGGTGCAATAATACAGCTGCAACAGATGAATCTACACCTCCGCTTAAGCCAAGAATAACGCGGTCGTTACCCACTTGCTCTTTCAGAGCTGCCACAGTGGTGTCAACAAATGAACTTGCACTCCAGTCTTGCTTGCCACCGCAGATATCTACTACGAAGTTTTTCAATAACCGGGTACCGTCTTCACTGTGGAATACTTCCGGGTGGAACTGTACGCCCCATACTTTTTCTCCTTTTACTTGATAAGCAGCGATAGCGACTTTATCTGTTGAAGCGATGATTTTAAAGTTTTCGGGGATAGCTGTGATAGTATCTCCGTGGCTCATCCATACCTGAGACTGTTCGCGGATACCTTTCAATAAGGGGTTCTCATGTTCGAAGGTAGAGAGATGGGCACGTCCGTATTCACGTGTACCGGCCGGTTCTACTTTTCCGCCATTACTGTATGCCATAAACTGTGCGCCATAGCAGATACCCAAAATGGGATATTTTCCACGAATATTGCTTAAGTCAACTTTAAATGCGCTTTCATCGTAAACAGAGAAAGGGCTTCCTGACAGGATGACACCGATAACCGAGGGATCATCATGAGGAAACTTGTTGTAGGGCACAATCTCGCAATACATATTCAGTTCGCGGACACGACGGCCGATGAGCTGTGTGGTCTGTGAGCCGAAATCGAGAATAATGATTTTTTCTTGCATATTATTATGATATGTAAATGTTTTCGTGCCGCAAAGATACTCAGAAAAACTATAAAACCGTCATACCGTAGAGGCATTTTTGTAGATGAGCGTAAAAAACTTCATGCTTTGATATGCTGTAGCTTCATCTTGCCTTTACAATAAAGCAAAAACGGGATTGGCTAATCAGGCAATTGCAGTTGCCGAACTGGTAACAATGACATGAAAAACATCGTCTTACACGTTCGTAAGCGTGAAGCTACACATATATAAAATAGGCCCACACATACGAATGTGTAAAAATCCCCTTCCTTTTCTATTCTAAAATCTTCCTGTTATTTCTTGTCTGCCTGTTCTTTCAGTAAATCGCGGATTTCGGTTAGCAGCACTTCTTCTTTACTTGGGGCAGGAGGTGCTGCAGGAGAAGCCGGAACTTCTTCTTTCTTGCGGTTCAGGCGGGCAAGTAATCTGATAAATAAAAATATAGAGAAAGCGATGATGATGAAATCAAACGTGGCTTGGAGGAAATTACCATAATTGAGGGTTACAGCGGCTTTCTCTACACCGTCAACCACTTCGGCAGGCTTTAATTGTAGTTTCAAATCTGTAAAGTTTACGCCTCCGACCAGTAATCCGATGGGAGGCATGATAACATCGGCTACAATGGAAGATACTATTTTACCGAAGGCACCACCGATGATGACACCGACTGCCATGTCAATGACGTTTCCGCGCATTGCGAATGCTTTAAAATCTTGCAAAAAGCTACTTTTTCCCATTTTTTTTTATTTTAATATGAATTTATGTGCGAATATAAAAACAAATTCTTATTTTTGCACCGCGTTTAGGAAATAAATATTAAACGTTTAACAACATTCCAACGTAGAGTGTTTAAAAGCTATATTATAAAACCTTTAAAATTTAAACAAAATGATTAAAGTAGGTATTAACGGATTTGGTCGTATCGGCCGTTTTGTATTCCGTGCAGCTCAGAAAAGAAACGATATTCAGATCGTAGGTATCAATGACCTTTGCCCGGTTGATTACTTAGCATATATGTTGAAGTATGACACTATGCACGGACAATTTGACGGTACTATCGAAGCTGACGTAGAAAATAGCAAATTGATCGTGAACGGCAATGCAATCCGCGTAACAGCTGAAAGAAATCCGGCTGACTTGAAGTGGGATGCAATCGGTGCTGAATACGTAGTTGAATCTACTGGTTTGTTCTTGACTAAAGAAAAAGCTCAGGCTCATATTGAAGCTGGTGCTAAATATGTAGTTATGTCAGCTCCTTCTAAAGATGATACTCCGATGTTCGTTTGCGGTGTAAACGAAAAGACTTATGTTAAAGGTACTCAGTTCGTTTCTAACGCTTCTTGTACTACTAACTGTTTGGCTCCTATCGCTAAGGTATTGAATGACAAATGGGGTATCACTGACGGTTTGATGACTACAGTTCACTCTACAACAGCTACTCAGAAAACAGTTGACGGTCCTTCTATGAAAGACTGGAGAGGTGGTCGTGCTGCTTCTGGTAACATTATCCCTTCATCTACTGGTGCTGCTAAAGCTGTAGGTAAAGTTATTCCTGAATTGAACGGTAAATTGACTGGTATGTCAATGCGTGTTCCGACTTTGGATGTTTCTGTAGTTGACTTGACAGTTAACTTGGCTAAACCGGCTACATATGCTGAAATCTGTGCAGCTATGAAAGAAGCTTCTGAAGGTGAATTGGCTGGCGTATTGGGTTACACTGAAGATGCAGTTGTTTCTTCTGACTTCTTGGGTGATACTCGTACTTCTATCTTCGATGCTAAGGCCGGTATCGCTTTGACTGATACTTTCGTTAAAGTGGTTTCTTGGTATGACAACGAAATCGGTTACTCTAACAAAGTGTTGGATTTGATCGCTCACATGGCTTCTGTAAACTGCTAATCAGTTTATAATCCATATAATAAAAGCCGTCCAAAGTAATTTGGACGGCTTTTTTATGTCTCATCTGCAATTTATTGTGAAAAGATGTGGCATATATTAAATATAATTATATCTTTGTGCTATTCGATGAATATTATTAAACAAATAGAAGTTATGGATGCACAAAAAGTAGATGCCTTTATAATGGCAAACGGAAAGTTCTTTCCCGATTATCAAGTAGCAGCAATCAGAGATATGTTGCTTGCTGCTGACGATTCAAAATGGTCAATGTTGCAGGTTATGCAGTTTAAAGATCCCACCATCTGCTTGATTATCTCTCTGTTTGCCGGTTCGTTGGGTATTGACCGCTTCTTTATCGGAGATACAGGATTGGGAATTGCTAAGTTAATTACTTGCGGTGGTTTTGGTATTTGGACTATTGTAGACTGGTTCCTTATCATGGGAGCTGCCCGCGACAAAAATATGCAAAAACTTCAAATGGTACTTTAATGACGAAAAAGGGTCTGTACATGCTTTCGGTTGTTGCTTGTGCTGCCGGGTATGTATGGCTTGCTGCTTCGTCCATGCATGCAGAAGAAGGAGTGTGGAGAGGATGCTTATTTAAGCAGTTTTTCCATATTCCTTGTCCTGCGTGTGGTTCTACACGGGCTCTCATAGCACTCTGTCAAGGGCATTGGAAGGAATCATTACTACTTAACCCGAATGGTGTCTTACTGGCAGTATTGATGTTGCTGGTTCCTGGGTGGATTTTATTGGATATCATTAAGGGAAAAGATTCTTTTTTTCGTTTTTATTTATGGGTTGGACGGATTTTTATCCGAAAACGCATCTTCATTATTTTCCTTTTTCTTGTATTAATTAATTGGTGTTGGAATATTTATAAAGGCTTATGATATACTATAAACCCGCAGAACATGAATTGGAGGCTGCCTCAAACAGTTATCTAATGTCATTATTGGCTGTGATGGCCGGATTACCTTTTCCTATTATAAACTTGCTGGCAACAGCTGTTTTTTATTTAGCCAATAGGCATCGGACGTATTTTGTGCGCTGGCATTGCACACAGGCATTGGTATCTCAGCTTCCTTTATTCTGTACTAATAGTGTGTTGTTTTGGTGGACGGTCGGTTTGCTTTTTGGAGATGTGGAACTTACTTCTTTTTATTTCGCTTACCTGTTTACCGTTGTACTTTTTAATGTTGTAGATTTGGTCGCTACGGTGGTTTCTGCCGTACAAGTGAGAAAGGGCAAACAGATAGAGTGGTATGTTTACGGAGGTTTGACAGATTTGATTTGTAAGCCATGATAAAGAAAATATTTTTGCAGTCGATTGTATCGGCAATGTTGTTTTTAATTGTGTTATTCTCTTTTTCGCGTGTAGACTGGCTTTCGGTTTTTGATTTGCGTGAGACAGTTATCGAGGAGAAACTGGGAGATATGTATTGGGATTTGTACTCCGGATCTGCTGTTTTTCTGGAGTCGGACACAGTTCTTGCTCCATTGGATTCGTTGTTGTCACATTTGTGTGAGGCCAATGATATAGAACGTGATAAAATAAAATTGCACGTTGTACAAAGTAATGAAGTAAATGCTTTTGCATTTCCTGATAATCATCTTGTTGTTTTTACTTCGCTTATTGCTAAATGCGAAAATCAAGAAGAATTATGTGGGGTGATGGCTCATGAGATAGCTCATATGCAGAAAGGTCATATCATGAAGAAGTTAGTGAAGGAAGTAGGACTTTCGGCTTTAGTGGGTATGGCATCGGGGGGACAAAGCGGAGAAGTGTTGAGAAGTACTGCCAAGCTTCTTTCTTCTACTGCCTATGACCGTACATTGGAAAGTGAGGCCGATAAGACAGCCGTTTTTTATCTTTTACAATCAGGAATAAATCCGGAACCTTTTGGTGAATTTTTGTTCAGGCTATCTAAAGAGGAGGAGTTGCCTTCATTGACCGAGTGGGTGAGTACGCATCCCGATTCTGAGAAACGCTCCATTCAAATATGTAATTGGGCAAAGGAGGGAAGTAATAATATCCGGTTTGTGAAGATATTAAGTATGAAAACGTGGAAAACTCTGCAACAAGCTGTATCTGACAAGTAATTCTGTGACTTTTATTCCTTTTCTTGGTTGTAGATTACACAAATTCGTTATCTTTGTGCAATTATTAACCGAAAAGCTGTTTTGGATTAAGAGAAACAGTGGCAGAACTATTTTTTAGATGGTAAATTATGATTTGATAACGATATTGGGCCCTACTGCCTCGGGAAAAACCCCATTGGCGGTTGCATTAGCATACAAGCTCGACACTGAAATTATTAGCGGAGATAGCCGACAGATATATCGCCGGATGGATCTCGGAACAGGGAAAGACTTGGCTGATTATGTCGTAAACGGTCATCAAGTGCCTTATCATCTGATTGATATTGTAGACCCCGGGTATAAATATAATGTATTCGAATATCAGCGAGATTTTCTTGCGGCATATAATAAAGTTAAACAAAAAGGTAAATTACCGGTTTTATGTGGTGGCACGGGTATGTATCTGGAGTCTGTGCTGAAAGGATACAGGTTGCTGCCGGTTCCTGAAAATCCCCAATTACGTACTTCATTGGCTGATAAGTCTTTGGAAGAGCTGACGCAAATGCTGTCAACCTACAAGAAATTGCATAATTCTACTGATGTGGATACTGTGAAGCGGGCTATCCGTGCTATTGAAATTGAAGAATATTACAAGCAGCAACCGCCTGAGTACAGGGAGTTCCCTGTGTTGAATAGCTTGATAATAGGAGTGGATATTGATAGAGAATTACGTCGGCAGAAGATTACCCGTCGGCTGAAGCAACGCCTTGACGAGGGAATGGTGGACGAGGTAAAAGCCTTGTTGGAAGGAGGGATTGCTTCCGAAGACTTGATATACTACGGTTTGGAATATAAGTACCTGACTTTATATGCCACCGGAGTGCTCTCTTTCGATGATATGTTCCGTCAGCTAGAAACCGCCATTCATCAGTTTGCCAAGAGGCAAATGACATGGTTTCGTGGAATGGAACGTAGGGGATTTACCATTCATTGGTTGGATGCCCGGATGTCCACGGAAGAGAAAGTTGAGAAGATAATGAATTTGTTGGATACTAAAAGTTAGATATTATGGCCGTAGAACCAAGCAGGTGGGGAATCATATATAATCCGAAAGCCGGTAGCCGGAAGACTCAAAAGAGATGGAATGAGATACGAGACTATATGGAAAGCCGTAAAGTCGTATTTGATTATGTTCAGTCGGAGGGGTTCGGCTCTGTGGAGCGGTTGGCGCGGACATTGGCCAATAACGGTTATCGAACCATTGTAGTGGTGGGTGGAGACGGTGCTATCAATGACGCTGTCAATGGTATTATGAGTTCTTCAGCCGAAGACAAGGAGAATATTGCTTTGGGGATTATTCCCAATGGCATAGGCAATGATTTTGCCAAATATTGGGGATTGGATGAAGATAATTATAAGCAGGCGGTGGACTGGGTTATCAATCGTCGTCTGAGAAAGATTGATGTGGGGTGTTGTAACTTTTTTGATGGTGAACAGCATACTAATCGTTATTTCATTAATGCCATTTACATTGGGCTGGGGGCCCGCATAGTGCAAATCTCAGATGGAACTCGTCGCTTTTGGGGAATTCGCGAACTTTCATTTGCTGCTTCCATGTTTTTATTGTTGTTTGAGCGTAAGCTTTATCGTATGCATTTGCGTGTCAATGATGAACATATCCGTGGTCGTATTATGACTGTTTGTGTAGGTAGTGCCCGTGGCTATGGTCTTACTCCGAGTGCGGTTCCTTATAATGGCTGGCTTGATGTATCTGTTATATACCGTCCCGAATTGTTGCAGTTGCTTTCAGGGCTACGAATGCTACTGAAGGGACGAATTCTGAATCATAAAATGGTGAAACCATATCGTACGCGTAAAGTTAAGATTCTGCGTGCGCAGAATGCTTCCGTTAGTCTGGATGGACGAATTTTGGACAGGCATTTTCCCTTGGAAGTGTCTATTATGCCGGAAGCTATTACATTGATCATTCCTAATTGATAGGGCAATGATGTAAGATGAATAATTTCTCAAAGTATAGAAATAAATATGATAACAATTTCAGATTTAAAGAAGAGTGACAATTTCTTTCTGTTGGCCGGTCCATGTGTGATAGAAGGTGAGGAAATGGCTCTCCGTATAGCCGAGCATGTAGTGAAGCTGACTGATAAACTTAACATTCCATACGTTTTTAAAGGTTCGTATCGTAAGGCGAACCGTTCACGTCTGGATTCTTTTACAGGCATCGGTGACGAAAAAGCGTTGAAAGTTTTACAGAAAGTGAGCCGGACCTTTGATGTTCCTGTAGTGACCGATATTCATTCTGCCGAAGAAGCGGCAATGGCAGCCGAATATGTGGATGTACTTCAGATTCCGGCATTCCTTTGTCGTCAGACCGATTTATTGGTCGCAGCAGCACAGACCGGAAAGATTGTTAATATAAAGAAGGGACAGTTCCTCTCTCCCGGTGCCATGCGCTTTGCAGCCGATAAAGTGGTGGAAGCCGGTAATGACCAAGTGATGCTGACCGAACGTGGTACTACATTTGGTTATCAGGACTTGTTGGTGGATTATCGTGGTATCCCTGAGATGAAGTCTTTCGGACATCCTGTGATTCTTGATGTGACTCATTCGTTGCAGCAACCCAATCAAACCAGTGGAGTGACCGGTGGTATGCCTCAATTGATAGAGACGATTGCCAAAGCGGGAGTAGCAGTGGGGGTAGATGGTCTGTTTATGGAAACACATGAAGACCCCACCGTTGCAAAAAGCGATGGAGCTAATATGTTAAAGCTTGATTTGCTGGAAGGATTGTTGACTAAGTTGATTCGTATTCGTCAAGCTTTATAAAGGTGATGAAATGATACAATGAAGGGGCTGTGTCTAAACGTTGATAATGCTGTCATTTTGTTGGTAGGGGCGCGATTCGCTCGTCCGAAAAACAGCTTGTTTGTATATTACTCCCAAGGGCATGACTGCCGGTTCGGGCAGGCAAACCCTACTCCTACAGTTTACGATTGATAGACTATTTTAGTTTTGACACATCCCTTTCTTCTCTTCCTGTATCTATGGGAAGCACATTGGCAGATGTGGCTATTTTTTTAAGATATATGCTTTCATACGGGCAATATCATTCAAATAATCCTGCAAATCTTGTTCGTGGTCTTCTTCTTCAGCCATGATATGTTTGGCAATGTCACAGGTAGTGAAATCAATTCCGTTGGTGAATTCGGCAATTTGCTGATAGCGGTAGATAGCGCAACGCTCTGATTCGACATTCTGTTTCAATAAGACTTCCGAACCGAAATCTACGGGAGCGTCGTACTTGCAACGTGCAAGGTCGAACCATTGTTTCGGGTCGAGCACGGGCACACCTTCCAGCTCGATAATGCGGTCGGCTAATAGTTTTGCATGGTTATATTCTTCGGCAGCATGTTCTTGGAATTCGCGTTGTACGTCGCCGCGCATGGCACCTTCTACTACAAAAGAACCTACCCAATACTGATAGAAAGCCAACCATTCTTCAGACAAGGCTGCATTTAGTTGAGCCAATAACTCTACGATGTCAATTTTATCCTTTAGGATATTTACTGTTTCTTTAGCCATAATGAAAAAGTTTAAGTTAGTGTTTATTATTTAGTTTACGGCAGGGATAGTCATATCATCTAATATTTCTATGCCTTCCTTGTCTACATCTTTTTTTACATTAGAACTAGTGTACAGCCAGATGCCGAATCCCAGTACTATTAATATAAAGAGGATTATTCCCCATAATTTACCTTTGCTCATAGTTTTTTGGTTTTGGTTTTATGATAAGAACAGCCGAAAAAGAAAATTGTTTTTTGGTGGAAGAGATTTTTATTTTGTGCAGGAGGGAGGGGGGAGTTTCACAAACATCGGGAAGTTAATATGAGGATACTCTGAAAGTTCCGGTTGCAGTATGGCAATGAAAGCTCTGTGTATTTTCAGAGTAGTGTCCTAAGGTTTTGTGGCTTTTAAAAGGTCGTAGTGCTTTCCGTGACGGTCCGGTCTTATTTGGGGAAAGATGGAGCCGCATTGTTTTCTTGGGGATTTAAATCACTGTTTTATTTCCTTATAGCGTATCGTAAACCAAGGGAAGAGTAAGCCGTTTCTTAGAGTCGGCCAAGGTCTTTTAAACGGAAGATTATTACAGTCTCCGACAGCGGACTGTACAGTCTGCTACAATGGACTGTACAGTCTACGGCAACGGACTATACAGTCCACGGTGGAAGACTGTAGTAGTTCGACTGACAGACAGGCATAACCGAAAGGAGGAAAACGTTTAGTCCGGTTAATGAAACGACTTAGAGAGTTCAAAACGTATGCAGAGCTTGGAAATCGGAGGGTATAGTGTCAGCTGACCCGAAAGATGACATTATGTCGGCAAGCCGGTAAAGGTGTGGTTCCTTTCACACATAATGGGAATTGAAAGCTCCTGTCTGTAGAGATTCTGTGTGAAAGCGATTGTTTCTGTAGGAGGGGGACCCTAAATCAGAAGGTAGTGGATAATTACCACATCCCCCTTACAGTGATGAGAGTGCAATGATATTAAATAAAAAGAAGGAAGCAGGAAATTTTATCCTATCTTACTAATCTTTTTCAACTTTTCCTCATCTATGATTTTTATCTTTCTACCGTCGATTGTGATTAATTTTTCAGTAGCGAAGTTGGAAAGTGTGCGAATAGCATTCGATGTTGTCATATTAGATAAATTAGCTAAGTCTTCGCGTGAAAGATAAATACTCAATGTAGATTCATCCTCTTCCAATCCATAGGTTTCTTTCAAGAAAAGAAGCGATTCGGCCAAACGGCCACGGATATGTTTTTGGGTTAAGTTGACTGTCCTTTCGTCTGAGATGCCCAAATCAATTGAGAGCTGGCGGATAAAAAACAATGCTAATTCAGCATTTGCTTTCACTAATTTCATAATGGCCGGCATGGGGATTAGGCAGATAGTACACGGTTCGAACGCAGATGCTGCCGTAACAAAATTGCCCTCGGCAAAATAAGCGCGGTAAGCAAAATATTCTTTTGTTTTTAAAACCCGTATAATCTGGCTACGTCCGCCTACACCTTCTTTGTAAATTTTTACCTTACCACTTAGGAGGCACATCAAGTGCATGGGAGTTTCTCCCTCACAATAAATGGTTTCATTCTTTTTATATTTTTGTATTGTAAAATTCTGAGCCAAGAACTCTCTTTGTTCTTGAGTTAAAGGTTGCCACAAATCAGGTATACTTTCGGCAATCTCTGTTTCTGATAATTCTTTTTTTACCATAGGTGTGCTATAAAACCGTGTTATAGAGCACAAATATAGAAAGAAAATAATGAAAGAAGAAATTTAACTTAGAAAAATAACGGAAAAAGGGAGATTGCTCTCCCTTTTACTTTATTTCGTGAATAATAATTCGCGATATTTAGGCAATGGCCAGATTTCGTCATCGATTTCGAGTTCCAAACTGTCAATGTGTTCCCGAATTTCTTCAAGGTAGGGACGGACTTTTTCTTCATAGCTGAATGCCTTTTCAACCTGACTGCCGAGGTGATTGGCTACCTTGCGGGCTTCGGTCATATCATGTACGGCTTTTTTGATAGAGAGGATGCGGCGTTGGATTTCACGTACCAAATCTTTGCGGTCGGCTGTCATTTCTTCGTATTCTTCGGTAGAGAATATCTCTTTCAGTCCACGTAGGTTTTCTAATAATCTGTTTTGATATATTACTGCTGTGGGGACGATATGGTTAATGGCAAGATCGCCTAACACACGACTCTCAATCTGTACTTTCTTGGTAAATTTTTCGAGTTCTACTTCGATACGGCAATTTAATTCATTTTCGTTGAATATTTTTTCGCCAATCAATACCGAACGTGATTGCGGGTCGTTGAATTTCATGATGGCTTCGGGCACATGGCAAATGTTGGTCAGTCCGCGACGGGCTGCTTCATCTTTCCATTCATCTGAATAACCATCGCCTTCAAAGCGGATGTTTTGAGAAGCAATAATAGTTTCTTTCAATACTTTATATAATGCTTCTTCCTGTTCCATTCCATCAGACACTAGTCGGTCTATTTGTGCCTTGAATTCGTTCAGTTGGTGAGCCATGGCTGCATTGATGACAATCATGGAGGCAGCACAGTTGGCAGAAGAGCCTGCAGCACGGAATTCGAAGCGGTTTCCGGTGAAAGCAAAGGGGGAGGTACGGTTGCGGTCGGTATTGTCTTGCAAGATGGCAGGGATACGACTGATACCTAACTGTAATGCCTTCTTTTCATCGGGAGTAAGTTTGGCATCGCTCAGGCGTGCCACTACTTCGTCCAACATGTGGGATAAATGGCGTCCCAAGAAAATGGACAGGATGGCAGGGGGAGCTTCATTGGCTCCTAAACGGTGGCTGTTACCGGCACTTACAATGGAAGCGCGGAGCAAGTCCTGGTTTTTGTATACCATCATCAGCACATTAACGATAAAGGTGAGAAACAACATATTTCCTTCGGCAGTTTTTGCCGGAGAGAATAAATTGATGCCGGTATCGGTGCAGAGCGACCAATTGTTATGTTTACCCGAACCGTTAACTCCTTTAAATGGTTTTTCGTGAAGTAGTACAGTGAAATTATGTTTGGCGGCGATGCGTTTCATTAAATCCATAACCAATTGATTATGGTCGTTTGCCAAATTGACATCCTCAAAAATCGGGGCCAGTTCGAACTGATTGGGGGCAACTTCATTGTGACGTGTTTTGGCCGGGATACCCAAACGGTGACATTCCAATTCCAATTCTTTCATGAAATTGGTGACACGGGAAGGTATGGAGCCGAAATAGTGGTCATCCAACTGTTGGTCTTTGGCAGAAGAATGTCCCATCAGGGTGCGGCCGGTGAGACACAAGTCGGGGCGTGCGTTATAAAGTACGGTGTCTACCAGAAAATATTCTTGTTCCCAACCCAGATTTGCATACACGCGTTTTACATTCGGGTCAAACATCTTGCAAACTTCGGTTGCTGCTTTGTCCACTGCACCGAGTGCTTTCAGCAAAGGTGTTTTATAGTCAAGTGCTTCGCCTGTATAGGATATGAAAATAGTGGGGATACACAATGTGCTGTCTACAATAAAAGCAGGAGAAGAAACGTCCCATGCCGTATAGCCGCGTGCTTCGAATGTATTTCGGATTCCGCCATTAGGGAAAGATGAGGCGTCAGGTTCTTGCTGGATGAGCAGTTTGCCGGAGAAGCGTTCTATTACATCGCCGTCATCACCGAATTCGATAAAGCCGTCGTGCTTTTCGGCTGTTCCGTCTGTCAGGGGTTGGAACCAATGGGTGTAGTGAGTAACGTTGAAGGTTTTTGCCCAGTTTTTCATACCGTTGGCTATCATATCAGCCATTTCCCGGTTGATGGGAGTTCCTTTTTCAATCGCGTTTATAACTGCTTTATATGCCTCACTGGGCAGATATTCCTGCATTTTCTTACGGTCGAAAACGTGGTCGCCGTAGTAATCAGATAACTTCTCAGAAGGATAGTCAACCTTGACAGGGCGTCGGTTGGCAAGTTCTTGAAGAGCAAAAAATCTCATTTTTGACATGTTGTCTTTCTTTTACTGGTTGTTGCGGTGCAAAATTACTGCTTTTTGATTAAATATTTGCTATATTGATTATCAATTTTCAGTTTACTTAAGAGATTTGTTTTGCAGTAGGGAGTGAACTTATGTGTACTTCATTTTTTCCGAATGCTGTCTGCTGAATGTTATGGGAAATGTGCCAAAACTAAAATGGTGTATCATTTTGTCATTCTGAACAAAGTGAAGGAGCTGTTTACATCTACTTTATGTTTGCAGATTCTTCGCAAAGTTCAGAATGACAGTATTATCAGCGTTTTGACACACTTTTATATGCAAAATGATAGAAGTTATGATGAAAGCCGGTTATCCGTTTTGTAGTACATCCTCTTTTTCGGGAGCCCCGGGCTCTTCACGTTCAGTCGGGTTTAGGGGATTGAAGTAATAGATATCCATACTATCCAGGTATTTCAGGAAGTAGGGCAGACGCTGCATAAACATGCTGCATTCTTTTGCTTTTTCAGGTGTCCAAGCTGCTTCTGCCAAAGCTATCAGGCGTGGGAAGACCATAAAATCCAATCGTTTGAAGTCGGCTACTCTTTCTGTCCATAAAGACATTTGCATACCCATGACTTGGTTTTCATATCCTTTCATCAAATGGGATATCGGCTCGGGGAAGTTATATAAGTTTTCTATGGTGTTATATCCTGCCCATTGGCGTCCCACTTTGTGGGCACCGAACTGTGTGAAATCAGCATACATGGGACGACGTGGCGTCAATATGACCCGATAACCATTTTCCAAGGCTTTTACCAGCTGGTGTTGGCGGTCGTGCCTCCACCACATTACTACCGCTTTGCGGGGTGAGATACCGGCATCAATTATTTCATCCCAACCAATCATGGTTTTTCCTTTTGAAGCTACGATGTCTGCAGCGCGGCGGAGGAAGTAATGTTCCAGTCCTTTCTCGTCTACTAATTTTTTTTCTTTAATAAAGTTCTGAATTTCAGGATCGGTAAACCAACTTTGATTGCCGTAGTGTACCTCATCACCACCTATATGTATATAAGGAGAAGGAAACAGGCTCACGATTTCATCCAGTACGTCACTGATAAACCGGTAAGTTCCTTCCCGGCAAGGGTGGAAAGTGAAATGTTGCCAACGGCCTTCACCGCCTCCCGAATATTCAGGATAAGCGCGGCATACAGCAGTGGCATGGCCGGGCATGTCAAATTCAGGAACTACCATAATTTGTCGTTCAGCGGCATAAGCTACTATTTCTTTTATATCTTCCTGGGTATAGAATGTGGCAGGTGCTTTCGGGTCATGATAATTACCGACGGCACCTATCTGAGTCAGTTTGGGATATTTTTTTATTTCGATTCTCCATCCCGGTTCATCGGTCAGATGCCAGTGGAATACATTCAGACGGAGCGAAGCCATGATGTCCAGATATTGCTTCACTTTTTCTTTGCCGAAGAAGTGACGGCTTTCATCCAGCATGAAACCACGCCACTGATAACGGGGGGCATCATTGATAGTGCAACACTTTACCTTTCCATTTCCGAAACGCGACAATTGTAATAAGGATTCTTTGGCGTGAAAAAGTCCGGCTTCGGTAGCGGCTTTCAGTATAATGCTATCTGTTTTCACTTGCAGGGTATATCCTTCTTCTGCCAGTTTCAGTTGTGGTTCTATGAAAAAAGCGATAACGTTTGCTACAGCATTTTCATTAGATTGTGTTAAATTAGAAGAGGTTTGTGAGGCTATTTTGTCGGCATACGTTTGATTTCCGTAAGTTTTAGTAGCCTTCGTAATAATAAATTCACCCTTATTCCTTTGGTAGTTTGCCGGAGTGGGGAAGAGATTTTGTGCTGATAATGAGGTGGAAACAGCCCACAGTAATAAGTGGACTAAAATAGAATAATGTTTCATGGTCTTTAAGGGTTAATAGTTCAGATGCAAAAGTAGCTAAAGTTTTTTGTTTTTCTTAAGGTCGTAATATTTTTATTGTATATTTGCTATTCGGATAAAGAAAACAAGACTTAATGAAATATATACGGATTATTGGGATACTGATATTATGTTTGCTTCTTCCTTTGGGTATGTCTGCCAAAAGGTCAAAGAAGCGTATACCCGATAAACCTGTGGTTGCCGATTCTATACTTCAGAATATATTTCAGTTTTCTCCTTTCTATTCACGCATCATTGATGAATATAAAGCCGATTTGTATTTAAAAGGAAAACTCAAGGTCCATAAGAGGAATCATCTTATTCGCTATGTGCCTTCTATGTTTCGGTTTGAGAAGAATGTGAACGATTATATGATAGAGTCTGTGAGTGAGATGCATTATACGGCTCCTGATATCTATGATCGTAAGATAAAAGCCGTGTCTTCCACTTTCCCTCGTGACCGGGGACAGATTGCCGATATAGCGGAGTATTTGAATATGAATATCTATTCTTCATCTTTGATGTCGGATAAACTTTTGTCACCTCTTGATAAGAAGGCTAGTCGGTATTATACTTATTTACTCGATTCGGTAGCCGGTCCTAATGATTGCCAGAAATATAAAATACTTATTATTCCTAAATTTAAAGGAACTCAGTTGGTCAGTGGATATATGTGGGTAAGCGATCAGGTATGGACTATCCGCCAACTTTATATTGAAGGAGTATATGATGTGATAAATTTTAAGGTAAATATTATAATGGGGGAGGAAGGTGATGAAGAATTTCTGCCTGTGCGTTTTGATTTGAATTTGATATTTAAATTTTTAGGAAATCATCTGGAGATGAATTGCAATGCCTGGATGAAATACCATGAGATACATTATTATAATCAGGGAGAAGCCAGACGTAAGTCGAGTAAAAAGCATCATCATGATTTAACGGAGTCTTATCAGTTGACTTGTGACTCGGCTCAGTTGATAACGGACAAAGATAAGTTCAAGGAACTTCGCCCTTTGCCTTTGTCTGTAGATGAAGATAGCTTATATAAAAAATTTGCTATGCGTCGTGATACGATATTGCATACACCTAAAAAGAAAAAGAGTAAAAGTATCGAGTTTTGGGGGCAATTGGGTGATGCTCTTATCAGTAGCTACAATGTTAACTTGGCTGGTATTGGCAGTGTTCGTTGCTCTCCGCTTATCAATCCGGTGCTGTTCAGTTACAGTCATAGCCGGGGCTTCTCTTATAAGCAGAAGTTTAAATATAACCGTTACTTCCAGCATACAGGGCGTTTGTTAAGGATTGTACCGCAGATTGGTTATAACTTCACGCGTAAAGAGCTTTATGTAAAGGCAGACACAGAGTTTCAGTATTGGCCCGAGAAACAGGCGGGATTTGAAATCAATGTGGGTAATGGTAACCGTATTTATAGTAGCGTGGTATTGGACCAATTAAAACAATTGCCTGATAGTACATTCAATTTTGATAAAGTGGAACTGGATTATTTTAAAGATGTGTATTTGAATTTGTTCCATAATATTGAAGTGGTGAATGGTTTGTATATCAAGGCGGGTGTCTCTATCCATTGGCGTTATTTGGCAAATAAGAAAAGATTGGAGGTAGAGAAGCCTTTGCCTGAAGAGGATTGGTTGGCACTAAAAGGTATTCGCTCGGAGTATAATACCTTTGCACCCCGTGTACGTATTGAGTGGACTCCCGGAATGTATTATTATATGAATGGACATCGTAAGATGAATGTAGGTTCGAAAATGCCTACGTTTACATTAGATTATGAACGTGGTATCAAAGGGGTGTTAGGTAGTACCGGTTCGCATGAACGTTGGGAAGTTGATGTTCAGCAAAATTTAAAATTAGGAGGTATCCGTAGTTTAGGTTACCGTATAGGCGGTGGTATGTTTACAGAACAGAATGATGTGTATTTTGTGGATTTCGCCAACTTCTCCCGTCATAATTTGCCGGAAGGTTGGAATGATGAAATCGGAGGAACTTTTCAATTGTTGGATGGACGTTGGTACAACTCTTCCCGTCAGTATTGGCGTGGCAATCTTACTTACGAATCACCGTTCATTCTATTGAAGCCATTGAATCGCTGGTTGGGGATGATTCAACAGGAGCGGTTATATGCAGGTGTCTTGTTCATGCCTCATTTAAATCCCTATATAGAGTTGGGGTATGGGATAGGTACACATATCTTTGATGTAGGTGCGTTTGTGAGTACTATTAACGGACGTTTCGATACTTTCGGGTTCAAGTTTACTTTTGAATTGTTCAATAAATAGTAGGCTTCTTACTTTTCTTTTTCTTTTAAACATTCTCTTTTGTTTTCTGTTTACTACATCATAACAGAAACAAAAGCCTATATGTATTATTACAAACTATTTTTATGTCTTTTATTCCTTCCTGTTGGACTGTGGGCGCAGAGTGGGGAGGTGTCTTTAACTTTGGAACAGTCCGTCTCCTTGATGAATAAGGGGAATCGGACATTGCAGATGGCTGATAAGGCGGTGGGCATAGCACGCAGTGAACGCCAAAAGATGAATTCTTTTTGGTATCCATCTCTTAATGCAACCGGAGCTTATGTACATTTGTCTAACAACATAGAGGTGAAAGAACCATTAAAACAATTTACGGATCCGGCGAAAGATTTTGTTCATTCCATTTTGCCTGACGACCGGTTTATTTCTTCTATTTTAGACAATATTGGAACACATACACTGACCTTTCCATTGCTTCAACGTAACTTGACTACTATTGATGCCAATATCACTTGGCCTGTTTTCACTGGTGGAAAGCGAGTTTTTGCCACTAAAATAGGGAATCGTATGGTGGATTTCGCACAAGTAGACCGTGAAGAAACGGAAGCCGTTCTTCAGACAGATTTGGTAGCTGCTTATTATGCCCTTCGTTTGGCACAACGCGTAGTAAAAGTGCGTGAAGAAACCTATAATGGTCTTCAGAAGCATTATCAGAACGCTCTGAAATTGGAGTCTAACGGTATGATAAACAAAGCGGAACGTCTTTTCTCTCAGGTCAGTATGGATGAGGCTAAACGTGAACTGGAGTCTGCACGTAAAGATTTGACAGTAGCTCAGAATGCTTTGAAAGTTCTTTTGAATGTGGAAGATGTTACTGTTATCAATCCTGTTTCTCCACTTTTTATGAATGATGATTTGCCGAATGAATTGTACTTTAAGAACTTGATAGGTGGCAATAATTATATGGTAAATAAACTTCGATTACAAGAGTCGATGGCAGATAACCAATTAAAAATCAGTAAGAGTGCTTATGTTCCAAATATTGCACTTTTCGGTAAGCAAACTCTGTATGCCGATAATCTTCCTCGTAATCTGATGCCTCGCACAATGGTAGGAGTGGGTTTTACGTGGAATATATTTGATGGCCTGAATCGTGAGGCAAATGTGCGTCAGGCTCGACTGACAAAACAAACACTTACTTTGGGGCGAGAAAAAGCCCGGAATGAGCTGAGTGTGTTGGTTGATAAACTGTATAGTGAGATTCAGAATGCCCGGGATAATGTAGCTGCCTTGAATACAACGATTGAGATGAGCCGTGAATTGGTGAGAATTCGTAAAAAATCATTTCAGGAAGGCATGGCAACTTCCACCGAAGTGATAGATGCCGAAACGATGTTGTCTAAAATTCAGATAGCCTTTCTGATGGCATATTATCAATATGATGTATCGTTGGCTTCTTTGCTTGCTACCTGTGGAGTGCCCGAGACTTTTTGGCAATACAGTCGTGCAGGAAAGACGGAAGATTTTATATTTCCTACTTATGAATCGGGGGATTCTCCAATAATAAAAGAATAATTTAAAATATGGAAAAGCAAAAGAAACAATTAGCCGTTGCTTTCATGGTGGTACTGGTAGCGGTTGTGGTCGTGTCTGTTATCGGTATTATTGCCATGAGCAATAAACCTGTGATATTGCAAGGACAAATAGAAGCCACCGAGATTCGCATTTCCGGTAAATTGCCGGGACGCATAGATACTTTCTTAGTGAAGGAAGGACAGAATGTAAAAGTAGGTGATACGCTTGTCGTTATCAACAGTCCCGAAGCTTGGGCAAAGTTCCGGCAGGTAAATGCATTGGAAGATATTGCCAAGTATCAAAACAAAAAGATAGATGATGGTACGCGTGAGCAAATAGTGCGTTCGGTAGAAGAACTTTGGAATAAATCTAAAAGTGACCTTCAATTGGCAAAAGTGACTTATGACCGTATACAGAATTTGTATCGTGACAGTGTGGTGACCAGTCAGCGTAAAGATGAAGTAGAGGCTGTGTATAAAGCGGCTGTGGCAGCTGAACGTGCTGCACATCAACAATATTTGTTAGTGAAAGATGGAGCTCAGAAAGAGGATAAGGAGAGTGCGCGTTCATTGGTGGATGCTGCTCGGAGCACTGTAAATGAGGTACAAGCCTTGTTGATGGATGCCCGCCTCACTGCCCCTGAGAACGGACAAATTTCGACTATTTATCCTAAGCGTGGAGAGCTGGTCGGAGCAGGAACTCCTATTATGAGTTTGGTGGTGTTGGATGATTGTCATGTGGTGCTCAATGTACGTGAGGATTACATGCATTATTTTCGCATGAATGAAACCTTTAGGGGAAATGTGCCGGCACTGAAAGTTGAGAATATTGAGTTTAAGATATATTACATTAGTCCGTTGGGTAGTTTTGCTACTTGGCGTTCTACCAAGCAGACGGGAACTTATGATATGAAAACGTTTGAGATTCATGCTCTGCCTCTGCAACCGGTGGATGGCTTAAGGCCGGGTATGTCCGTACTTGTGAATTTGAATGAATTGAAATGAGGACTATTTCGATGGGGCAGTCAGTTTTAATAGCAGTTATCAAGAGGGAAATAGACCGTATGTTGTCACGTCGCATTTACTTTGTGGCGTGTATTGTACTTCCGTTGTTTTCGCTTTTTTTTATGGGAACAATTTTTGGTGACGGACAAATGGAGAATCTTCCCATTGGTGTCGTGGATGGTGATAATACGGTTACTTCCCGGCAAATCATTCGTATGGTTAAGGTAGATCCGACTTTTCGTGTCACTCAATATTATGCCAATGAGACAGAGGCGCGTGCTGATGTGCAAAAGAAAAATATTTATGGATATCTGAGTATTCCTGTTGGCTTTGAAGCTAAGGTAATGGATGGCAAGGAAGTGGCTCTGACCTATTATTATCATTATGCATTGTTGAGTGTGGGTAGCGAAATACATGGTGCTTTCCAAAGCTTATTAAAGAATATATCGGTTAGCCCTATTGTAACTCATGCAGTGGCGTTGGGAGTAGGCGAAGGAGAAATCAAATCTTTCTTATTGCCTGTTACTACTCAAAATCATCCGTTATTCAATCCTGATATGGACTATTCTGTATATCTGACTCATCCTTTTTTCTTCGTGTTTCTGCAAGTACTATTGTTACTAGTCACTACTTATGCCATTGGTAGCGAAGGGAAATTCGGTACCTCTTTTGAGTGGCTGCAGACTGCCGGCGGGAATATGTTGATAGCCATTATAGGGAAGCTTTTGCCGTATACGATTATCTTTATAGCAATGAGTATCTTTGCTAATTATATTTACTTTGGCATATTCGATATACCGATGGATTGCGGATTCTGGCCACTGAATCTTACTTCAGCATTGTTCGTACTTTCTACACAGGCATTGGCTGTATTTCTTTTTTCCCTATTTCCGGCATTGAGTATCATTATCAGCGTTGTGTCAATGGTGGGTTCGTTGGGAGCTACTCTTTCAGGAGTCACATTTCCCGTACCGCACATGTATGCACCGGTGTATTATGCTTCTTATCTGTTTCCTGTTCGTCATTTTATTGAAATAGGACAGACTTTACTCTATGGTAATTACGGATATGCTTATATGTGGACTAATGTAGTGGCGTTGTTACTCTTTTTGCTGTTGCCGTTGCTGTTGTTGCCACATTTAAAACGTTCTTTAATTAGTAGAAAATATGACAATATTGAATAATATACTTGCTGTTTCCGTGCGGGAATTCCGTGTGATGTGTACCCGTTATTCTATCTTAATGGTATTAAGCGGTGGTATTTTTTTATATGGTTTGCTATACAATTATATGTATGCTCCCAATGTGGTACGTAATGCGCCGGTGGCTGTAGTCGATATGAGTCAGACACCTTTGAGCCGTCATTACTCGCGCTTGCTGGATGCCACTCCGCAGGCCCAAGTACTGACAAATAATGCTGATTTGCAAGCTGCCAAAAAGTTGATGAAGCAGAGGGAGGTAGTGGGAATTGTTTATATACCCGAAGATTTTGATGGTCGGGTGGGGCGTGGTGAAGAGGCTGTTTATGTAATGTATAGCACTACCACGGCTTTTCTTTATTATGCTTCCATGCAAGAAGCATCGGCCGGGGCAATGTTGGCGGTAAATGATGAGGTTCGCCCCAATCAGGTTGTTTTTCTCCCTCAGAAAGATATACAACCGATTATCCGGACAAGTTCAATTGATGTAGTGGGTATGGCACTGTATAATTACACCGATGGATATGGCACTTATTTGATTCCGGCTGTACTGATGGTCGTGATATTTCAGACTTTGGTAATGGTTATCAGTATGCTGAGCGGTAAAGAACGTGAAGAATCCGTATCTCGTATGTCTCTTCACGGAAGAGAAGAGACAACTGCTTTTCGTTTTTTTACTTCGCTTGGCGGTGGAGATAATAATGAGAACCACAGGGTAGACTTGTCGTTTTCACGTATGGCATCCATTGTTTTGGGAAAGACTTCAGTGTATGTATTGTTTTATGCCCTTTTTTCAGTCTTTCTGTTGGGGTTACTGCCTTTGTTGTTTCAATTACCTCATTTGGCGCACCCTATACTTATTATTCAGTTGATGATACCTTATATTATAGCAACCAGTTTCTTTGCATTGGCATGTTCGGTGTTTTTCAGTGACAGTGATGCGCCTTTGTTAATGATAGCCTTTTTTTCTGTCGGGTTGATATTTCTTTCAGGGGTTTCTTATCCGCTGGAATTAATGCCGTGGTATTGGCAATGGACACATTATTTGATTCCTGCTGCACCGGGTACTTTGGCTTTCGTGAAAATAAACTCGATGGGAGCCGATATGTCAGGGATTAGTCAACAGTACATCATTTTATGGATGCAATGTGTGGGGTATTTTATATTGGCATGTTTAGCTTATCGCTACAACATGAAAAAAGCACTTCCTATTACATAGTATATTTTCGTTAAGGTTGTCTCAATATAATAAAAGCCTTCTGTTTTTGTCTTTCTTAGAAAAAGTTAAAGGTTTCATTTTGTCACATATATAGGTGTTTCTTTGTAATACGAATGATAAATAGGGAAAAAAAGAAAAATATTTTGCTATTTAATTTTGGTTTATCCATAAAATCACTAATTTTGAGCATTGCATAAAAATAGAAACATATATTGCAGATAAAAAACAGAATAATTTATAACCTTAATATAACAACTATGAGTTACTTACGATTTGACAAGACTCTTATGACGAACCTGGAGGAATCACTTCCGAAAGAAATCCTTCGCACAAACCGTTCGGGAGCCTACCATTGTACAACCATTGTTGATTGCAATACGAGAAAATATCATGGATTGCTTGTCATTCCGGTACCGGAGATTGATGATGAGAATCATGTATTACTATCGTCTTTGGATGAAACGGTAGTACAGCATGGCGCTGAATTCAATTTGGGGCTTCATAAGTATCAGGGCAATAACTACAGCCCTCGCGGACACAAATATATTCGCGAATTTGAGTGTGAGAAAGTACCAACAACCTGGTATCGTGTGGGTGGTGTGGTGCTGAAGAAAGAAAAACTGTTTGTACATCACGAAAATAGAATTCTGATTCGCTACACCTTAGTCGAAGCTCATTCTGCCACTACTCTCCGTCTTCGTCCTTTTTTGGCTTTCCGTAGTGTCCGCCAATATACACATGAAAATGCGCAGGCAAGTCGTGATTATCAGGAAGTGGATAATGGTATAAAGACATGTATGTATGCGGGATATCCCGAACTCTTTATGCAGCTTAATAAAAAGAATGAGTTTCATTTCCAGCCTGACTGGTATCGTGGTATAGAGTATCCGAAAGAACAAGAAAGAGGTTACGACTTTAATGAGGATCTCTATGTTCCGGGGTATTTTGAAGTAGATATCAAGAAGGGTGAAAGCGTTGTATTTTCGGGAGGTGTTTCGGAAGCAAGTACACGAACGTTGAAGAAGACCTTTGAAGAGGAAATGGAAGAACGCACCCCGCGTGATAATTTTCAGCATTGCCTGATAAATGCAGCTCATCAATTCCTCAACAAACAAAACGAGGAGTCTTATATTCTTGCCGGCTATCCCTGGTTTAAATGCCGCGCCCGTGATATGTTTATTGCTCTTCCGGGGTTGACATTGGCTATTGATGAAGTGGCTAAGTTTGAGAGTGTGATGGAAACTGCCCGCAAAGCGATTCATGATTTTATTAATGATGAACCGAATGACCTGAAGATATATGAGATGGAGCATCCTGACGTATTACTTTGGGCCGTATGGTGTATACAGCAATATGCCAAGATGGTTTCACGCGACAAATGTCGTGAGAAGTATGGTCAGTTGTTGGAAGAAATAATGGAATATCTGCGTAGGGAAAACCATCCTAACCTTTTCCTCCATTCCAATGGATTGCTTTATGCTAACGGAACGGAGAAAGCCATTACTTGGATGAATTCTACCGTTAACGGACATCCGGTAATTCCGCGTACAGGATATATTGTGGAGATAAATGCATTATGGTATAATGCGCTTTGTTTTGTCGGTGAACTAGTAGGTGAAACAGGAAACAATAATTTGGCTGAAACGTTACAAACTTTAGCCGAGCAGACCGGTAAATCATTTATAGATACTTTCTTGAATGAATATGGCTATCTTCTTGATTATGTGGATGGTAATATGATGGATTGGAGTGTGCGTCCTAATATGATATTTACCGTAGCCTTTGATTACTCTCCGTTGGATGCCCGTCAAAAGAAGGGAGTATTGGATGTGGTGACCAAAGAATTATTGACACCGAAAGGACTTCGTTCGCTCAGTCCGAAGAGTGGTGGTTATAACCCCAACTATGTAGGTCCGCAGATGCAGCGTGATTATGCTTATCATCAGGGAACTGCATGGCCGTGGTTGGCAGGATTCTATTTCGAGGCTTATCTCCGTATTTATAAGATGAGTGCTTTGGGATTCATAGAACGTCAATTGATAGGTTATGAAGATGAAATGGTTTCTCATTGCATTGGCTCCATCCCCGAATTGTTTGACGGTAATCCGCCTTTCAAAGGACGTGGAGCTGTGTCGTTTGCTATGAATGTGGCAGAAATCTTACGAGTGTTATATTTATTAAGTAAATACAATTATTAAAAGGAGGAGCCTGTATGAAAGTATTAATGTTTGGATGGGAATTTCCTCCCAAAATATATGGTGGTCTTGCCGTAGCTTCTTATGGTATAACGAAAGGATTGAGCTTGCAGGGTGATGTGGAAACTACTTTTTGTATGCCGAAACCTTGTGGCGAGGAAGAGCAGTTCTTAAATATCATAGGAATGAACCAAGTGCCTATTGTATGGCGCGATGTGAATTATGATTATCTCAAAGAGCGTTTGCCGTCTTATATGACACCGGAACAGTATTACGCTTTCCGTGACCATATTTACGCTGATTTTTCTTATATGCACGTCAATGACTTGGGCTGTATGGAATTTGGTGGTGGTTATCCGTCGAATCTGCATGAAGAAATCAATAACTTCTCTGTTATTGCCGGTGTAGTGGCACGCCAACAAGAATTTGATATTATCCATGCTCATGACTGGCTGACTTATCCTGCCGGTGTACATGCCAAAATGGTCAGTGGAAAGCCTTTGTGTATTCATGTGCATGCCACTGATTTCGACCGTTCTCGTGGCAAAGTGAACCCTACGGTTTATGCCATGGAGAAAAATGGTATGGATCATGCGGATTGTATCATGTGTGTATCCGAGTTGACTCGTCAGACTGTTATACATCAGTATCATCAAGACCCGCGTAAATGCTTTGCCATGCACAATGCGGTTTATCCATTGTCACAAGAATATCAGGATATTCCACGCCCGGATCATTCAAAAGAAAAAGTTGTTACTTTTCTCGGACGTATCACTATGCAGAAGGGGCCTGAGTATTTTGTAGAAGCAGCGGCGTTAGTACTTAAACGTACTCGTAATATTCGTTTTGTGATGGCAGGTTCGGGCGATATGCTTAATGCGATGATAAATATGGTGGCGGAACGTGGTATAGCAGACCGTTTCCATTTTCCGGGATTTCAGCGCGGACGTCAGGTTTATGAAACCTATAAACAAAGTGACGTGTTTGTGATGCCTTCGGTTTCCGAACCGTTCGGTATTGCTCCTCTTGAAGCTATGCAGTGTGGTACTCCTTCTATTATATCCAAGCAGTCCGGTTGTGGCGAAATCCTAACCAATGTGATAAAAACAGACTATTGGGATATACATGCGATGGCAGATGCCATCTATGCACTCTGTACTTATCCGTCTCTCTTTAATTACTTGCAAGAAGAAGGTAAAAAGGAAGTGGATGGCATTACATGGGAAAAAGTCGGATTGCGTATCCGTGCTCTTTATGAGGAAGTATTAAAAAACTATGGTAAATAATAAAAATCACACTAGATATGAAAACAATCTGTCTTTACTTTGAGATACATCAAATCATCCATTTGAAACGTTATCGTTTCTTCGAGATAGGCACCGACCACTATTATTATGATGACTATGCCAACGAACAAGGCATCAACGAAGTAGTTGAGCGTTCGTATGTTCCTGCGCTGAATACGTTGATTGAAATGGCAAGAGCCAATGGAGGCGCATTCAAGGTAGCACTCTCTATTTCGGGAGTAGCATTGGAACAATTGGAAATTCATGCTCCGATAGTTATCGAACTGTTGCATCAGTTGAACGATACAGGTTGCTGTGAATTCCTCTGCGAGCCTTATTCACATGGTCTTTCTTCATTGGCAAATGAAGACTGCTTCCGTGAAGAAGTGGAACGCATGCGCGTAAAGGTTAAGCAAATTTTCAACCAAACGCCGAAGGTATTCCGTAACTCTAGTTTGATTTACTCAAATGAAATCGGTTCAATTATAGCCGATATGGGCTTCAAGGGAATGTTGACTGAAGGTGCTAAGCATATTTTGGGCTGGAAGAGTTCTCATTATCTGTATCATTGTGCCATGAATCCGAACTTGAAGTTGTTGCTCCGTGACTTCAAATTGTCTGATGATATCAGTTTACGGTTCTCTAACTCTGACTGGAGCGAATATCCTTTGTTTGCAGATAAATATGTAGATTGGATTGCAGCATTACCCGAGGAAGAACAAGTTATCAATATATTTATGGAACTTTCCGCATTGGGTATGGCACAGTCATTGTCATCCAATATTTTGGAATTCCTGAAAGCATTGCCAATATGTGCAAAAGAAAGAGGCATTACTTTCTCTACTCCAACAGAAATCGTTACCAAACTGAAATCTGTAGACCAGATAGACGTTCCTTATCCAATGTCATGGACAGACGAAGAACGCGATATCAGTCCATGGTTGGGTAATGTGATGCAGCGTGAAGCATTCAATAAATTATATAGTGTGGCAGAGCGTGTGCACTTGTGTAATGACCGTCGTATCAAGCAGGATTGGGATTACTTGCAGGCAAGTAACAACTTCCGTTTCATGACCAGCAAGAATACGGGCATTAGTATTAACCGCGGTATCTATGATTCTCCATACGATGCTTTCACCAACTATATGAATATATTGGGTGATTTTATCAGCCGTGTAAACTCATTATATCCGGTTGATATGGATAATGAAGAGCTGAACTCGTTGCTTACCACCATCAAGAATCAAGGTGAAGAATTGGTAGCATTGAATAAGGAGGTTGAAAGATTGCAAGCTAAATTGGCAAAAGCCGAAGCAAAGATAGCTGCTGAAGCGGAAAAAACACCATCCAAAAAGGCCGTTGCCAAGAAGCCGGCCGCTAAGAAGGTACCTGCCAAAAAAGCGGCTCCGAAGAAAGAAGAATAGGTATTGGCTTATTGATTATGATAATGAGGGTGTGTCAAGACTAAAGTGATAGACCATTTCAGTTCTTGACACACCTTCTTTTTATTTGGCTTGTGTTTCCCTTTTGTATATCTTTGCCGCACTGTTATTAAAGTAATGCCACATGAACAAACAAATATCTAAATCGCAAATCATACGTTTCCGCCGATGGTGCAGGAAAGGGTATGCCATATTTTGCAGTTTGGGGAAGACTGTGGCAATCGGCAATCTGAGAAAAGGAATCGTTGAGGCTTCTTTGAAAAAGCAGCCCGGTGTATGTCTATTGTCCATGCTATGCCGTCCGGACCGAGTGGATGAGGAAGACGACAAAGCCCCCGATAGGGAGGTGGCGGACAGGATACTTTCATTGATTATTCTTGAGATAATAACTGTAAACCGGTTGCGTTGTGCGATTGGTGGAGAGTTATTGTCTTTTATATCTATATGGCCGGAAGAACGTGAAATGCGTTCTCTCCGGCTTTTTTTATGTCATTAACAGAAGTAGAAACGATGCTGAACAAACTTAAAAACAAAGTATTAAGCGGTGAAAAGATAACCGTTGAAGAGGCAGAATGGCTAGCCGGGGAAGCTGATAAGGAAGAGCTTTATGAGGCTGCTTCCGTGATAACCCGGGAGATGGCTTCAGGTCATTTTGATATGTGTTCCATCATTAATGCCAAGTCCGGACGTTGTCCCGAGAATTGTAAATGGTGTGCGCAGTCGGCACACTACCGGACTGAGACGGAAGTTTATGGCTTGGTGGATAAAGCGGAATGTAAGCGGCAGGCACTATACAATGAAGTTCAGGGGATAGCCCGCTTCTCATTGGTCACTAGCGGACGAAAACCCGGCAAGCAAGATATGCAACAATTATGTGAAACATTTGAATATATTGCTTCATGTTCCGATATTAAACTGTGTGCGTCACTGGGGTTGCTTACCGAGGAAGAGCTACGCAGATTGCACGAAGTGGGAGTTACCCGTTATCACTGCAATCTGGAGACTGCCCCTTCTTTCTTTCCATCGCTCTGTTCCACCCATACCCAGCAAGAAAAGATAGAAACCCTGTGTGCCGCGCGCCGGGTGGGGATGGATGTGTGCAGCGGAGGTATTATCGGTATGGGTGAAACGATGCGGCAACGCATCGAACTTGCTTTCCTCTTGCGGCAGTTGGAAGTGCAGTCTATTCCTATCAATCTGCTTCAACCCATTGCGGGCACTCCTTTGGAACACGCGCCCCGTTTGGCGGAAGAAGAAATTCTGACCACGATAGCCCTGTTCCGCTTTATTAATCCCACGGCCTATCTTCGTTTTGCAGGGGGGCGTTCGCAACTAAGCCCGGAGGCGATAGGGCAGGCATTGCACATTGGAATCAATTCGGCGATAGTCGGCGATTTATTAACCACCCTGGGGTCTAAAGTATCGGACGACAGGAAATTGATAGAAGCAGCCGGTTATACTTTATAATAAAAACGATATGGACAATTTTGATAAAGAGCATTTGTGGCATCCTTACACATCGACCGTCAATCCGCTTCCCACTTACCGGGTGAAACGGGCGGAAGGAGTGTACATAGAGCTGGAGGACGGCAGGAAGCTGATAGAAGGAATGTCCTCATGGTGGTGCATGGTGCATGGATACAATCATCCCGTACTGAACCGTGCCGCACGGGAACAGATAGACCGGATGAGTCATGTGATGTTCGGTGGGTTGACACACGAACCGGCCATCGAGTTGGGCAAACTATTATTGAAGATTGCGCCACCGCGCATGCAGAAGATTTTTTATGCCGACTCCGGCTCGGTAGCCGTGGAAGTGGCGCTGAAGATGGCTGTGCAGTATTGGTATGCGCAAGGCAAGAAGAGCAAGAATAATTTTGTTACGATACGTTCCGGTTATCATGGGGACACATGGAACGCCATGTCGGTGTGTGACCCCGTGACCGGAATGCATAGCATTTTTGGTTCGGCATTGCCTGTCCGCTATTTTGTACCGTCTCCTCGTTCTCGTTTCGGAGGAGAATGGAAAGAAGAAGATATGTTGCCTCTCCGACAGCTATTGGAAGAACATCACGAAGAACTGGCGGCATTGATTCTGGAACCGGTGGTGCAGGGAGCCGGAGGCATGCGTTTCTATCATCCCGAATACCTGCGGCAGGCAGAGAAATTGTGTAAGGAATATCATCTGTTGCTGATATTTGATGAAATAGCGACCGGCTTCGGAAGGACCGGGAAACTTTTTGCATGGGAACATGCCGGCGTGCAGCCCGACATTATGTGTATAGGTAAGGCTCTTACCGGAGGCTATATGACATTTTCGGCCGTGCTTACCGATAACGAAGTGGCTGATGTCATATCGAACGGCTATCCGGGTGCGTTCATGCACGGTCCCACGTTCATGGGAAACCCCTTGGCATGTGCCATTGCTCGGGCCTCGACAGAGCTGTTGCTTTCCTGCGGATGGGAACAAAAAGTGAAGGCGATAGAAGAACAGCTGAAACGGGAGCTGGCACCGGCCGGAGAATTGCCGCAAGTGGCGGATGTGCGCGTATTGGGAGCCATCGGGGTTATCGAAGTGAAGGAGCCCGTGGACATGGCTTACATGCAGAAGCGCTTTGTGGAAGAAGGAGTGTGGGTACGTCCTTTTGGAAAATTGGTGTACATCATGCCGCCTTTTATCATCCAACCTGAAGAGCTGAGCAGACTGACTCATGCGCTGGTGAAGATAGTAGGAGAGCTGTAAGGGCTCTATGAAAAAAAGAAATGACACAAGTTTAGAAAAATATGAGTTTATTTGAAGATTTGGAACAAGAGCTTGACTGCTTGAAGAGTAAAAACAATCTGCGCAGACTGCCCGCCACTCATCATCGTGGCAGGGAGGTGGAGGCAGATGGCAACATTATGTTGAACCTCTCTTCCAACGATTACTTGGGGTTGGCAACAGATGCCGACCTGCGTGCCGGCTTTTTGCAGACCCTTACTCCCGACAGCTTCCTCCCTTCGGCTTCCTCTTCCCGTTTGCTGACCGGTAATTTTGATATATACACCCGCCTGGAGGAACGGCTGGCCGAGCTTTTCGGGAGAGAAAGTGCGTTGGTCTTTAGCAGCGGCTATCACATGAACGCGGGCATCCTGCCTGCTGTGAGCAATGTCCGCACGCTGATTCTTGCCGATAAACTGGTGCATGCCAGCCTTATTGACGGCATTCGCCTTTCAAGTGCAAAGTGCATCCGTTACCGGCATAATAATTATGAACAACTGGAACAATTGTTGTCTGCGCATCATGCCGAATATGAAAAGGTGATTGTAGTGACAGAAAGCATTTTCAGCATGGATGGTGACGAGGCAGACCTCAATCGGTTGGTGAGGCTGAAACGACAGTATGACCGTGTCTTGCTTTATGTGGACGAAGCGCATGCTGTCGGGGTGAGAGGAGAACACGGGCTGGGTTGTGCCGAAGAGCAGGGATGCATCGGCGAGATTGACTTTCTGTGCGGAACGTTCGGCAAGGCGTTGGCCTCGGTCGGCGGATATGTGGTCTGCTCCAGAACGGTGCATGATTATCTGGTCAACAAGATGCGTACACTTATCTTTACGACTGCCCTGCCGCCTGTCAATCTGATGTGGACGTACTTTATCATTGAATGCCTGGCACAGTTCCGCGACAGGAGGCAACACTTGCAGCGCCTCTCTTTTCAGCTGAAAGAAGGATTGCTCGCCGCCGGATATGAATGTCCTTCCACCAGCCATATTATTCCGCTGACCATAGGAGAAAGCGGGGCAACTGTCTGGAAGGCCGAGGAGTTGCAGCGCAAGGGCTTTTACGCCCTTCCCGTCCGTCCGCCTACGGTGCCCGAAGGCACTTCGCGCATTCGCTTTTCGCTGACGGCGGCACTTACCGAAGACGAGATAAGCAAACTGATAACAACGATAGGAAAACGATGAAATGAAACAATATTTTATAGAACAACGCCATTTGCCTTCATTGACACTCTTTTTTGCCGGATGGGGAATGGACGAACGGCCTTTTTTGCACTATCACCCCGCGGACAGGGACTTGCTTGTCTGCTACGATTACCGTTCACTCGACTTCGATTTCTCATTGCCGGAGGGGTACGAAGACATCCGTGTGGTAGGTTGGTCGATGGGAGTGTGGGCCGCTTCCCAAGTTTTGGACCGTTCTTGTCTTCCCATTACAGAAAGTGTGGCGGTGAACGGGACAATGACCCCTGTCGATGACTCCAGAGGCATCCCCAACGCTATTTATGAAGGAACATTGAAAGGGCTGAATGACGTTACGCTGCGAAAGTTCTTTCGCCGGATGTGCGGTTCCGCCGTACTTTTGGAAGACTTCCTTACTAGAAGTCCCGGACGTTCTACGGATGAAGTGAAAGAAGAGCTTCTTCTGATAGCAAAGCAGGCAGAATGCCTTGCACCTGCCCGTTTTTGCTGGAGTAAGGCCGTGATAGGTAAGGGCGATTTGATTTTTGTTCCGGCTTGCCAAAGGAAAGCGTGGAGCGAACTCCGTGTGCCGGCAGAGGAAGAAGACATGGCTCATTATTCCGATGTGTTTTTACGAGATATCGTGTGTCGATAATGCAGCCTTCCGATAAACAAAACAGTAAAAGAATATGATAAATAAACAATTGATAACGCGCCGGTTCTCACGTGCCATAGAAAGTTATAACCGTGAGGCCACGGCGCAGAAACAGATAGCCGGTCGCCTGAACGATATGTTGGCACATTACCTGCCGGCACGTCCGCGGCATGTGCTTGAGATAGGTAGCGGAACCGGGTTCCTGACCCGTCCGTTGCTCCGCACCTTTCATCCTGAAAAGCTGATATTGAATGATATATGCCACGAGATGAGCACTTGCTTTGCCGACTTGCTGTCGGACAGGCAGGTGACTTTTATCCCCGGAGATGCAGAGCAGCTGTCTTTTCCTTCGGGGCAAGACCTGATAGTTTCCTGTTCCGCCCTTCAGTGGTTCGTCTCGCCCGAACTGTTTTTCAAGCGTTGCAATGCCTTGCTGTCCGGCCACGGATATTTCGCGTTCAGCACGTTCGGCAAAGAGAACCTGAAAGAGATAGCCGCCGTCACAGGAAGCGGATTGCATTATTATTCTTTGGAGGAGCTGAAAAAGTCCTTGTCCATGCATTATAATATAGTCACTGCCGGCGAGGAGCGCATCCGCCTGACATTCGCTACTCCGCTCGATGTGCTTTATCATCTCAAGCATACGGGGGTGACAGCCGTCTGCCGGCAGGCATGGACCAAAGGTGATTTGCAGGAGTTTTGTGATAAGTATGCGAAGCTGTTCAGTTGTGGTAACGCCGTCACGCTGACTTATCATCCCCTTTACATCATCGCCCGAAAGAAACCTTGATATAGTAAACAGATAAAATAATGAAAAAGAATGTATATTTTGTCAGCGGCATAGACACCAACATCGGTAAGAGCTATGCCACCGCCTACCTTGCACGAGTGTGGCGAGAGAAGGGAATAAACGTGATAACACAGAAATTCATACAAACGGGCAATCCCGCCGGCTATTCCGAAGACATCGAGCTTCATCGCCGTCTGATGGGGTTGGAATACCTGCCCGAAGATGAACAGGGGTGGACGAAGCCTGAGATATTCTCTTATCCTGCCTCGCCCGACTTGGCATCGCGCATCGACAACCGTGCCGTGGATTTCGATAAGATAAATCACGCCACAAGTGTGCTGAGTGAACGTTTTGATGCCGTGCTGGTGGAAGGGGCGGGAGGGCTTATGGTTCCGCTTACGCCGGACTGTCTTACCATTGATTATATTCAACACTCCGGCTACCCGTTGGTGTTTGTCACCTCAGGTCGCCTGGGGAGTGTGAACCACACTCTGCTCAGCTTTGAGGCCATAGAGCGCAGAGGCATCAGTCTCCATACGGTGATGTATAATCTTTATCCCGAAGGGGAGGACAAGCTAATACAGGAAGATACGGAGAACTATATAAGGCATTATATGGAGAAGCATTTTCCCGAAGCGGAGTTTGTTAAAGTGCCTTGCCTGTAAACGGAATACTGCCATAATGGAAGCTTCAGGGTTCGGTTTAAAACCGTGGGCTTTCCGAAACGGCCGGGTTCTTGTGGGAAGATAATCTCCTTTCACATATAACGGGACCCGGAAGCCTTCTATTTATGGACTTTCTGCGTGAAGGGACTGTCCCCCTCAAAAAAACAGTAGAGCTATCATTTACCTTTGAGGACAGCCTCTTTTGTATTTACTCATTTCTACTAAAACATCTTACTTTTAGAAATTTAATCCGAATACAAAATAAGTACCTTCTGTTCTGGGATTCCACGTCAACTTAGCGAAAACCGGCACAGAGAAAGACCGGGTTATCTTTACATCTTTGCCGGCTTGCAGACTGATGTCACTTACGGCAAAGCCATTTGAACCATTGCAATGAAGTTCTTCGGATGCATTATAGAAATCATTGGCCCACGGAGTGGCGCCTATCTCGGCTGTCCAGTCCAAACCTCCCAATTTGAAAGGAGCAGTGACGGAAACATAAGAGGCATAAGCTCTGCTACCTTCATTGTTTACACCATCATATCCGGCAAAATTTGTATACCAATTGACAGCCAGAAAACCGAAGTCATATCCGACTTGTGCTTCAAAAGTATGATTTGTATTGTCGGAACCATAGTGGAAGTATCCCGACCCACCGTCAAACCAATAGTCGGTGACGGAAATGCTGAATCCGCCGATCGTATATCCTAGTGTGAGGTCAAGTTCTTTGGTGTCTTTCCCTTCAAACCCTACACTGCCCCATGCACTCAACGAAAATCCTTTGTAAGATACAGATAGAGTTGGTTGGATACTTACATTACCCAAATCTTGTCCGCGCCATATATACCCACTGACCAGGTCGGCACTGATGTCTGTTTCAATATTTTCTTGTGCAATGCTGACTGTGGGTATTGTTATTGACATGCCCAATAGCAACACTGCTTTTTTTAAGTTTTCTTTCACGACTCTTTACCTTTAAAGTTAATAATGGCAAGTATTGTATCCTGTATTGTTTTTTTTGTTATCTTATTGATTATAATATCCATTTTCCGATTCTCTTCATGGCTTCTTCAAACTCCTCCTGTTCGTCAACGACAGCGAGACGAATGTATCATACGTTTCGGAAATAAGGAACTGTTTTTCTAATATAGGTCCGATTGACGGCAAAATTACATTTATTTTTGATTTTAAGCAAAGGTGTGTCTTTCTGATTTTATTTATACCGTTTGACTTTCTATTTTATGGCTCGTTTGATAGAATATGACAAATTGGGATGGTATTCCTTGTGTGATGTTTTAATTTGTAATTAATCATGTGGTTAAATAAATAAATTATCATGCCGTTCGTTTTTTTGCATTTGAATAAGAGAAGGAGAAATATTCTAAATTTCTTTTTCGCATGAAAAATTATCCTTTTTCGAACGAAGTGATTTAATCTTTTTGTACTTTTGCCGAAAATTTATAATATAAAGAAAAAAATCACATGGAGTCAGTCTTTATTACGACGCGTAAACAACGAATCATCAGAGAAATGAGAGATTATATGATGATAGCTCTCGGTATGCTGATGTATAGTATCGGGTGGACCGTCTTTTTGTTGCCTAACGACATCACGACAGGTGGTGTGCCGGGTATTGCTTCTATTGTATATTGGGCAACCGGTGTGAATGTACAGTATACTTATTTTGCCATAAATGGTGCATTGTTGGTAGCCTCCCTGATTATTTTGGGATGGAAGTTCAGTGTAAAAACTGTTTTTGCCGTATTTACCATGACGACCATTCTTCCTATTATTCAAGGAGCAACAGCAGGGCTGCATTTATTGCATGACCAGCCTTTTATGGCGTGTGTTATCGGTGCTTCTTTCTGTGGCGGTGGTATTGGAGTGGCATTTTCGGCTAACGGAAGCTCCGGAGGAACGGATATTGTTGCCGCTATTATTAATAAATATCGTGATATTACCTTAGGACGCGTGATATTGATGACGGATATGGTGATAATCTCTTCCAGTTACCTCGTATTGCACGATTGGGAAAAGGTGGTATATGGTTTTGCTACCTTATATATATGCAGCTTTGTGCTTGACCAGGTGGTGAACAGTGCTCGTCAGTCTGTGCAGTTCTTTATCATTTCAAAGAAACATGAAGAAATAGGTCACCGCATCAATAAAGATTTGCACCGTGGAGTGACTTTCATTGATGGTGTAGGTTGTTATACAGGCGCAGGCGTTAAAATGATGTTTGTGCTGGCAAAGAAACGTGAATCGACTACTATTTTCCGTTTGATTAAAGATATTGATCCGAATGCTTTCGTTTCACAGAGTGCCGTTATCGGTGTGTTTGGCGAAGGATTTGATAGAATTAAAGTAAAATAACCAAGGAGATAGAGCATAAAAAACAAGGGAAAGGTATCCGTGTGATTACGGATGCCTTTTTTGTTTCCTTGCGGAGGATTAAGTAATTTCCTACGGTCAGCTAAGGTCTTTTAAGCGGAAGATTACTACGTCCCACTACAGTAGGACATACGTCCCATTGCAGTAGGACGTACGTTCCATTGCCGCAGGACGTACGTTCCACTACAGCAGGACGTAATAGCCCGACGTATAAAAAGACTTAGCCTGAAGGATGAAAAGGCTTAGTCCGACCGATGAGATAACTTAGGGGGCGATATCTGTATTTCTTTTAATAACCCATAAGAGAATATAATGCGTTGAACTATCATTATGATATTTTGTTGGCGTGTATATTGCGTTATGATGGCAAAAATAAAACTATAAATTTATATCAGAATATATTTTGATATCAAAATGTTAGTTTATACCTTTGCTGTATGATAAAGAAATAACATATTAAAACAACCTAATCATGGAAACAAAACTTACAGAAGAAACCCGTGTGGAAAGTGACTTAATCGGTGCCCGTGAAATTCCGGCCGCTGCCTTGTATGGCGTGCAAACGCTTAGAGGTATTGAAAATTTTCCTATCAGTAAATTCCACCTTAATGAATATCCGTTGTTTATCAACGGCCTTGCCATTACTAAGATGGCTGCTGCAATGGCTAACTATGAGTTGGGCCTGCTTACTGAAGAACAAAAAGATGCCATTGTGCAGGCTTGCCAGGAAATCTTGAACGGTGAACATCACGAACAGTTTCCTGTGGACATGATTCAAGGTGGTGCGGGCACGACAACCAATATGAATGCCAATGAAGTAATAGCCAATCGTGCATTGGAAATTATGGGACACAAGCGTGGAGAATATCAATATTGTTCTCCCAATGACCATGTAAACTGTTCACAGTCTACCAATGATGCTTACCCTACTGCCATCCATATCGGTATGTATTATGAAAATCTTCGTTTCCTTCCCTATTTGGAATCTGTTATCGGAGCATTCCGCAAGAAAGGAGAAGAATTTGCTCATGTCATTAAGATGGGACGTACACAGCTGGAAGATGCTGTGCCTATGACTTTGGGACAAACATTCAATGGTTTTGCAAGCATATTGAAAGATGAAATTCTGCACCTTAACCAAGCTGCCGAGGATTTTCTGACTGTCAATATGGGAGCTACTGCCATCGGTACAGGTATTTGTGCCGAACCGGGTTATGCAGAGAAATGTGTGGAGGCATTGAGCCGGATCACAGGATTCCATTTCAAACTGTCTGCCGATTTGGTTGGAGCGACCTCGGACACATCATGCTTGGTGGGTTATGCATCAGCTTTGAAAAGAGTGGCTGTGAAAATGAATAAGATATGTAATGACCTGCGTTTGCTTGCCAGTGGTCCGCGTTGCGGATTGGGAGAAATCAATCTGCCGGCCATGCAACCGGGCTCTTCCATTATGCCGGGTAAGGTGAATCCGGTTATTCCCGAAGTAATGAACCAGATTTGCTATAAAGTAATTGGTAACGAATTGTGTGTAACCATGTCAGGCGAAGCTGCTCAGATGGAACTGAATGCGATGGAACCTGTTATGGCCCAATGCTGTTTCGAGTCTGTCGACTTGATGATAAACGGTATGGAGACATTGCGTACACGTTGCATCGAAGGTATCACAGCCAATGAAGAGCATTGCAAAATGAATGTGCATCACAGTATCGGGGTAGTAACAGCTTTGAATCCTGTTATCGGTTATAAGAACTCAACTAAGATTGCCAAAGAAGCGATGGCAACAGGCAAGAGTGTTTATGACCTGGTGTTGGAACATGGAATTTTAAATAAGGAGGAATTGGATACCATTCTGAGTCCTGAAAATATGTTGCATCCGGTGAAATTGGATATACAGCCAAGACGTTAATTAAGCATTGTTATTTTGAAGTATCATGTTGTTTTAAAAAGGAAAAGCGAAGCACCGCCATTCACGGGAGCTTCGCTTTTTTATTTATGCCGTCTGCTTTAAAACTTCCGATAGGTGAGTCGGGCATAGTCTGATTTCAGAATCATTTTGCTGCCGGTTGCTTTTTCCACTTCGAAATGTGTGACGGAAGAATTCAGCCCAAACCTGTTCAAATCCTCCTCTGTAACGGTTGCCTCCATATTATCCTGATATTTAAACTCACCCATCATTACTCCGTCAGCAGAGGAAAAGTGTCCTATCAATGTCAGGGGAGTGGTGCCCTTATCCATCAGTTCTACTAAATGGAGCTGAATACTGCAATAGATACGTTCGCATTCTTTGATGCTTCCGTCATTGTATTCTATTGTCATTAATTGCCATCTGCCGTCCAATTTTCCATTGATGGGCTTTTTGTCACAACTGCATAATACACCGAGCAGTAAGCATACACATAATATGATTTGTTTCATAGTCCTTATTTTATTAAGCCTGTTTTGCGGATGACAAGCATGCCGCCCGAATTGTTTCCTAGTAAATTACCTCTGTCCATAGCTCCTGAAATGCTGAAGCTCCATCCATTCCATTTTACGGGTGAATAGGTGACTTCCAGCAGTGAGCTGAATTGCTTCTTCACATCATCAAACGGATTGTCGTACGTTCCCCAGTTTCTGGAGTAGGTGAGCAGTAGCCGATACGCCCATTCCTTGCCGGGAGTGCCGCTAATGCCCAGATGATGTGCATTTATACGGTTGTTGGCAAACATTATTCTACCGTCTTTATTGTAGACAGGACCGGTAAACAACGGATTTCCCATAGCCATACCCCAGTGCTGCCATGCCTGATAAATATAGTGGTTATAATAATTATCTTTTGCACTGACTTGTTCAAATTCTCCCCGGAAACCTTCGTAGAAGATAGGTCCTGTCTGGTTTTTGCTGCCCATACATTCATATACAAGGGCATCAATGAATTGATTTTCCGGCAGGGTGACTTCTACTCCCAGTAGCCCGTCTTTCCAGGGACCGTAACCAAAAAACATTTGTGATTCGTCCTCAAAGAAATGTTCATAGTACGCTTTGATTCTCCAATCCTGTACATAGCCGGTAAGTCCGATATTCCAACTGCCCACGTGGTTACCATACTTGTTTATCTGCTCACCTTCCATGGCATTGTCACTTCCGCTCATCGGAATCAATACGCGGATAAAGTCCATAAAATCTGACGGCATTTTCATAATGGGTTCTTTCTGTCCTTCTACATATTGTTTTCCACCGAACTGGGCCGCCATTTGCAGACCTGCCTCAAACTCCAGTGGGAAGGATTCTTTTTTCCCTACTTTCATAAAGAAAGATTTGCTATGATAAAGCACATCCTTGGTGTATAGATTTCCGGAGCGGGCAAAGTCTTCTTGCCAGTTGTTGTCTGTGAAAGTTCCGTAGGCAAGATGACCTTTGATGTGCAGCCAATGATTCGTTCCGGGAACAGATATGTATTGAGGTATTTCGATACGTACCTGCGGTACGGGGCGGGCACTGTTCGATTCTACCAGTCCTCCGGTACTCAATTTCGGGTTTCTTAATTCCGGTGTACGTTCTTTGCTTCCGATACTGAGATTCAGCCATCGGTAACTCAGGTCGGCATAGGCTTGCTGAACAACGAAAGAAGAAGTATAGTTATAGGCAGTGGCTAAATCCAGTCCGGCTTTCCATGTAAAATGTCTACCCAATGCCTGTGAATGGAAAATTCCGGCGCGCAGATATCCGTTTTCTGTTTTTACAGAGGATAAACCCTGCCGATTGGCTGTAAACCAAAATGGACTGTAATCGCCATGTCCGGCAACAATACCTGTTTCTACTGCATAATGAGTGGATGGAGTCGTGGTTTGTGCAGTAAGGGTATATAAGGGAACAGATGATAACAAGCCCTGTAATAAAAATAGTTGTATTTTCTTCATTTAGTTTTTAATTATGTTGTTTTTTCCCTATTAAACATCTTGTTTTAAAACCCTGATTTCTTTCTGATTTGACTGAATCGTTGGTCCGATCGGATTGGACGATGAGGCTTTGTGCCACTGTCTGACTCAATATGACAAAACTGTCTGATAGTTGCATAAAAAGGGTCAATTACTATTTTGTTTCAAAAGTATATAAAAAAAACTATTTGGTAGAACAAAGCCGACTTAATTTTAAGCTTTATCATTTTTCATCCAACTTTTTTGTAATTTTGCACAAAATCCGTAAAGAGAAGACACATGACAACAAATATAGAAATAGCCCGTAAAATAGCCGAAGTTAATTGCCCGTTGAGTAGGGAGAGTGTACATGCATTGGCTGAGATTGTGGTGTGTAAGAAGTACCGTAAAGGGGAAATTGTGTTGAAGGCAGGAGAAGTGTGCAAGGCTATGTTGTTTATTGAAAAAGGATTGCTCAGACAGTTTTACTATAAATATGATAAAGATCTGACCGAACATATCGGCTATGAAAACGGAATGATTATTTGTATTGAAAGTTATTTTAAGCAAGAACCTACACGTCTGATGGTAGAGACTTTGGAACCTTCTGTGGTGTGGGAGCTTCCTAAGGCTCAGATAGAGGAACTTGCTTCTAAATATGATGATATCGAACAACTTTATCGCAAATTCATAGAGCATTCATTGATAGAATCGCAGATTAAAGCTGATGCACTTCGATTTGAGCCGGCTCATGAACGGTATAATAAATTGCTTCGTCTGCATCCTGAGATTTTAAAAAGAGCTCCGTTGGTATACATTGCTTCTTTGTTGCAAATGACGCCCGAAACACTGAGTCGTGTCCGTTCGTCATTGCTTTAACTGCTTAGAATTGGTATAATAGTCCTACACGCGTTTCGAAGGTTTTGTATTGTATATCTTTGTGATACGTGTAGTGTGTATGTCGGTAGAAATAAGAGATTTCCATGTTTGCTTTAAAGTGGCGGCTTAAGTTCAGTTCGATAAGTGGATTGACTACAGCCAGCATCACGTTTCCTTTGTCTCCCTGTGCGTTCAGATAGAGAGGATTGGTATTTTCGAGGTCTTTGTGCTCGTATCCTTTCCAGGTGAAGATTTGGTAGAGATGCAGGTTGAGTGCAAACTGTCCGTAGCGTCCGAAGTCAAGAAGGGTTTTGTTTTTTACGCTATAACCGCTACCCATATTGTAATTACGGTCGATAACATTATAATAGTCGGTCAGGCTGCCACCCAGCAGGATAGCACTCAGAAATACACTTTGTTCCAAATTGACGAGACTGTTCATGCGTGGAAATTTATAGATGATGCCGGGGCCCACACTGGCAGCTTCCGATATTTTATACGGAATGCGCCCCGAACCGTTAATGATTTCTTCTGAATCGAAATAATTGAAATGCTGGAAGACGCCAAACATCATTTCCATACCGGTACTGGTTTTCAACGGAACTCCCCATAATTTTCCTAAAAGATTAATTTTGCTGATAAGCGGTTGGTTGGGAGAAAGCCCCAGTGTGGCTGTAGCAGTGAAATAATCATAAGGAGCATCATTTATTTTATCGAAAGGGTTGCCGTAGACTGCTCGAAATTCCAAATAGGGATTGTGCTCTCCGCGAAAAAGGTAATTGTTATCTGCCAGGTAGCGGTCACCGGCACTGATAGAGAATTGGATAGGGATGCGTTCGTAATCATGATATTTGTAATGAGAACGTTTCACTTTCCACATGTCACCGGTTATCATGCGGTTGATGCCACGCATGGGACAGATCAGAGTTCCCAAGAATTCACGGGTAAATCGCCCGAACCCACGCTTAGAGTCATCCAACACCAATGAAGACAGGCGGTGTGTCATTTCGCCAAGTGCAATACCCCCAATGGTGGTTGCTATCAGGTCATTGATGGCGGGTGGTTCTACTTCGGCTGCAACTTCCCACATCAGACTTCCGGCAAAAGCGTATGGCGCCGATTCCCAAAAGTTCAATCCGTTGCTGCGGGCAGCGTTGAAGTAGAGATTACCGTGATAAGGGTGTGCAAACAGATTGGTAGAGAACTGGTCATTGTCCCACACAAAGCCGTGTTTGATATTACGACGGATACTGTTGATACTGATTTTCGCAAAATCTTCGTTCATCACATACCGGTCGAATGCCCATACTCCCACATTCATGCCGACTGTTTCGGCAGCAGCACGCCACGGATACTTTTTCTGCATGTGAGGGTCGGTGAAAGTATAAATGGAGTCGGGGTGGTGAAGTACTTGTGCCGCCCCGATGCCATTGCTTAAAGCCAAAAGACAGACTAATGCAATTTGTTGGATTTTCATTTCGTTAGGATTTAGGATGTAAGCCGGATGTCTCCGGACATTTATAGCACTCTGTTAGAATAGAACGACGCCTATTTCAATGATAGGCTTCTTCTCATAGAACTTATTCTTGTCGTAATATCGTGTCATACCGTATCCGCCCGAAGCAAATATGCTGAACTTGGGTCTTATCTTGTACTCTAAGTTGACACGTGCCTGCAAAGAATACATACGTTCGGGAGTTTCGGCATCTTCGTTTTCAAAGTTTTCTATGTGGAAGTAACCAAGGTCACCACTGATTTCCAAATTTCCGGCGATGGGGTAGTGAAGTCCGGCACGGTAGAATACACATCCCGAGAACTTATCGTTCAGGTCAAGGTAGTGTGTACCGATACCAAGCAGGGTATAAGTGGTGCGGTTCTTGAAGCGGACGGCGGCATTCATTTTACTGGTGTTACCACCGAACAACATCAGCTGGATGCGGGTTTTGGGGTTGATGTTCACTAATCCGATTTTATGTGCGGTAGTATCTTTGCTGTGATTGATAATGCCAATCTGTACACCTTTCACATGACCGCCGCAAAGATTGAGCAGGCCGATTTGGGCACCACTTACTTCACCGGCATAGTTGCCGGGAGCAAATTGTATCCCGCTCAGTTTGCCCTGACATACATTGGTAATACCCGATACTTGCAATGCATTCTTTGTTTCAACAGCAATATTCACGGCTCCGCAGAGTTGCAGTCCTTTTATTTTTGCAGCGGCAATATTACTGATGGCAGAAAGTTGCATACCATTGACATTGATACCCACATTGCCTATTGCTGCTATTTGTGCTCCTCTTGCTGTTCCTCCGCTGATATTCAGTATACTCGAAATCTGTGCTCCGTCCGTTTTCTCGGCCGATACGTTCATCAAACCGCCAATGGCTATACCGCTTTGCGACTTTCCGGCAATGTTGGCAAGTCCGGCTATTTGTAAACCTTGTGCCTGATCATCGGCAAGATTCATTAATCCACCGATGGTTACACCGCGTGAAGTATTTCCGGCTATATTCCCCAATCCTGAAATCTGTATGCCGTTTGCACGGTTTCCTGCCACGTTCATCAAACCGCTGAGCATGACTCCATTGGCATTTGCACCTGCTACATTGGCAATACCGCCGAGCTGTATACCCGATGCATGACGACCGGTGATGCTTGCCAGGCCGGAGACTTGAAATCCTGTCATGTCACTTTGCACCACACTGGATATGGCATTGATGCCCACACCTTGCAGGCGATAGATATTAGTGAGCAAACCTAAATTCAGATAGGTCGTTTTTATACTGTCTTTTTTGGCGGAAATATTAAGGGAAATGTTAGGCCCTTTTTTAAGTTTGTTCTTTTTTTGAGCAATGGCAGGAGTTGTGAGCCCTGCGCAACATCCTAATAAGATAATTGCTGCGATACGTTTTTTTATTTTCATATTGTTTGGTTATTTGCGCACAAATTTAATCAAAAAAAACGAATGCGTCTATTGATATAATGTGTAAATGTACCAAATATTATCGTCCCATGGATTGTGAGGAGAGCTCCTTACGGCCATGGGACGATGAAATGTATGTTCTGTCTTTATTTCACTTCTTGATAAAGAAAACGTTTAATGCTCTTCTTGGGCGTTTTTTCAAACTCTTCAGGGTAAATCTTTACGCGGGTGATTTGAGAATAGGCGGGAAGTTCGGCATTGAGTGCTATCCGGTTCTCTTCCATGGCTTGTGTAATGGCATCATTATTCATTCCATGCGCAAAAGCATCATCAAAATCAGGATATACTAAAGCTGCCAGTTTACCATCTGTTTGCTGAATAATAATACTTTCGGCTACGAACGGCATATTGTTGAGCTTATCTTCTATTTCTTCGGGGTAAATATTCTGACCTGAGGCACCGAGTAGCATGTTCTTGCTGCGTCCTTTGATGGTGATATTACCCTCTGCGTCCATAATACCTAAGTCACCGGTGTGCAACCAGCCCTCCTTGTCTATGACTTCGGCGGTGGCTTCGGGGTTTTTATAATATCCCAGCATTACGTTCGGTCCCTTGCAGATAATTTCTCCTACAATATTTTCAGGGTCAGGACTTACTATTTTCACTTCCATACGTGGAGCAGCTTTGCCGCAAGAACCGGTTTTAAAGCGTTTCCAATCTTCATAACAGATGATAGGGGCACATTCGGTCATTCCATAACCGACGGTATAGGGAAAATCAATGCTCTTTAAGAATTGTTCTATTTCCTGATTGAAAGCTGCTCCGCCTACAATGATTTGATAGAAATTGCCGCCAAATGCCTGTATCATCTGTTCGCGTACGGTAGCCTTAATCTTATCATTGATAATAGGAACTTTCAACAGTATTTTCATGGCCGGGCTTTCCAGTTTGGGGAGCACGTTCTTCTTAATAATCTTTTCAATAATCAAAGGAACAGCCACCACGAGGTTGGGCTTGATATCAGCAAATGCCTGAAAGATAATTTTCGGACTGGGCATGCGGGTGAGGAAATAGATATGGCAACCGACACAGAATTCATACAGGAACTCGAATGCCAATCCATACATATGCGCCATTGGAAGCATAGATACCAGTTTGTCACCGGGCTTCATGGTCAGTACATCAAAAGCAAACTGGGTGTTCGACCAGAGGGCGCGATAGGGAATCATGACTCCCTTAGAATAGCTGGTAGTTCCGGAAGTATAATTGATGACTGCCAACTCTTCGGGTTTATCGCGACGGTAACTTACGTGTTCGCGTCTGAAATTGCGAGGAAACTTCTTTCCGAACAGTTCATTCAGATGATCGCGGGCATAGTCGAGCCGTTCGCTGCGAGATACCAATAGAGTAAAATCATTCATCAGCAATACGCCTTCAAGCAGAGGCATTGCATTTTCATTCAGATTCTCCCATACCATATCGCCTACTAATAAGAGGCGTGCTTCGGAATGATTGACGATGTTATGAATATTGTCGGCCTTGAATTCGTGAAGGATAGGAACGATGACGGCTCCGTATGTGATGGTGGCCAGGAAAGTAACGCCCCAATGCGAACTGTTGCGACCGCAGACGGCTATTTTATCACCTTTCTTGATGCCGCTCAGTTCAAAAATAATATGTAGTTTCTCTATTTTGCGGGCAACATCTTTATATTGCAATGTGGCTCCTTTATAGTCGGTGAGGGCATCTAAATCCCAGTTTTTCTGTATGCTGTCTTCCAGGAAGGCAATAAAACTCTGCTCCATAATGTTCTTTTCGTTGGTTTATATTTGCACATTATTTAATCAAATGTGCAAATATAAGCTTTTATTATAAGGATACAAACTAAAAGGGAAGCAATTTTAGTAAAACAGAGGAAAGGAAAAAGAGGGTGTGTCAAAACTAAACCGGGCTATCCAATTGTCAGCTGTAGGGGCAGGGTTTACCTGCTCAAAGACACAAAGCAAACTGTTTTTGGGCGAGCGGGCCTCGTCCCTACGAACTAAACGACAGCATTATCCACGTTCTGACACACCCCTTTATACGAAGAGATTTTGTTATTCTTTGCTACTGAAATACTTCATAAACTGAGTACGTTCGAAAGGATTACTTTCACCGGTAGACAAAGCATTCATTTCACTTTTGAATTCGCTGATGGTGTTATATCCTTGTTTTTTCATCCATTCACTTAATTCTTCGGTCATGGATTCTATGAAATTTTCGCCTTTCTGATAGATAACACTACATACTTCTACAGCCGAAGCACCTGCCAGAATTGCTTTTACCATCGCTTTGCCATCGTGTACACCACCCGAAATGGCATAATCAATTTGTGGTACTTGTGCTGAAGCAATAGCTGTCCAGCGCAAACCGTTTGCCAGGTCCGAAGGATGGCTGAACACTTCCCCCGAAGAATAACTCTTGGTTTCGATATTGATGTCGGGCTGGTAGAAACGATTGAATAACACTACTGCTGCAGCTCCATTGGCATAAAGCTGGTTGATTAGCGCAATGGGGTTGGTAAGGTTAGTTCCCAGTTTGATGATGACAGGAATGGATACATGCTTTTTTACGCTACTCAGGATATCGATGTGTCGTTGCTCGAACGCCCCGTATTGATATTCCTTTTCGGTTTGCAGCGAGAGAATATTCAATTCCAGAGCATCGGCACCGGCATCTTGCATGGTACGTGCGAAGTCTGTCCATTCCGAGCTGCTGAAACAGTTGATACTGGCAATGATGGGAATGGTACAGAGGCGTTTGGTCTCTTGAATCAGGTCAATATATTCTTTGATGGCATGCGAACGAACATAGGTACTCAGGTAATCTCCTGCTTCGGGAGAATCATAAGTAGCCATGTGATGAGCCTGCATCATGATTTGTTCTTCAAAAACAGATTTCAACACGATGGCTCCGGCACCGGCCAATTCTAACTTTTTGTTTTTTTCAGCACTGTTAGTCAGACTGGAACTGCTGATAATAACAGGATTGCGTAAAGACAATCCGGCAAAAGAGGTCTTTAATTGAGTCATAAAATAGTAGTTTTAATAGTTTCGCTCTCCAAAGATTTTGCTGCCTACTCTGACCATCGTGCTTCCTTCCCGGATAGCGATGGGATAGTCGTGCGACATACCCATTGATATTTCCTTGAAACTCTCTGTATCAGTAAAATAGGTTCGCTTTATTTCTTTGAAGAATGTATTTAAGGAACAAAATTCTTTCTTAATTTGTTCTGTGTCATCGATATTGGTTGCCATACCCATGACGCCGCTGATTTGGATATGATGCAGTTCTTTCCAATCTCCTTTTTGGAGCATTTCCCTACATTCATCAAAGCTGAAACCGAACTTGGTCTCTTCTTCGGCGATATGGATTTGTAGCAGGCATGGAATGACACGGCTGCACTTTTGGGCTTGCTTGTTGACTTCAACCAACAATTTATAAGAATCAATGCCGTGTATCATGGCTACGTATGGAGCCATATACTTGATTTTATTTGTTTGCAGGTGGCCGATGAAATGCCATTCAATATCTTTGGGCAGCGTTTCATATTTCTGAGTCATTTCCTGCACTTTGCTCTCGCCGAAGATACGTTGTCCGGCAGTGTATGCTTCTTCAATCGACTCATTGGGATGAAACTTGGATACGGCTACCAGGCGGACACCGGATGGGAGGTCGGCCAGAACTTCTTTTAAATTTGCTTGAATGCTCATATATAATCTATAATTTGGTCTGTCTGAATAATCTTTATTCGGTTTTTCCTGCGTCGGGAAACTCCGGTTTGACGTTTGGCTCTCCGTCATAAGGATAAACATCCATGAGGGCTGTTTCGGCAACGGATGCGATAACGTAATCGGCCATGGTTCCTTTCATGCCTTCGTCCAGCTTCTTCACTGCGTCACGCAAATCAGCAGCCTGAACAAGTACCTGTGTAGAAGTTTTCTTTTCGGCTCCGCTTTTCTCGTCCAGCGTGATGAAGAACAGCTTACATTTAAACCAGCGGTCGGCAGCATCTTCTTCGCAGAAGAATAGTTCGCTATAGTTGGCACGCTTGATGTCCGACACTGTAAACTCACCGCTGATAAACGGTGTTATTTCTTCGATGATGCGTGCCTCTGCTTCGGTAAAGCTCAGCGCATCAACTAAATAAGGCTCTGTTACTTTTTTGTTCATGCCATTTTCCATGACTTTTTCGTAACGTATCTTGCATTCAAACCATGTATGCATCATAAGAGTTTAATGTTTTATTAAAAATTAAAATAGGACACAAAGATACTATTTTATTTAGTCTTCGTCCTCCATTTGCTTTAATTTCTTCATACTTTCGGTTGTCAATTCCGAAATAATTTCAGAGGAGAGGCGGGTAGTGAGGATAGGGTTCATGTTAAATTGTTCGCTTAACTCTCTTTGTATCTTATTTAACCGGCTGAAACCGTCAAGGCTTTGTTCCTGAAATGCTTTTTCACTGATATTCATTTTCTGAGGTGTGTACATAGCGGATATGATATTCTCAGCTCTCCGCCGAAACTCTTTTTTGAATATTCTTTCTGCCAGTTTGCGATGTTCTTCGGGATTGAATTCCAACGTGTCGGTGGGGAGCGGGCGTATGGAATCTGAAGGAAGTGGGATGCTGTAGCTTCTGTTTCTGTTCTCGGTTGTTTCCAATGTCTGACGGTTGATGTGTTTTACCTCCTCTATAAATTGTAATGTTTCCTTGTCGGCCGGTTCTTCCCGTAATCCATAGTAAGCAAGCAGAATGACGGTAACGGCAGCAATTCCCTTTATAACCTGTACCGACCGGTCAATGTAACGGGAAGCGCCAAAGGCTTTCTTCATTTCCTCTACATTGGCATATCGTTTGGCGGGTTCGGGGTGGGTGGCTTTAAAAATGACGTGCCGGATACCGGGGCTCAGATGGGAGTAACTGTAAAGGTACTCCATGACCTTGCCAAGCGAATAAATATCACACGCGAGTGTAGGAACGGTGTTTTCTTTAAAGAGTTCCGGTGCTGCATATTTTTCTTTAAAGATAAAAAAAGAAGGAGTATATGATACGTATATATTGGCTGGATTTGCCAAAAGCACATCATGCGTCCCTTTAGTAATAAAAATATTCTCGGGGCGGAGATCAAGATGGCAGATATTCCGAGAGTGAAGATAAGCAACGGCATCCATCAGTTGATTCATGATTTGCTTGAACTCAGTCACTGTATTAATTTGTAACACACCATCTAACAATGCTCTGTTGAGGGGGACGGCCGGTGTGTATTCAAAAGTGATGTACCACCCTTGCTCATCCATTTGCAGACTAATATAATTTAATAAGTTGGGGTGAGCCCAACCCATTCCTTGCGTAGCTTCCGCGGCAAAGGCTTCCTGATAGGCAGCAATGTCGGCAAACTTTTTACAAGGTCGTTTTATAAATATCTTTTTCCCTTCATTATTGGTGCCGATACTAATCGGCTCTGTTACTTTCATTTTTTATTCTATTTGTTTACAACTGTTTAATTGCATGAATTCGTGTATCACTTGCTCGTGGTCACCCATCAAAACAATGTGGTGGTTGCCTAATGGATTACGTGTGAAATAATCAACAGGTTTTCCCAGGCGGATGCGTATTTGTGTGCGGCAGGCATTGATGTAGTTGGTATTCTCCGTTAATTGTCCGCGTGATACAAAATATTCATCCAAACATTCTCCTCCGCATTTCAGTACAGTGATTTCCCCTTCATGCAGGATTCCCTGAATGGCCACGCCTGTTTCACTCTCAAAATGGTTGCGGATAATAAACCTGTCGGTCATTTTGGTAGCGATAGTACAGTGTGCCACAACCAGTTCGTTTTGTTCTTCATTGATAAATGACGGGTTTGCCATAAAACCGGTTTGATTGGTCAGCACTTTGGCGATGAGCATGGTAAAGATGGATTGCAAATCACCTTCACAACCGGCAGGAATCCCTTCGTCGTTCAATAAAGAGAGTGCCAGACAGCCGGTGGTTCCCAATTTCTCTATCAATGAAAAACAGGAGAGAGTGACTGCATCGAGATGCTTCTTCTCACAAATGATTCTGACGGCTTTGTAAAGCCTCATTGCTTTTAGAAAATCTTCGGGAGTTGCTTCACGGCAGGCTACTGCTTGTTTGACCAATACAGATGCCTTATAGCCGATATCATCATCGGTAATTTGATAATATAAACAATATATTTCTTCCATCGGGATATCGATATACTCAATCCCCCAACGTCGTTTTGCCAATAAATAATCTACATTGCTGGCAACAAGCCATGATGAAGGGTATCCGATAACGCCGATTCTTTTTCCTTTTATTTCACGTTTGGCAGCAAAAGCCTGATGATGGGATAATATCTGCTTAACCATGTGCATCGGGCTACCGTGAATAATACGTGCTTTCATTCCTTTGTTACGCATCCAAGTCGCTATTTCGAGCGAAGCTGCCAATGAGTTTTGCAGTCCGTCTGTAAGCAGCGTAATGGGGTAAGGAAGCAGGTCAAAGTGTTGGGTAACTGTTTTTTCCACCCCTCCAGAGGCTATAAAAGCCATTTTGTATGCGTCTTCCGGAATCGTTTCTACCTCTTTATAATGTATCAGATGGAGGGTGAAATATTTTTCGATTTCCACAAATAAATCTTTATGGCAATCGTATACAGATTCCATTTTGTTTAGGCCGGATTGAAATGTTATCAGGTATAGATTCATTTGATATTTTGCTTTGTTTTATAGGAACAAACATACGTGTTTTTTTTTAATAACCCTAAAAAAGCGCTTAAAGATAACATCTCTTTAATTAATTTGCTGTATAAAAACCTTCTTAGCAATATGTTAAATAATTAAATCCTTAAACCATTTTTCTTTTCACTTGTAGTATGGTAAATAATAAATAGATTAGACTATGGCAAAAGTAATTGAAAGAAATGTTCCCATTGCAGAAGAGAATGTGACATTGTCGGGCCAACCGGCCACAAATATGTTTGAAGACTGGAGTGAAGAGATGACGGATAAAGCAGAAAATCCTTATGATGAAAAGAGTGACGTACCTTATGACAAGGAAGAAAGAAAAAAATGCCTGAAAGAAATGGATAAAATAGTAAAAGACGATATCGCACAGACTGAATAAGGTACGAACCGGTTCTTCATTTTCTTTGGGAAAAACATTTGTTCTCCCAAAGAAAATGTCTGATGGTCTGATTTCATTAAGAAAGCAGATAAATATGTCTCCTTTTAAACCTTCAGAAAAATTCCCCGCTTATACATAAACCATATAATGACATAAACTGCACCGATATTCCACAGCGTCATCAGGAACGAATAATAGCTTCCCATATATTGTTCCAATCCATAAAACAAAGACTCGCCGATACATCTGAAGTTGACTACATTAGCCAGCATATAGGCAACAATAGAGTTCATGCCGTACACTTTCAGCCATGTGATGCCTGAACGGTGTCCTTTGTAATCAATCCAATAATAGAAAAGTCCCATGAGCAGAAAACAGTAGCCGCTACTGACCAATACCATTGAGCTTGTCCAAATAGTTTTGATAACCGGCATTTGGAAATTCCACAACCAACCTGCAATGACCATAGTGATCCCTGTACCGAAGTAGAGTTTCAATTTTTTCTTTTCTTCTATTTTATCTTTGGCAATATAGCCGGCAAATAATCCGGTAAGGACAGTCACACCGAAATTGAGACTGCTCAATATCCATGTATAGTGATACCAATCGGCAACGACCACTTTTCCGTCTATCACTTGTGCCGTGTCACGAAACCGTCCCAGCACCGTGTTGTCTATCCATTCGGCCAGATTGCCTTGCGGGGTGTAATTCCCGCCTCCATATCCGTCTACCGTAATGAACTGCATGGCTGTCCAATATACCAGCAGTAACACCACTGCAGTGATAATTTGTGTTCTGCGGCTTGTGAAAAGGAAAAGCAATGCCGTAATAAGATAACCGGTAGCAATGGCTTGTAAAGTATTCGAATAAAGATAAATCGTGTTAGGGTCAAGTGCCAGCAGATTGCCTTGGCACATCATACCGAATATCCACAGCAGCAATATACGTTTTGCCAACCGTCGCAATAAAGGTCGCTTGTCGGATATGGATTTATAGCGCGACAAAGAAAACGGCATCGAAATGCCCGACATAAAGAGGAAAAGCGGCATAATCAAATCCCATGGAGAAAACCCTTCCCAAGAGACATGACTGAATACCCACATAGACTCATTGAGCCACTCCACATTGGCTGTCCGTGCCAATGAGTGCATGAGAGGGCCTAATGCAACAAGAAAAAAGAGGTCGAATCCGCGGAGCGCATCTAATGATTCCAAACGTTTGGAAGAAGAATGTGTATTTTTCATACGTGTCTTTTTGAGTTTTTAGATTGATTTGTGCAAAGATATTCTTTTCTTTGTAATTAATGTGGCGGAGTTGAAAAAATACGGCTATTTATTTAAATCATAAAAACATCTCTTTAAAATATTAACCAACCTTTTGTTTGCGTGGTTGGAAGCTAAACTCTATCTTTGCATTCAGATTAAATAATTTTATAACATTATGCCAACAATATCCGTCAGAGGAACTGAAATGCCTGCTTCGCCGATTCGTAAATTGGCACCGCTGGCAGATGCTGCCAAACAGAGAGGAATTCATGTATATCACTTGAATATCGGTCAGCCTGACCTGCCTACTCCGCGAGCGGCCCTTGATGCGATTCGCAATATAGACCGTACTGTCTTGGAATACAGCCCTAGTCAGGGATACCGCAGTTATCGTGAGAAACTGGTGGGGTATTACAAAAAATACGATATCAATCTTAATGCCGATGATATCATCATCACTACGGGAGGATCGGAGGCCGTGCTTTTTGCCTTTATGAGTTGCCTTAATCCGGGGGATGAAATTATAGTACCCGAACCGGCTTATGCCAACTATATGGCGTTTGCCATTTCTGCCGGTGCTGTAATTCGCACAGTGACTACCACCATTGAGGAAGGTTTTTCACTACCCAAGGTGGAGAAGTTCGAAGAATTGATAAACGAGCGTACCAAGGCTATCCTGATATGTAATCCGAATAATCCTACCGGTTATTTGTACACGCGTCGTGAAATGAATCAGATTCGTGATATGGTGAAGAAGTATGATCTTTATCTGTTTTCTGATGAGGTATACCGTGAGTTTATTTATACCGGTTCACCTTATATATCTGCTTGTCATTTGGAAGGTATCGAGCAGAACGTCGTGCTGATAGATTCTGTGTCCAAGCGTTATTCCGAGTGTGGCATCCGCATCGGGGCGCTCATAACAAAGAATCCTGAAGTGCGCGGAGCCGTAATGAAATTTTGTCAGGCGCGTTTAAGTCCTCCCTTGATTGGTCAGATTGCTGCTGAAGCTTCTTTGGATGAGCCGGAAGAATACGCACGCGAAACTTATGATGAATATGTGGAGCGCCGTAAATGCCTGATTGACGGACTAAACCGCATCCCCGGTGTTTATTCGCCCATTCCCATGGGAGCTTTCTACACTGTAGCCAAGCTACCGGTAGACGATAGTGAAAAGTTTTGCGCATGGTGTTTGTCCGAGTTCAATTACGAAGGCGAGACAGTAATGATGGCTCCTGCTGCCGGATTCTATACTACTCCGGGAGCAGGGCGCAATGAAGTGCGTATCGCATATGTGCTGAAGAAAGAAGATTTGGTTCGTGCACTTTTTGTCTTGCGAAAGGCATTAGAGGCTTATCCTGGAAGAGTAGAAGAGTAATATGAACTGGAAACTCTTTATTGCCAAGCGAGTATATCGTAGCAATGAGGGTGGAAAAGAGGTGTCTAAACCTGCTGTCCGCATTGCCATGTTGGGCATAGCCATCGGGCTGGCCGTGATGATTGTGTCTGTAGCCGTTGTAATCGGTTTCAAACATGAAGTGCGCGATAAAGTGATAGGTTTGGGTTCTGATATTATGATTACTAACTTTGATGCCCGGAAATCTTTCGAGACCATTCCTATTGTAGTCAATGACAGCTTGCTGAATGTGCTTTATGCTACAAAAGGGGTAAAGCATGTACAGCGTTATTCTACCAAGCCCGGTATGATTATGACCGACGACAGCTTTCAGGGGATGGTGCTGAAGGGAGTTGCCGGTGACTACGATTGGGACTTTTTGAAACAGCATTTGCTGGAGGGTGAAATTCCGGTCTTCTCCGACACAGCTTCCACCAATAAGGTATTGGTATCGCGTAGCATTGCCGACAAGCTTCACTTGAAGATGGACGATAAACTATATACCTATTATATAGAAGGAGAGAACGTGCGCGCACGTCGTCTTTCCGTTGCCGGAATTTACCAGACCAATTTTTCTGCATACGATGATTTGTTCCTGATAACCGACCTCTATACGGTGAACCGTTTGAACAACTGGAAACCGGAGCAAGTGAGCGGACTGGAGTTGGAAGTGGCCGATTTAGGTTCAATGAACAGCGTAAAAGAGGAGATTCGTGAACGGGTGGATACACAAGTGGATGAATATGGCGGAACCTATTACACTCAGACGGTGGAAGAGGCCAATCCGCAGATATTCGCGTGGCTCGATTTGTTGGATATGAATGTGTGGGTTATACTGATACTGATGACCGGAGTAGCAGGTTTCACGATGATTTCGGGCTTACTCATTATTATATTAGAGCGTACTAATATGATAGGCATCCTGAAGGCATTGGGAGCAGACAACCTTGCTATCCGTAAGGTATTTCTCAGTTTTTCTGTTTTTCTAATCGGAAAAGGAATGTTATGGGGGAATATCATAGGAGTATCGTTTTGCCTGTTGCAATCCCAATTCCATATTTTCAAGCTAGACCCTGCCACTTATTATGTAAATCGAGTTCCTATTGAATTTAATATTTGGATTTATTTGTTGCTGAATGTTTGTACCTTGTTGGTATCGGTGCTGATGCTTATCGGACCGTCTTATTTGATAACACGCATTCATCCGGCACGGTCTATACGGTTTGAGTAATCGTAAAATTGATTTTTATCTCTCACTGCTCTCACCCTTATTCCTAAACAACGATGCACAGGCGTTTTAGGGTGTGAGAGATGGGGGTGAGAAATGCTCAAAGGGTGAGAGCACATTTCTCAGCTTTGGCTTAAAACGTATTGAATTTGGTTTGTTTGGTGGAAGTGCGTTAGAATCCATAATTGTTCCGGAAGGAGTTGAATACATAAGTTTCTATGCTTTTGGATATTGCAAAGGATTGAGGATAATATATCTTCCATCTACAATTAAATCAATTTGGGTAATTCTATAATTTATGTTCCTAAAGGTTCAAAAGAGCTCTATGAGAATGCAAATTATTGGAAAAATTATGAAATACGAGAAGAATAGACAATGAAATTGATTAATGGGTTATGTCAGGCTGTATCTTGATATAACTTTAATATTCATTTTAAAAGGAGTTGAAATGTATACAATTAGTTATAAAACAAAGCCACCCTATTCGAAGTGGTATTTCTCAATAAAAGAAAAACCGTAATAAATCAGGGCACGAACAAGACATTGCATTACGAGAGATTGATACAGACTACATTATGTTACATATCTGAGGCTGTATATAAGTATGTAGATAATTTGTTGCAGGAGTTATATGATAGACATTAGCATAAGATAATGTTTAAAAAAATAATAACAGTGTCCAAGGCTTGAGGGCCTGCTTGTAAGATAAGTGGTTTTCGGTTCTTCGACACTGTTCAAGTTGTTAATTTTTAATCGCATTTCGTTCCATCTCCTTGTTTCATCTTTCTTACAAATGGAATATGAATAAACGACTTTATTGTTGTTATCTGGATAAAAGTGTTGTGTGGTACACTTTTATCCACTAATACCATACGATGTACATTTCGATAGTTGCAAACATACTAAAATAAAAAGAGTTCGGCAACGTTTGGGGATAGAAATCGGAGTACTCCTGTTAAATTTCGCAATGAATGTTCTTCCGTTTCTTTTGCAGGCAGTGATTATGTGGAGGAGGAACTACTGTTTGCATCACATTTCCTGCCGGATAAAATTAATCCGGGCTTTGGCATTATTAAGCCCAAAGCCCGGAACTGTTTGATTGAATTCAGGAGGGGATACCCTCGAATTAGAATTCAAATTTTTCTAATTTCATGTTGCCCAATTCCTGCAATTTAGGAACCAAGGTTACAAAATGTGCTGCTTTTTCGTGTGCATCCAGTGATTCGGCATCTTTCCATGTCTCGCAAATCATAAGTACATCTTTGCGTGTTGCACTCTCGAAAACATCATAAGCAATACAACCATTGTCATTTAAAGATTGTGCTACCAATTCCTTTGCCGTTTCTAAAGCAGCATTACGGTTACTTTCGTTTACTTGGATAAAAACATTTAATCTGATCATATTCGTATTATTTAATAATATAATGTATATCTGGTTTCATTCTCTTTTTTATTTTCTCATAAACTCATTTTTCCGTCTGAGCTTGCGTTGTAGTTTAAATACCCCATTCCATATGGGTTGAAGAAAATCGAATACAGGGAGTAATGCACAGAACTTCCGTTCGCCAAAGGCTTGGGCGGTTTTTCTGAAAACAATCAGTTGCATCACGAAACGTGCTGCCCACAACAAAATGGCAATACCCAAGGTGGTCCATTGATGGAGAAGAATACTGATGACTATAGTAGCGATGATAGCCGCATAAAACAACAATCTGCTGCAAGTCTCGAATCCCATGATATAACGGGCAGTCCCCTTGAACAACCGACTGGTAGCCGCATAGCTTATCTTCTCTTCACACCATATTTTTTTATATTTAGGCATTGCGATTCGCATCAGGCTATCGGAGCCGGTCTCGACTCGTGTATTGTGTGCATGGGCCGTTTCATTGATGAATAAATCATCCTCTCCGCGTTGCAGATTCAGATGGGAGGCAAATCCTTTTTGTTTGTAGTACAGTGTTTTCCGATAAGCCAGGTTCCGTCCTGTACCCATATAGGGATGTCCGGATAGGGCCATACCTAAATAGCGCATAGAGTTCAGCAACGTGTCGAAAGTGATTTTCTTATTCAGCCATCCCGGTACTTTTTCGTAGTTACTGTATCCTAAAACGATTTCGGTGGCAGGTGTGAAATTGCGTGCCATCTGTTTCAGCCATTGATTACTTTGCGGGCGGCAATTGGGTTCGGTAAACACCAGCCATTCATGACGGCTGGCTTTGATGCCCATTGTAATGCCCAATTTTTTATGGCTGATATAGCGGGCACTGTCGGGGATAAAAGTATGATAGAGGTTAGGATATTTGTCTTCCAGTAATTTCAAGGTATCGTCACAATCATCTGCCGAGCGGTCATAAATCACAATCACTTCAAATTCCGGATAATCTTGCTCTAAAATGAATGGAAGGTTTTCCTGTAATTCATCAGCAGCGTCTTTTGCAACGATGATGACAGACAGTGGAGGATTTTCGGCATTTACATCAGTGGTATATACTGTTTCCTTGTTGTGAATGTATAGTTTGTTATATAATCCCAAATGGTAAATAGCCTGTGTGATAAACAGGATTCCTGAAGCAGCCGGTAAGATTGTATCTATGGTGAATAGTTCCATGCTTGATTTGTATTAAAACCATGCAAAAATACAGCAAATAATTGGATTTTGAGAGCATAGATATTCTTCTTTTATCCATTTCCTTCTTTTTAATTATAATTTAATGTTAAAAGACTAATCAGATGAACATTTCTCAAGAATTATTGCTATATTGGGATTACTTAACTATAACAAGTCCTGACTAACGGGCAATTATTATGAGAATACAATTTGAGATTAAGGAAAGTTTGGCCAATATACTTGACCAGCTTACGCATTCTGATTTTTGGGCTACGGAGATTAAAGAAGATGAGTCAGGAAAGAAAATTATTAAAATTAAAGACTTAGCTTATAATTTAGAAGCCGTAGCAGAGGTAGGGGATAATGAAATATTTATCCGTACAGCTTTGTCTAAGTATACTTACCGTATATGTCAAGTAGGGGATGAATGCTGGTGCGAATATGTGGGAGCTTATCGTGGATTGTTGGAACAGAAGCTTTTGCCCATGATTACTCCTAAGGAGAATTTATTGGAGTGTGAGGTCTTGGAAAGTTCATTGTTAGGAGGTAAGCCCAAGACATTACGGGAATATGCAGAGGATAATTTGAAGTTGAAAAAATTTCGTGAGCAGAATTTTGGAACTAATGGATTTTCTAAAGCCGATCATCCGCGTCGGGTATATGATGAGTTTATTAAAGAAGATTTCATCCCTGAGGATAAATAAACAGGAAAAGAGTTTTTGTGTCTTCATAATTCACTGAATAAGGCTGTCTCGGAATAAAATAGGAGACAGCCTTTTCTTTAATTGTATGTTCATCTTTTATAGGATGTCACTCCGATGTTATACCAATTCTTCCGATGTATATGCTTGAGGTAATGTGCGGCAATTATAAGCCGAAGCCATAATTTCACCATAAGCACCTGCCGAGCGAAGAGCAAACAAATCACCGCGGTGAACTTTATTCAAGTCGATAGCTTTGCCGAATACGTCGGAAGACTCGCAGATGGGGCCTACCACATCGTATGTTTCGATAGCTTCATCCGAAGTGATGTTTTCAATCTTATGATATGCTTGGTAGAGTGCAGGGCGAATCAGGTCTGTCATGCCTGCATCAAGAATGGCAAATTGTTTGTTTGTTCCTTGTTTTACATAAATCACTTTACTGATGAGGCTTCCACATTGTCCTACAACGGCACGTCCCAGTTCAAAATGCAAAGTTTGTTGCGGACGAAGTTTCAGATGTTTGTGATAAGTGGAGAAGTACTCGGCAAAGTTGGGAATCGGCTGACGGTTCGGGTGAGAGTAATCAATGCCTAAGCCACCGCCCACATTAATATGCTCTACAATGATTTGACGTGCATATAACTTTTCCTGTAACTCATTCACACGGTTGCATAGCGCTACGAAGTCGCCCATATCTACTATCTGAGAACCGATGTGAAAGTGTAAGCCTACAAACTTTACGTTAGGCAGCGTTTCTGCCATGTCGATAACTCTGTCCATATCTTCCATGCTGATACCGAACTTATTCTCTGCCAGTCCGGTGGTGATATTGGCATGAGTATGTGCACCTACATTGGGGTTGATACGGAAAGCTACTCTGGCTACTTTGCCTTTAGCGGCGGCTAATTCGTTGATGATTTCCAGTTCGGGCACAGATTCTACATTGAAACAGAAAATATCATAATCCAGTCCCAGATTGATTTCCCAATCAGTTTTACCGACACCGGCATATACGATTTTATTTGTAGGGAACCCTGCTTTGACGGCTGCACGGATTTCACCGCCACTCACACAGTCTGCTCCTAAACCATTTTCACGGATAATAGTCAGAATCTTGTGGTTGGCATTGGCTTTTACTGCGTAATGCACGCAGAAGTTGTTGTATTTGCCTGCTTCTTTATTGATGCACGACAGTGTTTCGCGCAGCACATTGACGTCGTAATAGTAGAAGGGAGTCTCCAACTCTCTGAACTTGTTTACGGGGAATGTTCCTTTCATATTGTATTTTGTTATTATTGAGCAGGGGCGAATTAAATTCGCCCGAAAGTATCTGCTTTTTCAGAGTAGAGATACATTCGGACGGATTCAATCCGCCCCTTCGATAGAAATTATTTATTATTGAATAAATGATCGCTTAATGATTGTAAGGCCTTATTTTTATCTTCCTTGCGAATTAAGAAAGAAATATTGTAATTGCTGCCACCGAATGAAATCATACGTACAGGAATGTCGCGCATGGCATCAAGCGCTTTTGCTTCAAAGCCTACGTTTTCCCATTCCAAATCACCTACTACGCAAATGATACACATATCGTGGTCTACAGTTACAGTTCCATATTTCTTCAGGTCATCCAAGATTTCGTTCAGATGTTTGGTGTTATCGATGGATACGGAAACACCTACTTCCGAAGTACAAATCATATCAATGGAAGTCTGATAGCTTTCAAAGATTTCAAATACTTTGCGCAAGAAACCGTAAGCTAACAACATACGACCCGACTTAATCTTAATGGCGGTAATGTTGTCTTTTGCAGCAACAGCTTTAATCTTACCTTTTTCCGTATCGTTTGAAATCAGTGTTCCCGGAGCTGTCGGTTCCATCGTGTTGAGCAGACGTACCGGAATGTTTGCGTATTTGGCCGGCTGTACGCAGGTGGGGTGCAGAATCTTGGCACCGAAATAAGCCAACTCAGCAGCTTCCTCAAAATGCAATTGACGAACCGGGGTTGTTTTGTCTACAATACGCGGGTCATTGTCATGCATACCGTCGATGTCTGTCCAAATCTGGATTTCAGAAGCATTGACAGCCGCACCGATTAATGAGGCGGTATAGTCACTACCTCCACGTTGCAGGTTGTCTATTTCACCGTAAGCATTGCGACAGATAAAACCTTGGGTAATATAAATTTCGGCTCCCGGATGCATTTCCAGTTGGGCAGCCAGTTTTTCTTTAATGTAAACCGGGTCAGGTTCGGAGTTCTTGTCTGTACGCATGTATTCCAATGCCGGGAGCAATACGGCGTTCACGCCTTGTTCCTGCAAGTAGTTGGTAACCATGTTGGTAGAGATTAACTCGCCTTGTGCCAAAATTACTTTTTCTTCAAACAGGGTGAAGATATCTTTTGTATACGAACGAATATAATCGAACTGTGCTTTTATAAATTCCTGTGTTTTCTGCTTATACTCGTCAGTAGAATAAAGTTCATTAACATGCTGTTTATATTTAGCCTCCAGTCTGTTAATGATTTCATTCGCACCTTCGGGATTTTTCTTATACAGATAATCCGAAATTTCAACCAACGTGTTTGTTGTTCCAGACATGGCTGAAAGTACAACAATCTTCTGTTCACCGTCGGTAATTAATTTGGCTACTTCTTTCATTCTTTGTGCAGAACCTACCGAAGTACCTCCAAACTTTAAAACTTTCATTTTTCGTTTCGTATTTTAATTGTTCCTATAATTGATAATTAGCGTGCAAATATACGAATAAGACTGCAAAGAATCAGTATTTTAGCGATAATATTTATCATTTATCCATTTATTCTGTGGCTTATATGGTCACATTTGTTGTTTTTTCCTCTGTTTCTTGTTCTTTTTCTCTTTTTATTGCACGGCTGTATTCGTTTGTAACTTCTTTGATTTGATGGTTCTCGAAGCGGTAAACGATACCGGGGTATTCAGACAGCAGATGCAGGTTATGGGTAGTCATCATGATGGCAGAACCCGATGCGCAAATAGATTTCAGAAGCTCTACAATCTGGCGGCCGGTCTCAGAATCCAGATTTCCTGTCGGTTCATCGGCAAGAATGATTTCAGGACGATTCAGGATGGCACGGGCGATAACGATACGTTGTTGTTCACCTCCTGATAACTCATTGGGCATTTTATAACCTTTGCCCGTCATGCCCACTTGATCCAGCACTTCATCAATGCGTTCTTTTATTGCAATCTTATTGCTCCATCCGGTGGCGCGTAGCACAAAACTGAGATTGGAATGTACATTGCGGTCTGTCAGCAGTTGGAAATCCTGGAAAACGATTCCCAATCGGCGGCGTAGTTGGGGGATATGCTTGCGCTTGATATTGCTCATATTGTAACCTAATACTTCTGCGTCGCCCGATTGAATGTCCAACTCGCCGTAAATGGTTTTTAGCAATGATGTTTTGCCGGAACCTACTTTTCCGATCAGGTAAACAAATTCACCTTTGTTCAGTTCCAGGTTTACATCTTCCAACACACCGAGTTCTTGTTGATTGATGTTTACGTTTTTATATCGAATAAGCGGTTCATCCATAAGGCATTAATGTTTTTTCCAGTTGGCGCTGTGACGTTCTTTTAGTTCGCGTGCCAGATCTTCGATGCGGTATCCTTTTGATGTCAGGAGAACGATAAGGTGATACAGCAGATCGGAGCCTTCGTATATCAAGCGTTCATTGGTTCCGTTGCAAGCCTCAATAACGGTTTCTACGGCTTCTTCACCTACTTTTTGTGCCATTTTGTTTACGCCCGATTGGAAGAGACTGGTTGTGTAAGATCCTTCAGGCATTTCTTCATGTCGCTTGTCAATAAAGTCTTGTAATTCTTTTAAGAACATGATGTCCTGCTTGTTTTCTTCTCCCCAGCAAGTATCCGTACCTGTATGGCAAACAGGACCTGCAGGACTGACCTTTATTAATAAAGTGTCATTGTCGCAGTCGGCTTTGATAGAGATTACTTGCAAGAAGTTCCCGCTCTCTTCTCCTTTAGTCCAAAGACGGTTCTTGGTGCGGCTGAAGAAAGTTACTTTTCCTGTTTCTACGGTTTTCTTATATGCCTCTTCATTCATGAAGCCCAGCATTAAGACTTTTTGTGTGTAGTCGTCTTGTATAATGGCAGGAATTAACCCGTTCATTTTCTTAAAATCCAATTCCATTTGTTTTATATTTTAATTCTAATTTTATAATCTGACATTGATTCCTTGTTGGCAAAGATACTGTTTTAATTCGGGTATTTTGATTTCTCCGAAGTGAAAAACGCTGGCTGCAAGTGCCGCATCAGCTTTTCCTTCGATAAAAGTATCCTTGAAATGTTCCATTTTTCCTGCGCCTCCCGATGCAATAACAGGAATAGTGAGTGAGTCGGAGAGGGTGGCAAGTGCTTTGTTGGCGTAGCCTGTCTTTACTCCGTCGTGGTTCATGCTGGTAAAAAGAATTTCTCCTGCTCCCCGGTTGTTTACTTCCCGGGCCCACTCGGACAGATATTTGTCTGTCTCTACTCGTCCCCCGTTCAGATAACATTTCCACCCTTGGTCTGTCTGTTTGGCGTCAATAGCTACTACACAAACTTGCGAACCGAAATGTTTGGCTATCTCGTCTATCAGATTGGGATTGCGGATGGCGGATGAGTTGATGGAGACTTTATCGGCTCCGGCGCTCAGCAGGCGGTCTACATCGCTGAGTTCGTTGATACCTCCGCCCACAGTAAACGGAATGCTGATATTGGCTGCCACTCTTTTCACCAAGTCCGTAAAAGTCTTGCGACCCTCGTGGCTGGCAGTGATATCCAAAAAGACCAGTTCATCAGCCCCTTGTTCACTATAAGCGCGGCCTAATTCAACAGGGTCACCGGCCTGACGCAGGTTTACGAAGTTGGTTCCCTTGACGGTCTGCCCGTCCTTGATGTCGAGGCAAGGAATAATTCTTTTTGCTAACATAATTTGTCTTTACATAAAACGGTTCAACTCTTTCAAGGTAATTTTGCCTTCGTAAAGAGCTTTGCCGAACACTACTGCAGGTACTTTGGCTATCTCTAATTGAATGATGTCCTCGATGCAACTAACTCCGCCACTGGCTATCAGGTGCATATCAGGAAATTCAGCAAGGATTTGTTTGTATAACTCTATCGAGGGACCTTCCAGCATACCGTCACGACTGATATCGGTACATAGTACTTTGAATACTCCTTCCTTTGTATAATCTTTCAGGAAAGGCATCAGCTCTTGTCGGCTTTCTTCTTTCCATCCGTTGATGGATATTTTATTGTCTTTCACGTCGGCACCAAGAATTATTTTTTCGTTGCCGTATTGAGTCAACCATTTTTTGAATAGTTCCGGTTTTTTCACGGCAACACTGCCCAGGGTCACCATTTGGGCACCGTTATCAAATGCAATGATTAAATCTTCATCGGTTTTGATACCTCCGCCGAAGTCAATGACAAGCGATGTGCGGCTGGCGATTTGGTCGAGTACGCGATAATTGACTACGTGGTGTGAAGCGGCTCCGTCCAAATCAACTACATGCAAACGGTGAATGCCATGTGCTTCAAACTCTTTGGCTACTTCCACAGGATTTTCGTTATACACCTTTTGTGTGTTATAATCTCCTTGTGACAGGCGGACACATTTTCCGTCAATGATATCGATGGCAGGAATTAATTCTATCATAACTTTTTTCTTTAGTATATAATATAATGTATCATAGTTCTAAAAAGTTCCGCAATATCCGTTCTCCCACTGTTCCGCTCTTTTCGGGGTGAAACTGTGTGGCATAAAAATTATCTTTATGCAATGCCGAACTATAGGGGAGGATATATGTAGTTTGTGCTGCTGTAAACTCATTTAGCGGGACATAAAAACTGTGTACGAAATAGACAAACTCTTCTTTGGTGAATCCCTTGAATAAATCGCTTTTCACATTTGTCAGTGTATTCCACCCCATGTGAGGGACCTTGTCTGTATGTCGTTCCGGGTGGAAAAGCTTGACGTCGGTATCAAAAATACCTAAGCATTCTGCATTACCTTCTTCTGAATGGCGGCACATGAGTTGCATTCCCAAACAAATGCCCAATACGGGTTGTTTCAAATTTTTGATTACTTCATCCAGTTTATGCTGCCGGAGGTAATTCATGGTTGTGGCAGCTTCTCCAACACCGGGGAAGATTATTTTATCTGCGCTCATCAGCGTTTCCTTATCGGAAGTAATGATAGCTTCTACCCCCAAACGCTTTAGTGCGTAGTCCACAGAGTAGATATTTCCTGCATTATATTTTACGACAGCAATTTTCATCGGTAAAAGATCATCGTTTTATTTTTATAAACCATTCCTTTTAATTCAATATATTTCTGCATAATATGAGAAAGGATGGTTTTTATCTATGATATGTGCGCAAAAATAGCGAATTATTGCAGATTAGCTTCATTTTATAACAAGAAGTTTGAGAAAAAGATTAAAATAATAGCAATATCGTAAATCGGACGAGGTATCAGTTGGGGAGTTCTTTGATTTTTTTGTGCATTTTCTACCGAAAAGCTTGCAGATTAAAAATTAATGCGTACCTTTGCACCCGCAATCGAGAGAGATGGTGAAATAAAGAAAGACAAATCTTTGAAATATTGGTGCGCTAGTTCAGTTGGTTAGAATACATGCCTGTCACGCATGGGGTCACGAGTTCGAGCCTCGTGCGCACCGCTTATAAAAGCTCTAGGATTCTTTGAGTCCTAGAGCTTTTATTTGTTGTATGCTCGGCACGAACATATTCTAACGGGTGCAAGTCTTCAATGTGCCCTGATAACGAGAAGCATACAGCCAACTGCAAGAGTAAGCTGTTTTTTACTGTCAGCCAAGGCTTTTTAAACGGAAGATTATTACAGTCCACTATAATAGATTGTACAGTCTGCTTCAATGGACTGTACAGTCTACGGCAACGGACTATACAGTCCATTGCGGAAGACTGTAGTAATTCGACTGATGGACGGGTATAATCGAAAGGATGAACACGCTTAGTCCGGCTAATGAAAAGGCTTAGGGAGTGTCAAAACTAACCGAGCTATCCCATCGTCGGCTGTAGGGGCAGGGTTTGCCTGTCCGAAGGCATAAAGTAAACTGTTTTCGGGCGAGCGAACCTCACTCCTGCGAATTGAACGATAGCATTATCCACGTTTTAGGCAACCCTCATTTTAAATGAGAAAAAGTTGCTGTTTTCTTTTTTATATGCTGTTTTTTGTGTATATTGAGAGCAAATCAAAACATATATATGGAAATAGAAACAGTGGGAGAAAATGCCGGCAAAGTCTGGCGCAACCTGAATGAAAACAGAGGTGAAATATCTATTCAGGAACTTAGTCGGAAAATGAACCTCAGCGCCATTGATGTCGCTATTGCAATAGGTTGGTTGTGTAGAGAGAACAATATTAATATTCAGAGGAAAGGTCATTTACTCTATGTAAGTCATTTAGGATTCTGATTAATCTCTCAATAATAAACCTGTTGGAAAGAAAATAACTTGAAAGGCTGCCTGTAATGAGGTAGCCTTTTCAATGAAATAAAGAGGTAAAAGAACCTGGCTTATTGAAGCCAATGTTTGTTTTTCCACCAATAAATAATGAATCGGATTCCTGTACCGATTAGTGCGAGGGAAAGTCCTGTATAGAATACGGCAATGAAAGATTCGGGCAACAGATGAAACAGGCGTGACAATATGCCGATTGTAATCATAAACGCCATCACTATCCATCCTTGGACATCAAAGAAAGAAAAAGGACAATTCTTTTTTTTCTTTTGACTGATGCGATGTGTGTGCTTTCTGTATAGTTTCCGAAAAATGAAGCCAAAGAACAGGAGAAAAACCAGAGTAGCTTCGCATGCTTTAAACAGCCAATAATGCGAATCGTTTATCCAGCATTCCACGCCGATTCGCAATATATTGATGCCGGCTGTCAACCAAATTATGCCGGCAGTAATGAGCAATGTATTTTTACTGACTCCGTACTTCATCCTTATTGCTTTTCTTTTTGATGCACGTATGCCAATGCTGCACCCAAAGCAGTTCTGTATTGGGCATATTCCGGTATCAGGAAATGGCATTGGTACATGTCTTCCATGATGGGAAAAACTTCTTTGCATTGTGGCAGCTTTGCCAGGTTGCCTATTAAAACGAAGTCTTTGATGGAACTGTTCAACGCTGCGAGTATCACGGATTGCCCAATGGATTGCAGTACCATGTGAATAATTCCTGCCGCTACATCTTCTAAAGATGAATTACTGTCTGCTTTTCCGAAAGTAGATGCAGTAGCATTCAATGGAAGTCCCGGCAGGGCAGCATTGCAGATATCCTTTATCTGTAAATCTATGTTTTCCACTATTCCTTTTTGTGCCATTTCTACCACTTGGTGGATGTCGTGTGTCTTTAGCAATAATCTGGATAGTCCCTGAATGGTTCCTCCACCGATACCGATGCCGCCGATATGTTGAATCTTTCCGTCCTCCACTTTGACGAAAGAAGTTCCTGTGCCCATACTTACAACAATCAGATTTTTCAGCTGCGAACCATAATGCGCACCTAATCCATTGGCTAGAAACTCATCGGTATGTTCGGTAGGCAATCCGTAAAGCGGTTGGTTGACATAAGCACTTCCCACTCCTGTGAGCATTACTTTTTCTATTCCGCTCAAACTAATGTTGTTGTCATATATATATTTTCCGAAAGCTCCAAATAGAGAGGTGATGGGGTCTGTCGCTTTGACAATCATCGGATGTTTGATTCCTTCTCCGTCCACACCGATAATTTTGGTAGTACTCCCACCCACGTCTATACCTATAACCATTCCCATAGCTATGTGTTTTTTTTAGTTTTTTGAAAATAGAGTGCAAATATAGATATATTCATTATAACAAAAAGATCCTTTTTCATAGAAAAATAGAGATAACCGGGTTTTATTACCAATTGTCTGTACGGAAAGGGGCTGTCGGCAAACCGGATAGTCCGTATAAATTCCCATCGGGATTGTCAGCCCAATTGTATCTGACAGCTACCGGATGGGGAACATCGGGTGATTCTACTATTATTTCTTTTTTCTGGATAGTTACTGTAGCCGGATAGAATATATGGTCTGCACCTGCAATGATAAAACCTTTGATGGTGTCTGGTTTCATAAAGCCTTTTCCCGGATTATCAAAACCGATGCGTATTGTGTTTCCTTCTATACGATAGCTTTTGAAAAGAGGTGATTGTGGCATCCTTTTCTTTTTATATGTTTGTTTCAGGGCAAGTTGGGACAAGCGCAGTCCTACTTCCTGCTTGTTTTTGGGATGGATATTATTGGCTTCGCCCAAGTCGGTGGTCACGGCCATGCCGGTGTTATTTAGATAAAGGGCTTTTGATTGTGCTTCTCTTAATGCAGCCCATTCCGAGTCGGGTTGTATCTCCTCCTTCTTCAGAAAATTAGCCAGTTGTACGAAGTAGAAAGGCATGTCAGGCTGTTTCCATTTATCACGCCAATCAGATATCAATGACATAAACAGGTCGGCATATTCATCAGCCCGGCCTACATTGGCTTCTCCCTGATACCAAATGACTCCCCGGATAGGAATTTTGGTAATGGGGTGTACCATTGCATTGAAGAGGGTAGTGGGGTATTGAGGATTGGTCTTGGGCGAAGGAGGAAGAGGTTCTATACCAGCCAATGAAAAGCCGGATAAATACTTCCAATTTCCAGCTAATGTGACAGGATCTTTACCCTTGACTGTCATTGTCATATTTTCCGGTTTCCCGATGAGTCCCCCTTCTCCGGCATAGTTTGTCACACGTATGGTGAGAACAGCTTTTCCCCGTTTTACTAACTTTTTGGGGACAGTGTACCGGCGCACGGCGTCACGGTTGCTTCCTCGTCCAATTTCCACGCCGTTATAATAGACTATGTCTTCATCGCTTATCTTGCCTAAATTGATTGTTATCGGTTTTCTGTACCAAGTGCGAGGAATATCTACAGTCTTTCTGAACCACATTACACCATCAAAATCTTTTATTCCATTACTTTCCCAACTTCCCGGTAGATTCATTTCCTTCCAATTCTCGTCTGAATAATCAGGTTCAGCCCATACTTGATGGTCATCACACCATCCCATATCATGCTCATACAAAGATTGATACCATGCTTCTCTCTTCTTGGCATACTCTGCATCAATCTTTTCGGGTTGGAATCCCAAAGATTCCAGCATATCCATTTCGTGCTCAAACTCTTGTAAGTGCTTCAATCCGTTATAACTAGTCCATGCTTCAGCAGGAGTTCCTCCCCATGAACAGTCTATAACACCAATTGGAGTTTTTAACTTCTGTTGTAACTGGCGGGCAAAGAAGTATCCCACAGCAGAAAAGCTATTTACACTTTGAGGAGTGCATTCCTGCCATTCTCCTTGTGTGGGACTTAAGTCCTCCTTCGGTGTCAGTGATGTCTCTTTTTTTACTTTAAATAACCGTATGTCAGGATAAGTCGCTTCTCTTATTTCATTTTCATAGTTCAATACTTTTCCCCAGTCGCCGACCGGCATTTCCATATTGGATTGTCCCGAACAGAGCCAAAGTTCACCTATCATGATGTTGTGTAGGGTGAGTTCTTCTCCATCACAAAAACTAATTTCGTAGGGTCCGCCGGCAGAGGGGGTAGAGATTTCTGTTTTCCAATTCCCTTGCTTGTCTGTTTGGGCCATATAGATATGCTTGTCCCAACCGGTTATCACCATAACCTCTTTTCGGTTCGTCGAGTGCCCGCGAAGGATTATATCTGACTTTTGTTGTAGTACCATGTTATCTGTAAATAGAGCGGGTAATGTCACTTTTGCCTCTGTTGTACAAAATGTTGCAAACATCCCAAGTGTTATCATTAGTTTTTTCATGTATTTTCAATTATTGTTGCGTTATTTCTATAATTAATACATCAGTGATTATAGTCTGTGTTAATGAGTTCTCTGTCTTTAAATATTGTTTTTACCAGCCTATATGCCATTTCTGTCAATAGAATGCCCAATGCAGCTCCTACTATCACATCTATTATCCAATGGCGATTATTGAGAATACGTGTCATGCCGGTAACAATAGCAGAAGCGTATGCAACTAAACTTACCCATATTCCTTTAAATCCATATTCTTTGTAAAGTAGAGTGGCTGTCATGAATGCAGTAGCTGTGTGTCCTGAAGGAAAAGAGAAAAAGTTGGACTCGTCAGGACGTAAAACTCCGCATGCTAATTTCAGAGAATTTACTACCAGTTGGGTGAAGATAATGGAGAGCACGATAAAAATAAGAAGTCGTTTCCATTCGAATCTTCCTTTTACCCCACCTAGTTTTAATCCAATCAGGAGAATACCCGGTAACAATTGCAGGTAATTATCATAGCTTTGATGAAAGAGAGGAGCATGTGTATTGCGTAATCCGCGCACATAAAGGTTGATATTCTCAATGGCGGGATGAAGGAAGCCGTTTGCTCCCCATAGCTGTGCAGCTATGATAATCAGAATAATCATATAAAAGGATATGAATATGACCGGTCTGTATCTTTTCATATTTTTTCTATCTTTAGGTAATACTTGTCCTGTCAGAATATGCCTGAAAATATGTAATTCTTCCTCCTTGCAGTCTTTTTGATACGTTAGAGGGTTTTATTTATCCAGTAACTTTAGATAGTGTCCGTATCCTTCTGCTGCCATTTTTTCCTTAGGGATGAATTTTAGGGATGCACTATTGATGCAATAACGCAAGCCGCCTTTATCGGCAGGTCCATCCGGAAAAACATGCCCTAGATGCGCATTACCGGTTTTGCTTCTTACTTCGGTGCGAATCATCTCGTGAGTAGTGTCTGTCAGTTCTTTAACTAATGTATTGTCGATAGGTTTGGTAAAGCTAGGCCATCCGCAGCCGGAATCAAATTTGTCGGTAGACACAAATAAGGGCTCACCGGTAGTAATATCGACATAAATCCCCTCTCGTGTTTCGTCCCAATATTCATTGTGAAATGGGGGTTCGGTTGCATTATTTTGGGTGACAGCGTATTGTTCAGGTGACAATTTGTTGCGCAGGGTGGCATCGCTTGGCTTCTTATAGGAAGGGATGGCATTGGCACGTCGTGCCAATTCAAAAAGTTTAGGATTAAGGTGACAATATCCATCAGGATTCTTATCCAAATAGTTCTGATGATATTCTTCAGCATTATAGAAATTCTTCAAAGGTTCTACTTCAAGGGCGAGCGGACGTGAATACTCTTTGGCCAATTCGCAGACGGCATTTTGGATGATGGTTAAATCAGCTTTATCGGTGTAATAGATACCGGTACGGTATTGAGTGCCTTGGTCGTGTCCCTGCCTATTGATGCTGGTAGGGTCAATTGTTTGAAAATAAAGATTGAGTAACAGTTCAAGACTGACCTCTTGCGGATTGTACACAACCTTCACAGTTTCGGCAAATCCTGTTTTATCCGTACAAACTTCTTTGTAAGTCGGGCTTGCAGTATTACCATTGGCATAACCTACTTCGGTGTGTTTTACTCCTCTGATTTGTTTTAGGAAATGTTCGGTTCCCCAAAAACAACCTCCTGCCAGGTATATTTCACTCGTTTTTTCCATTTTAGTTTTTGGTATTTGGCTTATAAAAAGCATGAAAACAAAAATAATATATTTCATACAATGGCTATAACAATCGGATGCATTTTATTGTTGTAGTCTATTGAGTTTCTAATGCAAAGTTAGAACTAAATTCACAGAACATTGTTATTTTTAAGACTAAATGTTTTTACTATTATGAAAAAGATATTGATCGGCGCACTGTTATTGACAGGATGTGCATTGCCGGTAATGGCTTGTACCGGTATTTCGGCGACTGCAAAGGATGGTGGTTATGTACAGGCGCGCACTATAGAGTGGGGGGATAGCTATCTGCCTAGTCAGTATGTGGTAATCCCATGCGGACATGAAATGATATCCTATACTCCCAAAGGAATGAATGGGGCAAAGTTTCGTGCACGATATGGTGTTGTGGGACTTTCCATTGTATTGAAGGATTTTGTTGTTGAGGGTTTAAATGAAGCAGGACTTTCAGCAGGACTGTTTTATTTCCCCCATTACGGAAATTATCCTGTTTATGACGCAAAGCAGAATACACGGACAGTGGCCGATTTACAGTTGGTAGCGTGGATGCTTTCTCAATTTTCGACAATAGAGGAAATAAAGGCTGCAATGCAGGATATACGTGTAGTGTCTGTAGATACTACCGGAGCGAGTTCCACAGTACATTGGCGAATAGGCGATGCAAACGGTCGGCAGGTTGTGTTGGAATTTGTAGATGGTGTTCCTTGTTTTTATGAGAATGAAATTGGCGTATTGACCAATTCGCCCGGTTTCCCTTGGCAGATGACCAATTTAAACAATTATGTGAATCTTTATCCGGGTGGGGCAGAGGCACATCAATTAGGTGGTGTAACTATCTTTCCATTTGGTGCAGGTAGCGGGTTTCAAGGAATCCCCGGAGATGTAACTCCTCCTTCGCGTTTTGTTCGTGCTGCATTTTATAAAGCAACTGCTCCACAGTGTGCTACTGCCTATGATGCTGTATTGCAAAGTTTTCACATTTTGAATAATTTTGACATCCCTATCGGTATAGAACATGCAGCTGGGCATGCGCCTATGATTCCTAGTGCTACTCAATGGACTTCTGCCATTGATCTGACAAATCGTAAAGTCTATTATCGTACAGCATATAATAGTAATATTCGTTGTATTGATATGAAACAGATTGATTTCAGTAAGGTAAAATATCAGGCTTTTCCTTTAGACAAGGAGTTAGTACAGCCGATAGAGGAGATAATTGTAAAATGAGAAGCGAAGAATAAAAGTTATCTTTTTAGAAAAAAAAAGTTTGGGAAATGTTTGCAAATTCAAAAATAAGCCTTACCTTTGCACTCGCAATTCGGAAGAATAGCAATAACAAAGGATTGATTCGCTAGCTCAGCAGGTAGAGCACAACACTTTTAATGTTGGGGTCCTGGGTTCGAGCCCCAGGCGGATCACCAAGTAAGAGGAATGAAGTTAATACTTTGTTCCTCTTTTTTGTGCCTAAAAGCCTTAATTACCTGTAAGTTATGGCTAATAACACCTATTCAACACCTGTAATTAATAACTTCGATGCTATCAAAGGTGATACTAATTCACCCGATACGTTAAGCACCGAAATTAAGCACGGAATCCAATCACCACTTTTAAGCACGGCACAACACTTTTACAAAGAGGTGAAGCCCCATTACAATTTAAGAGAGCCTAAAGGAGATAAGCCTACTATGGTTTACTTTGTATGCTTCATTAATAAGAAGCAGGTAAGAATATCTACAGGTTACAAAGTATATCCTAAGCAGTGGAACAAGATACAGGCTATTACTAGTAGTTTGTTATCGGGGCTTGATAATGCCAATAATACTATACTTAATAATAAGATAGATGAAATGAATGTTCGTTTCACTGAATATATTAATTACATTTGCAATAATAACACCGAACTTAATTCCAATACACTTAAACAATATATAATGAATAGAAAGATAGATGAACCTAAAGAAGCTAGAATAGATATAGCTAAGGTATTAAGAACCTACCTATCTAAAGATACTAGTATTAAAGACGGAACTAAGGATAACAACTTACGTTTCATTACCAAGTTTGAAAGCTATCTATCTACTTTAGATATTAAAGGCTATGAGGATATTACTTTAGAAGTAATGAAAGGTTTCCAACAATGGTGTATTGACAATGTAAAGGGCAAAGCAGGTGAAAGGGCTAGCAGTGCTTCTATTAATAAGATAGTTGAATGTACCTATAAGTTAATGAAGAAGTACCTAGTTAATAATGGACTTATGAAAGGTAGCCAATATGCGGATATTGAAATAGAACCTTTAAAGGAAAAGGCTATAGATGATGAGATAGCCCTTAGAGATGATGAACTGACTATGCTTTACAACTACCAATGTACTACTAAAGAGGATGAGGATATTAAGAACCTATTCTTAATGGAATGTACAACAGGGCAAAGGTTTAGCGATATTGAAAAGGTTGATAAGTTGATAGAACGTAAAGACGGAAGAACTTATATTAACTTGGTACAAGATAAGGCAGGTACAAAGGTACAAGTGGATATTATCTTTCAAATGGCTTTAGATATACTAGCTAAGTATAACTACCAACTACCTACTATCAATAAGAAGAAGTTTAATACCCGAATTAAGGAGATAGCTAAACAGGCAGGTGTTAAAGGTGTAGAGGAACAAAGATACGAACAAGCAGGTATAGCAGGTGTACAAGTAACCAAGAAAGAAAGATATAATTGCGTATCTAGCCATACAGGTAGAAGAACCTTTATAACTTTACTATCTTTAAGAGGTATGCCCGATAGTGAAATAGCTAGGTATTCGGGGCATAATACCTTATCTATGGTACGTTTATACGATAAGTCTAAAACAGGAACTAAGGAGAAAGTAATGTATGATAGACTAGTTAAAGAAAGACCTGACTTAATTCTAAAGATGGTAGGCGAAGAACCTGTAAAGATAGATGATACTAATAATATAGCTTATCAATTTGGTAAGGCATTTAGTAAGCTAGAGGATGAACACAAGGAAGATATTAAAAAGGTTTCATTTAACAAGGAAGTAGATAAGACTTTTAGTATAATTAATAATGATATTGATACTACCGACTTCTTACTAACTAATGGGGTTAATGAAAAGGATATAATAGAACTTATGAAGCATAAAGAGATGATGTCCGAAGATGTAGAAGTGACTTATGATAAAAACGGAAAAGCAGTTATTAAATTTAAGTGATGGCTTCCTAAGCAACCAACCCCAGCCTACTAATCAAAGTAAGCTGGGGTCCTTAATTTGAATTAGTCAAGACTTAATCTGACAGTTTTTTGGTCCGATAGTAAAACAAATGTCAGAACAAGTCTTGACTACTACACTTAATTATTTATTAGTTCTAATGGTGGACATCTTACCTTTATTTAGTATAATTTGCTTATTCCCATATATAAAAGAATGATAGCCATTATCATAATTAGTATAGTAGTCTGGTTCACCGTACATTTGTCTAATCAATTCTGGTGTTACCCTATTATTAATATCTGCTTCTACAAATTCTTTAGCTAATTGTTCCTTTTCCAACTCTATACACTTTTTAGCAGCTTGTTTGGTTAGTCTAGCCTGTTCTTCTTCTTTAGCTATAGCTTCCAGTTTTGCAGCTTCTTTAGCCTTTAATTCCTTATTGATAAGGATAAGATTGGAACTAATAAAGATTGGTTCATCTTTGTAGATAGCTTTGTAAACACCGTTTACACAATCACTTACAATTAATAACTGAGTTCCTTTTTTTACTTTAAGACGTTCCCCAGTGGCTTCATTCCTACAATAACCATTATTGGTAACTGTAGTAGCAATCTGGGCATAGCTAGTAGAAATGCTGAATATAACAAATAACAACAGTAATAATTTCTTCATAATCAATAAATTTAAAGTTTGAGCAAATATAGTTAATTCATCTTAGACCACCTACCATTTACTAAGGTAAATCTTTGAGCCTTATTAGAAGGAATCATAATAACCTTCTTATAGTAGTTACCGTTATCGGCTGCTGTAGTAGTCGGACAGTATTTATAATCTATAGTACCAAAGTTCCTAACAGTATTAGTACTATACCAATAGGCATTAACTTTAGTCCTATCTGTAAAGAAGTTAATGTAGTATGCTGTATCTGACTGGCTATCTTTCTTATCCTTCACTAAGGACTTATATTTAGATACTTCCATTAAATGAGTATCATAGCCTTCATACTTAATATCTCTTACCTTTATTTCGGCTACTACCTTCTTATCATTATAAGTAAAATAGTAGTCCACTGGTGCATATTTATCTTCTGTAGGATGCAGATTAGTAGCACCCACTTGTATTAAAAATGATTCTAGTAGTTTCCTTCCATTTAGTTCTAATTCATCAAATTTATCCATTTAAGCTAGTAGTTTGTACTAGCCTGTATTCCATTATACATAAATCATTAGCCATTCACATTAACCATATATCATTTACAGGCTAATGGGTTATTCTTCCTTAGCAGGTTCTTCTTTAGTTTGTAAATCCTGCTGTATCATCTGTAACAGCCCAGCTACATCTTTATAAGGTTGCTGGACTAAGTAGTTAATAATTGCGTTAATAGTTTGTTCTGACATACGTTTCATTCACTTAGTATATTTAATGCTTCATCTGATTCTGATATAACTGCATTTCCTTCTTCATCTACCCACATAGTTCTTATCTTTAATAGCCTTAATAACCCTATCTGTTTCTTCTGTGATATGTTGTTTAATCTCATTTACTACAGTCCTAATAAGGAAATACATTAGAACTGCTAAGAATGTTAGTAATACATAGGTTGTAAACATAGTATATATAGTTTAAGTAGTTAATAATCAAAGTAAAGTAAGGCTATCTTCACAGACTACCTTACTGAATGAATAACGAAGTTAGTTATAAAATAAATAATCTATGTGATAGGATAATCTTTGTAGTAGAAGTATCTGTAGTATTATTACTTTGATTAGTAGTAAAATAGAACTAAATTACTCACTAACCAGAATGATAAAGTCATTCCCATTTAACTCTTTATCATATTGCAAATATAATAATAATATTTTACATATCAAAGCTAAATTACAATAATTTTAATAATTCATCTAAACACTGTCTTAGGTCTGATTATTGTAGTTGAGAATAAAGGTTTAGTAGTATATCTGTAAGGAAATCATTTTCTTCTACAGTTTTAAATCTTTTCCTGTCTTTAAGTTTAGTAGCATTATAATAAAGAGAGAAATTAGCTGTTAGTTCATTAGTGCCAGCTAGTAAATCTGCCATCATTATACATTTAGAACCTTTGTAAAACTTAATACAACCACCTTCTTTATAAAGTCGGATGATATATTTAATTCCTATGCTGTTTAAAATTTCCTTAGCTTTAATACCAGCTTCTACTGCATCTTCCTTTAGCTTTAATATTCTAGCTTCTTCTGATTCCTTTGTACTGGGTGTAAAGTCAATAACCATAGCTTACTTAATTTTAATGTACTGAATAATATAACCTCTTACCTGCTTACCATCTATTCTTTTCCTAGCTTCCTTAAACTTAGCATAATCTTCAAAGTCTTTAATGCTAGCTTTTCCTTTGATTCCTAGCGTGCCATAAATACTATTCAAGCAATCTTTAATATCAGCAGAAGGAATAAATTCACCGATTCTAAATGCAGGAATAGTAAGCAGTAACTTAGCTACCTTAGCATTATTATCCATCTTTTCAGAGATACTAATAAGAAGTCTTTGAATATGTGAAGTATGATATTTAAGTTCCCTAATCTGTTCCATACCTAGTAGTTCATAAGCATCTTTGATATAGCTATATTTCTTCTTTAATAAGGCTAATCTGTCACCATCTGTAAGACTGAATACCATACCTTCCTTTCTTTGCATTATAGAATCATATTCTTCTATGGCATCCTTAAAGGTAGTTCTGGCTGAATCATTCTTTAATAGCTTATCAGAAGTCTTATCTGTACTGCATCCTACAGCCATACCAGCCTTATTATATTCAGTGCTTAAATTAACTTGTAAACTGTATGTATGGTTAAGTACCTTGAAGTTATAAATATCCAGTTTCATCCTATTAGGGTCAAATACAAATTCACCAGTATTTTCATCTTTCCAAATGTAATGATAGATGCTTTCTTTAGTCCCTTCCTTAATTTCCTTATCATTATTAACCTTAGTAATATATGATTTAGCTTTCTGTTCTTCTTCCAGAACTACCTGCTTATATTCTTCATAAGTAAGGTCTGTATTGTATCTGGTAGCTTTATAAAGATGTGTAATAGTATCTGCATACTGGGTATTTCTAATTCTACCTGCTATCTGTCTTACCTGTGTACTAATATCCATTAAGGTTTGTGCCTTGGTGCTTTCAGAGATGATATAAATTTTACCTTCTGTATCAAATAAATCACAGCCTTCAAAGCAGGTGGAAGTATAAAAGTTTATCTTCTTTACAGGGTCAGTAGTTTCACCATTAGTAACACCTTGACAAGTATGCTTATAGCTTTCATTATTCTTGCTAAAGATGATTCTGGTATTCTCATTAGTAAGGTTACAGTTCTTAATCATAGTAGCAATAAATTCCACCGAGTTTACAAAGAAGTGAGCATTACCGAATACTTTACCTTCTAAGAAGTCATTGATAACTTTCTTTACTGTAGCACCTACATACTTACATTGTACTGCATTTACCTTTACTTCGGTCTTATCTTCCCAGTCTATTTTAAAGGTCGGAATATCCTTTAGTTCTTCCAGCATTAAATCATATTCAATAGGGGTAGCTGTTAAGAATGACCATTCTTTGAATTTCTTATATTCGTCTAATACAGTCCTTACAGCCTTGTTTCTAAAGACATACTGGATAAACAACAGGTGTAGTTCATCTATTAGTAAGAAGTAGTTATAACCAGTAATACCAGCAACTTTAGCTAAACTATCATAAGTACACATAATCTTTTTAGCACCTTTCTTAGTATTCAAATACTCTCTAATTTCGTATGTGGTAACACCTTCATAAACACCTAGTACATTAACCTTACCATCTGTATTATATGTCTGCATCTTATTCTTAATTAGTGATACAAAGGGAACACATATAATAGTATCTTTACCATCTTCTAAAGCTATAGATGTTCCGCCACAGCCTACTTTACCTTTATCTATTAAATATCCTACTGGTAAACCATTCTCTTTGAATAATGGATATTCACCTAAATACTTGTACTCTTTAGTAATAATAATGTTTGTCATAATTGTAAATTGTTTGTTTAGTTAGTCGGTTTAAAATCTGGAGTTTAGAAGCATCTGGAGTTTGAATTATGGGTGTGACATTTTTGGGTATTCTTTCTATAGAAGATTGAGGTTTCGCTACCAAAATTTGTCACACTTGAAATAAAATAATAAGCGTATCACTACGCTTACTATTCTACGCTTAACTAACCCAAACTCAAAAATTATGATGAATAATTAACAATCAGTACCTAAAATATGCTCAAAAGGTACTTATGGTAATAACTTTGTGATTCTTAGATGTGAATTAAGTGGAAGAACTGGCTAATCAGCTAGCCAGTCCACTTAGATAATCGAATTAAAATCTATGTTTCAGTATGATAGTTTCCTTCATTTATTGTAATACAAAGATAGTGAAATATTTTGATATAAACAAATTAATTATAACAAATTTTAAAATTTATATTGAGGATGTTATAATAGCTATATTCTTGTATTACAGTATGCAAAGTGATGGATGAATGAACTTAAAGTAAAGTTTCTTATCACTTCTTTTCACTAGACCAGCTTCTAAAGCTGAATATACTGTATTATGTTGTACTCCTATTTCGTGAACTATTCTATTTAGAGATAGGTCTACAATATTGGATGCTATTCTAGACCAGCATTTGAATCGGATTAAGAAGCCGATTACTAATCTATCTACATCTGTATCTAACAGGCTGCTATCTATGGTTACAAAGAACTTGGTAGGTTCTGTATAGCTATACTTATTACTGCATCCAGTTCTATCTATTGTTAGGTTGGCTACTTCTTCAAACTTTTTTAGATGGTTAAAGATGGTAGTTTCACTAACACCTGTTATTCTTACTATATCTTTAATAGTACTATCTGGATTCTTACTAATGGCTACTAATGTGCAGAAGTAAGTAAATGCTTCATTATTGGTTAATGCTTGTAATACTGGTATGCTTAATTTAATGTTCATTGCTTGGAGCGTTTGATAATTGATAAAGGTTATCTATATTTGCATATTATTTAATCTATATAGCTATGTTGGAGTATAAGAAGAAATGCTTTGTGATAATGCCTATTAGTGATGCTGAAGGCTATGATAAAGGACATTTTACTAGAGTTTATGAGCATCTTATTAAGCCAGCAGTAATAGAAGCTGGTTTTGAGCCTGTACGGGCAGACGATACATCTAAAGCTAATTTTATTGTAATGGATATACTACAACAAATACTAGCTTGTGATATGGCTATATGTGACCTTAGCTCTAGGAATCCTAATGTGTTTTATGAATTGGGAGTTAGACAATCCTTTAATAAGCGCACAGTTCTTATATGTGACAAGAATACTGTTAAGCCATTTGATACATCTGGCATTAGAACTTTAGACTATAGTTCTTCCTTAAGAATTGATGAAGTGAAGAAGTCTATTCCAGAAATAGCCAAATGCATCAAAGACACTTATGAAGCAGATGCCAAAGAAGTTAATTCATTGTTACAATTATTATCTATTGAGCCAGCAGTATTACCAGATAAAGTAACACTATCACAAGACTCCAGTATGATTCTAACTGCTATCAATGATTTAAATAAAAAAATTACTTTAATGATGCCTCCTATAGAGAATTGTACAGTAAATGACAAAGCAGTAATTAGGCTTCCTAATGGAGAATTAGTACATATAGGTGACATAATATATAGTGATGATAATTTTGGAACTCCTTTAGGAACATTGGAAGGGGACAACAGAACTCATATAATGATACGGAACGATAAGAAGGAGTTAGTTGCTATACCTAGAAAATCTGAGAAAGGTTTTAGACTAGCAACTCTACCATTTTAAAATAAGTTTACTTACATTTATAATTCTTATAGTGTTTTTTAGCGTGGCACTCTTTACAGATAGACATAAGGTTATTAAAGTCAAATGCTTTGGCTAGTCTTTTAGTGCCAGTATAATTCATAAAGGAATCTATATGGTGAATATCTTCTGCTGGCTTAATGATGCCTTTGGCTAAACAGAGTTCACATAATGGCTGCTGCATTAGCTTAGCTAGTCTTAATTCCTTCCATTTGCTAGATTGGTATATCTTCTGTCTTTCTTCCCTGTTAAATGTTCTGGAAGGCTGCTTATTCGGTTTCTTTAGGTATGGCATATAGTTCTGCTGGTATTATGTATTCACCTTCTTCATTCTGTACTTCCAATGGTGCTAATTTACTATTCATTGTATAGCTGGACTTCTTAGCATAGCATCTTATAGTATTGAATTGCACTCTTAGTAGTTCTAATACAGATTCTTCTGTTACATCTTCCAGCCCTACTTCCATACATCTTATTACTGCTTTCTGTAGGAAATCTTCTACAGTCTGGGACATATAGATATTGTCTTTATAGTATATAGTGTATTGCTTTACTAATTCGGGATAATGCTTGGCTATTATATCAGCTATCTTAGAAGCATTTCTATGAAGTGGCTTATCTATTACTGTATTGTAGCTGTACTGGTCATATTGTGGCTTCCAGTTAATTATCTTATCTGCTGTTTCTGTATCAATGTGAAATAATGCTGCTGCTTTGTCTAGTCCGTAATCATAAACATATTGTAGTAGGACTGATTTAGGTGGTCTTATCATTCTTGAATTTAATATACTGGTTAATGGTTTCCCTGTTATAATTGAAGAAGTCCTTTAGTATGGCTTCTATTAGTGGTGCTTTATCTGATTTATGGTTAGTATGTTCATCTATAATATCAATATTTCTATTAAAGAAATCTGCTATTATCAATCTTAGTAGTTTAGACCTGTCTTTGCCTAGTAATTGCTGTAGTTCCGTTAGTAACAGGTCGGTATTTAGGTCTATTTTAGCTTTAATTTCTATTGGGTAATTACTTCTTCTTTCCATAGTTTAGCCTTTAATTGTATTACAAATTTACTAACATCTTAACAGATTTCCAAATAAATAATTCACATTTTTTAATAATTGTATTATAGTGATTATAAGTCAATTAGAGCCATTGTATAGCTTTATAAATTATAAAAATTAAATAGACTATAATATGATAAATTACACTATTCCAAAGGACATTGAAAAGGATGCTAAGGTATATATGCAGAATGTACTGGAACAGCTGGATAGTACTGGTATGTTAGAGAATGTGGATAGTGCAGCTTTAACAAAGCTGGCTAGAAACTACAGTATGTTCATTAAGGCATCCAAACAGTTAGAAGATGAAGGTTTGACTGTTACCAGTGATAGGGGTAACATTGCACCGCACCCAGCTATTAAGATTGCTAAAGATGCTCAAACACAGGCTATGAAAGTTATGCTGGAGTTCGGACTAACAGCTAAGGCTAGAACTAAATTGCCTAAAATAGAACAAGACGGGTATAACCCATTTGAACAGTTTATAAAGGAAGGAAAGGAAACTAGGTAATGAATACCAAACTTTACTATGAATATTGTAGTAGGGTTCTTAATGGTGAAATAATAGCTGGTGAAACTATTAAGCTGGCTTGTAAGAGATTCCAGAATGACCTTAAAAGGGATGATTTAGAGTTTAGAGAAGATAAGGTAGATAGAGCCATTAAGTTTATAGGGACTTTAAAGCATTATACAGGTAAACATTCTGGTAAACCATTCATCTTAGAAGGATGGCAGCAGTTTATAATAGCTAATATAGTTGGATTCTACTGGAAGGGAACTACTACCAGAAGATATACTAGCAGCTATATAGAAGTAAGTAGAAAGCAGGGTAAGACAGCTTTAGCTGCTGCTTTATGCTTGTATTATTTAATAGCTGATGGTGAAGATGGTGCAGAAGTATTACTGGCTGCTAATAGTAAAGAGCAGGCTAAGATAGCCTTTGATATGTGTAGCAAGTTTAGTAAGGGACTGGATTCTAAAGGCAAGTATCTTACAGCCTATAGAGCTGATATTCTGTTTAACCTTACTAATTCCAAGTTGAAAGTATTGGCTGCTGATGATAGTAAGCTGGATGGATTTAATGCCAGCTTTGGTTTATTGGATGAATATCACGCTGCTAAGAATAGTAAAGTACGTGATGTTATTAAGTCCAGTATGGGGATGAGGATGAACCCACATCTTTGTACTATTACTACTGCTGGCTTCGATAAAACTTTACCCTGTTACCAATTAAGAACCGTAGCTATAGAAGTGCTTAATGGCTTAAAGGTAGATGATGAAATGTTTATAGCTATCTATTCTTTAGATGCTGATGATGATTGGAGAAATGAAAAGAACTGGATTAAATGTGCACCAAACTTGGATATTACAGTAACTTCCAAATACATTAGAGGACAGGTACAACAGGCAATAAATAACCCTGCTGATGAAGTCGGAGTTAAAACTAAGACTTTGAATTTATGGTGTGACAGTTCTAATGTGTGGCTACCAGAGGACTATATTATTAAGTGCAGTCAGGAAGTAGACCTTAATAAGTTTGCTGGTATGGATTGCTATGTAGGTGTGGATTTAGCTGCTACTTCGGATTTGACTGCTGTAGCTTACTTAGTAGTACAGGATGGTACTTACCACTTCAAAACACATTACTATCTTCCAGAATCGGCATTAAAGGATAAGGCAGATAAGGAACTTTACAAATACTGGAAGCATCAGGGGTATCTTACTGTTACCAGTGGTAATGTTACCGATTATGACTATATAACTACTGATATGCTTAGATATGCTGATGTAGTTAATATCCAGTCTGTAGGATATGACAAGTATAATGCTACACAATGGGCTATAGATTCTACAGAGCAGGGATTACCATTAGAAGAATATCCACAAACACTAGGTAACTTTAATATGCCTACTAGAGAACTGGAAAGGCTAATACTATCTGGTAAGGCAGTTATTGATAACAATGAAATAAATAGGTACTGCTTTAGAAATGTTACTTTGAAGTCTGATTATAATGGTAATGTTAAACCGAATAAGGCAGTAGATAAGAAGAAGATAGATGGAACTATAGCAATGATACAGGCTTTAGGTATGTATCTGAGAACACCACATTACACAAATGAAATACTGACTATTTAATGGGAATTTTTACTAATTGGTTTAAAAAGAAAGAACCAGAGCAGGAAACCAGAGGGTTATTCTGTGATTCATTGATGTATAATATGAATGGTAGCTATACTACTAATAAGGCTATGTTATTATCTACAGTCTACAGGTGTGTAGATGTTATTAGTGATGCAGTAGCACAGCTTCCATTAGAACCATATTACATTAATGATTCTGGTTATAAAGAAAAGTTTATTAAGCATCCTACCTACTACTTACTGAACAAAGAGCCGAACAATAAGATGAGCAGGTTTACTTTTATAAAGACTTTGATAGTAAGTACATTACTTAAAGGCAATGGATATGCTTATATAGAAAGAGATGCTAAAGGAGATGCAGTAGCACTTCATTATTTACAGCCAGATTATGTTACTATTACTGAACAGAAGGACGGAATTAAATATAGTGTTGTAGGCATTAAAGGACTGGTAGAGCCTTGCAATATGATTCATATACTGAACTTTAGTTATGATGGTATTACTGGAATCAGTACTTTACAACACGCCAGACAGACTTTAGGACTGGCTACAGATTCTGAATCACACGCACAAGGATTCTTTAAAGGTGGTGCTAATCTGGCTGGTATTCTTAAAGTACAATCTACTTTAACTGGTAAGCAGAAGGTAGATTTAAAAACTAGCTGGCAGACTGCTTTTAGTCCTACTACTGGTACACCTAATGGAGTAGCTGTATTAGAAGGTAATATGGACTTCCAACCTATTACAGTGAATCCTGCTGATGCACAACTATTAGAAACCAGACAGTTTAATGTAATTGATATTTGTAGGTTCTTCGGGGTATCACCTGTAAAAGCATTTGACTTATCCAAGAGCAGTTATAGTACTGTTGAGGCTACCCAGCTGGCTTTTCTTACTGATACATTATCACCATTACTAGAGAAGATAGAATTAGAGTTTGAAAGGAAGCTGTACAAGCCTTCTGAAAGAAGTAGAATAGATGTAAGATTTGATACTTCTGTATTACTAAGAGCAGACAAACAATCTTTAGCAAACTACTACAATACACTATTTAATATCGGTGTGGTTAGTGCCAATGAGATTAGAAAGCAGTTGGATTTACCTGCTGTAGATGGTGGAGATTCCCATTTCGTACAAGTGAATCTGATGGAGATTAAAAATGCTGCTAATAACATTCCATCTAATAACAATATAATCAATGATACAGACAATTTACAAGGGGACTGACTTAGTATTCAATATTAAGTTGGAAGATAAGGACGGCATTCCCTTTAGGGTAAGAAACACTTCTGAATTTATACTTAGACTTTACACCACAAACCCAGCAGAGTTTATAGAATGTAGTTTTAAGGGTGGTGATTTGACTGGTATAGTAGAAGAAGATAGAATAGATAAGGCGGTTATAAATTCATCTGACCTAGATAAGCTACAATCTGGACTAATCTATTACAGCTACAGCTTTAAAAGTCCTAATGCTATGTTTAATGATGCTTATTATGATGAGGTAGTAAAGGGGCAGACTAATTATTATTTGAAGTAATGGAACTACAGAGAGCAACTAAAGAAGGAGTATTAGAACTGGATAGAATCAGTGCCAAGATTGGTAGTACAGTTAATGCTGTATGGGGTACTATAGAAGGTGATATTACTAAGCAGACCGATTTACAGGATGAATTACAAGGTATTAAAGATGTTGTTAATACCAAAGTTGATAAGGTAGACGGTAAGCAGTTATCTACAGAAGATTACACAACACCAGAGAAACAGAAACTGGCTGGGCTTAGTAATTATGATGATTCTGCATTAAGAAAGTATATTGAATCCTTAGAGGAACAGAACAAGCTATTAAAGGAACAGGTAGCAGCATTACAGAATCAGATAGATAATACTGGTTGGATTCTATTGGAATAATAACAATACTATGAGAGAACTAAGAAACTGTAATGAAATTGTAAAGATGGATTCTAGGACTGTAGAAGGGTATGCTTTAGTATTCGGTAAGCAGTCTAGGGATTTAGGTGGCTTTACTGAAGTAATAGAACCTACAGCCTTAGAAGGTATTTTAGAAAAGTCTGATATACTATGCTTACTGAATCACAATGAGGATAGAGGTATATTAGCCAGGTCTAAATACGGTACTGGAAGCCTAGAATTAACTATAGATGATACTGGACTTAAATACAAGTTTGAAGCACCTAACACTGCTTTAGGTGATGAACTGTTAGAAGGTCTTAGAAGGGGTGATATTAGTACTTCTTCATTTGCCTTTACTATCGGTAAAGATACTTGGACTAAGAAGGAAGATGGTAGCTATTTAAGAACTATCAATAGCTTCAAAGAATTATTCGATGTATCACCAGTATATAAGGAAGCATATCCAGATACATCTGTAGCATTAAGAAAGATGCAGGATTTAGAGAGCGAGGATTTAAAAGATTACTTCGCTGGACTTAGGAGTAAGTTAAACTAATGAACACCTTAGAACTACTGGACAAAAAGGAACTGCTTAAAAAGAGAGCAGAGGAAATTATATCTGGTGCAGAGAAGGAAGTAAGAAAGCTAAATGCTGGCGAGCAGGTAGAATTTGATGCACTTACTAAAGAAGCGGCAGATATAGATATTCAGATTAGGAAGATTGAAGAAGATAACCTTAAACAAACAACACATACAACTAATACTATGAAGGAAAAGTTTTCACTTTTAAAGGCTATCAATGATGTAGCCAATAACAGACAATTAGACGAGAGAGCACAGGAAGTAGTAACTGCTGGTATCGCAGAAATGCGCAAGGCTGGTCAGTCTTATAGCGGACAGATTGTACTTCCTATCGAGGAAAGAGGTGATATTAAAGCTGCTGTAGCTACAGCAGGACAGGAGAATGTAGCAGAAGATAAGTTGGGTATTCTTGAACCATTGAGAGCAAATTTAGTATTGGCACAAGCAGGTGTTTCTTATATGACAGGACTTGTAGGTAATGTTTCTATTCCTGTTTATTCTGGTTCAAATGTAGGTTGGGCTGGTGAAGTTGATGCTGCTTCTAATGGCGGTGGTACATTCTCAGAAGTAAACCTAGAGCCTAAAAGACTTACTGCATATATCGACGTATCTAAGCAATTCTTAATTCAAGATTCTAATTCTGCTGAGGAAATGCTAAAGAGAGATATTGTTTCAGCTATTGCCAACAAACTTGAAGCTACTATTTTGGGTAGTGAAGCTGGTGATGCAAAGAAACCTGCTGGTATGCTTAATGCTGTAGTAGCAGATAGCAATGCTATCACTTACAAGGATATTGTTAAGATGGAAGCTGATTTGGAAGCTAAGAATGTGAGAGGTGATATTAAGTTTATTGTTTCACCTTCTGCTAAGGCTGATTTAAAGACTACTGACAAGGGTACTGATACTGGTAAGTATCTGATGGAAGGTAATGAGGTAAACGGTTATCCAGTTCTTTCTACTTCTGCTGTAGCTGGTAAGGGTGTAATCTTCGGTAATTTTGCTGATTTGGTTATTGGTCAATGGGGTGGAATTGATTTAACAGTAGACCCATATACACAAGCTGCTAACGGTAAAGTAAGACTTGTTATCAATGCTTACTTTGATGCCAAGCCTAGAAGAGCAGAAGCATTTGTTAAGAAGGTTCTTAAAGCCTAATTATAGTCTATTTAATAAGTAGTAAGCTATGTATATAACTTTAGAACAAGCAAAGAAACAGCTGCTAGTAGATGAGGATTTTAGGACAGATGATATGTACATTCTGGACTTAATAGCTGTAGCAGAGGATTCAGTATCTAAACATTTAGACATAGCTTTAGATGAATTAGAAGTAGGTGGTACTTTACCACCTGCTATAATTCACGCTATGTTACTAATGATAGGTAATCTTTATGCAAATAGAGAACCTGTTAGTTATGGTACAGTAGTTAAGATTCCCTATAGTTATGAATATCTGATAGGACTTTACCGTAAATACACAATTAAATGAGAGCAGGAACATTACATTATCCTATTACCATACAAGAACCTGTAGCAATTAAAGATGGCTATGGTGCTAATTCTATTGATTGGAGAGATGTTATTAGCACTAGGTCTAATGTTACTTATAACAGTGGTAATAGACAGAATCAGAATAATGAAATAGTTCATTCTTATACTGTAACTTTTACTGTTAGATATTATCATAAGGTAAATGAGAATATGAGAATCCTTTGGGATGGAAAGAAGTACAGGATTCTTAGCATAAATCCAGAATTATATAAGCAATCAACCACTATAGTAACTGAATTGATAAATGAATAACATAGAAGTGGATGCCAGACAGGTAGTTTCTATGTTTGCGGATTTGACTAGTAGGCAGCAAAGGCAGGTTTATAGAAGTGCTTTAAGAAAGGGTGCTGGTATCTTAGTCGGTGAAACTAAAAGACAGCTAAGGCAGACTTTAGGCAGAGCAGCTTCCAGTAGAAACTGGTGGAATGGTAGAACCTTAGTAAGTGGGATTAAATCTAATGCTGACCGAAATGGGACAGAAGCTAAAGTACATATTATGGGTGACTTTAGATTGAAGTTCTTTGAAATGGGTACTAGAGTTAGAAGAACCACTGGTAATAATACTGCATCTGTCAGAGGTCGGAATCCTATAAGAAGGCAGAGAGCAGCAGCCAATAGAGGTAGTATTAATGCTGTACATTTCTTTAGAACAGCTAAGAGCCATAAGGAAGGGGAAATCTTTAATAGTATGGATAACCTTATTAGCCAGTCAATTCAGAGAATAGCAAATAGAAACAGACGATGAGTTTACAAGTAGGCAAAGCAATATATAACCTGCTTAGTAATGATGCTAATGTTACTGGCAGGGTACAAAATAAAATATATCCCTTAATTGCTGATACTGGTACTACATTTCCCTTTATTGTTTATAGAAGAACTGGTATAGAACCATCTGATAGTAAAGATAGGTTTATCTATAAGGAAGATACTTATGTAGAAGTAGTTATAGCTTCTGATAAGTATAATGAAAGCATAGAAATAGCTGATTTAGTAAAGGATGCCTTACAAGGTAAAAAGGGGAACTATTCTGGTATTAACATACAGGATATTAGAATGACTAATGCAGATGAAGATTACATAGAAGATACGTTCATTCAAAACCTTACATTCAACATAAAGACAAATGGCAGGACAAGTAATTAACGGTGGTGACTTAATGCTATTTATTGACGATAAGTCTATAGCATTTGCCACTAACCACAAACTAAGTATAAATGTAGAAACAGTAGAAACCACTTCTAAGGATAGCGGTGGTAAATGGGTAGCTAAGGCAGCTAGAAAGATTAACTGGAATTGTAGTACCGAGAACCTTTATTCTAATGATGGTGAAGGTATTACTTTTGATATGCTATTTGACAAGCTAACAGCCAGAACACCTATTAAGGCTGTATTCTGTTTAGAGAAAGATTATTCAACAAAGAAGGATGAAGTACCAGAAGGGGGATGGTTGCCAGCTACTACTGGAACTTATTCGGGTAATGTTATTATTACAGCACTTGAAGCCAATGCTCCTAATGGAGATAATGCAACATTTACAGCTTCATTTGAAGGTGTGGGTGCACTTTCAAAAGCAGCATAATTATAAGCCTTTATATCTCTAGGTTATGGAGGTGTAAAGGCTTTATTATTTAATACTTATTGATATGACTATTAAAGGACAAGACTACAAATTGAAATATACTCTTAGAGCCTTATTTATCTATGAACAGATTACAGGTAAGGCATTTGAGTTAAAGACTATCACAGATGAATATCTATTCTTCTACTGTGTCTTAATGGCTAATAATCCAGACAGTTCACTAACCTTTGAGGAACTGATAGAAGCCATAGATGAAGATATGGGTATTATGGTAGAGTTCCAGAACTTCTTAAAGAAGGAACTGGAGAAGCAACAGCTATTCATTACTAATAATACGGATGCTAAAAAAAAGTCCTAACCACTAAGGAGATATATTCAGCCTTAGTAATAGAAGGTAGACTAGACCCAGAATATGTACTAGATAAGATGCAGATGTATGAGTTAGAACCATTGATTAGCAATCTACATAGGAAGGACAGAAATAGCTGGGAACAGGCTAGAATGATAGCTTATGTAATTGCACAATGTAACAGCACTAAGAAGTTAAAGCCTACTGATATAATGCAGTTTACTTGGGATAGTGATACTACAGGAGAAACATCTATTAGTAATGAAGATATTAAGAGATTGAAAGAGAAAGCTAAACAATATACAACACATAATTAAATATGGCTGATTTAGTAACCAGACTATTATTAAATAGTAGTCAATTCGATAACAACATAAGACAGTCCACACAACAAGTACAACAGTTTCAGCAGGTAGGAAGGAATATCACAGCCACTATAGGAAGATTTGCTGGTGTGCTAGGTATAGCTATGACTGCTGGGGAAGCATTTAATGCTGCTGTTAATAGTTCCAGAGAAGCACAACAGGACTGGAATACTGTAGTAGGTACTGCTAAGACTACTGTAGATAATTTCTTTTCGTCTTTATATAGTGGTGATTGGACTGTATTTAAGAATGGGATATTAAATGCTATCGGACTGGCTAAGAGATATACAGAAGCCTTATCTAATGCTAAGATGGCTATGGCTATCGGTGAATCTAAAGCAGATAGATTAGAAGCAGAAAGAAATAACTATGAATACCTTATTACTAAGAAGGGTATTAGTAATGAGGAAAGGACAGCAGCCTATAACACTTACATAGAATTATCCAAGAAGGAAATCTTAGAGAGGGAAAGTAAAAGTAAGTACTTCTGGGAACAGATTCAAGAAGTAATGAAGGCTAAAGGTGTTACTGGTATTAATAATGCTAAGGAAGCACAAAAACTATATGAGAGTTTATTAGACCCATCTACTAAGGAATATGCAGATTTAGAGAAGTACAAGCAAAGGAAGTCAGATGCTAAAGGTACTAGGAATCTAGGTTACTTAATGATGATTAGCGGTGCTGGTGTAGGTAGTGAAGGATTAGACACTTATACTAAAGGTGTTAAGGAACTGGAAGAAGCTACAGATGAGAGCCTAGAGAATATGATTAGATTCCAGAATATCTTTACTTCGGAAGTCGGTGAAGAAGTAAAGGATATGCTAGATAAGGCTATAACCTTTACTGATAAGGTTGGTACTATTAAGAGAGATATGTCTGATGCAGGACAGGATTTAAAGGATGGTCTTAATAATGGAGAGGTTAAATTAAAACCTGTTATTCCTACTGGTTCATTAGCAGAACTGGATGCACAGATAGCATCTTTAAGAAAGGAATTAAACCTAGCTATTAGTAATGAAGATAGGATAAGAATCAATGCTGAACTAAATGCACTTACTGAACAGAAGAGGGTAATAGAGTTCCAGTACAAATATCCTAATGCACCTAATGTAGAACTAGATGATAAGAGAGATGGTCTAGCTGGTATGGTGAGTAAACCAGAAATGCCTACTTCACTTCCTAAGTTTAAGAATCCTATTACTAATAAGAATATCAAACTGAATAATGAGTATGCAGAAAGTCTAGGTGCTATAGCTTCTATTATGGGTTCTGTAACCAATATGACCAATGAAGGTGCAGCAGCTTGGTTAAGTTGGAGTGCTAATTTGATTAGTGCTGTAGCAGCAGCTATCCCACAAATTGTAGCATTAACTACAGCCAAGAAAGGTGAAGCTATTGCCAGTGGTGTAGCCAGTGCAGCTCAAACACCGTTTGTAGGATGGTTGTTGGCAGGTACAGCAGCAGCGGCTGTAGTAGCAGCTTTGGCTAGTATTCCTTCCTTTAGTACTGGTGGTATATTCGCTGGTAATAGTACTATTGGAGATATGAACCTGGCTAGGGTAAATGCTGGTGAAATGATTCTTAATAACAGACAGCAAAGGAATCTGTTTAACCTGCTTAATGGTAATGGGGTTATGGGTTCTGCTGGCGGTGGTCAGGTAGAGTTTAAGATTAGAGGAAAGGAACTTGTAGGAGTTCTAGCCAATTACAATAATAAAACAGCTAAAGTAAGATGAAATATACAGCACAATTCTATGATATAAATGAGAAGCTATACACATTGGAAATAGGTTCTGGAGAAATGCAGAACATTACTTTATCTGCTACACCATTCATAACCGAGTTAGAAACTTCTGATTCACATTTATATAAACCTTGTAAGTATAGCAGTGCTACTATAGGAATGATTACAAACGATTATAAGTTTGATTTGTATAGTAGTACAGCACAACAAAATAAGGTAGTTCTTAGTAATACTGATGGTATTGTATGGGTTGGGTATGTAACACCCAATCTATACAGTCAAGGCTATGAGAATGAATTAGAAGAAATAGAGGTAGAAGCCATAGATGCACTTAGCACATTACAGTATTATAAGTACACCACTATAGGCGGCAAGAAGAATATAGTTTTATTTACCCAGATTATAAACCATCTGCTTGGTAAATGTAATGCTTATAGTTCTTTCTATATTTCGGATAATACACAGTTAAATGCTACATCTGACTTTTGTTTACCTAGTAAGATGTATATCAGTGAACAGAACTTCTTTGATGAAGATGATGAACCTATGACTATGCAGGAAGTTCTGGAAGAAGTTTGTAAATACCTTAATGTAACTGCTGTAGCTGATGGTGATAAGGTTTACTTCTTGGATTATGATGCTATTAAAAATGGAATCAATACTTACTATAAGTTTATCATTGGTAGTACAGCATCCACTAAGGTAACATTACAGCAGTCTAAAGAAATAGAAGCCAGTGATTATGTTGAAAATGGTGGTCATTTATCCTTAGATAATGTATATAATAAGGTTACTGTTAAAGATAGTCTATACAGCTTTGACAGCATTATACCTAGTATCTGGGATGAGAAGTATTTAACTAACTATGGTGGTAGCTGGTCTTATGTGCAGGAAGTAAATGAAGATGGTAAAGGTGGTATGCACAAATGTTTCTTTAAGTATCTAAAGAACAGTAACTATAAATGTTACTATTATAATAAGACCACATTAGCACAAATATCAGCACCTTCTACTATTAACTATGCTACTACACAGAACTATGTAGGTGCTACTATTTGTAAAGCCTTCTTTGATAAGGTTACTGATTTTAATAAGAAGTATAATAATATCAATTTCACAGACTATGTACTATTACACGTTCATAATACTTATGATGGTAAACTAAGACCATTATTTGAACTGGAAGTAAATGATAATAATGTTAGCTTCATTGGTGGTTCAACTTATCTAATTATTAAGGGAAATTTCCTATTTATGGATAGAGAATCTGAAATGTATATAATGCAAGGATATAGTAACAAAGATGATAACTTTAATCCAGATAATCTTTATATAGACTGTAAGCTAAAATATGGCAATATGTACTGGAATGGTTCTGGGTGGACTACTACAGATAGTACATTCAAATTATACTTTGATAACCAAGGACAGTCAGACCATTGTATTAACAGGATATTCCCAGTTAAAAATAACATTGATTGGAAGATGGGAATAGATGGTGAAGGTTACGCTATTCCAATGCCTAACACTAATGAAGTGATTACTGGTAAACCTACCTTTACATTATACCATCCACACAAAATAGATAATAGCTATAGATGTGATGCGGTGTTTCTTAGTGATTTTGATATACAGGCTAAAGTTCAGAACTTTCAAAAGGAAGAAGAAAAGGATTCTGATACTGAATACAGCAATATTATAAATGAGGACTTTGTAAATGAGATGGATTCAGAAGATTTTGCTATATGTACTTGGGATAATAAGGAATGTAACTATAGTGCAGTTTGCTATAGTGCTAATAGTACTAGCTTTACTTATCTGGATAACGTATATAATAAGGCTACTAAGCAGATATATAGACAGGAAGAGCATCTTATATATAGGCTAGTAACACAATATAGTACACCTTCTGCTATTCTGAATCTGAACTTACAGAACAAGTTTAAAGTATATGCTACTATGACTGATAATTTTCTTCCTAATAAGACCTTCATAGTAGACAGCATTACTACAGATTATAGATTATGCAAGCAGGAAATACGGTTAATAGAAAAGAAGTAATATGCAATTTACAAGGACAAATATAAATAAGACATTTCGTAACGGTGTAGTCAATGCTAGTAATGTAGCTGTTACTAATGTTGGCGGTGGTGGAAGTTCTTCTTTAAGTGGAAATTTTCTACCTGCTGTTAATAATGGTGACGGCTCTTATACAGTAGATATATCAAAGATAGTATTTACTGGAAACTTAATCGGTGAAGGTGAAATTACTGCTTATGGTCAAGGTTCTACAAGTGGTGATACACCTACAGGTTCAGTTACTATTTATGATGGCTTGGATTCTGTAGCTGTAGATGCTGCTTTGTCAGCCAATCAAGGTAGGATATTAAGAGAGATGATACAAGCTATAGAACCTAGCAGTATATTATTAGCTGGTCTGGAAGATGTAACACTAACCAATCTGGCAGACGAGCAAATATTAAAGTATGACGCAGCTTCTAAGAAGTGGGTTAATGGTGATGGTACTAAGGTTACTTGGACTAATATAGAAGGGAAGCCAGCAGCACTTACAGATGCCAATATAGCTAAGTGGAATGAGAACAACCACACACATACTAACAAGACTACATTAGACAAGATAACAGAAGCCAATCTTACTAGTTGGAATAACAAGTTAGATAAAACTATATGGGACAAGGCGTTTTACTTTGATAGTGCAGGTGATTTAAGAGCAAAAGTTAATGTAATAGGCGAGAAAGAAATTAGTGCTTATGGTGCTGGAACTACTTCGGGTACTGGAACTGTAACTATAGTGGATGCACTTACCAGTACAGCTACAGACTGTGCTTTAAGTGCTAATATGGGTAGAATCCTTAAAGATATGATAGATTCTAAAAGCAGTGTTTCTAGTTGGGAAGATATAACAGATAAACCTAGTTGGATAACATCTGCAAAGCCTTCCTATAGTTGGGGTGAAATAAGTGATAAACCATCTACATTTACACCTAGTTCACATAACCATAATAGTAGTTATGTTAGTGCACTTGGTACTAATGGTAACCACCTTACTTGGACTAAAAATGGTACTACTAATAATATTACTGTTCCTTATGCTACAGCAGCAAATAAGGTTATTAATACATTAACCTTTACAGGCTATCAATCCAAGTCTTTTAATGGTAGTGCAGCAGTCAGTGTAGCTATACCCAATAACACTAATCAGTTAACTAACGGTGCAGGATTTATTACTAGTAGTGCTAGTATCAGTGGTAACGCTGGTAGTGCTACCCAATTACAAACGGCTAGAAATCTTTGGGGACAAAGATTTGATGGTACTAACGATATTACTGGTGACTTATATTCAACTGGTACAATTAACTGTAGTAATACTATGCAAATTAATGGTGGTAATAGTGTAGGAAGCTATCCAAAAGTGCTGTTTCATATTCCTGATGTAGCTTGGGCACAATTATTTCTTAGACTTGGACAGTTACAGTTAAGGGACGGTAGTAGTCAGGATGGTAATTGGTATCCAATGGCGACAGGTTCATTTACCGCAAATGGTACTATATCCAACACTGATAATGTATATACAACTAGTTCATATATTAGTAGTATGGTTGATAGGTGGAATCATTCTTGGAACATATTCTTTAATCCAGATAATGCAATTTTTAGAGCTAATCAGATAGCATTAATGATACCTAATCAAACCTCTTCACGCCCTGTTATTGGGTGGAAAGATTCAATTGATGGAGTTGGATATCTGACAAGATATACTATAGGTTCTTATCGTATGAATCGAAATACGTGGGGAAGTATGCTGTTAGCAGTGTCCAATGATGATTGGGGAAACAGTGCGGGTGCTCAATTACAATTAAACGGAGAAGGTACAGCAGACCTTATAGTTTCACGTTTTACTGTTCACGGGAATTTACAAGCAAATGGAGAAGTAACAGCTTATAGTACTTCTGATAAGCGTTTAAAAGAGGAGGTTAAAGCAATAAATAATGCTAGTGACATCATAGATAAATTGAGACCTGTTTCTTTTAAATGGAATGATAAGGCAAAAGAACTTAATCCTAATAAGAATAACAAGTTGAATTATGGTTTAATAGCGCAAGAAGTTGAAGAAGTAATGCCAAGTATTGTGCATCCAATTTATAACGGCGAATATAAATCAATAGATTATATACAACTGATAGCTATTCTTATTCAATCCAACAAGGAAATGAGAAAGGAAATAGATAGACTTAAAGAACAAATAACAAACTGAAAACTAATTTGATATGATATTAGGAAGTGCAGGAATAACAACAGGTATAGTAGGTAATGCAATAGGTTCAAGCAGTAGAGATATCGGTACATTATGTACACATAATAATATAAATAAATGGTCAAAGCATAAACCTATACGTTATAATAAAGTTGAAGGTTTGAGTGATGAAGAATTTAAAGGAACAAGCGGTGATAATTCTTTAGGTATCTATTATGGTATTAAGGCTAGTACAAGTGCAGGAAATTATAATCAGCTTCACGATACTAATTTTGATTATATTGGCAAACCTAATGGCGGTGAGCTATCCCCATTTCGATTAGGTGATTTTAGAGGTTATGATACTAATGCAGTGCCAACACTTACAGGTGAGATAACAAACCTAGCCTACACTAATGTTCCTAAAAGTTTTAATTGCTCAGTTATTTATGATTATACAGGAAGTAATACTACTGGAATAGATTTTAGAGAGTTAATTAATACAGATGGTGATGCAATTAAATTTGAAAATTATTATCCTTGCATTTTAGTTGGTGATTATGCTAGAGGATTGTTTAATGAATATAACTCACAACAAACATCCATTAAGTTTAATAACGCTTGGTATAATAAGTTTTATGCTGACATAAGTAGTGGTAACTTTCCTACAAGTTATATTAATACAAAACAAACTTGTACTTTGTTCTTAACACGTAATCTTTACGTTGAAGGTGGTATTACTGATTTAAGAAACTGGCAGTATGTAAAAGACAAAGCAAATGCTTATAATGCTTTTGCAGTGCCTAATGCAGTGGCTAAGAAAGTAGAAATTAAGAACTATAGAACTTATACGATATTAGAAGCCATTAAATGTATTAGAGAAAGTAACGGAGTTAAATTAACATTATATTTTCCAGAAGGCAGACCACAAACAAGTACTTCTTATATAATTGGGATTGAAAGTCCTGGCAGTGGTTCTAAAAAATGGGAATATAGTACTTCTTCAATACCAGTTATGAGTATAAGTTTTACTTGGAGTGAATTAGGAATACTACCTATTCCCAATCAAACATATACCGTTAGTGGAAGTATTACTAATGGTGGTAATTTAGTATCTAACTTTAACTTTGATAATATTTAATTGAACTATGGGTTTTATAAAAGATAATAAAATAGAGATACAACTGGTAGTGGCAGTATTACTAATACTGTTCGGTTGTGTCCTTGTTGTGATGGCTTTTGGGGTAGCACCATTAGGTATAATAGATAATAGTGTGTTATGGGTACTAGGACAAATATTAGTGTTTAGTGGTACTTTATTTGGCATAGATTATCATTATAGAGTAAGACAATAAATAAATTTAGCCTGTAGTCCTTTATTGGATTGCAGGCTAATCTAGTTAATAGAATATAAATTTGTTAATAAAATACACTAGCGTTACTGAATAAACACTATCTTTACAAAACATTTACTAGGCACGCACTTAATCGGTGATTTTGCCGAAACATTAATTATTATAATTATGGAAGTAAATGCTAAAACATTTGTAGAGTTAGTTAACAGTGGTAAAATGAATCAATCTGAGAAGTTTGGTACTTGGTTCTCTAGTACAGATAAACAGGATGGCAAACAACTGATTGATGATTTGAAGATGAGGTATGATAAAGCTAAGAAACATTTGGAATTAATGGAGCAATATATCAATGTTTTAAAGGCAGAAGATATAGATGATATAATTAATGACAAAAAGATAACTAAACTCTTTGAAGGTATTAAAGATACTAAAAAGAGAGAAGAACTTTTACAAGCCTATAAAGCCGCTAAAGCTAACAACTATTAAATGTGTGGGCTACTAACTTCGGTTGGTAGCCTATTTTAATTTGATAGTTATGGCTATGGATTATGAGAAGATATATAGAATAGCATTTGAGTTACCTAGTCCGCCCAAAGAGCCAAAATATGATTGGGCAGCTTACATTATCTTTCCTTATGTTAGATTCCTTAATAAGGAAGGGTATGGGTTTAGTGTATTCTGTAAGGATAATGATGATAAAACTACTGATTTTATATATCTTAATGCTAATTGGGGTGTAGTACTAAAGCAGCATCTACTTACTAGGTATAGAAAGAGGATTCAAAAGGAATTAAATAGTTTAGATATTAGAAGTAATTCTAAGGATAGAATATTATTACTTATTAATGCGGTGTTTAATTTGTGTGTGAAATGTGCCTTATTTGAATTTGATACTGATAATTACTATATATATACTAGATTAGGGTTTATTCCATCTTCTAGATTAAGTGAGCATATTTTTGAAGGTAAGACTTTTCTTAGTGTTGACTTGCTAAAACCGAATCAGCTAAAGGTTTGGGAAGAAATAGAATTAAAGATAGGAAATGTTAATAATAAACCTCTAGATACATTAAAGATTGAAGCTACTTATGATTATGAACTAGGTAAGTTTGTATATCACTAATAAGGGGAATGGGGTAATATTTTAAGCTGACAGTGCTTTAAACCCCAGCCCTCCCTACTTTCTACGGCTGTAACTTTTCAATTATGTAAAACTTGATATAAGTACATAATATGACCCTACGTTACTTTATAAGCCATTAATTATACTAGATAAGTTTGCAGGTATCAAATACCTTTGTATCTTTGTATCAAAATAGTATTAACAACGTCTTTTAAGCACGAAATACGCTAAAGGCTTGATATTCAGCCCAAGTTTCAACTCTTTTAATGTTGGGGTCCTGGGTTCGAGCCCCAGGCGGATCACCAAAAGAAAAGCCAAACGGCGACAAGAAAAAGACAAGTCCTACAAAATCAATGTTTTGTAGGACTTTTTTTATTGCATTTTGGCTACCTCGACCGCCACAAAAAGGTCACTGACGGACAAAAAATAGTGTCTTATTCGTACCCCCGACATTTTTTTCAAAAAAGGGGTACGATTTGGCTGAAAATGGCGAAATGTTGTCGGGAATTGGCGACCCTGCATTTATCTCATTATGAGTTAATAAAAGTAGTTTTGTAACTTAAAAAATGAGGTATGAAATCAACATTTCGAGTATTGTTCTTCCTGAAACGGGACAAGGTAAAAAAGAATGGTAATATGCCTATCATGGCACGTATTACCATTGACGGAAAATTAGCACAGTTCAACACCAAACTTGAAGTCAATCCCAAAAATTGGTCTACACAAACTGGAAAAGTAAGTGGCAGAGGGGCGGAATTTACCCGCATGAATGAAATGCTGGATAGCATCAAGGCTACCTTGCACAGACACTATCAGACAATTTTAGAACGGGACAGCTATGTAACAGCAGAGAAAGTACGCAACGTATTCTTGGGTAAAGAAGAAAAGGCTAAAACACTGTTACAGGTATTTGCACAACATAACGAACAGTATGCACAGAAAGTTGGAAAAACAGCTACGCACAAAACATATACCCGCTACGAACTTACCAAAAATCGCCTTGCAGAATATATCCAAACCAAATATAATGTAGAGGATATTACCTTTCGAGAAATAAATGTCGTGTTCATCGAGGGTTTCTATCTGTTCATCCGTGAAAATTATCCGTGTACCCACAATACAGCCATGAAGTTTATACAACGCTTTAGGACTGTTGTTCTATTTGCCCATAACTTGGGATTGATTACTTTTAATCCATTCGGAGCATATAAACTGAAATTTGAATATGTGGAAAGGGATTTTCTTGAACAGGCAGAATTAGACAGGATATATCAGAAGACATTTGCCAGCAAGCGACTGGAACAGGTTCGGGATATATTCATTTTCAGTTGTTACACCGGGCTTTCTTATGTTGATGTATGCGAATTAACCCCTGAAAATATAAGACTGTCGTTTGACGGCAATTTATGGATAATCAAGAAAAGACATAAGACAAGTGTAACGTCTAACATTCGGTTATTGGATATACCCAAATCCATTTTACAGAAATATGACGGGAAATTACCTAACAGTAAATTGTAGTCCATTAGCCAATGTATGCAAAATAAGGGAAAATAAAAACAACGAAAATCTATATAAATACTGATTATCAGTATTTTATAAACAGAGGATGATTTCCGTTGTGTTCCTTAAAAATCGCTATTATTCGCCATTTTTGTTACCTAAAACGATACTCATTTTCGGATTATTTCGTATCTTTGTACATGGATATAAATCACTGAAGCACAATGGGAAGAAAAAAGAAATCATTGATAGAGAAATCCCCGTTCAAGTTACGCCACCGCAAACTGGCGGACGGGCGTTTATCCCTGTTTCTTGACCGCAGCGTGAACGGCGGGCACGAGTACGAGTTCCTGCAACTCTATCTCGTGCCGGAGACATCCACCCAGGCAAAGCGACAAAACGCGCGGACGCTCCGCAAGGCGGAGGACATCCGGCGTGAACGGGCGGAAGCACTGCTCAACGCAAAGGTGGAAGCGGTGCCGGAAAACACATCCTCCGACATGCTGCTGTCCGACTGGATGGCCGTTGTCCGCAAGAACCACGAGCACCGGGGAGCGCGTGACCTGAACGGTATCGACAACGCCCGCAAGAACCTGTTGAAATTCCGTGCGGATGCCAAACTCTGTGATGTGGACAAGCAATTCTATCTTGATTATATCGACTGGCTCCGCTCTTCCTGCAAGACCGCATGGGGCAAACCTGTATCTCCCAAGACCGCGCATTCCTATTATACGACTTTGCGCACCGCGTTAAACGAGGCCGTCCGTGAGAACCTGATCGCCTCGAATCCATGGTACAGACTGGAGATGACCGAGAAAATCAAGGTGCCCGAAAGCAAGCGGGATTTCCTGACCATCGAGGAAATAAAAAAGATGATGGCCACGCCGTTCTTTAACGAGCAGGTACGGCAGGCATACCTGTTCTCCTGTTTCTGCGGGCTGCGTATCAGCGACATCCGGAAGCTGCGCTGGCGTGACCTTTCCATGTCCGGCGGACAATGGCGCGTGTCGGTAGTGATGACGAAGACCACCCATCCCGTCTATATCCCCCTTTCGTCCCAAGCCGTGAAATGGCTGCCGGAACGAGGGGACTGCACGCACGACGGCCTTGTTTTCGGAGGACTGCCCAACGAAGGCAACCTTTGTGTCAATCTCAAGAGCTGGGCGGAAAAGGCCGGGGTGAAGAAGAACGTGACCTTCCACACCGCCCGGCATTCATGCGCGGTGCTGCTGCTGACGCTCGGGGCGGACATCTACACCGTTTCCAAAATTCTCGGCCACCGTTCCGTGCGTTCCACGCAGGTTTACGCGAAAATTGTGGACAAGAAGAAAGACGATGCAATCGCATTGGTTGACAACGCATTCTAAATACATCATACAATGGCAACAACAAGGAAGGCAAACAGACTCAAGGAGCCGGTGAAGGTGCGCACCAAGAAGCTCGCCGACGGCTCGGAATCCTATTATCTCGACATCTATGTGGACGGCAGGCGCAGTTACGAGTTCCTGAAACTGTACCTGCTGCCCGAAATCAATCCCATGATAAAGGAGCAGAACCGGGCCACCAAAGCGGCGGTGGAGGCCATCAAGTCGAAGCGCATCATCGAGCTGACCCACTCGAAGGCCGGACTGAAAAAGACATCCGTCCGCTGCAAGATGCTGTTGGACGACTGGATGGAAACCTATCTTGCCGAACAGGAGCGCAAGGGCGCAAGAGGGCTGAAACTGTTGCGGACGGTCTGCCGTATGCTTCCCCTTTATAAGAAAAAGGTGAGGATGCGGGAAATCGACAAGGAGTGGTGTCTGGATTTTATCGACTGGATTCAGCATACCTACAAAACCCGGTGGGGTAAGCCGCTTTCTCCTAAAAGTGCAGCGGACTACGTGGGCTATTTCTCCACCGCCCTCAATGCCGCCGTCCGTGCCGAGGTCATACCGGAAAACCCGATCATGACACTGGCGCCCACAGATCGTATCAAGGTGCCGGAATCCAGACGCGAGTATCTGACCATTGACGAGATAAAGGTACTGATTGACACGGAGTGTCCCCGTGAGGACGTGAAGCGCGCCTATCTTTTCTCCTGCTACTGCGGCCTGCGGTTGAGCGACGTGTACGCCCTGCGGTGGAAGGACATCATTCTTGACGGGGAACAATACCGTATGTCAACCGTGATGAAGAAGACCGTCACGCCGATTTACCTGCCGCTTTCCCGCCATGCCGTCCGCTGGCTACCCGAGCGGAACGGAGAAGGCGACGAATCGAAAATCTTTGACGGATTGCCTGCCGAGCCCAATATCAACAAGATATTGGCCAAGTGGGTGGAGACGGCCAAAATAGCCAAGAAAATCACCTACCACACCAGCCGCCACACGTTCGCCACAATGATGCTGACGCTCGGTGCCGACCTCTACACGGTGTCGAAACTGCTCGGACACGCCAACGTGAAGACGACGCAGATTTACGCGAAAATCGTTGACAGCAAGAAAGTCGAGGCGGTCAATCTGGTGGACAGCGTGTTCGATTAGCTGGATATTTTGAGAATCATGCCATTTCAGGCGATATTAAAATTGAGAATCGTGTTGCGTTGTTCAAATATTGAGATTTGTGCGATTTCTTAATAAAAACATTTTGAGATTCGTGTTGATTGTACTATCTTTGCAGACGATTGATAACGATGCAGATATATGATATTCAAAAGGAAAATATATAATGAGCTTCTGCAATGGAAGCGGACGGACGAGGGCAGGACAGCCGTGTTGATACAAGGGGCGAGACGTGTCGGGAAATCCACCATTGCCAAAGAATTTGCGGAAAACGAATACGAGACCCATATTCTGGTGGATTTTGCCGCGTGTTCAGCAGAAATCCGGGAACTGTTCAACGATGTTTCCGACCTTAACCGTATTTTCATGCGTCTGCAACTGGAATACAGTGTCGAGTTGAAGGAACGGAAGTCTGTCATCATTTTCGATGAAGTCCAGCTTGCACCCAAGGCGAGGCAGGCAATCAAGTATCTTGTAAAGGACGGCAGATATGATTATATGGAAACCGGTTCGCTGATTTCGATCCGTAAGAATGTCAGGGACATCCTGATTCCGAGTGAGGAAGTCAAACTCCGCATGTTTCCCATGGATTACGAGGAGTTCAGGTGGGCATTGGGGGACACCGCCACAATCAGGCTGCTCCAAGGATGTTTTCACGGCAGGACGTCCATGGGTGACGCCACGAACCGCAAGCTGATGCGCGATTTCCGGTTGTATATGCTTGTCGGCGGTATGCCGCAGGCTGTGGCCGCTTATCTTGAAACCAACAATCTGGAAAAGGTGGACAGTGTAAAGCGTTCCATCATAACACTGTATGAGGATAATTTCAACAAAATAGACCCCACAGGCAACGCTTCCAAGATGTTCCGCCAGATTCCGGCCCAACTGACGAACAATGCCAACAGGTATCTGGCATGGAGCGCAACGGAGGGTACGCGTAATTCCGTACTGGCAGAGATCATTTCCGAAATCAAGGAGTCGATGGTCGTCAATATGGCTTACCATGCCAACGATCCGAGTGCGGGAATGGCATTGCATCAGGACCCCAGCAAATACAAGATGTTCACGGGTGATACCGGACTGTTCGTCACCCTTGCATTCTGGGACAGGAAATTCACAGACAATACGATATATCATAAACTTTTGAGTGACAAGTTGAGCACGGACCTCGGGTATGTTTATGAGAATGTGGTGGCCCAGATGTTGAAAGCCGCCGGACACGAGTTGTACTATTATACCTTCCCTACTGAAAGTGGGAAACATAACTACGAGGTGGATTTCCTGATTGCGGACGGTGACAAGGTGAGCCCTATCGAGGTCAAATCATCCGGTTATAAGGCTCATACCTCGCTGGATGCCTTTTGCATGAAATTCTCTTCCCGGATAAGGAACAAGTATCTGGTTTACACGAAAGACCTGCGCAAGGACGGGGACGCGCTGTATCTTCCCGTATATATGACTATGTTTCTATGATTATGAATGACTGTATGCTACTTAATATCGCACAACGGCTGCGTGAGGTGAACACGCTTCTCACCGCTTATACAACTCATGAACAAGGTGGGCTGTCTTTTGAACAGGCCTTGCTGCTCTCCCTGTTCTATCAGGATTTCAACGATACGAATATTCTTGTCAGGGAGGCGGCCTGTCTGGTAAGGGAGAACCCCGGGCAGCTTCTGGAATTTTCCTCCTCCCTCTTTTTTGAAACGGACAAATACCTCCCGCTTGACAGGACACCATTGCAGTCGGCGGACTTTGCAGCCCTTTTCGAGGAACACCTCAAACCTTTTGAACTCCGGTACAGGGAAGCGAGGACAGCCGCCACCGGACTATGGCGCAAGTATTCGGACATGAGCAACCGGCTGGATTTCCTGCCGATGGACTCGGAAGAATACAGGACGCTCGATGTGGAATGCGATGCGGCGAAGGCGGAATATGACAAAGCTCGCGCGCACGCGAACCTATTATATAAGGAGTGGCAGCAGGAACGTGACCGGTATTTCTGTGTTTGGTGCTTCAAACCGGTATTCCTCGACGTATTGGTGGAACGCCTGAAAGGAATCGCCGGGAGTATCATCTCCGACATCGGGCGCATGAAGGAGGGCAAGCCATGAATGCCCTGCTGCAAGAGACCGCCTCATGGACGGACACCGTTGACCTCGCCCTGTGCCTGTTCATCTACGAGGTGTGCAACGACTGCCAGTTCGACTTCCTGCCGGGCAGCGACTTCGTGAACTTCCTGAACCTGAAATCCACTTCACGTACTGTCACCGTGCGCCCGAAAGAGAACCTGCGCGTCTGCTACATGGTGTTCTCCGTCTCGCAGACCATCCGGCCACGGGAACGCGGAAAACTCTGGGCGGAAGAGTTCCTGAAACGCTGCGGCATATCCAAGTCGTACTACGACAAACACCGCAGCGACGTCTGCGGCAAAGGCGCCACGAAGGAGAACCGGGATTACCGCAAGGCCATCGACAAGGCCGTTGAAAACGCGAAGCGGTTGAACCGTACCCCATAGCCGCCCGCCGTTTCCCCATTCAGCATACCACATATAGACCATAGCCATGCGCTATACTGTTGAAGCCCAGCAGTATGGCGCATTTCTTTTTCTAAGCACTTTCCCCATTTGTCCCCCATTGTGCCCCTCCGGGTCAAACTTAACTTTGCATCGGAAACAGAAGAAAGGAAAAGGCTGACAAACAGCTTTTTCCGGTTTTCCGAGAGAACAAGGAACTATTCAAGGAACCATCAAAAAATGAACGGATATGGAAAATGAACGCAACCTGATGACCACCACGGAGGCAGCCCGGTATCTCGGGCTGAAACCCAGCTATCTCTACAAGATGATGATGCGCCGCGCGATCCCTTACTACAAGCCTAACGGCAAACTGTGCTTCTTCGCCAAAGAGGATCTCGACGCGTGGCTGAAACGGGTACGGGTGAAATCGCAGGAGGAGATCGACAGCGAGGCCGCACGCTATCTGGCGGGACGAGAGAGGAACAAATGATTTATCACCAATTAAGCAAAAAACGTACATGGACAATCTGACGAACAAGGAGCCGGGCATCAAGGATGGCACGGTTCAGGATTCCGCAAGCAAGGAACAGAAGAGAAAAGAGAGCAGGCCCGTAATCGGCGCGAAGGCCCAGACCATTCTGGAGTTTCTCCGCGCCTGTTCGCCCTACGAGGCCGATTCCATCCGGGTGATGGTCGGCTACGGCACGGGGCAGGGTGACATCGACACGATTGAGGCTACCGACATGCTGGCCGTCAACCGCTTTCTCAACCACGGGCTCACCCGGGAGAACGGGACAAACAGCGAGGCCGTGATGAGACACCGTCAGGAGCGCGTGCAAAGACTGATGGAAGCGGTCAAGGGATTTGTGGACATAGGCCAGCTCTGCCGTATCAGTGTCGCGCTGATGAAAATCTCGTCCGACTTCAAGGCGGTGGAGGAAGCACGGCAGCACCTGCAATCCCAACCCGCCACGAACGGAGGGAAGAACTGAAATCAAACAGGAACGGGATAGCGGATGAAACCGCAGGGGACAAGGAAAATTCCACTCTCGGCATTTTACCAAAACCGTTGCAAGCCATTCCGCCGTTCCGTTCCCTTATCTCTACTAAATGATACAGGAAAACATGAAGGACAAGGAAACATATCCTTTCAAAAAGCCGCAGGGGTTCCGGACAATCCGGTTCCACCTTACCGCAGAGGCCATCGGATGGCTCGACGGGACAACGAAAGATGACGATGACAATGCAATCGGCAATCACACGCTCTTTTATAACCTGTTGGCACGTATGCGTTTAGTCCCCGGCAGGGACAGTTCATTCCGCAGGCCGCAGGAGCTACAGCCCGGACAGGTGCAGTTCTCGGAAACCGGCCTTGCGGAAGAGTGGAACATGGGGAGGAAAAAAGTCCGCAACCTGCTCGCCACGATGGAGAGTCTGGGCATGATAACGGCAAGCAGCACCAAAGTCGCTTCCGTGGCCTCCATGACCTGCGTGGAGGGCTGGACCGACATGCAGGGCAGCTATGTGGGCAACCCTTGTCATACCGCCCAAACAGCATTTGAACGGCATTTGAATGGCACCTGAACGATACTTGAACGGCTCTTGAATGGTACCTATCCGGCAGAAGAGGCACGCCGCAGGAAAAGCAAAAACGTCTTTCAGTTTCGAGATATGCCGAGGTCTAACCTCCCTTTGGTCGGTCATTCCTCGGCGCTCTCGCGGCTCACTGGCAGTTCGCCGGTGGCGGCGCTCGCAAGCTCGCACCTTTTTACAACCCTTTTAAGACAATTATACAATGACAGAAGACAAGCAGAATATACAGCATACGACCTTTCCGCCCGAGGAAGAGAGGCGCACCGAGTATGTCGGTGCCAAGGTCACCCCAGGACAGAAACGGCATATCCGCTGCCTCGCCGACGAGTGCGGCATGACCGTCAGCAACTACATGCTGGCAAGGGCTTTCAACTACAGGCCGAAGGCGAGGCTGACGGCAAGGCAGGAAGCCGTCATGGAAACCCTTATCGGTTGCCGGAGCGACCTTTTGAACTACACCTCCGCCCTTCGTGGCATGGCCCCGGAAAAACGCAGGCAGATGTTCGGCAGCTACCCGTTCATGCTCGGGTGGCTCAAGGAACTGGGCAGGCTCGCCGAGCGCATCACGGGCGTGCTTGACAGGCTGCGGACGGACAACCGCCTGCCCGACGGGACAAGGAACGATGAAGACAAGGAGGAGGAACCATGATAGCAAAGGCGAAATCCATCTCCCATGGGATAAATGACATCAGCTATATCACGGGAGAGTCGAGGAACAAGAAACACCCCGAGCGCATCTTTCATGTCAAGGACAATTTGCTGCCGTCCGGTCTGGACGCCACGGGGATATGGGATTCCATGCGGCTGACGCTGGAGAAGTCCAAACGGGTCAAGAACTCCGTCATCCGCATCGAGGTCAGCCCCGCACCGGAACATACCAAAGACTTCACCGTCGCCGACTGGGAAAAGCTGTGGGACGACTTCATGGGCGAGTTCGACAGCATCGAGCTGTGCGACAGGAACGGCAGGACCTATTCCCCGAAGACCAACCTCACGGGCAGCAAGGGCACGGTGCGGCTCCATCTGGAATCCAAAAGCGGCGTTCCCCACCTTCACGGCGCGTTCTGCCGCATTGACGAACAGGGACACATCAACAATGACCATGACATCCACCTGCGCGCGCAGCGTGCCGCCGAACGTGTGGCCCTGAAACGGGGCTGGACCACCGCCGCAGAGGTGCGGGACACGAATATCGGGCAAGTGAGCCGGGACTGCATGGAAATCCTGCAATCCATGGAAAGCTGGTCATGGCCGGAATACGCCGCCCGGTTACGGGGCAAGGGCTACGAGCTCTGGGAACTGCAGGACGGCAAGAACATCCTGCGCGGCTATGTCTTGAAGAAAGGCAACGCCCGGTACAAGGCTTCCGAACTCGGCAGGGGGCGCAACCTCATGGCAAGCAGGCTCGAAAGCACGTGGAAGAAACTGCACGCGGCTCCCAAGATAAAGACCGTTCTGGCGCGACCCGCTGCAGGCACACCATCACCGACTGCAACCCGAACTACTCCGGTTAGAGCACAAGGAACGGTACCGCTTCCGCAATATACCGACTACCGCCCCGGCACTATTCCGTACCGTATCGGCGATGACAGGGAAAGCCGCAACTACTTCATACCCGATGAAGCCCTGAAAGTGTTCGACGACGAATTCGACTACCGAGAGACGGCCAACAGCCGCGAGCTTACCGACAGGGCGGTGGCACTCTTCGTGGGCATGATGTCGGCACAGGCTGCACCCTCCGGTGGAGGTGGCGGCGGTTCCAGCGACCTGCCTTGGGGAAGACGCGAAGACGAGGATGACCGGGAATGGGCCCGCCGTTGCGTCCGGGAAGCGGAAAAGATGATCGGCAGGAAACCCAAGACCGGACGAAAACGATAAGAGACATGGGAAAGGACAGATTCGATTTTTCAGAAATAGACGCGGCACTCCCGGCAGCCGAAAGGATGCAGGAGAAAGACCGCCTGACCGACGCGCTGGAAAACAATTATAAGGCCGTCGGCATTCTTAGTGGCAAGGTGGAAAAACTTGAAAGCAGACTCTCTGAAATTCTGCCCGGACTGGACGAAACGGTTTCTTCCCTGCGCGGAGCGAGTAAAATTACCATTGGTGAGGACGCTCGGCGGACGCTTGAGCAGGAGGGAGAGGCGGTTTGCCGGAAAATGGCCGAAAGTATCAACAGGGAGAGTGCCAGACTGCTCGAACGCCTATCAATGAGAGACCGCATGGTCATCTCCACCACTGCCTTTTGGTGCATGATAGAGATGATTATTTTTCTTTTGGCGGCTTTCGCCTGCACCTGCATGGCCAATGCCAAGTTCATACACAGCCTCATGCTGTGGAAAGTGATCGGTTATTCCGCCGGCTTCCTTGTGTTCTGTATCGCACTGACCATTTTTACATACCACAAGTTAAAACGCTGACTATGGTACATTATCAATTTAAACAATATAAGTATGACTACGACAGTAAAAGCAAAATTCCGCCCCTCGACAGTCGAAGACCGTCCGGGCACTATCGTCTATCTGGTAACTCACCGCCGTATCGCCAGACAGATCACTACCGGTTACAAAGTGTTCCCGTGCGAATGGGATGAAGAGCGTTCCGAACTTGTGCTTGTTTCCGATAGCAGCCGAACGGATATTATCAACAGGATAACCCAAAAGCTGCGTTCGGACATGGAACGGCTAAAAGCAATCATAAAGCGGTTCGACAACGGGCGCAGCAGCTATTCGTCGGATGACGTGGTGGCAGAGTTCCGGCGCACCGAGAGGGAGAATACCTTTTTCAATTTCATGGAGAATGTCATCGAACGATTATGGCAGTTGAATCATATCGGCACCGCCAAGAACTACCGTGCAGCATTGGGCAGTTTCAGGCAGTTCCGAAGCAACGTGGACATTTCCATTGCTTCCATAGATCACGTACTCATGGAGGACTATCAGGCATATATGACCTCTGCCGGTCTTACCCCCAATTCCATTTCCTTTTATATGCGTATTCTCCGGGCTGTCTATAACCGTGCCGTGGAGCAGGAACTGACCGAAGACCGAAGACCGTTCCGCACGGTGTTCACCGGCTTGGAGAAGACACGCAAACGGGCTATTTCAATCAGTGACATCAAACGGATCAGAGACCTTGACCTCTCGTTAAAACCCAATCTTGAATTTGCCCGTGACCTGTTCCTCTTTCTTTTCTTTTGCAGGGGAATGTCATTCATCGACGCGGCATTCTTGAAGAAGTCGGACATTCAGAACTGCGTGCTATCTTACCGCCGTCACAAGACCGGCCAGTCGCTGCACATAAAGGTTGTCAAGCAAATAGAAGAGATAATCAACCGCTATTCAAATAAAGACTCGCCATATCTACTTCCTGTCATAACCCGTCCCGGAGAGGACGAACGCAGACAGTACGAGACTGCGCTGCGCCGCGTGAACAAAGCCCTTAAAACCATAACGGGAATGATCAAGCTGCCCGTCACGCTTACGACGTATGTCAGCCGCCATGCTTGGGCAACTATTGCTAAATCAAAGAATATACCTGTCAATGTCATCTCGGACGCGCTCGGGCATGATTCCATAGCCACCACACAGATATATCTCGCCTCGATTGACGCATCTACCGTTGACCAAGCAAACGAACTGATTATTAAAGACTTGTAGGAATTTATTTGTCAAACAAAAACATCCGTCTCTTTGTAAGAAACGGATGT
>OATH01000019.1_pt1 | contig 171046 bp, 117 predicted proteins | sample 1494971 | NCBI WGS metagenome assembly OATH01 (sample SAMEA2579949, study PRJEB22360) | human gut metagenome
TTGGAGACAAAGATAACAATTTATAAATTTACCCCTCAGCTTTTTACATTGACCCTTTCAACAGACGAAAACAAGCAAGTGATACCACTTGTGCAGCCGTAGAAATCGTTGTCTGTCTGGGTCGTGAACGTTTCTACTTTTCAATCGGTATCTTTCTGAATGCCACTCAATGGCTGGATGGTAAGGTAATCAACCATCCCAAGGCAGCCATTTTCAACGAACAGATTCAAAAGAAGGTAACGGAGTTTGAACGTATCATCATTGCTATGGAAGTAAATGGTGACGATATGACCACCCAACAATTCAAAACCTATCTGTCATCAGATGGCAGCAACCGACGCAACTTCATGGCATGGATGCGCGAACGTATTCAATCCCGCAAAATGAGAGAAGGAACGCGCAAGGGACATTTGACCACTTATAAAGCCCTTCAGCGTTTCGGCAAATTCAAGACATTCGATGATGTAACCCTTACTCACATCTATGAATTTGATATGTTCATTCGTGAAGAAGAGACTTACACATCTACAGGCAAGCTCATTGAACGTAGTCAGGCAGCCATCCACAATTATCACAAACGATTCAAGAGTTACGTCAGCGAAGCCTTCCGTTTGGGGCTTATCAAAGAGAATCCATACAACCGCTTCCAAGACAAACGTGGTGAGAAGGGCAAACGCCCACATCTCACCAAAGACCAGATAAAACGGTTGATTGCCATTCGTGAAGAGTCTGCAGACAGAGTAGCCAATAAATACCTTGACTTCTTCCTCTTCCAAATTTTTACGGGCATGGCGTATAGCGATGCCAAGTCGTTCGACTATACCCAGCACATCATCACGGTAGATGGGCATGCTTACATTGATGGGCATCGAATGAAAACAGGAGAGGAATTCATCACCCCAATCCTTCCCTATACCCAAAAGATTTTGGAACGGAACGACTACAAACTTCACATCACTTCCAACCAAAAGTACAACCAATTCCTGAAAGGTGTCGGTTTGGCTCTCGGTTGCAGTTTTCTTTTGACCACCCATGTGGCCCGCCACACCTTTGCCTGTACCATCAGTTTAGGCGAAGGAATCCCTAAGGAAGTTTTGCAGGTAATGATGGGACATTCTTCCATCAGAACAACCGAACTCTATGCCAAGCTTCCCATGGAGTTCGTCACCCGTAATCTTGACAAAAAGCTTTTCCATATTTGGGGATAACACTTCCTATTAAGCGTAAGAAAAGCCGCATTGCACCACCTGAAACGAGAGGTCAATGCGGTATCTCTTTTTCCATCCCATTTCTACGTTCGGGCTTGCCCGTTATCCACACAAAAACATAGTTGGGTAGCCTAATACCCCTTATAGATGAAAACACTTGAAAAATAAATGAAAAGAAATTAAACAAAAGAAATATAGTATGCTATATTACAATAGATTAGCAATTTTACCTTGTTTCGCTAATATTTCATAAAATCTCATTATTGTGACATTATTTGTGACATTATTTTCGGGGAATTTTGCTACCTTTGCACCGAACTTCAAAATATAGATGTATGGCAAAAGCAACATTATCTCTCGCAAAAAAGGAAAATAAGCAAGGCGAACGTCACATTTTAGTACGAATGGACATCACCCGTACCAACCGACCGCAATTTAAGTCTCCTGTAACCGTGAAGGAGGAAGAATTTGTGGACGGTGAAATCTTCATCCCCAAGCGAGGCAAGCTGAATGCCGCTTATAGGGAAAGCCTCATGAAAAAGAAAACAGATATAGAGGCTTTCGTGGCTTCGCTCAATGCCATCATTATGTCACTTCCTGAAGAAGCACTTACTCGCAAGGACATTCTTGGAGTCTATGAAACGGTGAAGACCGTAAATCCTGCGGAAATCAACCGAACGACAATTATTTCTAAAAAGAGGGAACAGGCGGAAGCCAATGCCGAACTGGTCAAGAAGCTACAGGATGCACGCAGACCGAGCCTTTTAGAGTTCGTACAGAAGAGAATTGAAGGGATGGAGAACGGAAGCATCAAGCGTAAGGGTAACAACTACTCGAAAGGAACACTCCATACTTACAAAGGCTTCGCTGTGATACTTGAAAGTTTCTCCAAAGATCATCCGTTTGAATGGGACGGCATCAACGAACGTCTGATTGATGAATTTGTGCTGTATATGGAAAAATACGGCTATATGAAGAAGACCATCAATAAGAACCTTGCCGTATTCTCCGCTATGCTCAATGTCGCCTTTAAGGAAGGTTATAAGTTTAAGGCTACCATTCTTGAACACTTCCCCAAGTTACAAGTGAACAAGGAAGACATGGTTGTGGAAATCTACCTCACTAATGAAGAACTCCAAGCGCTCTATGATATGGAACTTGAGGGAGAGGACGACCGTGTGCGTGATGTCTTTCTTGTAGGCTGTTATACCAGCCAACGTTTTTCGGACTATTCACGCATATCTGCAAGGAACGTCTCCTTTCATGATGGTGTAGGCATCATTACGCTTGTTCAGCAGAAAACAGGAACAGAGGTTACAATCCCCATTCTAAATGATAACCTGCTCCGCATATTTGAGAAGTACAACTACAATCTTCCGAATATACAGAACCAACGCTTGAATAACAGGATAAAGACAATATTGGAAACCCTTGCAGAAACAGTGCCCAGTCTGAAGCTTGAACTTCCCACCAAGCTAACCCTTGACCACCAAAAGAAGGAACAACAGAGTAAGGAAACCTATAAACGCAACGGCCAGGGCGAAGCGGTCATTCCCCGTTATAAGCTTGCTACGACACATACGGCAAGACGTACCGGAATCACATTGATGTATCTCGAAAAGATTCTTGATACTTATGAAATGATGTCCATCAGCGGACACAAGACAGAAAGCGTCTTCAATGATTATATCAAGATTAGCGGAATCGAACTCGCAACCAACATAGCCAAGAAAGTGGCAAAAGCCAGGAAAGAATCAGAAGTAAAATCACTGCTTCTGCAACAGTTCGAATCCATGACAGCCGAGCAGCTTGCCAATCTGCTTGAACTTAGCAAGACCGGTGTAACCGTATAAACTGAAACTTATGAAAGAGAGTATAGAAGACATTACAGCCGATATTGAATATCAGTACGGCAAGAGCAATACAGAGAAGAACATAGAATACATCCTTTCCCTTTATAGAGAACGGCTTAAGGATGGTTTGCTGGATGACAACATCCCTGTACCATCCAATGAGGCAGCAGCCAAAACCATTCTCCTTATACTCGACAGACCTGAACTTCCATGGGAAACTATCTGTAAGGAAAGACGGGTGAAGAACGTCATGGAATATCTCTTCATCCGTGCAACGGCTCACTATGAAGAGGTTCATGATTTTGTGAGTGGCTTATTGCGCCACTACATCAAAGGCGTATCTCCCCAAATGGTGCTGACATTTATGAATATATGGAAGCATGTAGTGTTCCAACAAAGGCCATCATCATTCTCGGATGAGATACTATATCCTGAGCACTCAGAAAAGATACTTGACACACTCCATTTTTTGATTAGCAGCGAGGTTGGCAGAGGTGCCGCACTTGTCATGGTATGCGCAAGGGATGAAGGACTGGTAAGGAATATCGCCCACGCTAAAATAAGCACTGAGTTCCGTCATGTCTCAAAGACCGCTTATAACAACTATCTTCATGAACGGTTTACAGAGAAGGAGAAAAACCGCATCATCAGTGCGCTGAGGACAAGGATTGGCTATACCAAAGAAGATGATGGTCGTCTCTCTTTTTTGGCAAGCAAATTCACTCGCAAAAGCATTCTCATGCAGTGGTGGCGACTGATAAAGTCATTCATGGATTAGTCTCTCTTATAAATCAAAACTTTGCAGGCCCATACTTGATGTAATGTCAAGTGTGGACTTTGCTATTTTGGGATGTTGTATTTTCTGCACTTTTACACTTGAAACGTCATGCTTCTTTAGAGTTAAATGTTTTAACATAAATGTCTTTCGATGGTCGGCAAGTAATGACAATCCAAGATATTTCAGGTTCGTTTCAAAGCATACTACTTTTGCAGCACGAATCTACTTCAGACCTCACTGATGTAGTGAAGTCCGGGCAGGTGCGAGGCAAGCGTTTTGCCGTGAGGGTCGCCAGCAACCCTGCCCATTCTAACATGACTGATAACAACAATTTCAATCCGTCTCAAAATGAGACATTGGTTATTACTTCCGTAGAGACCTTGAAAGAGGCTTTTCAACAATGGGCTGAAGAACAGGAACAGATACGCTTGGCAACCGCCAATGATGTCATGCTTGATGAATCTGTAGTATTGCAACGTTTGGGTAAAAGCCGTGCTACGTTGTGGAGATGGAACACTTCCGGTTATCTGATCTGTTATAAGATTGGAGGCAAGAACTGTTACAAGCAGTCCGATGTGGAACGCATAGAGAAAGGGCTGAGATAATGGGCGAGACAAATACCCCAATCAAGACACAACCTCCCAATAGGGAAGATGTGGTAACGAAATGGAAGGAATCACGCATCAGCATGACAGAGGAATATGACACAGGGATGGTAGTCATTAAAGTAAACGGTATTCCAATCGGCACATTGGGTAACTTCAGCGCCTCCATAGGAAAAGCCAAGAGCAAGAAGACATTCAATGTCTCTGCCATGACAGCAGCTGCACTGAGCGGTGAAAAGGTTCTTGCGTATGAGGTGAACCTACCTGAAGGTAAGGACAAGATTCTTTATATCGATACGGAGCAAAGCAAGACACATTGCAAGAAAACACTTGCCAGAATCCTTGCCCTCGCCAATCTTCCCGATGGTGAAGACAATGACCGTTTGGAGTTTCTTTCCTTGCGCAAATACACCCCTAAGGAACGTATCGAAATCATAGAATGTGTACTTGCAACCACGGAAGGAATCGGCCTTGTCATCATTGATGGAGTACGTGATTTGCTCTTTGACATCAATGCTCCTTTAGAGGCGACGCAAGTCACTTCCATCCTGATGCGCTGGACGGACGAATATCAGATTCACATCCAAACAATCCTTCACCAGAACAAGGGTGACGAGAATGCCAGAGGACACATTGGAACTGAGATAAACAACAAGGCGGAGACCGTCATTCAAGTGGAAAAGGACAAGAACGATGAAAGCATGAGCAAGGTGTCCGCATTATATACCCGTTCACAGACTTTCCCCACCTTTGCATTCCGTATCAATGACCACATTCTTCCTGAACTTGTTGAGGACTATGTGTCCGAACCGAAGAAAGCTGGTCGTCCTCCAAAGAAAGAGTTTGACCCTTACTTTGATATCAAACAGGAGCATCACGAAACCGCCCTTGAACGGATATTCCCGACCGCGACTGACGAGCTAAATTACGAAGAACTTCAAGACAGGCTTGTAGAGGAGTTCCGTTCCATACTTGGCAGTTTTAACAAGAACAAGGCAGCAGCGGAAATCACATTTCTCAGGAACAAGAGAATGGTTGTACAGGACAACGGAAAGCTCTACAGATACAACAAGGGTGGATATCGTTACTGAACAAGGGTGCTTTCTTCGGTTACTTTACTTTATTCAAGATGCATATATATAGGAATAAAGATAAGTAAAGTAAGAATCAAGCCAAAGAGCCTTTCATGGATAAAAAGTCCATTGAATGAATCCCGAAAGTAAAAGAGTTCCCTATGTGATGGATGTGGACAGCTTGCTGGCTAAGACAGGGGTATTTTATAAAATTCCGTAGCTTATTACGGCATTTTTTCTACGACCGCACCCATAAGTGGCAGCTAAAAAAGCCGATAAGCGAAAGGGATACCCTCTCGACACCCGTCAGGCAACCTGTTCTATCTCTTTTCCCTATCATCACCTATGATTTCTGTAAGGACGGAATTTTATAAAGCGACCATTGTAAAGTAAACAGTAAAATCAAAATTCAAAAGAAACTATCATGACCCAATATGCAGTATGCCACATCCAACGTGGTAATTCAAACGGCAGTGGATTGAGTACCCACATAGAGAGAAAGACCAAAAGCGGAAAGACGTTCATTCCCCAAAATGCTGACTCTACAAGAACGCATCTCAATCGTGAAATCCTTTCTTTCCCTGATGGGATAAAAGATAGGAACGGTGCAATCAAGAACCGTCTTGCCAATGCCGGTCTCAAACGTAAAATCGGAAAGAACCAAACCACCCACCTGTGTATAATCTTAAGCGGCAGCCATGACCAGATGATAAAGATACAGCAGGAAGGGCGATTGTCCGAATGGACTAATGCCAATATCCGCTGGTTAGAAGACACTTTCGGAAAAGAGAATTTGGTATCATGTGTGCTGCACATGGATGAAAAGACACCACACCTCCATGCTACGATTACCCCTATTGTAACCACGGAACGTAAGCGTCGTGAGAGGGAAGGACAGAAGAAATATCGTACCACAAAAGGAGGCCCACGGCTCACTGCCGATGACGTGATGCACCGTTCCATGCTGACCAAATATCAGGACAGCTATGGCGAAGCAATGAAAGCCTTCGGTCTTGAGCGAGGTGTTGTCGGTTCAGTAGCCAAGCATATTTCCAACAGTACCTATTACAAGCAAAAGATGGAAAGCATTCAGGAGAATATCGAGATGCTCATTCAAGAAACGGAAGCGAGACAGGTAAAACTGGCCAAGTTGAAAAAGGAGGAGGAAGCAGCTAAGGAGGGCAAGAATTTCATCCTAAGTCTCTTCAATAAGGGTGACCTTGCAAAGGCAAGAACCGCCATTATGGAACAGACCGCAAAGATTGAATCATTGCAGAAACGAATACAAGCATTGGAGAAGGAGAAGAAATTACTGGCAGAAAATGGAGAAAAAGCACGCTTCAATCTGGAACAAACTTTGAAGAAGACCATCAGAGAAGTGGATGCATATAAGAAAGAGAACGAGAATCTGAAGACACAGAATAGGGAACTCGACCGCAAGGCTAATCCCCACCGTTATAGATTATCTTCGGGGGCTACGCTTACTAATATCCGCATGTCGCCACACCATTCAAATATACCAAGTCTTCATATTTGGACAAAGGTGGGGAATGAGATTTTTGATGATGCAAAATATTTTGAGTGGCACAATCCCGTCATAGAAAAATATCAGAATGGCGAACTTACAGAATATGAATTGGTCAATGAACTCTTTGAACCATTCGAGCAGGTCAGTCAAATGCAGGCGCAATTGCTTGAAGCTTCTTTCGGATTGATGACCGGTGGTCCTGCACAGGCTCATGTTGGTACCGGAGGCGGTGGCTCTTCATCTGATATGCCTTGGGGAGAGAAAAATAAACACGGAGGTAGAAGAAGATAAAAAACAGTCCCGATAATAGCGATAATGCTACTTATCGGAACTGTCACTTATCTCCATAGGGGTTCGTTTTCCCATCCATCGATAAATCCCATAGCCGTAATATCAACATTGGGATGATTATTGAGTAATCCTTTCAGCTTTTGCTTGAAATCGTCATCCCCGTGAATCTGGGCTTGCATATATTGCATATAACAGAGTTGGGGATATAACTTCACCATTGACAAATGGGTGTTTCTAATCCAATCGCCACGGAACGAACCGTTGAGTTGTGGCATGATTGGAAAGTTTCTGTTCCAGACTCGTGCATGATGAGCCAAGCAATTGCGGATATTGACAGCACATTTCACCCAGCTTTCCAACACAAGATGCTGTGGTAAGTTGAATTCTCGTGCTATCTTCTTTTTGACAGAATTATCCTTGAGGTTACAGAACAGTTTGGAAAGGGTACCAAAGGATGTAACCTCCAGTGTTTTCCAAACAGGAGGCATATCCGGCTCTGTGTATTTCTCCTTATGGTCAGTGATGAAATCCTCTCTACTGCGAGCTAATTCTTGTCTCATTGACGACAGACACTGTTCATGAATGTTTCTGTCTTTGAAAAGCGATGAATCCATAAACCAAAACGCTCCATATCTCATGGAAACATGATGTATCATCTTTGACCGTAAGGCAATCTCAATGGATTGAACCGCTGCAAAGATAACTCCACGTAATTCCTTGTCGAAGAAATAAAGGTTTATGGCATTCTCGAAATAGCTGTTCGGCTTATACAAATGATTCTCCTTGTCGTATTCCATCGGGCGGAGGTAATTGGCCAAACGGAAATAGCTGATAACTCTCAGGCTGTTTATGGCTTTCTGTTCGTCAGCGATAATCAGTCCGCGAGCTTTTAGCATCTTAATCTGCTCTTCGTAGTCTAATGGATTCTTTGAATATATCATAGTATAAAAGCAAAAGTTCCGCCCTGGTTCGCTGTTCTACGGGAAGCGTGGCGGAAACTGTCGGTGCAAAAGTACAACTTTTTTATTCATTCGCAAAGAGAATGCCTAAAATTAACTATTTCACTACACTATTTATTGATAAAACCCAACTAAAATTCTTATTTCTCCTTTTAGAGATGCATCCCTGGTTATAATTGTTTTATTATCTCCATTGGGGCATAGTGAATATATAGTATTGAGTAATTTTTCTTCTTCAAGAGTAAGAGTAGAATCGTTTTCTGCTTTCTCTAAACAGAAAATAGCATTGGAGAATACAAAATCTCTATTGAAAGCTGCATATAGGGTAATTAAATCAGTCAAATATTCTGCACTATTACTCTCTCCAAAAGTGTATGATTGGTATGAATATGCAGCAAATCGTTCTGCTTGAAATAATTTACAGAGATTTTGTAGCATATAAACATCACGATTTTGCATATTTTTGTATATGTCTAGAATAAACTTTGCAATGCCATTTATGTAGTTATTGTATTCGGTCTTTAGAAAGTCCTTGCGAAACAATCGATTCCTTACACGCTTATTGATATGTTTTTTTGTCCAATTTTTGTAATTGATATTCGCTCTAATTTTAACGATGCCTTTAACGTCGTTATATGTAGGCATTAAATCTATTTTACATCCAAGTTCTTTTATCTCTTGCAAATTTTCTTTTAGCTCTATTAAACTGATTTCCAGATCTGTCTTATCACTATAATCTGACATTTTTTTTGCTGTTTGAGATAGTTGTTCTTCGGTATAACCATAAAAAGAAGTATGCCATAAGCAACATGCTGCAATCTCTTCATCTGATGCAATTACATTTGAGTCAATTACTATTTCCTTACATAAGCTTGTACTCCAACAATCTCCCTCCAAAGGGAATGCACTGAAATATGTCTTATTGAAAATTTCATCATAATAAAATGAAATTCTACATTCATGAGAATTAGCAGTTTCATCATAAACAGGTGTCATATGACACAGTATATCGTAATGGCATTTAAGGAATGGGAGCATATGAATATCGTCAGGATACATTTTCTTGAATGCACTGGCAATCTTTTTGAACTCAACAGATTTTAGAAATTCTTGTAATGTCATATTATCCACCAGTGTCTTTACTTAAATCCGTATTTTTTCTCGAATTTCAATACTACATCTTGTAGAGGTGACGGAAGATAAGCCATACCTCTCGTTCTAATATCCTCTGGAATACCGTAAAGAGCTTCTGCTATAGCCCCAGTGATACATCCGATTGTATCTGAATCACCGCCTATGCTGATTGAGTTGCGTATTGCATCCTCAAACCCTGTGGCATTTATTCCACATATAATAGCTTGCGGAACACTACCTTGACAAGTTGCACCAGATACGATTCCATCCAACCCTTGCCACGAGTATCGAGGATGGATATCATCAATACTCATAGATAAGTCATAACGAAAATCTTTTTCAATTCGTCTCTTAATTTCTGAAGGCGTTGAACCATGGCGTGCAAGGTAAATGCAGAGTGACGTTGCTTGAGCACCTTTAATTCCTTCGGGATGGTTATGTGTACACTCTGCTGATTTTTTAGCAGTTTTAAGCAAGTCTTCCTCTTTCTCAAATGCCCAACCGACTGGCGCAATTCTCATTGCAGAACCATTACCACAACTATTATATGGTTGCATTTGTCCTCTATTGGCTTTGTGAATCCATTGTACAAACATAGTTCCATAACTGCCCATTGGGTATGGGTACATCTTAGCATACCTTAGATAGTAGTCACCGGCATATCCTCCAGATAGAAGCCAATCGGCAGTAGCAATTGTAAAAATGCTATCGTCCGTATACTCCATTCTGTCCTCAAAGAATGGAAACTCTTTTGTCTTTATATTGTCAAACTCATATATTGAGCCTACAATATCCCCAATAATTGCACCTAACATGTTATATAAATTTTCTTATAAGTTATACGGTAGTTTAATAATTGAATATCCAAACAGGAATACCCTTTTCTTGTGCTATATCAATCATGTCCTTAGTCCCGCTTGACTTCCCATCCCAAAATGCGATGAGATGAGTAGCGATGCTCAGCATATCTTCATTTCTAAGAAAACCAGCTATACGTGGATAGGATTTCCAATTGGCAGGAAATAACACCTTAGTCAATTTATGTTCATCTGCATAACGGATTGCAAGTGTATCTGCTCCTTTTGCCATACCTGATATGATTTTTATGACAGAACCATTAAACTCGCTTGAATGTATGAATAAATCATTCAATTTTTCTGACATTAAAGCATAATTTTCAAACCCCCTACCACCGGCTACGATAACTTTACAAGCATTCAAATAGCTCATTTTATCTATTTCATTCATTATTCAGCTGCTTTAAAATTGAATATGGATTTTATGATACTTACAGTATCAACCGTATCTGCTATATTTATCGGCCATTTGCTTGCCAAAGTTACGGCTACCTGTATGAACCACCAAGTAATACATGTCTTGTTCATCCTAATTTTTTAATCCAACAATTATGAATGTTTTCATTCCTATATATTTTGTATTTCATCTTCTGTTAGTTCTCTACTTCCAATGCTTTCGCCAAGTTTATTAATCCCTATAATTATATTGCCTTTACGGCAGATAAAGTGATTTGGGTTACAAGCAATAGGTTCACCAATGGTTGTAGGTAAGTATTTTATGACTTCTCCCTTGTCATTGCAAATAATATAATTCGATTTTGTCACTATAACGAAAAAATCTTCACATATTAGTCGCCCTCTATACTCTTTTTTTGTCACTACAGAGATTTCTTTTGTAATCTTCTCGTTATTAATTGATGTTATTTCTGCATAGCACATAGCTACTTTACGACGAGGTTTATCAGGCCTAGTTACTCCTAAATTCATAAAGTTAATTTTTACATCTTTAAGTTTCATAACGTGTATTTTAATAGTTATACATTCAATTAACTGATGCAAAGTTCAGGATATCCTATGTCGAATTGAGGCAGATGTTTAAAATAAATTTGATTTTTTGAAAATTATGCAATTGGATCGATGCAAAACTTCCTACGTTGACATTTTTTACATTCACTTCCTCTCCACACTTTATCAAATTCTTCAAAAGCAGCATTAACTATATCAGAATTATCGGTCAAGATGCCAGCTTCAAAATTTCTTCGATAAGCAGATTTCATTCCCATACCAGCACCTGTTAGATTGGCACTACCAATATAACAAATCTTTTGGTCAATAATAATAATTTTAAAATGAACCCTTGGACATAATACTCGTTCTAACATTCTTGCCAAACTAGGATATTTGTCAAAATCTTTACAAAAGTTTGGACCGGGTTCTTTTGCATGTATAAGTCGCACTTCAACACCATGATCAATCAACTCCGACAATATCCCTAAGAATGGTTTTTCAGTCTGCCCTTGGATAACATACAAATCTTTAATATCGGCTGTACCTATCCATAAAGAGTTTTTTGCCTGTATTGCTAGATTCAAAACAATGTCATAGTGTGATATATCTGATATAAAATTATGCATAACTATTGAGAATAAATGTCGTAATATGGTAATATATCGCGTTTTCTCTGCAGTAGATTCCACTATATTTAGATTATTTTAATCCCTCAAGTTTCGGAAGTACTTACAAAACAGCATTAATCCTTCGGCTACGGTTCCTTCTTCATCTGAAGATAATGAATTAGCATATTTCATTAACTCGAACGCATCTATCATTTTTTGAATAGCTTTGTTCCATTCTTGCATATTATTGAAATCTGGTGCATATCCATGTTTGTCTAATGCCTTAAATGCTTGTAAGCGTGGTACTATAAGACGTGCCAACGTATGATAGGTACCCCATATTTCATCTATTGGAAAGTCGTGTTTGTGACTCCAATTTAAGGGTATTTCATCATTGGATGTCTCTATTTTCCAATGTTTATACTTTTTCTTACTCATACTATCCTCATTATTATGAATGATATTTCTCCATTACTTGTACAAATTCATTTGGGTAGTTAGCTTTTAAGTAAGCCATTTGATATGCTAACCAAGTGTAGCAAACTGAGTGTGATTTATTAAAAACGTACCTCCCTTTGCTTTCTATTTCATTCCATAGTTTTTTCAGTGCTGTTTTTCCATATCCATTCTTAATTCCACCTCTTATAAATTGATTTCTCAAAGTAGGGAGTATTTCTTTTTTTAACATTCCTATGGCCATTCTCAGCAAGGCACTTTCGCTTCTGCTAAAGCCTGCAATTAGACGCGAAAGCATCATTATTTGTTCTTGATAAACAATGATACCATAAGTGTTATTGAGAACAGGCTCCATACAAGGGATTATATATTCAATTGGATTCTTGGATTTTTTCTGTTTTATAACTGCTGCGATATCATCCATTGAACCAGGACGATACAAGCAATTTAACATCACCAAATCCTCGAAACTTGTTGGCTGGAAGTCTTGTAAATTCCTTTTCATCTCATTTGAGCGAAACAGAAATATATCATCAGTATGACCTCTCTTGAATAAATCCATCGTTTTATTATCATCTATTGGAACTTTCTCAATATCTAAATCTTTGCCTTCTTTCATTTTTACTAAATCACATATCTCTTTCATTTGTGTTAATGTTTCAAAATCCACAAAATCAAACTTGATAAGACCGGATGATTCAATATCGTCATATTGAACACAATTCAAAGTAGTCTGGCTGCCAGAAGGAACCTTAACAGAAAGTGTTGAAATGGGCGCCAAATTTGCGATAGGCTTATTTGCGACGACAACACCGCACAGATGTAAACATTCTTTTCCTTTTGCAATATGAGCACAACATTCTTTTCCATATTTTTGTTCAAGCCATGACATGATACGCTCTCTTCCTTCATTTTCTGTATCTATGTCGATGTCAGGAAACATTATGCCGTCTGGATTTAGGAATCGTTCAAACAGCAAACCATATTTCAAAGGGTCAATTTTAGTAATACCCAAACAATAGCATACTAGGCAGCCCGCTGCAGTTCCTCGTCCAGGACCTATCCAAATGCCAAGTTCTGATTGTACCGCATTAACTACATCTTGTAGAAACAAGAAATAACCCGAAGCACCCCTATGTTTGATGATTTTTAATTCATACTTCAGCCTGTCGGAAACATCTTTTGGAAGGCAATCTCCGTATATTTGTTTTGCTTTGGTAAAACAAAGGTTTTCCAAATAATAATCTTCATTCTTCTTTCTTTCTCCTCCCATCTCCTTGATAACATCAATGATAGGAACATTCAGATGAGTAATTTGACAAGTCTTCATATTATAGAATATAAATAGTTTATACAATAATCACTGCAAAGTAAAAAGAAACCTCTGCCGTTTTGAGGCAGAGGTTGTGGGAATGTAAAAAATCTCTCTCTTATTCGTTAAGAATTGAAATAGCTTGGTTCGCTTGTTCTTCTGTTATACCCTCGTATGGATTAATCAATATAAAGTTTGATGACTGAGATTCAAGAACTACATATTCATCATCTATAATGACATATCGTGTATTAGACTGCCCTTTCTCAGATAACCATGAAGAAATTTCCAGCCCTTTACAATGAAGCATTGATGCATCTAAATTATCAAGGTCAACATTAGATAGATATTCATCACTAATTGACGAAGGAGTAATATCAATTACTCTTCCTGGTAAGTTCCGAATCTCCCATAATTCTTTCATCGCATCCAGCCCAAGATATTTCCAAGAAGACTCGATTACAATATCAGCGCCTGTGGCATCAACAATTCTCTTCAGTTGCTTCACTGCATTGGGGTCGAAGAATGCTCCATACTCATCTTGCCAAGACTTACCCTGATATTGGAGTAAGCCTTGGTAATGTTCTGTGTTTAGTACACCATCGAAATCAAGGAAGATGATCTTTCTATGTTTATTCATCGGTTGTGGTAACGCATAATGAGTGGTACATGTATACTCTTCTGTGTAAATGGTTTAAGGTTGATTACCTTATGGCCTAGCAAATTTACTCACTATGATACGCAGAACATTATCGTATTTGTGTGAACAATGTCATAATATATGTGTTATTTGTTTTGTTCGATAATTTCTCTTAAAGCTTGAGAAAACTCTTCATAATGTTTATTCCAGGCACCACGACTTGGATGGCTCAAACCAATGACTGTCGATTGATTATACTTGCCAATCCACATCTCATTAGGTATAACATACTTAATATCAACAATGTTTTTTTTAAGGCTGCTTACGACCTTGTCACTGTCTTTGCCAAGACACATAATGTAGCGCGGAGATAGCGCATCTATCAACTGGAAAGTATAAGGCAATAATTCCAATGCTTTTGAAGGAATCTCACAGGCTTTTTTAGTTGCATATAATATCATATTAGAATAAGCATAACAACCTTCTTCGAGCATATAAGATAGGCCCGACATATTGAATAACTTTTCAATAGGTGGCCATATTCTCCATTTGCTCTTGTTCTGTTCAAAAGGATTACCTTTTAAAAGACGTTCCCCTGTCATACCATTGGGGATACCCCAATTTTCATTCTGAATTTGACCTTTATAGCCATCAGCGTCAATCGGGTAATCATATTTGCTGTTATATCTGTCTGCGGGATTTATTCCCAATACCAACAATTCTGGAGATTTATTCAATTTTGTTAAATCAGATTGAGTATAAAAAGCCCTATTACAGATTTGGTCCTCTTTCGCCAATTTGTGATATGCAACAGCCGTTTCATTAGCCCATTTCTCTAATAAAATTTGAAGTTGATTTTTTTCTTCCATACTAATGTATTATTTAATGTTTAACTTAATTTCTATTCCAAGAATCTCACTCTTTTACCTTTTGATTTTGCATATTCAATTTCATTACGTGTGCTATCTCCAATATAATTATCCACATTGATTACGAAAATTTCATCTGCCAAATCTATTTTCGCTAAATGCATACGATCAAGCATAGCTTTTGTGCCGTCAGTCCATACCTCATTATCTCCGCAATGGCCAAATGCTCCTACTGAAATCACAATATTTCCTTCAAGGGTAAGTTTCTTTTGCATTTCTATGAATTGTTCCTTAAATCGTGTACTACCACATAGGGTAATCACTTTGAATTCATTCATCATATGTCTTCTTTTTGATTGTATTTATTCCACATTCCTTTAATCTTGTCTATTATCTTATTTCTCAACCATAATGGCTCAAGAACCTCTATGTCCTCACCATTTTTTAATATTTCTTGCAGAAAATCATTTGTTGGTTTGATTACAATTCGGAAAATACTGAATTCATTGGTTCTTTCTATTTCTTGTTGGCTATGATGCATAGGCAAAGAACGCAAATAATTTGCCTGAGCAGATGTAACCTTGAATGTTACCTTTTCTACTGTTTGTTCTTCATCTACAATAACACCATAATATTCGCTGAAGAATTCTGTAGGATTGAATGAATCTGGCATCTTGAATTTTTCATCAGCTAAAACATCTAATGTGTGGATTCTATCAAGAGAATATATCATGACTTTATTATTGTATGTACTTCTAGCCACCAAATACCATCTTTGTTTGAACAGTTTGACACAATATGGTTCAACATTAAAATTATTGCTTTTCGTTCGCCAATAACTCTGATAGGTCATATTGATAATCTGGCTATGTTTCATTGCTTCAATGATATCATAAAGGTATTCTTGGCCTGATGGTATCTCTTCAAGCAATATCCGATCTTTCATGTGTTGATTATCTATAAGCAGATTACTTACAGAAATAGTGTTCAGCAACCATTTACGAATGTTATTGCCCTTTAGTTCATTTGCATTAGCTATATAATAGTGATAACCGCCTTTGCGTTCGCATTCTATCACAAGACCAAACATTTCTTCAGCTGCTATACGCCATTTATGGAATGTTCTAAGAGCAAGTTCAATTCCTGCGCTTAAATCATTCTCCAACCACTTCTCATTTAATTCCTCAAAAGTGATTCTTTTGGCTTTGTATATAGTTTCAACTAACCAAACATATTTATTTATAAGATTCTTGGCCATATCATTGATATTTAATGATGTACTGCAAAGGTATATAAAAGATATGTAAAATTGGGGCATAGGTTGAATATATTTCCAAAAAGAATGAATTATACAGGAAATAATGAATACATAAGTCATCTTCACTTTAATTTATCCGCATTATATATATGCGGATGATAAAGTAAAGTTATATTTTCTAAAGTAGGGAAAGAAAAAATATAATTCCTAGTCCCTACCTTAAAATCATATATTGTTAGCCAAAAGAAAAATAGTATTTATTTCTTTGGCACACAAAATTTGTGATTGTGACACTGATGCGACATTATTTTCTTTTGGTGGTAAGTTATTCTTTTTACAAAATCAGTATAACACACAGAGACATAGTATATTATAACTAATTACATGTAATCATGTATATAGTAGCCTAATTCCCCGAAGTGATAAATCACACGGGTGGAGTGTACACTGGAATCAGCAAGCTGAGTAGAGGATTATGTAGACAAACCATCTATAAACATCGAAAAGAAGGTCATAAAAAAGGTCATCACTGTGACCTTTTTTTGTGACCTTTTTTAATCTTGCTTATTTTCAGCAATCACTCATTACCATTTACAATTTTCCAATGTCCACCTTTGGCAGCACCCTCACGTTGTATAAGTCCTAATTTCTTTAAGCGATCAAGATTATACTTGATACCATCCTCTGTTGAATTATCTATATGTAAGGCCAAATCTTTACGAGATGCAGCAGGATTTATCGCCAAGTAAGCCAAAATATCTTTCTGCATCTTGGAAAGTTTCTGGGTAGTTTTCTGGGTAGTGTCTAAGTTGGTGTCTGAGTTAGTGCCTAAGTTGGTGACTAAGTTAGCAGATGCATTAGGTCGTTTGAATGTAATCTAAACAAGTAAACCATCCGTTCTATATTCAAGTTCTGAAATCTTTTCATGTAAAATCGATGTGTGTTATTACGCAAAGAAATGTTTCTTGAAAAAGGCAGATATTTTGTGATTAGCTCTAAATAAAATAAAAAACGAAAAGAAATTTACCATATTATTTGTTGTGTTGAAAAATATATCTATCTTTGCACAAACTTAAAATAAGTGAAGCATGAAACTCAATAAAATAAAAATTTCGGGTATTTTCAATCTGAAGGATGTCGAAATATCTTTGGATGATTTAAGTGCATTGATTGCGCCTAACAATTATGGCAAAAGTAATGTGCTTCGTGCCATTGATTTCGGTGTCTTTTTTATGGAGGCTTCTTTAAAGAGAAAGTTATCATTGATGCGCAATCGTTCTCTCATACCCATTAATACAGCTTTGGAAGGTACTCCGTTTTCTTTTGAATTGGAAGGAGAATTTTCTAATGGAGAGAAAACATTCAGCTTTGTTTACGGCTATTCTTTTGAGTGGTGGAAGACCTCAAAAGATGATGGCGCCAGAATTATAGGTGAATACTTAAGAATGAAATCAGATGATGACTTGAAGTTCAGAAGTTATATCAATCGTGAAGATACGAATGTTGCTTATTATTTGGCTTCACCAACTGGCCGTTGTTCCAAACAACTTCTTGTCGATAACAATATATTGGCATTAAATAAATTGGCTAATTTTGATGACCTTTTCTATATTGACTCTATTCGTCAATTGAACAGATTGGATGTTCGGGAAATAGGCACTTTGCAACATCCGGATAGCTTGTTTAACATGATAGCACCGGACGATGATGTGAATGAGTTAAGTTTGGATTATCCTCGTGAGTCCAAAGTTGGCTATTATCTAAATAGTTTGAAAAAACTTGCTCCCAATAAATACGAATTACTGAAAGATGTAGTAACGGGACTATTGGTAACAATTGAGGATTTTGAACCTGTACAAATAGATTTACGTAAAGATGTAGAAGAGGAGGAAACGAAAGATTTGCCTTTCCGTTTACCGGAAACCTTTTACGATGTTCGTGTAAAGGAAAGATACAATAACCAATATACTTCCATCAGTCGCATTTCTTCAGGGTCAAAGAAAATATTCTTTATCCTAACTTTGGTGATAGCTGCGGAAATAAATAAGATTCCATTGCTTTTGTTGGAAGAGTTGGAGAATTCCGTACATCCAAGACTATTGCAGAACCTGTTAACGGCAATTGTGCAATTAGCGGGCGATACCAAAGTGCTGATTACAAGCCATTCACCTTATTTGATTAAGTATTTGGAGCCGACTAAGATGAAATTTGGTATTCCTACCGAATTGGGGGTTGCCGATTTTCGAAGCCTCAAACCCAATAAGGTAGCCAAGGTATTGAAGAATGCATCAGCGGAAGAAGTCTCTGTGGGTGAATATATGTTTGAGATGTTACTTGACATGGATTGTAACGATGAGTTGATTAACGAATATTTCAAGTAATGGGAAAAGGACAATCAAAATCACATATAGTTATATTCGTCGAAGGAGACACGGACCAGATATTCTTCGAAGGCCTGTTGGAATACTATCGGAATCATTCTTCTACTCCCGTTCATTCATGTGAAGTGAAGAATTTAAAAGGTGTGTCCCGATATACAAGCAAGGTTATAGGCAAGCTTAAAAATGAGATTTGTCCTAAGGCTCGCAAGAAAGGTATGGAAGTGAAAGCAGTTTGTTGCAGCTACGACACCGATGTCTTTGAATTTGCAGAACGCCCCATCGTTGATTGGAAGAAGGTGGAACGTGAAGTAAAAGCATTGAAGATACAGAACTTCTGCCAGATTAAAGTGGAACGTATGATAGAGGACTGGATTTTGGATGACATAGCAGGACTTTCCAGATATTTGAAACTGAATGAAGTTCCAAAGTTATCAGGTGATAATGCCTTTAACAAAATCCAAACTCTGTTCAAACGGGCTAACAAAGTTTACTTGAAAGGCATAAGTATAAAAGGATTTGTTGGAGAAATGGATTTTACACCAATCCGCAAATGCCGCAAATCAGCATTGAGTGAACTTGAAACATTGTTGAACGTAAATATAGATTAGGCCGATGAAATAGTAGTACTGTGACTATAAAAAAGAAGGAGAAAGCACCGCCAAGTAACCTCTCCTTCCAGAAAATTTAATATGGTTGTAATATTTTCCGACAGAATAGTCACCTGTCGTTCTTACAAATACGCTGCAAAGGTAAGGCTTTTATTTGGTTTTTACAAATTTCAGCCTCCTTTGTTGCCTATCTACAACCCTCCGGCAAGTTCTTGTCGCCGTATTTCATTAACAATTTATTAATGCTAAAAGTTTTCTTATGATAAAGAAAAATCAGCATGTTGTCCCCGTTGGTACTAAATGGGGAGTGAAAGGGGAGGGTAATTCTCGATATACAAAGGTTACCGATACTCAGAGAGAAGCTATGGTTGTAGCCCGTACGATTGCACGGAATATGCAATCAGAGTTAGTAATTCATGGAAAAGATGGTCGTATTCGCCAAAAGGATTCTTATGGCAATGATCCGTTTCCACCAAGAGGGTAAATATATGAAATTAGTAGTATTTAATGTCGGAAGCGCACTTTGTGTTTATGCGGAACATCAAACAACTCGAATAGTATTTGATATTGGGAAAGGAAATAACTTTTCACCAGTTAATGATTTTCTTTTACCTTTATATGAAAAAAGAGGAGAGCATAGATTGAAAAATAGAAATAATAGATATGGTATTAGTCAATTAATTGTTAGTCATCCACACAAAGATCATATTTCTGATATACAGGAATTTGATAAAAATTTTTATGCACATTTGTTGACAACGCCCAATTCTAAATCACCGAATGGAAATCCTCAAAATATTAATTGGAGAAAAATTACAACTCCTGACGATCCTGATGTGAAATATTTAAAACGAATGAAGATAGGAAGAAATTTACCGTTAAGAAGTTTTGATAGTGAACATCTTAAAATAGGTTATTTATGGCCATTAGATGTTGAAAACAACTCAGAACTTCTCAATGAGAGTTATACAAATAACGTAAGTATAGTATCCTTCTTGTCATTCGGGAATTATCGTGTTTTCTTACCTGGAGATTTGCAGAAGTTGGCAATGGGTGAATTTCTTAATAAAAAAACATCCATAAGAAATTCTTATGCAGAATCCATTAGAACAGAGTTAGCAAATGGAGTAGATTTTCTTATTTGCCCTCATCATGGTTTGAAATCATCCTTTTCTGTTGATTTGTTTTCATCGATGAAGGATGGAAAAACAAATAAATTGAATATCATCCCCGAAAAGTCTCTGTCAAGCGATGATGTAAGAACAGTTGATAGTCGCTATAGTACTTCTGAATATTGTAAAGGTAACAATAATCTATCTACTAAAGATAAACCTGTTTATCAAAGAAAGACTAGTAATGGTCATATTTACATAAACGAGAATGGTGATGTTGAGGTGCTAACTGATATAACTGATGTTATAAATCGTTTTTTATCGTAATTTGTAAAGCCGCTCTAAACTATGCAGAGCGGCTTTTATCTATTCGGTCACTAATTTGTCGAATTTTCTTTTTATAGGAAAAAATACAAATGAAAAAAGCTATGACATAAAACAAACATTCTGCAACTATCATAGATATATATATTGAAACGTATTTATCATATAAGAGACATATGAAAAACACGAATATGGCCATAGCAATATTTCTACAAACATTAGCTTCCTCCAAAAGAATAGGTATTTTTGCATCTTTAAATGATGCTTCCAAATATTCATTTTTATTTCTCCATTTTAAGAACTTCTTATTATTCCAATGAAGCCGAATAAGAAGTGGTTCCAAAAAAAGAGATGCTAATTTGGCAATAAATAATCCCATCACATAGCACACAATGAGAGTCTTTAAAATACTCTCGTCCACATATCCAAGTTGGGTATAATGGCATAATAACATATTGTATACAAAACCTACAAGAAGATAATTGTATAAATTATAAGACGATATTTTAGACAATAGTTCGCTCATTTTATTAACGTTTTTATTCCTCCTCCAACTTCAACCCCAATTGTTGGGCAGATTCCTTCACTACTTTATAAATCTGTGCAGATTCATCGAGCGGTTTGGATGAAGTTGATTTTGCTTTAAATGAAACTTCTATTTCCAAATTATTTTGGCTTAATGGAACAACAAAACTAGAGAATAGCTGCGTCCATTGCTCAACAGGTACTTTACCGGAAACTTTGATAGATTTGAACTTGCGAACAATAGGAACTGGCGTCTCGCCTGATTGTCCTTCCGCAGTATCAGTTGCGGGTATTTCACTACCCGTAGAAGTGTCAGCCTCAGTGTTAGATAATTCTTCATGCTTAGGCATAACGGATTTATCCACCAACCAATATTGACGGTCTTCAATATTCAATCCAAAGACATCTTCACGATGATAGATGCGTGAATAGTTTCCTTCTTCACCGAATGCTACGTTGAATTCCCCATTGTAACAATACTTTTGAATCGTGTTGACAACAGCATCACGACTTGTTATCATTGGTTTATCATCGTATTGCAGGAATGCTTCGTACAATGCTGTTACATTGATTGGGCTGTCGATAGTCGGATACAGACGATTCGTTTTCAGTGTTCCTATACCTATAGAACGTATCAGCCATTCTTCTTCAATAATGGCATCCAGCAATTTTTCAGTGATTTGCGTTTGCATATCGCGAGCAAAGTCACGCAATTCAACAGCTTCCAATCCGTCTGTCACTGAGTAGCGCATGGCTATGTTATAGACAGAGATGAGCTGTGCATTGGCTTGTGCATTGGCTTCGTTCTTCTTATCTGCAATGTCCCGTTTCTGATCTGTATCCAACTGACCACTGTATTCGTGTTGCACCCGTTCACAAGCCAAATACTCTGTCAGCTTGGATTGCAACAATCCAAGTTGGCTTTCCGAACAAGTCAAATAGAAAATGGTGTTGCGGAAAATACGTTGACTTGTACCTTTCTTCGTAGCTATCTGCTCTACATGGTTTTCAACCTTCTTGCTGATGGAAGTCGCTTGTGTGGCATAGTCAGGACTCAATATGACCAATGTCAACGTCTTCTGTTCAGGAACATCACTGGACGGATTTATCAATACTCGAAGTTGACTGTTTCCATTGATTTGGCTATTCAAGCGTTTCAGTATTTCGGCCTTTACATCGTTGGCAGAAACTTCTGACTTGGCACTATTAATTAATATATTAATGTTAGGCTTGGCTTGGAACCAATAGCTCTTAGTGCCAACGTTTGTGGCATATAAATAATAAGCGACTCGCTCCAATTTGTTGAGTGCATTATTAATTTCACTATGCTGGAATGCTGATGGACGAAGCATACAAAGTTTTAATTGTTCGATGCTTAATCCTTTGCTTTGTGAGCCACCGATGCTGCCCATTAATAGTGTTGTTGCGATACCTTGTGCTAAATTGTATTTGAAAGTATTGCTTTGTGGATCTTCATTGTCAATTTTATACGCATTGCTTGATGTTCCGATGATATCAGCATGCATCACCGTTTCCCACTGGCTTCCCATCAAGCTGGTAATTGTACTCGTCAATGTAGGCAGATTGGTCAAGTTGACATCAGAAGTATGTATCAATGCTTGTGAACCACTCAATGAACCTCTGCGATTCCAAAGGTCTTTGATGATAGACGCCAACAAGCGCAACACACCACGAGTTCGTTGGAAGCGCGAGTCGTTACCCCATTTCAAGCGGAACATATCTATCAGTTCGGGATGGAACGGGTATGCCTTGCGCATTTTGTTGATGTAATCCGTGCGGTCTGCTTCGACTGGTAAGTCCGAACGTCTGTTATGATACGTATTCTTATATCGTGTCAATACCTGTTCTATCACCTCTGGATTACCAACGTTTTCAAATAGGCGACGGCGAACCACTTCAAAGATTTCTTCGTCATCTACAGGTTTTATACCAGTACCCACACGTACAATGCGGTTTTCAAGGGACGAAAGAATTTGTTGTCCGATTTCTGATGATGCCACTTCAGTTGCACTGGCTGGCAGGGTTGCTATTAATACACATTTGGGAACTGCTGCAACCGATTCGGTCAATGTCTGCAAGAAACTTACAGTCTGTGTATAAAGTGTTCCTTTGCCCACAATCGTTCCATTGGCTTTGTTGCAATAGTCGGCCAGCTCATCCACCAATATCAGCGAAGGAGTATGCTGTTCTAGGATAGGTTTGAAAATGGAAGATGTCGGAGCCGTCCTGCTTTCATCATTGGCACGTACCTTATTATATCCTTCCACTCCTCCCAACTGATAGGCGAGTTCTCCCCATAGGGTATAGATGGTGATACCTTCGTTGGTAGTGCGCCCTTGTACTACGTCGGTTGTATTGTTCGTGAATACAGCAACCTTGGCGTTATCAAAATTGGGAACTACACCCTCTTGCAACAAATTGGCAGTATAGGCCGAATTCAGCAATGAACGTCCTGCATTGGCTATATGAAAGAGTGAAATCAAGGTATGTGTCTTACCACCACCAAAACCCGTTTGGAGTGATACAACCCGGTTTTCACTTTCTTCACCATTCAAAGCGCGAATAACCCGGTTTGCAATATCGCGAAGTCCGGCTGTAACGTAAGTCTTTTCAAAGAACATCGTAGGATTGCTATAGACTTCCTGACCGATTCCCAAGGCCACTTCGCTCAGGTTTGCTGCAAATACCGATTCATCCAAAGCACTGTTACGAATATCATAGTGAGGATATACGTTGGTAAACCAGGCTGGGATAGGTGCATCCTCACGCAATGCATTTACCTGTATGTTGGTGACAGGTTGAGGTATAGTCGCGGTTGGTTGGACTATCGTTTGTGTCTGTCCCTTGATGTTATCTATCTCCGTCACCAGTTCGTCCATCTTCATTAACTTGGCGGCTTGTTTGATGTAGAGATAGGCACCTTCTATCTCTTCGTTGTCCAAGGCTTGGTAATGGTTACACTTGTTACGGATGTCCTTTAGTTCTTGCAAATAGCTGATGAACTTGTTGGCTTTGTCGAGATTTTCAAATTCCAATCCTAATTCCCGTTTGAATCCAATGGCGAAATCCGGCAAGTTGTTGTAGTCAATGAAATACATGCACGATTGGTTTTCGCCTTGTGCTCTCATGGCTTGGTTCCAAGTAGTTTGTCTTGCCGGTTTTAATCTGGCAAAAAACAATCCTTCCCATGGTTCATTAGGGAAATGTTGCTGTAAGAAACTTACCACAAATGGACGCATGGCATCCAAAAATATGCCTAATGCTTTATGTATCTTGTCATTCATAACTTTCAGGTATTAACGGGTTATTCAAATAATGTTCCTTGGGTATAGGTTATTTCGTCACTACAATGCTGTATCAAGTCGGCAGAGTTGGAAATCAATCCTTGTACTTGTGTCAAATCATCACCTTCGGGAAGCAGTTCTTTCAATGATGCCAATACTCGCCAGAAAGGACTGCTTGCTTCGCTGCCAACTATCTTGATGTGTCGTAATATTTTGCCTCGGTCACCACTATGCCAATTGTCCATAGCCCGGTGTACTTGGTCAATCAATGGGTCGCTGGCTTCTATACCGAGTTTGTCTTTCACTACACGCTCTTTGTAGGTTGCTAAATGTTGCTTGTTGCCTGTACGGATAAGTAGATGCTTGTCAAAGATGTCGCTGATATTTACGCTCATTCCCACACGAGCAAATTTGGCGGCATCGTCAAAATCTGTATCGCCCATGCCATTCATCTGTAGCCAACCGATGTAGAAACGGGTGTATTCATCCAAACCTTCGAAACCTCGCAAAAGAGCATTGAAAGCGGATAATTTAGCAAGTTCTAATAACTCACCCACTGTAACTTCACTGCCGTCAGCTTTTTCTACTGTTTCATATTTACCAAATTCGCTTACAGCTTGACCAAAGCAAGCGGTAAGCAAGTCTGCACCACGGAAACCAAGTTCATAAAGTGCATTTACTTCTTCGGTAACTTTGGCTTCAATAGCTTTTTTTACTCGTTTAAAACTTTCAAAGCCATTGCGTTCAGAAGGACGACATGAAACCGTGACAGAACTTTCCAGATAAGCCATTTGCGATTTTAATGCTCCTGTCATTTCTGTGTCCATAGGCCAACTTCCCGTTATATTCATCTGAGAACCAATGATGGAATTACATAAAGTTGTCCATGCTTCCGTACTTTGATGAGCAAACATAATGCTCACAATATCATTCGTTTGATATTCTATAGTTCTAAATATATCCGTCAGTTTCCTTTCAAAATGTTCTTTTGCCTTGTCAATGCTATTACCGTGATGATGCTTTAAGGCCGTACATTCATCGGTTTTGGGAGTCTGAGGAGTTGCAAAATTTAAAGGATACAAAGTTCCTAATGTTCTTTTAAGCCATACATAGAAAAATTCTGATATATCAGCGTATGCTATCGCATCGTAATAAGGCGGATCAGTTACGACTGCATTTAATGATTTTTTCTCAAATTGTGATTTCTCTCCACTAGATGCATTTTTCAAAATAGCGGCAAAAGGATAATCACACTCAGATTCAATATAACGTGTTAACCATTCTAATTGATTCAATGCACTTCCAGAACTAGAACAAAAAGGATTTGATTCTGGATAATCAAAAACCATTGGAATAGCTTGTCTTCCCATTGGACGTTCTAATTTTTCACCTCCTATATGCCACACACCAAAAGATGTGTTGGCTATAGCTATTCTATCTACAAGAATTGCTAATAGAGTGGCTAAAGCTTTATCGTAAGATGTGTTTCTCTGTATGGATAATAGTTTTATTTGACGAACTAAATTGTTCAAGAAAAATATTTGTCTTTCAGAAAACATTTCACCATACAATTCAATTCCCCAACCAGGAGTATTAAAGTTTCGATTATTACCAACCTCCATACGTTCTGTTGGCCGTTCTTGGTTCTTAGGAACGTACTCTAGAGATTCAAATTCCGCTCTGTTAGGCAAACGATAATCTTTTCCTATTGGTGATTCAGTTATAACGGCAAGAAGTCTTTCACGTGTCTTTTTTGCCTTGAACTGTTCTTTCAATTGTTCCGTTGTAGTAACACTTCCACAGCAAGGACAAGTTAAAACACAACGATTATTCCATCCAGGTAAATTTTTCTCATCATATTTCCCATGCTTTATTTCAAATTGAATGTCCGTTCCATTGATAATAGGATTCAGATATACCTTTTTTGACTTGGTATTGGCCAAATAGAATTGTTTCAAAAGAGGCACCTCTGCCCTACAAGATGGATTGGAGCAAGTAGCAGTACGTGCCCAATAATAAGCGACAGGTTTATTACCCTTTTCATCTGCAGGATAAAGATGACCTACTTCAGCCTCTGTCGTAGCCAATAATTTCTTGGCATAAAATTCCACATCAAACGAAAGGCGGTTTGGTATTTCCACATTACCTGTAGGCATAACGCCAAACTTCTCTGTATAAAGCTTTACTCCTTCCTTACCGTAAAGAGCCATAAACTCTTCGTGGGTATAAGTGATGGGCTTGCCATACTTTTGCGGGAATTCTACAGAACCTTTCTCTATGATATGTGCCACCGGATTAATGTCGTTACCATACGAACAACATCCCAGTCGGGCTGCTTCCAATGGGATGGCACCACCGCCAGCAAAGGGGTCGAATACGCTTGGCATCCGATTTTGGAAACTCTCTATAGCGGCTTGCAAGGCCGTTTCTTTAACTTCTACATCTGCCGAAGCAAGATGACGGTTAGGGGTGTTATACAAATTATTTTCAGCTTCTTTGATAGCATTGAAAGCCAAATCAAACTCTGTGGCCAGTTCTTTGTAAGATGCCTCCGGATGACGCTCGGCATTATAAGCCACCCATATCAGCAAACGGGCCAAGCGAAGCACAACTGGGTCGTTCTTGCTTTCCCATTTGATCAAACAGCCTTCTTGTATTTGGTCTTTGGATGGTGTTGATTTTCCAGCCAACATATTCAGTTGACACTGGTGTGAGAACTTACCAATAAACATCAATAGACGGTTGCGAAGTGTATCCGGCATCGGGTCATAGATGGCAGTATAAGGAATATCAGGATAAGGTGCATAGAGCAAATTGTTTGCCAACATATCTTGTACGGCATCACAAAAAGCTTTCGGACAGTTGGCGTCCAAAGGGTCGGGTACCAAGCTGGCAAATATGACCGCACGACATACAGGCAGTGGACGGCGTGCCCACCACAGGTGCAAAGTTGATATATGTCCGTGACGGATAGATTTGTCTCGCACGCTCTCTGCCGAGATTTCCTTAATCGGCAAGGCAACTTCTATGAGTTTTTTGGCTTTTGTCATAGTATGATGTTTTTCTTTTATTCCTTTATGTATTTTTGTTGCCACTCTTCCAATGGCAAGTAATATTGAACTCCCTTCGACATCTTTTCAAACGATAGACGTTCGGCCGGGTTCTGTATGCGATATAGTGTAGGAGTGGTTTTGCAATTCACGACAATGTAGAGCCATGCTTTGTTTCCCAATTGAGCCAAACGGTTCCATTCATTTTCAGAAAGTATGACACCATCGGTAGTTGCACGACCTTTCACCTCGATGTAGCGTTTCATTTCGTAAGCATCGATGCTCTTGATGTCGTAGCCCAAATTCTGTTCCGACACATCTTCGGGAGTACGTCCTTGACTCGTTTCATATTCCATCGCAAATTGCATGGCAATAGCTTCTACCTCTTCATCACGCTTCATGTGGAAATGTTGTTCGTATTCCACTTGCGAAAGCGGCACCACGTAGGCACATCCAATAATTTCAGGTTCTTTGGGTGATACCTCGGTCATCTGACCCATTTCCGCAATACGCTCTTCCCGTTTGTGCATCAACTCCTTTTTCCGCTCAATCTTATGCTGTAACTTTTCTTGCAACTTCATATCCCCCATGAATGCCTTCATCTGCATTTCATTGATGGCAATATCCAAGTCCATGATGATTTGACTGAAAGCCGTTCGGAGGTATTCCTGACGTTTGGCTGAGTCTTCCCCAACCTTCACTTTCGTTTCTTCAAACAAAGGTAAGGTAATATTCTCGAACGCCCAACTCATCACTTCATGACTTTGTACTGTTTCGGGTGGCAATATCTCCTTGGCAAATTGCGATGGAGCATGCAAATCGAGGAACTTGGCCGGAGAAGTGCTATGGTAAGAACCGTCAGTCGTCTGATAAATGAAGCTTAACAGTTCGTTGGCAATACTGTCGTCTCCCTTGTTGGGACGATTGTCTGTAATCTGGTTCTTGACAAAGAAGGCAAAATACTCTTCGGTGTCTTCCGGTGACACCAATATGGTACCTTTCAGCATCTCTTCCTTGAATTCCTTACGCACACAATCCACCAAAGCATCAAATAGAGCATTACCTGGATTGATGTAATGTACTTTGCCCAAGATGGCAGCCGTATTCTGATAGTCAAGGAATATCTGTTTGTCGAAACAGAATAGCAGCTGGCTGAGATTATCGGCCAATATATTGTAACTTTCCTTCAACTGTTTGCTCAAGATGTCAGGAATGGATGTTATCTTGTAGATTCCTTTTTGCACAGCTTCGTATTGACCACCTAAATAGCAGAATGCCCGTTCAAAGAACAATTGGATGTAGATAGGTTGCAACCGTTTTTCATCAGAATCCTCTTTCAGTATGCGGGCATCCTTGTAATCGACTTCACTATGTGCTATGGCATTCTGTTGCTCTTCGATGCGATTCTTGAACTCAGATTCCAATTGTTGATTGTTCTGATTCAGGAATAGGTCGAGGTCGGACTCCTTACCATCGAATACAGAAGAAATGATAGCTTCAAGGCTTACATCTTTCAATACATCTTGAATCACATCATACACACGGTCATCTCCCATACTCTCACGGATAACATCCAGCTTGGTAAGCAACTTGGAGAGCACTTGACCTTCGCGTGTATTGTCTGCAACCATATTGAATACAAGCACATCCTCCTTTTGTCCATAACGATGGATACGTCCCATACGCTGCTCCAAACGGTTGGGATTCCATGGTATATCCCAGTTGATAAGCAATCGACAGAATTGCAAGTTGATACCTTCGCCGGCAGCATCGGTTGCAATCAATATCTGAGTATCGGGTGCCATGAACTGCCATTGTGCGGCACGGCGGTCATCGACCGACAAACCTCCATGAATGACTGCCACCTTGTAGCCGTTATTGGTGAGGCGTTCTTGCAAATAGAGTAGCGTATCTTTATGCTCTGTAAAGATAACGAGTTTCTGTCCGTCAATGACACCTTGACTTTTCAGCAACTCTTTGAGTTGAATATATTTCTTTTCTTCTTGATTCTGATTGTAAAGTTGGTTGGCAATATCATACAGACGTTTAACCTCTTGGGCTTCATTGGCTATCTCAATCAAACTCTTTGATGTCGTAAAGAGTTTGAACTTCTTCGGATCAGAAAGAATGTTGTCAAGTGCATCCTTTTCATCATCTTCCAAGTCATCGTACTGGTCCATGTTATCCACATCCACCAATTCCAACTTCTGACGCTGCTTCCAAATGTTCGGATTCTTGTTGACTTCATCCACAATACCCTGCAACGCATTCCAACGTTTGAAAAGTGTGTTTTTGATGGCAAAGATGGAACTGACCAAACGGCGTTGCATCACGGCCAAGGCCAAAGTTACATGAATATTCTTTTCCTCGGTGGCTTCTTCCTTGCGTTGTGTCAAGTAATTGGTCACTTGGTCATACAGGTATTTCTCTTCGGGAGTCAGTTGGTAAGAAATGGTTTTGGTAAAACGATTCTTATAAAGCGGATTACCATTCCAGTCTTTCATATCCTCCTTCAAACGACGAATGAAGAACTTGTTCAGTCCATCCTTGCTAAGTTCCTTTACACGTTCTGTTGCCACATCGTCTGTAGCAAATATATCTTCATCCAATAACTGAAGTAACTTTTTGAACGTATCGGTACGTCCTCGGTGTGGAGTAGCAGTCAGCAACAACATGTGCTCGCATTGTTGAGAAAGTACGTAAGCAGCTTCGTAGCGTTTGGATTTATAGGTTTTCTGTCCATATTCGTAAGCCGACAATTTGTGCGACTCATCAAAGATAACCATATCCCAACTGGTATTGCTTACTACAGAAAGTACATCCTCCCGACTGATAAAGTCGATAGAAGTAACGATTTTGTTGGCTGTACGGAAAATATTAGGATCAGCAGTAAACAGACTGCGATTGACAAGTGTGAAAGGTATATTGAACTTGACACCCATTTCGTCTTCCTGCCATTGTTTGGTCAAGCCACCAGGAGTAATAATCAGAATACGTTCAACAATACCACGCATGATAAGTTCCTTCAAAAGAAGGCCTGTCATAATCGTTTTTCCTGCACCGGTATCGTCAGCCAACAGGAAACGAATCTTAGGCTGGGGTAACAAGAACTTGTAAACAGCTTCCACCTGATGGGGAAGAGGGTCAACCACACTACAGTTGATGGCAAACAACGGGTCGAACTGATATGCTGAATGTATACGCTCGGCCTCAGCAAACATCACAAATTTTTCAGGATTACCCTTAAAGTTAAATTCCCCTTCGGATGTCAATACTTCCAAATACTCGAACTGCTCTTTGGTAATCACTTTGGTACTAGTCTTGTTGGTAGTAACACCCGTGTATTTGATAGAATACATGTTTCCCAGTGCCTGTACTTTAATGACAGTTACAGGCTCAGTTGGTATCAGATTCTTAATGATTTGGTTGACTTCTATCATAATTATTTCTTCAATTCAATATTATCAACCAATAAATCCTTCGCTTCAACCCCTAAAAGGGAAGCAATCTCATACAATAATTCAATACTTGGCTGTCTGCGATTACAGACATAGGCATTGGTCTGGCTAAAACTTTTGCCTATCTTTTCTGCCAGCCAAGTTTGTTTAATGCCTTTTTCTTCAAGTACTTCTTTTATCCGATTCATATTTATTACTTATTTGTGAATGCAAAAATATGAAAAATAATGCGATAAAAAGAAGAAATGAGAGAATATGTTATATTTGAAGTATCATTTTATTGAATATCTATGTTTATATCCTTCTCATACTTCCCCCTCAACGACTTCTCTCGAATAACCACAACATGCATGTTGGCTCTTAGACGGTCAAAGGTGCGAAGTCCGTATTTGGTTTTGATTTCTTCCAAAGTCAGGTTGGTATTGGTAACAAGTAGAGTCCCGTGTTTCTCTATGCCATCGACAATTTCGGAAAAAACGATGTGAGAATTTCCATAATCGTAGAATGTTCCTTCAATACCGAAATCGTCTATGGCAATGAATCGTTGACGCAAAGAACTACGATATGTCGCTTCGTTGCAAAGTTCTGTTGCTTGGTATCGTGAAAAGACTTTGTGTAATGCCATTCGGAATATTAAAGGGATAACTTTCATACAGATTTCGGATTTCCCGACTCCTGGTGGACCAATCAGCAATAGACCTTTTCCTTGATTGTCAGTTAGCCAATTTACTATTTGGTCATAATCAGCAAGCCATTCCACTTTGTGGTGCATGACTTCTTCAAGTCCAGCAATTAAAGCTTCTTTGGCATTAGGGATTCCAAAACGAAAAGGTATTGATGCATAGTCATCATCATTCTTCCGTGCCTCTGAAATAGCATGTTGAAAATCTTCTCTTGTCAATCTCATCATTGCCATTGTTCGATAGGTTTGTATTTATCTAATGAATCATCTGCAAGTATAAGTCCCTGTTGCGACGTGTTTTTACGCAGCGACATAGACGGCTTACAGTTTCCTTGTTTGCATACCCAATTAACGAAATGCCGTTTGGTGTCTTCCTCTGTTTTTCGATTGACACCACTTGCGTGAAGATAACGAAAGAATTGTGCCAACAAGGTTGCCATATCGGTTGATGATGCAACCATATTTTTACCAGACAAGTATTCTTTTACTTTTCCCTTCCATTCCATATCAAGCGAAAGCACTTCTTCCAATTCTTCAATAGAAAGCATAGAATGTTCTTCGTGTGTGCGTTGACTTATAACTTCTTTGTCTATATCTACTTCTTTATTATTGAGGGTCAAGTCTTCCGTCAAGTGTACAGACAAGTCCTCCGTCAATTCAAGTAGCAAATATTTGGACGGTTGAAAGCGAGTTGTTCCATTGGTAAAACTTATCAGTTTTCTTTTCGCCAATCGTTCTCTGGCTGTTACCAATGTTTGTTTCGACATCCGAAGTCGGTTGCAAACATGAAAGGTAGGGCAAGAAAAAGGCATTTTCCAATGAAACTTGTTGCACTCGTTGACAAGAAAGGCATAAAGAGCGACTTCGCTTGCAGCAAAGGATTCGTAGGCCGCCAGTCGCCAAAATTGGTTCATGTAGTCAATATACGTCATAAGCAGACCCTCTTTTATGCAAACTTTGTCAACAGTTCACGGTCAAGAATTGTATCGTCAATCTCCATCCGACTAAAGTACAACCGACTGGCACTTCTATGAAATGGAAGCTGTCCCCGTTGACATCGCTTGCGCACGGCATCTGTAGATATGCCAAGATAATCGGCAACCTGTTTTATATTCATCACGTAATCTGCCTTCCGTTGTAAAAGGATGGCAGCATCATCTACAATGCGAGAGAAATTCTCTCCATTCGCTTCTTTTTGTTTCTTCGTCAATGTCTTCATACGCTTAATTTTTGAAATTTTGTGTTGCGAAGTTACAGACGAAGACACAAATGGACGAAAGTACAAAAGAAAATCAGTCAGAATTTAGGTTTTATTGTGTTTGGGCGAAAAATCATACTCTTATTTCATACTCGTAAAACAATGAACCAACCCCAAACAGCCGTTTGAGATTGGTTCGATTATTACTTTTAATATGCAATTCAATTATTGCAAGGGTCTCTATAAAAATAGGTTTCCCCATTTTGATTTTCGACAATTTTAGAATAAGAGTATTTATCTATCATAATCGTATAACAACTATGAAGACTCAAAACTGCATCGTTTAATGAAGGGAAGTCTTCCAAATCAATAATATTTAAACCGACTTCTTTACAATCATCTTTTGATAATCGTCTTGCATGAGAGTAGGTCGTTTTATGATTTAAAAACTTGTCTCTAATTTTTTCTATATCTATATTTGGATATACCTTGGGAATCCATTTATCCATTAATTCATTAGACCACCTAATCGCATTTTCACATTCATGAATAATCGTAGCACCTGGATATTTTGCAATGAGAGTTTGCCACAAACCTATGGTATTTGGATTTTCTGCAATTTCTTCTTTTGCTTTTTCAAACTCATCAATAATGGCTTGGCATGCGACACCGTTATATTGAGGATCAACAGGCCCCAAGCAAGATTGTTCTCCCATTAGTATTGCTTTAGAAAATAATGCAATCATAGTTCCTGCAGACATTGCAATTTGTGGAATAATAACACGAATATCTCCATTAAAAATTTTATGTAGATAATTAATTAAATTTTCCATTACAGCCAAATCACCTCCGGGTGTATGTATTATTATGTCTAAACCCATACCTTTGTCTAATGAATGAGTTATAGACATAAAAGCATTTTTATCCAATTCATCAATCATGGTATGAACTGTAGGTTGTTTCAGCCACCCAGAATAATAAGAAATCACATTACGGCCAGTCTCACGATGAATAATCTCGAAATACTCTTTACGCATTCTATCAAGGGCATTTACTTGGTTTGAGGCTTCAACCTCTGTTAAGATTTTGTTCCAGTTTGGCATATCTATTCTTTTTAAAAGTTAATATTATATCTGGTTAACAGAATAATTACTAAAATGTTCATCAAATAAAACATTTATTGCATTTGTAGATGTTTTATTCCATTTGTTGCTCATGAGTAGAATTTATTTTGTACCTTTGCATTGTGGTTAGGAATAACATCGAAACCACATGCGAGTTAATTAATGTGTTACACTTTTTGTGTTACATCCTAATAATGAACCCTTTTATGACAGGGCATAGGGCCTTGGAAAAGAAACAGATAACGCAAGGAAATAACCGAAAGGTACAAAATCCAAGCGGATCACCAAAGAATCAGAGAGTTACACCAAAGTAACTCTCTTTTTTTATGCCTTAAACGCGCCGGTTTACATGGTTCAGTTAAACCGAGAGTTAAACCAAGAATGGATTTTCCGGATCAGTTTTCCAAAATATTCTTGGCGTATCAGCCTTTCCCTTCAGCTCCCACTAGAAAGTTCGAAGCATTTATGCCCTCATGCCCTCACTGCAAACATAACAAGCTAACTATAAACTATTTATGCGCCAATGGTAAAAATACTTGCTCTCACTCATACCCTCATGCCCTCACTACATTTTCAAGGAAAATTTCACATAGCATACTGTTTATCAATCATATACTCTCTTTTTTATAAACTATTCCAGCTTGACACAAAGTAGAGCATTCCAAGTCTTTTTTGCGGAAAAAGCACCATAAAAGATTTGTACCTCCAAGGAATGACGGCTTACGATGCATCGGCAGAGATAAAAAACACCCCTGCCCTGATGTGGATTTTCATTCTGAACGTATGGAAGTTCATATACATACATATAAGAATGAATATAATATATGTATAACCCTGTACATACACCGGATTCATCACTAAAAGATTTTACCTGTATCCCCAAACCTTTCCCGCCGTATGATTAAAGGTTTTCTTCCCGTCTGTTTTATCTCCGCAAGCCTTTGGAGTTATCTCCATAAGCTTTGGAGTTATCTCCCAAGGCTATGGAGTTAACTCCAAAGGCTATGGAGATAGAATACATCCGCATAAAAAGGGTTAATCTGGAGATAGAAAAGGCTTATGCAACAGGGCTGGATGCGATATGCATTCTTTTAATCCCGCCGACGGATTATTATTTTTCCGTATCTCCTCCTCTTGAATGTCACAACAGCAGAAAAACCGGACCGACAAGCTTCTTTCACACACACTACAGATGTTTATACCGAGCCTGAAAAAAGATATGAATGGAACAATAAAAACAGCCTTCATTAAATTTCTACCACCTCAATTTACCAACTGTTCAAACAAATGGACACACTGTTCTATTTCTCCCTTTTAAACATAAATAATACCGATGGCTTGTTCATTCCTAGAATAATAAATACCTTTGCAGCCTTAATAAAAAAAGCAATGAAGTTTGATATAAAAAAACATATTTATTTAATACTTTTATTCATCTTATCTTTCACTGTAGAGACAGCTCAGTCACAAGAAGTTACCAACATCCATATAGCAGCGACAGATACGGTGCCAACCTATACCAGCGACTCTGCCGTTATCAATTTCTTAAAGGATGCCGGCATTCCTATCACCCAAAACAGCAAACTGAAATTATTAAAAAGCGGTCGGGCCAAATTCATCGATCTCTTTGAAGAAATACGGCATGCCAAACATCATATCCACTTAGAATACTTCAATTTTCGTAACGATTCCATAGCGAACGCACTATTTGATTTATTGGGAGAAAAAGTGAAAGAAGGAGTGGAAGTCAGAGCTTTGTTTGATGCCTTCGGCAATTTGTCAAACAACAAGCCATTGAAAAAGAAACACATACAAGCAATCCGTGACAAAGGAATCGAAATTGTCAAGTTCGACCCTTTCAAATTCCCCTATATCAATCATGCCCTGCACAGAGACCATCGCAAGATTGTAGTCATAGACGGAAAAATAGGATATACCGGTGGCATGAACATAGCCAATTACTATATAAAGGGTCTGCCGGAAATAGGCGACTGGCGCGACATGCATATCCGTATAGAGGGAAATGCCGTAAACGAATTGCAGGACATCTTCCTGACCATGTGGAACAAAAGCACTAAACAACACGTAAGCGGAAGCCAATACTATCCCCTACGAAACGATTCTACTTTCAAGGGAAATAAGAATGTAGCCATTGTAGACCGCATTCCGAAAAAAGAACCCAGACTGATGAGGCAGACTTATATCAAGTCCATTGATGCCGCACAGGATAAAATACAAATAGTGAATCCCTATTTCACTCCCATTCCAAGCATTAAAAAAGCCATAAAACGTGCGTTGAAGCGAGGCGTTGAAGTAGAAATCATGATACCGGGCAAATCGGATATTCCTTTTACCCCCGATGCCGCGTTCTATACAGCAAACAAGCTGCGTAAGAAAGGAGCAAAGATTTATGTGTACAATGGCGGGTTCCACCACTCTAAGATCATGATGGTGGACAGCCTGTTCTGCACTGTGGGAAGTACGAATCTGAACAGCCGCAGCCTACGCTATGACTATGAGGTCAACGCTTTCATTTTTGACAAAGAAACCACACATGAACTGAGCACCATGTTCGAGCATGACAAGCTGGACAGTACCCTGTTTACCAAGGAAGAATATAAAAAACGCTCCGGATGGAAACGCTTCGTCGGTTGGTTCGCCAATCTGTTCACTCCGTTCCTATAAACCTCTGCCACTTCCCCAAACAAAGGTTTACAGATTGTTTCATCTCCTGCAAGGACGGGGCTTATCCCATCCGCAAGTATGCTCCATGCAGTAAAGCTTGACAGGTCATCATCAAAGAGAGCAATGCCTGTAAGCAGGAGAAATGTTACTCCACCATCACGGACGGTATCCCTGACAAGTGTGGAAAACCACGGCTTAGCTGCAAGGAAACGCTTTTCTCTCCGTATGTTTCACTTTATTATAGAACAAAGATAAAATAAATCGCTTTTTCATCCCCATAAACTACGATATTTTTCTTATTTTTGCCCAAATATGTAATTCCGCCCGATAAGGCATAAGAGAACGAGACAGAACGATGAGAGTAGTTGATTTAATAAAAAGCACGGACAATACGGCTTTTTCTTTTGAAATTCTCCCTCCGCTGAAAGGAACGGGTATTGAAAAACTGTATAAAACGGTTGATACGCTACGCGAATTCGACCCTAAATATATCAATATTACAACCCACCGCAGCGAATATGTGTACAAGGAGCTGGGAAACGGGCTGTACCAACGTACACGCCAGCGCCGCCGTCCCGGAACAGTTGCTGTTGCCGCCGCTTTGCAGAACAAATACAATATAACGACAGTGCCACATATCCTGTGCAGCGGTTTTTCCCGCGAAGATACAGAATATGTATTGTTAGATCTACAATTCCTGGGCATCACCGACTTGTTGGTACTGCGTGGTGACAAGGCAAAGCACGAATCAGCTTTCGTACCCGAAAACAACGGTTACAACCACGCCATAGAACTGGAAGAGCAGATCAATGATTTCAATAAAGGCGTATTTGTAGACGGTTCCCCCATCAAGGTAACAGGAACTCCGTTCAGTTATGGAGTAGCCTGCTATCCTGAAAAACACGAGGAATCACCCAATATGGAACAAGATATTTATTGGCTGAAGAAAAAGATTGAAGCAGGAGCTGAATATGCTGTGACACAGATGTTCTATGACAACCGCAAATATTTCGAATTTGTAGAAAGGGTAAGAAAAGAAGGAATCAATGTACCTATTATTCCGGGTATCAAGCCTTTCCGCAAATTATCCCAGCTGAACATGATACCCAAGACGTTCAAGATAGACTTGCCGCAAGAACTGGCAAGCGAAGCGATGAAATGTCAAACAGATGAAGAAGCGGAAAGTCTTGGCATAGAATGGTGCATACACCAGTGCCGTGAATTAATAGCCTGTGGGGTTCCCAGCATTCATTTCTATACCGTAAGTGCCGTGAACAGTGTAAAGGAAGTTGCAAAAGCAATTTATTAAACAGTAAATAAATGACTATAAAAAGCAATGTTATTTAAAGATGTAATAGGACAAGAGGAAGCAAAACAGCGGCTCATAGCCGAGGTAAAAGAAGGAAGAATCCCTCATGCACAACTGATTTGCGGTCCCGAAGGTACAGGAAAGTTGCCTTTGGCAATAGCTTATGCCCGTTACATCTGCTGTGAAAACCGTGGTGAACAAGATGCCTGCGGAATTTGCCCCACTTGTGTGAAATTCAATAAGCTGATACATCCCGACCTGCATTTCGTTTTTCCTGTTATCAAGAAAAAAGCCGGAAAGGATACCGTATGCGATGATTTCATAGCAGACTGGCGCAACTTTGTCCTGCAGAACCCATATTTTAATCTGAACCATTGGCTGAAAGAGATGGGAGCAGAAAACCAACAGGCGCAAATCTTTGTAAAAGAGAGCGATGAGATTGTACGAAAGCTCAGCTTGAAATCCAGTCAAGGCGGTTACAAAATCATGATTATATGGCTTCCCGAAAAGATGAACGTGGAATGCAGCAACAAACTGCTGAAGTTACTGGAAGAGCCTCCTGCCATGACTGTCTTTTTATTAGTATCCGAAGAGCCTGATGCCATTTTGCAAACGATCCAAAGCCGTACCCAACGATTTAACATTCATGGGATCAAAGAACCTGAGATCTCAAAAGTATTGCAAACCAAATACGGACTACAACCGGAAGATGCTGACGATATAGCACACCGCTCAGAAGGCAATTTTCTGAAAGCACTGGAAACCATACATCTGAGCGAGGAAAACAAACTGTTCTTTGAACTCTTTATAAATTTGATGCGCCTTTCCTATCAACGGAAGATACGCGAAATGAGACAATGGAGCGATGCGGTAGCCTCCATGGGGCGTGAACGTCAGAAGAATTTTCTGGCCTACTGCCAACGTATGATACGAGAAAACTTCATATACAACTTTCATCAACGTGATTTAGTGTATATGAATCCCGAAGAACAAAATTTTTCCACCCGTTTCGCACCGTTTGTCAACGAGCGGAATGTGATGGGCATAATGGACGAACTTAGTGAAGCACAATTACATATAGGACAGAATGTGAATCCCAAAATGGTGTTCTTTGATTTCTCTTTAAAAATGATTGTGCTATTGAAAAATTAAAAGTTGAGAATTGAGCATTAAAAAATAACAGAACCGCATGGCATTTATTTCTTAGTTCTCAATTTTCAATTCTCAATTAAAACAGAATTATGGACAATGAATTCAAATTAAAGAACGGAAGCGGCTGTTTGTGTTGCAAAGGCTGCGGACGACAGGATAAGCAGCTGAACACCTACGACTGGCTGGCTGATATTCCCGGCAACACCGAGGAACAGGAAATGGTTGAAGTTCAATTCAAGAATACCCGCAAAGGGTATTATAAGAACAGCAACAAACTGAAGCTGGAAAAAGGGGATATAGTAGCTGTAGAAGCAAGTCCCGGACACGATATCGGTACAGTAACCCTGACGGGAAGATTGGTACCTTTGCAAATGCGTAAGGCAAACATCAAACCCGATGCCGAAATCAAGCGTATCTACCGCAAGGCAAAACCTGTAGATATGGAAAAATACGAGGAGGCAAAAGCCAAAGAACATGACACAATGATCCGGTCCCGCCAGATAGCCAAGAATCTGAACCTGGACATGAAGATCGGTGATGTGGAATATCAAGGCGATGGCAACAAAGCTATCTTTTATTACATCGCGGACGAACGTGTAGACTTCCGCCAACTGATCAAAGTACTGGCCGAAGCTTTCCGTGTACGTATAGAAATGAAACAAATTGGCGCCCGTCAGGAAGCCGGACGCATTGGCGGTATCGGACCTTGCGGACGTGAATTGTGCTGCGCTACCTGGATGACAAATTTTGTATCTGTATCTACCAGTGCGGCACGTTATCAAGATATTTCTCTGAATCCCCAAAAGTTAGCCGGACAATGTGCCAAGCTGAAATGCTGCCTAAACTATGAGGTAGACGCCTATGTAGAGTCCCAAAAACGCCTTCCAAGCAAAGAAATGACTTTAGAAACGACGGATAGTACATTCTATTTTTTCAAAGCGGATATTTTGAAGGGAACTATCATGTACTCTACTGACAAAAACTTCATAGCTAATGCTGTAACCATCACCGCACGCCGTGCTTTTGAAATTATTAATATGAACCGACGGGGTGAGAAACCGGAAAGCTTAACCGAATCTGTCAAAAAGAACGAACCTCAAAAGCCCGTTGATTTAGTAGAACAAGAAAGCTTAACCCGATTCGACAAACGAAAAGGCAACAACAGCAACCGAAAGAAAAAACGTAAGCCGGAAAATAACGGTAATAACGGAGAAGGTACTCCCAATGAAAACAGACGTCCGCAACAACCTAAAGAGAACCGGTCACAACAACCCAAAGAAAACCGGCCACTTAGAGAAGGACGTCCCAAACAACCTAGAGAGCCTAAAGAAAACAAGGCTCAGCAGCCACGCGAAGAGAACGGAAACCGCCCTAAAGAAGAAAATCGCAACAGGGAAAGTCGCAACCGGGAAGAGCGCAGTCGTGAAAATCGGGAAGACGGAAACCGGAACCGCAATAAACGCCGCCCCAATAATGGTAATAATGAAGGAGGCAGTGAAAACCGGAATAACGGAGGAGGAAAGGAAAATGACAACAAGAACAACGGAAACAATAGCCAAATCCCGAATGAAAAGCCACAAACTCCTGTATCAACTAAAGAATAAACTGACATGGCTGCCAATACTCATATTGGCAGCCTGTCAAAACAATATCATCTATCACTCTTACGCCCCCGTCCCCCTTGACGGATGGGATAAAAGTGATACTCTTGTTTATACCCTGCCCAATTCTATCCCTGCCGGAAATTACGAAGCAGAAATCGGTATCCGTTATCAAGAATCTTATCCTTACAGAGATATTTGGCTAGAAGTCAGCCATAACACAAAGGATACTTTGACTTACGTCACAGACACTTTACAACTTTTTCTGGTTGACGAAGCTGGAAATAAAACAGGAAATGGTCTTTGTGGATTATATCAATGTGACCTGCCTTATAAAGCATCTATTCCTATCCGTACAGAAGGAAGCGCACGTACTTTCCGCATCGTCCATATCATGACGGACAACCCGTTGACGGGAATCAGCGATATAGGTATCCGGTTGCGCAAACCGGAAAACCAATAAGCTCTAACGTTTTCCCCGCCCTGCATCAATACGCAAGAATACAAAAAGCAAGATCGTAAATCCCCACAAAGAAGATCCCCCATAACTGAAAAAAGGCAGTGGTATGCCTATAACGGGGGTCAGTCCTAAAACCATACCTATATTAATAAACAGATGGAATAAGAAAATGCTTAATACCGAATATCCATAAACACGGGCAAAACGAGTATGCTGACGCTCCGCCACCACAATAAGACGCAAAATAAGTCCGGTAAAAAGAAACAATACGGCCGCCGAACCTATAAAGCCTTCTTCTTCCCCTACCGTACAGAAGATAAAGTCTGTATCCTGTTCAGGCACATACTTCAGTTTAGTCTGTGTACCATTCAAAAAGCCTTTCCCCCATAAGCCTCCCGACCCAATAGCAATCTTACTCTGATTCACATTGTATCCTGCCCCCGCCAAATCTTCCTCCATACCAAGCACCACTTTAATACGTATCTGCTGATGTGGCTCCAGCACATTATTGAAAACATAATCGGCAGAAAAAAGAAATCCCACCGAACCTATCGCAAATAGAGCAATATAAAAATAATTACGCATACGTTCATGCATAGAAAGGAAGATCAAATAGAACAATAAAACTACGCACAATCCATATTGGAACCAAGTAATGTCAAAAGGGATAACATAATACGAAAATAATAAAGCCAGCAAGGTACCACCAACACCAATCCCTCCGATATACCACACTACCGATGCTTTTTTGCAATAACTATTAACTAATAAAGCAGAAAGGATGACTATCAGCAGCAACACAGAAAATTCACCGATGGAAGTACAGTCATCCGCCATCAATTCATTGCCAAAACGGATTCCAACTACAAAATAGACCACGGCGCAAATCCCGGCAAACAAAATAGAACCCGGCATCCCCTCCCGGTACAGCATAAAAAAGAAAGCCAGATAAACCAAAGCCGACCCCGTTTCCCGTTGCAAAATAATAAGCAACATGGGCAGCAACACCATCCCTACCACAGGCAATGAATACTTTAACTTACTCATTGTAAACCCGTAGACATTCATAAATTTAGCCAAAGCCAGCGCCGTGGCAAATTTAGCAAATTCCGCCGGTTGCAAACTTACAGGTCCGAATTTTATCCATGAGTAAGATCCCTTAGTATCCTCTGCCAGAAAAGGTGTTATCAACAACAGCAGCATCATGCCTCCATATAAAATGTAAGCAAACATATCATATAACTTATCCTCCAACATCATCAGGATAAATCCGAGCCCCAAAGAGCAACAGATCCATACAAACTGTTTTCCTGCCCTAGTGTCGAAACTAAAAAAATCAATCTCACCATAATCATAGCTGGCTCCACATACGCTGAACCATCCAAAGATAACCAGCATCAGATAAATGCAGATAGTCATCCAGTCCACTGATTTCCATATACTATCGTTCGTGTATGCCATAATCTATTCGTCTGTTTTGTATTTCCGCCGCTTTCGCCTCACTTTCCGGTGAAAGTTCGCCTTTTAAATATTTCTCCATCATCAATGCACCGATAGGTACACCATAGGTTGCTCCCCAACCTCCATTCTCTACATAGACTACCACGGCAATCTTAGGATCATTCATTGGTGCAAACCCCATAAAAGCAGAATGGTCCTTTCCACGGTTTTGCGCCGTACCTGTCTTGCCACACACTTCAATTCCCGGAATATTCGCATTACGGCAAGTTCCTCCCAATACTGCCGAACGCATACCTTCGACTACCGTCTGATAATGTTCACGGCTTACTTTAGTATAACGTTTGGTCGTATACAGGGTATCCAACGGCTCGTCTTCCACTTCTTTCACTACATGCGGAGTAATATAATAGCCCCGGTTAGCAATAGTAGCCCCAAGGTTAGCAATCTGCAACGGAGTAGCCGTCACTTCCCCCTGGCCGATGGAAATAGAAATAATCGTCAGTCCGTTCCATGATCCCCGATAGTTCTTATCATAATAAGCAGCATTCGGGATCATCCCACGCTTCTCACCCGGAAGGTCTACTCCCAAAGGATAACCAAATCCCATAGAAACCATATAATCACGCCATGTATTCATGGCAGTCTGTACAGAACCATACTTCTTCTTCGCCCCTATCATGTGAAACAACCCCCAACAGAAATAACCGTTACAGGAAGTTGCAATGGCAGGCACCAAAGGCAGGGGCGACCCATGAGAGTGGCAGCCCACCCTAAGACCGGCATACACAAAGCCATGATAGCAAGAATAGGCTGTCTGAGGAGTAATAATCCCCTCTTGCAGGAAAGTCAACGCCTGAGTAGTCTTGAAAGTAGATCCCGGTGGGAATTGCCCCATAATAGAACGGTTCAGCAATGGTTTCCAACTGTCACGCGCCAGTTCCAGATGATTTTTACCCCGTTGGCGCCCCACCATCAATCTTGGGTCAAAAGTGGGAGCAGATACCATACAAAGTATTTCTCCTGTGGATGGCTCGATAGCCACTATACTGCCTATCTTCCCTTCCAACAGACGCTCTCCCAACATCTGAAGCTCTATGTCTATACCTAGTTTCAGATTCTTCCCCGGAACGGGAGTCTTGTCATATTTCCCGTCCATATACCGTCCCTGAATACGTCCACGGGCATCGCGCAGTAATATCTCCACTCCTTTCTCGCCCCTCAACTGTTTTTCGTATGAGCGTTCCACCCCCTGTTTCCCTATGAAGTCACCGCGTACATAGTAATCATCGGCTTCAATATCCCCCTTGGACACTTCTGCAATATCTCCCAGAACATGAGCAGCCGCATTGTAATTATACTGGCGGATAGTACGCCGCTGAATATAGAAACCGGGAAACTTGAACAGTTTTTCTTGGAAGACTCCGCACTCTTCTGCCGAAAGCTGGGTCATAAATACCTGATGAGTATATGGAGAGTAGCCCGGATTGGAACGTCTGTCCTTTATCTCGCGGATACGCTTTTTAAAATAGTCGGGGGTAATATTCAATGTTTTACATAAATCAAGCGTATCAAGGTTGTGCACCTCTTTCATCACCATCGTAACGTCATAGGCAGGTTGGTTATACACCAGCAGGTTACCGTTCCGATCGTACATCACCCCACGGCTAGGGTATTGTGTCTTGTTCAGAAAAGCGTTGCTATCGGCGTTCTTTTTATAATCCTCACTCATAATCTGCAAGGTAAAAAGACGTATCAGGTAAATCAGCACAATAACGATCACCGATGCACCGATTACATATTTCCGCTTCTCCAGATTATAATCTCTTTCCACTATTTTTTCCTCCTGATCGCCTCAGCACACAATATACAAATGATGGTTATTGAGGCATCTGTCAATATTTTCAACAATAAGACAGGCAGGTTGAAGAATGAAAAAGTATCTATGACAAGTAAAATGGTACAAAATAAGAAAGTACACAATAAGATATACCGGAAGAAAGGCGAGAATCCCATACTCTTGATACCCGGTTCAAAATCCTCGACGCTATCGCGGAGCGTGACTAATCGTAATACAGGTTCACGCATAAAAGCCAGTACAGTGGCCGCAGCCGCATTCATCCCCGGAGTGTTGCCTAATATATCGACTGTCAATCCCAACAGGAATGCCCATATCATAAGGACATTACGGCTAACTCCCGAATTGTACTTCAAAATAAAATAGATAAAAAAGAAAGGAGTGGCATACCCGTTGATATGCATATGATTCAGCACCAGCACTTGCAACAGTACCAGTCCGATAAACCACTCTATTCTTTGTAGATAAGTCAACATCAACCTTCTTACTTAGTCGTTTTTACCTGCTTTTCCAACTCCAATTGTTCCTCCTGCCCTTTTTGGGCAATTACGCGCACATCATTCAAACGGGCGAAGTCCGTAAATAGTTTCACCCGCAGCAAATAAGACAAGCCATCGTGACTATCGGCGATATCATCTACCGTACCCACCGGAATGCCGGAAGGGAAAACAGCACTGTGTCCACTGGTTACAATGGTGTCACCTAAAGAAAATAATGAATGACGGGGCATATCCTTTATAAAAGCAAATTCGGATGAACCGCCATCCCATTTCAAGAAGCCGAAATAATCACTCCGTTTTATCTTACAGCTAATACTGCTTTTGGAATTCAATACCGGAATGACAATGGAGTAATGTGGAGAGGTGAGATAAACAATACCAACCACACCGCTTCCATTTACCACTCCCATCTCACTACGAATGCCATCCGCTTCTCCTTTGTCAAGTGTAATATAGTTATCAGCATGAGTCACACTGTTATTTATCACGCTAGCCTTGAATATATCATATCCTGCCAGTGCTTCCTGCTTAAGCTGTTCTACACCACTGCTGTCTTCCGTCGCTTCAATCAAAGCTTTACGGATACTCTCCAACTGCAATTCCAGTTCCACATTTTTCTGTACCAACTCATCGTTGATCGTTTTCAGATGAAAATATCCGGTAACATTATTGGCTGCATCATACATAGCTCCCGAAACAAAATTAGCAGATGTAAAGAACGCACTCCCCTGATAACTGTTGAAGCGGAATAATAAAGCAAAACTGATTATCTCCAAAAGGACAAAGAGAAACCAGTAGTTATACTTTAAAAAGAAATTCAGCAGATTTTTCATTAATACCAATTGTTCAATGTGCTAATTTGCCAATGTGCCAATGTACTGCGCTATCCATACCGCATGGCATTAGCAAATTAGCAAACTGCCTCATTAGCAAATCATTTACCGCATCAAAAAAGAGAAACGATCTACATTCTTCAGTGCAATACCGGTACCTTTCGCCACACTCAGCAAAGGATCTTCGGCTATATGGAACGGAATATTGATTTTGTCTGTCAGACGCTTGTCCAAACCGCGCAGCAAAGCACCACCACCAGCCAAATAAATACCGTTCAAAACAATATCAGCATAAAGTTCAGGCGGAGTCTGTTCCAATGCACTAAGGATAGCTGTTTCAATTTTTGCAATACTCTTTTCCAAACAATGCGCCACCTCCTGATAACACACCGGAACTTCCATGGGAAGAGCAGTGATACGGTTAGGCCCGCGTACAATGTAATCTTCGGGAGCATCATCTCCCAAATCAGTCAAGGCAGCGCCTACATGTATCTTGATACGTTCGGCCATACGTTCACTCACCTTCACATTGTGCTGGCGGCTCATATATTCCTGAATATCGGCTGTAAGATCGTCACCGGCAATACGTATCGAATTGTTGGAAACAATACCACCCAATGAAATCACGGCAATTTCTGTAGAACCACCACCTATATCAACAATCATATTACCTTCAGGAGCCTCTACATCAATGCCGATACCAATAGCCGCGGCCATAGGTTCAAAAATCAAATAAACATCCCGTCCTCCCGCATGCTCAGCACTGTCACGTACCGCACGAAGCTCTACTTCAGTGCTACCTGAGGGAACTCCGATCACCATACGCAAAGAAGGAGAAAAGAAACGATTACCCATGTTCACTTTCTTTATTAAACCGCGCATCATCTGTTCACAGGCATTAAAGTCGGCAATAACCCCGTCGCGTAGCGGACGTACAGTACGAATATTCGGATTTTCCTTCTCGTACATCATTTTAGCCCGTTCGCCTACGGCAATCATCTTGTCGGTACGGCGATCAAGCGCAACGACCGAAGGTTCGTCCACTACAATCTTCCCGTTATTTAAAATGATGGTATTGGCAGTGCCAAGGTCCATCGCAATCTCTTGTGTAAAGGAGAATAATCCCATAAATTCATTTACAATTTAGCAATTTACAATTGACATTTGCAATTTACCATTTACCTGAACAATGCTGTATAAACAGTCCGATTGTAGCCGCAAATGGTAAATTGCAATGATCTTAGTGTTTAAAGTGACGAATCCCTGTAATGACCATAGCTACACCATGTTCATTGCAGTATTGGAAAGTCAACTCGTCTTTTACAGAGCCTCCCGGCTGGATAACAGCTTTCACACCCTCCTTATCCGCTATCTCTACACAATCGGGGAAAGGGAAGAAAGCATCACTGGCCATCACTGCGCCATTCAAATCAAACTCAAATGATTTTGCTTTTTCAATGGCTTGTTTCAATGCATCCACACGTGAAGTCTGACCTACACCGCTAGCCAGCAGTTGTTTGTTCTTGGCCAGTACAATAGCATTACTTTTACTATTCTTCACAATCTTATTTGCAAATAACATATCTTCTATTTCAGTCGCCGTAGGAGCTTTTTCAGTAACCTGCTTCAAGTCGGCAGGAGTTTCCACGTCCAGGTCTCTTTCCTGAACCAAAACCCCATTCAATAAAGAACGGAATTGTTTCTTCGGCAATTTAGCTTCCTTACGAACCAAAATAATACGGTTCTTCTTCTGTCCCAGAATCTCTAATGCATCTACATCATAATCCGGAGCAATAATTACCTCAAAGAACAGTTTATTGATTTCTTCCGCTGTTTCTTTATCAATCACGGCATTAGTAACCAACACACCTCCGAAAGCCGACACCGGATCGCCTGCCAACGCATCTTTCCATGCTTCCAGCACAGTAGGGCGCGAAGCTAATCCACAGGCATTATTATGCTTCAGAATGGCAAATGTCACCTCATCAAATTCATCAATCAAATCAACGGCCGCATTGATATCCAACAAATTGTTATAGGAAATTTCTTTTCCATGAATCTGGTCGAACATCGCATCCAGATTTCCATAGAAATAACCTTTCTGATGAGGATTTTCACCATAACGAAGTTGTTTTTGTTCTTCCACCGCGCAACGGAAAGCCGAACCTTCACCACCATCAAAATAGTTAAAGATAGCAGAATCATAATGAGAAGAAACAGCAAACGCTTCTTTTGCGAACCAACGGCGTTCCTCGCGTGAAGTAGTAGCGCCATGTTCCAGCAACATATCACGGAACGGCTTATATTGTGCCTGACTAGCGATAATCACCACATCATTAAAGTTCTTAGCAGCAGCACGAATCAAAGAAATACCACCTATATCAATTTTTTCGATGATAGCTTGTTCTTCGGCCCCCGAAGCCACAGTTGCCTCAAACGGATACAGGTCAACGATGACCAAATCTATTTCGGGTATTTCATATTTTTCTATCTGTTGCATATCTTGTTCCAAACCACGACGGCATAAAATACCTCCAAAGACTTTAGGATGCAGTGTCTTCACACGTCCGCCCAAAATAGAGGGATAAGTAGTAAGATCCTCCACCGCTTTGCAAGGGAAACCTAAAGATTCGATAAACTGTCTTGTACCTCCTGTTGACAGGAACTCTACTCCTTCTTCGTGTAGTTTGGTTATAATCTCGTCCAAACCTTCTTTGTGATAAACCGACACCAATGCGGTTTTAATTCTCTTAGCCTCTGACATTTTTTATAGATTAAGTATTTGGGCTACAAAGGTATAAATTTTCACTCTATAAATTCCACACATAAACGTGAAATATTATTTATCCACTCATATTTGTTTCAAAAAAGAAGAGATCCGCCACTAAATATGGATAATAATAAATTAAAAATCAAGTTGTGTGAATCCGTGCAATCCGTGGCGAACAAAAAAACGCCTGTAACACAAATGTAACATATATGACATTTTATCATAATATACCTCCCGTACCTTTGCGCCCAATAAAATAGAGAGACAAAATTATATGGAAACAATGTTTTTGGGAATCGTCGTATTCCTTTTTCTGCTAGCCATATTCGATTTGGTAGTAGGCGTCAGCAACGACGCAGTGAACTTTATGAATTCCGCCATCGGTGCTAAAGCCGCGTCATTCAAGACCATCATCGCCATTGCCGCTTTCGGTATCTTCATCGGCGCCACACTGAGCAACGGTATGATGGAAATCGCACGGCACGGTATTTTCAGGCCTGAACAATTTTATTTTCAGGAGTTAATGTGTATCTTTCTAGCAGTTATGGTAACAGACGTAGTCCTATTGGATATTTTCAATTCCTTAGGAATGCCTACCTCCACTACCGTATCCATGGTATTCGAACTATTGGGAGGTACTTTCGTTCTAGCTCTTATCAAAATAGCAGGAGACGAAACCGGAATGCTAGGATTTGCTGATCTGCTGAATACGGAAAAGGCATTGTCCGTCATTTTAGGTATCTTCCTCTCAGTAGCAGTAGCTTTCTTCTTCGGCACATTAGTACAATATCTCTCCCGTCTCCTCTTCACATTTAATTATACAAAGAAACTGAAATACACTATCGGACTGTTCGGCGGTATTGCTGTTACGGCCATTATCTACTTCATGTTGATAAAAGGTCTGAAAGATTCCGCCTTCATGACCACCGAAAACAAACATTGGATTCAGGAAAACACCTTGATGTTAGTAAGTTGCAGTTTTGTGTTCTTCACCATTCTGATGCAAATATTGCATTGGTGCAAGATAAATGTATTCAAGGTGGTGGTAATGTTAGGTACTTTTGCCTTAGCTATGGCTTTTGCAGGCAATGACTTAGTAAACTTCATCGGTGTGCCCTTGGCAGGCTTCTCAGCTTATACAGACTTCATGGCTAATGGAAACGGTGAACCAATGGGATACTTGATGAACTCACTGAATGGTCCGGCTAAAACCCCATTTCTTTTTTTATTTTTAGCAGGCGTCATTATGGTATATGCGCTGATTACTTCAAAAAAAGCGCAAAATGTAGTGAAGACTTCGGTAGATCTCTCGCGTCAGGATGAAGGTGACGAAATGTTTGGTTCTTCCGCTGTAGCACGCAGTATTGTCCGTTCTACCATGAGCGCTTCGGAAAGTATAGCTAAAATATTGCCCGACAATCTGAAACGATGGGCCGACAGCCGTTTTAACAAAGATGTGATGATTATGGAGAACGGGGCAGCATTTGATTTGATACGCGCTTCTGTCAATTTGGTACTGGCCGGTCTGCTCATAGCTTTGGGAACCTCTTTGAAACTCCCTCTTTCTACCACTTACGTAACTTTCATGGTAGCTATGGGTAGTTCATTAGCCGACCGTGCCTGGAGCCGTGACAGTGCCGTATACCGTATCACCGGTGTGCTTTCTGTTATCGGTGGATGGTTCATCACTGCCGGAGCCGCTTTCACTATCTGTTTTGTGGTTACGCTCATCATGTATTATGGAGGCACATTCGCCATGTTGGCCCTTATTGCACTTGCCATCTTCCTATTGGTTCGCAGCAACATACACTACAGCAAGAAACAGAAGGATAAAGGCAAAGACGACATATTCTCCCGCCTCATTGCCAGTAAAGACAAAGAAGAGCGTTGGAGATTACTCCGCCAGCATGTAAATAACACATTGGTAGCCGAAATGGCATTCACCAATGAAACCTACCGGCAGATAACCGACGGTTTCATCAACGAAAATCTGAAAGCTCTGCGCAAGGCCGTGAACAATACCGACAATCAGAAAGAAATGTTAAAAAAGATACGCCGTAAAGAAATACTAGGTCTGCGCCGTATAGACAACTTTACTGCTATCGAGAAAAACACTTGGTTCCACTTGGGAAGCAACAGTTGTGAACAAATGCTTTACTGTCTGAAACGTATCTGCGATCCTTGTAAAGAACACGTGGACAATAAGTTCACCCCATTATCGGAACGTGCCACTAACGAGTTCATCCCTATCCGCGATGAGATGACCGCATTAATGACCAAGGCTACTGAAGTACTTGCCAACAAGGCCTACGATCAGACTGATGCCTTGCTACGTGAAGGCGCCCTTCTGAAAGGCAAGATCTCTACCTTGCGCAAAGAACAGATGGACCGCATACAAGAACGGGATGTCAATGTAAAAGCTTCCATGGTGTACCTCAATGTATTGCAGGAATCACAAGAATTGGTTTCCTACTGGCGTCATCTGTTACGCGCCGACCGTATGTTCCAGACTGATTTGAAAAAATAAAAAGATTTATATTCCTATTATATGTTTTTTAAGATAACTTCTTTCCTCCAATTGAAGGAAAGAAGTTATCTTTGTTTCGTATATATAGACATTATTTAAACAAACCTATGGAAAACCTCAAAAAAATTATCAAACAGTTCCCCAAAGTGGGTGAAGTGAAAGAAATCAAAGCTTTGACATCCGGCCTCATCAATCAGACTTATCTGGTAAAATCGGTATCTCCTGAAGAACCTGACTATGTATTGCAACGAATCAACCATTTAATATTTACCAATATTGAAATGCTGCAACACAATATAGAAGTAGTAACCAGACACATCCGCCAAAAGCTGGAAGCCAGACACGAAGAGGACATTGAACGTAAGGTACTCCATTTTCTACCTTCCACCAATGGCAAGACCTATTTCTATGACGGAGAAGGTTATTGGCGAATTTCAATATTTATTCCGCGTTCACAAACATTGGAAACAGTTACACCGGAATCTTCCTATCTGGCAGGACTGAAGTTTGGTGAATTCCAGGCCATGCTGGCTGATGTGCCCGAACAACTCGGAGAAATCATCCCCGATTTCCACAATATGGAATTCCGCTTAAAACAATTACGTGAAGCCGTATCCGCCAACATATCCGGCCGTTTGGCAGAAGTACAGGACATAGTGGACGCTATAGAAAAAGATGCTGATACGATGTGCAGCGCTGAACGTTTTTACCGTGAAGGCAAATTGCCCAAACGCATCTGCCACTGTGACACAAAAGTAAGCAACATGTTATTTGATGAAAACGGAAAAGTGTTGTGTGTCATTGACCTGGACACGGTAATGCCCAGTTTCATTTTCTCCGATTTCGGTGATTTCCTCCGTTCGGCAGCCAATACCGGCAAGGAGGATGAGGCTGATTTAAATAAGGTGAAGTTCAACATGGAAATCTTCAAAGCATTTACCAAAGGTTATATTGAATCGGCCCGGACTTTCCTGACTCCTCTCGAAATAGAAATGCTACCTTACGCTGCCACCCTGTTCCCCTATATGCAAGCTGTACGCTTTTTAGCAGATTATATAAACGGAGACACGTATTATCAAACCCGGTATAAAGACCATAATCTGGTACGCACCAAAGCGCAGTATAAACTGTATCTGGAAGCAAAATCCGCTACACCGGACATGAAGGCTTATATCAACAGTCTGCTATAATATAAAAACAACAAGGAGCACAAAGGTATCTTAAAATGACACGAACCCTCTGTGCTCCTTCCATATTCGTCCGGCAATGATCCTAAATCTACCGTTTCGGTATATCTACCGATTTTTCACTTTTCCCTTTCAGATGTTCGGAAAAGTAATCAACCAGTTTCCAGTAGAAATATTCATTCATATCACCGAATCCATGACGCTGTTGAGGAAGAATCAGCATATCAAAACGCTTCCCGGCACGAATCAAGGCGTCAACTACCCGTAAGGTATTGCCCGGATGCACATTATTATCAATATCACCATGAATCAGTAACAAATTTCCTTTCAATTGCTTCGCTATTTCAGGATTAGTAGCAATCTTATAAACGAAAGTTGTATCCCCTTTCTCACTCACCACCTCTTTTACGCCGTGATGCGTTTCACTCCACCAACGGTTATAGATATTGTTATCATGATTTCCGGCACAAGAAACAGCCACTTTGAAGAAATCCGGGTATTGGCACATAGCCGCCGTACTCATAAATCCACCTCCCGAATGTCCATGAATACCAACCTTATCTATATCTATAAAATGATGACGCTGCGCCAATTGCTCGATAGCATATTTATGATCGGCCAGCGGATAATCACGCATATTTCCATATCCATAATTATGATACCATTTAGAGCGGCTAGGATGCCCGCCGCGTTGTCCCACAGAAATAACAATAAATCCGGCCTGTGCCAAACGGTCGGTACGGGGACTCATACGGGTAAACGGATAATAAACACCTTCCACCTGTGGCCCAGGATAAACATAATCCACAATAGGATAAACCTTAGTTGAGTCAAAATTAAAAGGTTTATACATCACACCATACAGATCTGTCACGCCATCAGCCGCCTTTACCTTAAATATTTCCGGAAATTTATAACCGGCAGCAAAAAGCTGTGAAAAATCACTCTCCTGAATATCCATTACCTTATTGCCATTAGTATCCAGCAGGATGGCGCAGGGCACCGTATTTACACGCGAATAGTTATCCACCACAAAACGAGCATCATCATCCACTTCCACACGATGGAAATAATCCCCTTTGGTCAGTAATTTCAAACCGCTGCCATCCAGATTCACACGATACAAATGTTCATAATAAGGATGTTCTTTCGCATTCATTCCATTGGCAGTAAAATAAATCACACGCGCCTTGTCATCTACTTTCAAGATTTCCTCCACGTGCCAGGGACCTTTTGTGATACGATTTTTCAAATTACCCTGATCATCATATAAATAAAGGTGTGCCCAACCATCACGCTCACTCCATTGAATAATTTCCTTTCCACCATTCAAGACTCTTAAAGGACGAGTTTCCTGATAGGTATTCATCCGTTCCTTTATTACTGGTACAACAGAATCCTGTCCTATCGTATAGGAACAAACATCAATCCGATGTAAATCACGGCTGCTGCGGGTCAGGAAGAAACGGTTGTTATCACCTTGCCAAACGGCAGCCTGATCTTCCATATCACGCTGTTTTTGCATCATTGGTTTGTATTCCAGGCCAATGCTTTGATCTTTATAAGCTGCGACTTTAATTTCCTTACGTTTATTATCAACCAAGTCAAACAAGTACAGGTGTTCTATGGGAGCTTCCTTTTCTCCCGGCATCTGGTATTTATAAGTTTCCAATGTGGGACGTGGACGGGCCATCGAATTTATTACCCATAACTCTTTCACAGCGCGATCGTCAGAAACTGTCATAGCAAAATAACGTGAATCCGGAGACCACACTCCACCTACACGACGACGCTTGCCATTACATAAAGTATCTGTATTCAACATACTATAGGGAATACCATAGCCAAAATCCTTCATGCCATCTGTAGTAAGCTGGATTTCCACGATCGTACTATCCTTTTCATTTTTTTTCGCCTTTTCATAATCTTCACGACTCATGCGATACAAATTCAAATCCTTGGCATAAATCACCGTTTTACCATCAGGAGAGACCGATCCCCAATAGATTTTCTTCAGGTCGTCTTCTTTATCTTTCAGATGGGTCAATTTACGGGTAGGATAGTCATAAGAAAAATAAAAGATTTCCTTCTCATTCTTCTTGTCCTTCTTATCCTTGCCATCTTTCTTTGGTGTCGCATCTTTTGTTGACTTTACTTCAAAAGTAAAGGTACGCCCATCTTCTTCCGCTTTCAGATTTGTGATTGGCAAATGGCGTGCCTCAAAGGGATCTTTTACAATTTCGGTAAGCTGGGAAGCTAATTCATCCCTATCAAACAAAAGCTTCTTTGTCCGGGCAGCCGGATCAACCACATACCAAAAGGTTCCTTCACTTGTTTTGTACTCGAACCAGAAATTATTACCTTTCTGGAACCAATGCGGATCCACCACAGTAGAAAACAACATGGTGTTCAATTTTTCTTGTGTGTATTTCTCTGCCTGCAGATATTCCGGCAAGCGTTCCTGCGCTTTTGCAACAGAAACTGTCGTACACAGACCGCCCATTAAAAGGGTAATGAATAGCATTTTCCTCATAGATTGAACTTTTATCGTGTTTATAAAAAACAAACATACACAAAATTCTTCATTTAACAATCTTAAACAAAGAATTTTGTGTATGTTTGTTTCATTTATCCTTTTCTTATCAGAAACTATACCCTGAAGTAAAGCTAACCATATGATTCCGTATCCTTAAATCATTCTGCTCCTTATTATATTTTCCCCAAGCCAAATCATACCCGATAGTAAATGAAATCCGTTTAACAGCAATCCCGACAGAAGCCGTTCCTCCCCAATCCAAACGAGGGGACGCCTCAAAACCAAATTCCTCATTTACTGTTTTTCCTTTAAATGTGCCAAACCGGTAATAATCATTCCGGTATTCGTACTGTCCAACACCTGTTTCTTCATCTATATTATATTTTGAGGAAGAAACATAAGCATTAGTACGTCCACCAATTCCTACAGCTACATAAGGTCCTACTGCTAATTTAAGACGCACATCATCACAAAGTTTAAAACCCCAATGAGCCATAACAGGCAATTGCAAATAATAACGCGTGGACTCAACATTCGTTTTTTCATAATCCATGCTAAATCCTCCCCCTGTTGATATGTTTCCCCAGCTCATAGGATGATACCCACCTTTCTGCATTAAGATATAAACCCCGGACTTCAAGCCAAAAGAAGGCTTCTTTCCCACCCCTTCCTTTAACTGATACAACACACCGGCACCGGCTTTAAAACCTAATGTAACTGATGTCCCTTCATTTTCCTTATTCACTACCAAGCCGGCTTCCGGCGTAACACTCCAACGAGACTGAGCGTTCAACATCATACTCGCCAAAATACCTGCCATAAATAAAATTACTTTTTTCATCTTTTTCTTCTTTTTAGTTCATTATCTATGTAAAAGACTAAAAATTCAGAAAAACCCCCATTGCATATCCGGAAAAATAATAAAATAACATGAGCAACTCACTCACATAACAAAAGAAACACCCTACATTTAAACATACCGTTCAAGAAATCAAAAAAACAAACGCTGCAAAAACGAACCAACAGCAGCAAAAGTTATCGCTTATTTTTCGCATTCTCTTTATATTCGGTAGGTGTCATACCAAAACGTTGTTTAAAACATTTGCTGAAATAACGAGGATCATTAATACCTACCATATAAGCAATCTGCGTCATATTATAATCACCACTCTCTATCAATTGTGCGGCACGTTTCACACGCATCTCTTTAATAAACTCAATGGGGGCAAGTCCTGTCAGGGTCTTCAGTTTCTTGAAAAAGACAGAACGGCTCACCGCAAGCTCCTGTACCAAATCATCCACTATCAAATCGCCATTATCCATATTCTTCTCCATTAATTCCGTCAGTTTCTCCATAAACTTACGGTCATGGGAAGACATCTCAGGCTGTGTTTGCTGTTCTTCCTCCGCAACAGGCTGAATATTCATCAGATTCGCACAATACAACTGTTGCAACTTGACACGTTGTGTCAGAATATTCTCCACCCTGGCCTTCAGGTAAGTAGCACTGAACGGCTTCGTTATATAATCCTCAACTCCCAGTTCCATACCTTCCAACTTACTGTCCATATCCGTCTTAGCCGTCAGTAAAACGACTGGAATGTGACTGGTCGCCATATTAGCACGCAAATCTTCTGTCATGGTAATACCATCCTTTTCCGGCATCATGATATCACTAATAATAATATCCGGAACAAACTTCAAAGCCTTATCCAAACCTTCAGCCCCATTGACAGCCTCTATGACGTTGAAATTTGAGATAAAGATACTACGCAAAAAGAAACGAAGTTCCAAATTATCTTCAACCAGCAACATCGTTTTGCTTTCATTCCTCTTCTCTTCATGTCCCTGAACAGATTCTTCCACCTCTTCCGGCTTCATTTCGACAGAATCAGAGAGAATGAACTCTACATTCTCCGTATAGTGCTCCTTGCCTTTCAAAAACTCAACCGTGAAACAACTGCCCTCCCCCTCTTTACTATCCACACGGATAGTCGCTTTGTGCAGTTCCACCAATTCCTTAACCAAAGAAAGACCGATACCAGAACTTTGCTGATTAAACAAATTCTTGTCCAACAGATTTTCAAAACGGACAAAAAGGGAAGCTTTCTTGCTTTCAGAAATTCCTATACCTTGATCCTGCACACCAATCGCCACATTATGTTCATTTTCATGAATGAAAAGCGTAATCATCTTACCCTGTGGAGTATACTTGAAAGCATTGGAAAGCAGATTGAAGACAATCTTTTCCAACTTATCCGCATCTACCCACAGTTTCAAGGAAGGCATTTCACTTTCGAATACAAAATCAATATGATGCTCTTCGGCCAGCGATTCAAAATTATCCATGATATGGTGTACAAAAGGAACAATATCTATCTGCTCTATACGCAACTTCATCTTATTTTTCTGTATTTTGCGGAAATCAAGAATTTGGTTCACCAAGCGAAGCATACGGTCGGTATTACGTTCTACTACATGCAATTGCTCACGTACATCATCCGGCAAAGTCTTGTTTTTCAGAACATATTCCACTGGACCTGCAATCAATGTCAGCGGAGTGCGAAGTTCGTGAGAAATATTTGTAAAAAAGCGAAGCTTTATATCAGAAACCTGCTGTTCCACAGACACTTCATGTTTCAGACGATAAATGGTAAACAATATATATACTCCTGAAAACAGAATCAACAGAAAAGCAAGAATATAAATTGCCATAGCCCAAGCCGTTTCCCAAAACGAAGGCTGAATGGTGATTCTCAAACTGCGCTCATTCTCTACCCAAACCCCATCACTATTGGTCGATTTAACCTGAAATACATAATCCCCTTTCGGCAGATTGGTGTATGTAGCGGTACGTTGTTTATCCACATAATTCCATTCCTTATCAAATCCATGCAAACGATAAGCATAACGGATATTTTCAGGATAAATCATATCCAAGGCTGCAAAGGACAAAGTTACAATATTCTCCTTGTGCGAAAGTACCAGGTGTTCTGTATTATCAAGAGACTGTCGCAACAAACTGCCTGATACACCCGGAATCACCTCCTGATTGGATATTTTCAACGTTCCGAAAACAATGGATGGAACATAATTGCTTTTCTTGATATGTTCCGGTTCAAAATAAAGCATACCACGACTGGTGCCAAAGAGTAGGGTACTGGAACTAAGATTCAGCGATGTCCCCTCCTCAAAACGTATTTTGCCCCCAAAATCCCGTTCATTATAATTTTCAAAACGCTGTTCGGACGGAATAAATTTACTCAATCCGTTTTCCGTACTTATCCACAGATTCCCCGTGTCATCCTCTTCTACAGACAACAGGATATCTGAAGGCAGACCATCCTTCACGGTATAGGATTTAAATACCGCCTTCCCTTCCCCGTTCATGGAAACAAGCTGGTTAAGTCCTCCCCCAAATGTAGCCAGATAAACTTCTCCTTGTGAAGTGGTGACAATCCGATATACGTTATTGTTGCTCAGACAATTCATATCATCGGGGATACGTGCATAAAGATGGAACACAATCGACTCCGGATCTTTAAAATCCTCTTTAAAACTAAGCGCGCCATCACTGCTCCCCACCCATATATTCCCTTTCTTGTCAGAAGTGATATGGCGTACACGGTAACAACGGTCATACGGAAAACCTTTCAGGTTATTTCTAGAACTAATAAACACATATTTCCCTTCAGGAGTTTTCTGAATATAATTCAACCCTCCACCGAAAGTTGCCACCCAAATGCGTCCATGCTTGTCTTCATGTAACCAGTAAACACTATTATGACTCAGGCTATAAATATCATCTTCATCATATTTGAATCGAGTAAACTTAAAATGGGTCCCCTCCTTTTCTGCCAGAATAATACCATCCCCTTTGGTCGCAATCCAAATGTTTCCGTGAGAATCTTGCATGATATGATAAGGAACTCCCCGTAACGGTCTGCCAGATTTGGCTATATCCCCCTCTTCGGTCAGAATACCCTGAAAATCTAAATCAGAAGAATAAATTTCAATCTGACCATCCCGTTTTCCCATCCAGATGCGATGTTCGCTATCTTCAAACAACGCACGTACCGTATTGGAATTCAAGTCATAACTGTGACCCATGCGGGGATAAATATGGAACTGGCTTCCTAAAAAAGTAATCTTCTCCAACCCCTTAGAATGAGTACATAACCAAAGATTGCCTTGCTTATCGGATAACATGGAATGTAATTTATTGGAAAAGTGCCAATCGGGTGAATCGGGATCATTATAGAAAGGCAACAGCCGATTTGCCTCTCTGTCATACCAAGAAAGCCCTCCTCCTTGCGGATGTACCCACAAATTACCGTTCAAGTCTTCACAAATATGAAAACTGGGATAGGAACGATCGGCACCACGAGGCTCCACTTGCATCTTTTCTTGCTTAAATACTTCCGTCAAAGGATTGAAATGACAAACTTTTCCCCATTCGGTCATCTCAAACCATGCTTCCTGCTTACTGTCAACATAAACAGAACGGAAAGCGTCTGCCGGGAATTCGGGACAATTGGATTTATTATAGACTTTACACTCTTTTGTATCCGAATAGTACAATATCAATCCTTCATGGGCAGTTGTTATCAACAGCCCCGTACCTTTTATTTCATTTATAGCAATCACTTTATCCTTTACCGGCAATTCCCAAAGACGAAAGATTTCATTCTGCAAAGAATAGCACCATATCCGTCCTCTGTCTGATCCAAAATAAAGTTCGTCACCATAACTGCAAAAAGAGTAGAAGGCCTGTACGGGTTCATCTTTGCCTGACTGGATATTCACAAAATAAGAGACAGGCTCTTCTTTATCATTCGTAATCTTCAGCAGACCGTTATCAGTAAGCAACCACTCTTGATTGTAAGCATCGCTAAAAACCTGATTAATATGAACGGCATTTCCTCCACGACTATGAGTAGCATATACTTGGGTAGTTATACTGTAATCTTTAGGGTTTGTTTTTACACGGACAGCCCCCTCATTTTCAGAAAGTAACCAAATGACACTGTCGGGCAATATTTTAATAGAAGAGAAACGCATACCCTCCTCTTCACCTTCAGCAGGGATTTGTTCGAATTTCTCTGTTCTTTGGTCAAAACGATACACACGGTAATCATACGTTTGCAGCCAAATATAATTATAAGGGTCTACTTCCAATAAGTCTACCCGGTTGTTAGTCATAGTAATTTTATTCCCTTGTCTGGCTTTATAAACTTTGAAGTCATAACCGTTGAACCGGTTGATTCCATCCCAAGTAGAGAACCATAAAACTCCATTATGGTCTTGTACCATGCTCATGATGGAGTTCTGAGACAAGCCGTTTTCCGAAGAATAATGAGTAAAGATACAATTAGGCTGACTTTTTGCATAAAAAAAGAGCAGCAAAGTAAGTATAAACAGAATGTGTCTTTTCATTTCGTAGATTTTCATATATAGTATGGCAAAAATACATAAAAAACGAGAGATACTGACATACAAGTTCCTAAAAAAATAAAAGGGGCAAAGTTAAATCCCCCTTTTATCATTCTACTCTTCCCTGACACTTTCCATAGGAGCAAATAGAATTCCTCCCTACAGTGACAAAGTATTATTACTGGTAGAAAGAACAGCTTATCTCTTTAAATTCTGCAACAACACATTTCCATTTTCCACCGGATTCCATCCGTCATCACCTGCCAAAATCTGTGCTTCATTATAATTACTGATATCGTTCAGCTGCTTTCCAAACGAAGCACGCGAAGCGGTAGCCGCCCCTTCTCCCGTATTCCGGTATTCAGCATAGAATACGGTTTCCTCATTTCCTTTTTTGCCCCAGTTGTTCCAACCCACCGGAAGAATATGCTTTCCCAAATCACAATGAATATAAACAGCCTGTGCATAAGGACGCCAAGGACGGGACAAATACACCTTCTGAGCCTCAGCCACACCCGTCAATTTACAGCCTATAAAAACATAGCCATATTTTTTGCCTTGATCTGTAGAAGGAGCGGTAACATACCCATCACCCAAACTATGGATGGTGCAATCCTTAAACAATGCCGTAGACCAGCCAAAAATAAAATCCACCGTACCCTCTATATAACAATGGTCATAAAACTGACGACTGTCTTTGCCATAAGTGTACAAAGTATCCTGATTTCCCAAAAAACGACAGTTTTTGAAATAAGCGCGATCTCCACTAACAAAACAGGCCACTGCCTGCCCCACTCTGCCGGCACTATTCTCGAAAGTGATATTCTCAGCATAGAAATCGGGAGCATAGATATAACAGGTTGATGAACCGGAGGTAGACATTTCTTCTCCGAAATAGTTCTTTTTAGCAGCAAAATCATCATTTGTCAGAATTGCTCCATCCTCACCTATCAAAGAAACACTAATCTTGCTTTCAGGAATAACCACTTTTTCTTTATATACCCCTTTACGGACTAGAATAGTAGTGCGTCCTGCTTTACGAAAATCGGGGACAGCATGAATCGCTTCCTGAATGGTAAAGAAATCACCACTGCCATCTTTTGCCACTACAAAATCATAATGACGTACAAAAGGCGCCAATGTAGGAACCTCTTTAGCTATAGCATCCACCGTCAAACCAGCAATAGTACGCGCCCCATATATATTCAGGTGCGTATTATCCTCACGCCCTTTCGGACAAGCTGCACACACACCTTCAGGAATCCACATGAACAATTTTTTTGAAGCCTCCGGCCCCATCTCCTGCACCAAATCATGCGTTATCTTGTTCATATCCACAAAAGGCACATCCAACTCTTTTGCCACGTTACGCGGAGACTCCAAATATTTTCCATGAGTATCAATCAACACTTCTCCATCTTGAGAAGCACTCCCCTTTGACAAATCCTTGCGCACATCATCTTCGGCTACCGCATTTTTATTATTCCGGAAATTACGACGGACAATGGCATTGAACAACACGGGAATTCCCCCTTTAGCACGTGTTTCTTTTACAAAGCGGCGTAGATTGGCATCAAAAGTAGATCCGGGATCAGTATGACGTTTCTCATCGGCCTTCTCATCATTATGCCCAAACTGAATAAAAACATAATCACCCGGCTTTACTTTATTAATTACTACCTCCCACAATCCTTCATCAATAAAACTTTTAGAACTCCGACCATTTCTAGCATGGTTTTCCACACGAATATTCTCACTGAAATATCCTCCCAGCACATGGCCCCATCCACGTTCCTGATTACCTCCCTCTAAGGGTTTGTTGGCCATAGTCGAGTCACCTATCATAAAGATAGTAATTGTGCGGTCTGCCGTAAAAGCAGAAAACAATAACAAGGCAACAAATGCCATCAACATCTTAATTTTCATCGCTTTCTATTTTAAATTTTGATTAAAGAACTCAAGTATATCATCCTGTATCTCCTTACTGCAAAAATGGGGCAAATCATAGAACTTGGTGGTCAACAGATTTTCTACCGATTGACTCTTCCATACATCCTGCATGGTAGAGAAAGCGCTTTCAACGCCCTTTACAGGAAAAAGTTTGTCCCGCAAGCCATTGATGAACAACATCGGTTTGGGACAGGCGATAGATGCCACATGAGGATAATCCATCCAATTCCGTATTCCGGGAATAATCATGGAATAAGCAGACCCACCTTTGTTCTGATTATTGGTAAGTGTCATTAAGCTATCTGTAGTATTCATCCAGCACACAGCAGCGCCTGCCTTCACCACATCTGTAGCGGCACTGACCATCCAGGCACGATGTGCTCCCATGGAAAATCCCATAGTACCTATCTTTTCCTTATGAACCATGGGCAATGAGGCCAGAAATTCCGCGCTACGAATATCATCCCAGGCTATCAAGGCTCCCCAAGACATTCCCATCTGTAACATATTGGCCGCCAACGCTTGCTGTGAGTCATAGCGTACTCCTTCCTTACGTCCCCGTTCCCCCCAAAACAAGGCATCCACAGCAAGCACTACATATCCGTGACTTGCCAGATAATCACCTACATACTGTTTGTCATAACATTTTTCCGCCCAATCGTCCGCATCGGCCAGTACAGATGCTTCCACACCGAACGGACGCACCATCTTCTCTTTCCCTATCGAAAAATGCGCACCGTGATCGTGAAGCAGCAATACTGCCGGGAACGGGCCATTCCCGTCAGGAACCAACAGATAAGCAGGAACACGAGAATATTCCGAAACACTGAACAAAATCTTCTCCGCCCTATATCCATTCCGTTGCTCGGTATCTATCACTTCTTTATCAAAAGCCGCCACAGGAGGAGCGGGTTGCATACAATCCAACAAAACTTTTCTAGCCCCCTCACGCCATTTTTCGAAATTCCGGATAGAAGAGTTCCTCCATGCCATAGGATAAGTCAGACTTTCCTTCAGTTTCTGATAAAACAACGGCATATCATTCTGCGTTTCATAACGCATAGAAACGGTTTCCGCCTTTTCTTGAGCAGAAACCGTCAGACCTATCCCGAACAACAATAAACAAATTACTGTTTTCTTCATAAACCTATACCTAACAAACTTTATTTTTCAAGGTAACTGATTAATTTCATCATATTGTCAATATACTCTCCTACAGAGATACATAATTCTCCGGTGGTACACGGATAAGGCGATGTATCGTGCTCGTCTCCTACAAAAGTAGTTGTATATTTCGTCTCTTCACTAGGACCTGAAACTGTATATGGCTTATACGGATTCGAGGTTGACTTTAAAGGAGAGAGCCAACAACCGTCCTTAGTCAGTGACTTCACCAATCCCCGGGCAACTTCTTCCGTTGCTTTTCCACGTAAACGAGTATAATATTTAGGTAGGGGAACCAATTGATCCTGCAAGAAAGGTGAATTCTTTGCCAACTCGGATACCGGGATTTTCTTCACCTCCTCATAACGACGACGCAGTTCACTCGGATTCACAAAAGTAGCCGAATTATAATGGCCTATCGTATTTTCTATATTCTGATCAATATAATAAGTACCGTTTTTCACATTACTTCCCTTACGATGAACATACAGTGGCTTACCTGTATCAGGATCAACAAAACGAGGTACCAGAATAGCTTCCGGATTATTTGACTGACGCTTCCATTTCTTCACATCCGATTCCGGCAATTTCATTGATTCCAGAAAATGAATGGCAGCAGGAATACCCGACAGGAAACGAGTATCAGCTGTAAGTTTATAGTATTCCATCATTAAATTGATCAGACGGACAGTGGTACCGGTGTTCACACTGCGCGGTTCATAAGAACGGGCATGAGCCGGCTTCAAATCATCCACCGTGTATTGATCCGCCCAACCGGCATAAGGCTCCCCTTGTTGAAGAGAAATCATCAAGTACATGGCACGCATAATGGGTTCTTTCACCCCTTGCAGCCCCATCGCCTGATAACATTGAATCAAAAATTCGGTTGCATCAGGAATCACATCATCATTCAAAGTGATGAACGACGAATAATCTTTCTTACCCTGGAAAGGATGATCATGCATCAATGGATAACGCTGGGGCCATCCACCTACCGGATATTGACTTTTCAAGACAAAATCAATGGTTTTTTCCAAAGCCGGGCGGAAAGCAGCATCATTTTTCTCCACATACATACGAAGCAGGAACTTGGCAGCCTCCATAGTGCCCGCATCATCGTAAGTCGCATTTCCATAATAATGTTGAAATTCCTCCAGACGCCAGCCATTTTTACCAACGGTGTCATACCAGGACTTTAACGAGTTCTCTCCTGCGAAATCGAACACATAATTCCATCCGCCACATTCAAGCTGCCCCCAAATCAAGGTGTTAGCCACTTTTCTTGCAGCTTCATAATAATACTCATCCCCTGTAGCATGATAAGCATCAAGCAACAGATGACCCACAGAAGGAGTTCCCGGCGGCTGAATCCAAACCATTGTCCTCTTGGCTTCCATTTCTCCCCATGAACGGGACATATCCGGCAAATAATTCCATACGAAGCCACCATTATAACTCACCTTGTCCATCATGAACTGAGTGGCGGTTTTCATCGTATTTATAACTTGGTCATCTAATTTTTTATTAGTTTGAGCCATACCTACACAAGCAAGATTTGCCATACACAAGCAAAGGGCAATTCTTCCCCATTTCTTCTTTAATGTGCTTTTCATTGTTGTTTTAGTGTTTTGATTCAAGTTTAAATATCATTATGAAGCAAAATAAGCCATTTTTCGGGGCTTGGATTTGTAATATTTGGTCTTTTCCTCGTATATTTTAATCACGATGAACCACTCTCCCCATATTATTTATATATTTGAAGAAAAGTTTTAGTTATTCATTTTATATTAAATGCAAGATCATGAATCGTAAAGTAAGAACCGCATTGTATGCTTGTGCCCTGATGGCACCATTGATACTGCAAAGCTGCAATGCACAAAGTGAAAAAAAAGAGAGCAACAAAGAGTGCACTGAAGAAACAAACAAAAACACTGAAAAAAAGGTTATGACAACAGGTAGTGAGAACTTCATCTTTGCAGAAGGCAAAGAATGGGAACCTGCAGGCGAAGGTGTAGTGCGCCAGATCATGGGTTACAATGATGACATCATGGTCGTCAAAGTGAAATTTGAAAAGGGAGCTGTAGGAGCTGTTCATCATCACGTCCATTCACAAGTGACTTATGTGGAAAGCGGAAAGTTTGAGTTCACCATCAATGGCGTAAAGAAAATTGTATCAGCCGGCGACTGTCTGTATAAGGAACCGGATGCTGTGCATGGTTGTGTATGTCTGGAACCGGGTATGCTGATAGATTGTTTCAGCCCGATGCGTGCTGATTTCCTGGAAAAGAAATAGACAAGCCATATATTCCATCCACTGCAGGAGCAGATTGCTGTGCCCTCTGGGTATTTAATATGCTCCTACAGTGGAAATGAATTCTATTTTTTAATCTGCAAAACGAATGGAACGATTGCTTAACCTTATCAAATCCGGTAAATCATAATATTTCAAGGCACCATACAACACATTAGAATACATATCCCACTGCATAGGCCTCTCAATGTATTCCTTCCAAGTTTTCACACTATGTGTTATCTCCACACTGTTGATTCTTTCATCCAAATAAGCAGCATGAATGGCAGCTGGACCATAAATGCCATTGGCAAATACTTTGACGGAATGCCCTTTCAGAAATTCGTGTTCTGAACAAAAATCAAGCAAAGTCAGGATATCGACTACCCGTTGTCCCATAATAGGACGTCCTATATGCATACTGATCATTGCATTACGATATTCACGGTTCCAATATTTAGCATCCGTATAAAATGCAGGGTCCGTTGTTTCCCCTAATCCGCGCAAATCTGCCAACAACAAAATTTTTCCTTCCGTCAAGGCAGCAGCAAAATTTGCATATTCACTCAAATAAGTTCCTTTCCCCTCTTCCTGTAACCTTAACTCAACAGGAGAATCAGCATTCGCTCTGGACGGAATAATAAGAATACAAGGAACAGGCATCTCCCCTTCCCTTATAAGCTGAAATTTATATTGCTCATATTCACGCATAGAATCATGTCCGGTTGCCTCAATTCTTATTTTATGGTCAGGAAGACCTTTAAGACCTAACAAATCCAACATCTTTGCCTGAACAGTTTTCTTTCCTTTCGAAAGAAACGCCTCACGCTTGGAAGCCCACTCATCCAGCTGATTCACATTTTCCTGCATAATACTGAGTGCTCCAGGCATAGATACATTCACCTGTCCTCGAGTCGTACAAAGCATATCTGACAACTGGAAACGGTCTTGTGCCGCTTTCTTCACCGGAGATTGATCATCTTTCAACCAACGTTTGAACCAACTGACCAGCTTTTGCCTTTTTTCAACTCCAAGTCCATGACCGGTTTCTACTGTCAGCATATCCACCTTTTCGGGAACTCCCAATACTTTATAGCACTGTTGTAATTCAGCATATCCTTGCTGCGCCCCCCACAAATCGACAAAATCATATTTACCGCTTAAAATCAATAAAGGCCGTGGAGCCATCATTAAAGCAAAATCAGGTACTTCCAGTTGTTCACGCCCTTCGTAGGGTATATGTTGGCAACCGTCGGAAGGACCTTGCAACTCCATAGTACGTTCTCGGGTAGAAAAGAAACTACAAATGGCCGCTACCTTTACACGGGGATCCAAACCTATATAATAAGCGGTCTGAGTGCCACCGCCGGAAGATCCATAGACTCCGATATGCTCCGGATCAATATCCTTACGGGTCAGTAAATAGTCCAAAGCCCGATGATTGTCCCAATATTCCTGTGCCGCCAAACTAGTACCAAGCAAGTTAAAGCCCGCATTCAGTAAGGTATGTTCCGTGGTAGCCCCCCGTGTCAGCGGCTTTCCTTCCCTGTCAATAAGTTGCAACCGTTCTCCCTGCCCTATGGGATCTACCACCAGTACAGCAATGCCATTGGATGCCATCAACATAGCGGCATGAGACGAAGGCCCTTTACCATTCAATCCATGTCCGCAAAGTTCCAATGTTGCCGGAACAGGAACAGTCGTGTTCTCCGGCATACAAAGATGTGCTGTGACATAGCGGCCGGGCTTGCTTTCAAAAATTATTTTCTCTATATGATAACCCGTACCTTGTACCTTCCCCACCACCTGAGCATTTAAATTCCCTTTCTCCGGAAAAGTACCTACTATTTGTTTATATCGTTCACGGCAACCCTCCAGATACTCCTGCATCCCGGCAGGAGAAGCAAACGCTTGTTGAATAGCCGACTGCCGATCAGCAAACTGCCGATGTACATCACGCATCAGATAAGAATTATAAGCGGTACTTTGACTCCAAGGTAATGCCTTGAACTCACCCTGAGCAGATACCCCAACAGTCCCCACCCATATTCCCAAACCTACACATAAAGTGCGAAAACCGATGATTTTTCTCATAGAATCAATCCTTAAGTTATTGTACCACAATTTCAATTTTCTGACGGTTATCTCCGGCTGTCTTCACATACAGACGTTTATGCTCCGTATCATAAAACCAGCCTGTATTCCGGTCTACATCTGCAACCGATGAAAGAACGGGCAACGATTTACCATTTTCTATCACAGATTGCGGAGCGTTCTGCAAATAAGCCTTCACCAGATAAGTGTGTCTGGCAGGTTTGTACTTCCCTACCGGTTTATCTGCAGTAAACGTCCAACTACCATCAGCGAGCCTGCTGGTAAAGCGGGTCAATGAACCAATCCCTTTTTGATAATCCATTGATATACCATCATCTTCATACATCTCGTAAGAAGAAATACCTGACGGATAGACATCCAATGTTATCACATCTACAGGATGCTGATCTACCCACTGCATAGCAGGTTGCATGGGAATAATAGCTCCGGCTTTTATATAGACAGGCAACACATCCAGCGGAGTAAGAAAAGACTTATATTGACGGCCCTCGTAACGCTCACCGGTTTCATAATCAAACCATTCTCCACCGGGGAAATAGACATGCTGGCTCAGTGCACCTTTGGTAGTGACAGGACAAACCATCATCCATGGCCCGAACATATATTGACGTGTCAGCTGATAGGTATTCTCATCCTGAGGATAATCCATCACTAAAGGAGTCATCATGGGACGTGCCGTTTTATAAAGCTGATAGGCATTACTATAAATATAAGGAATCAATGTATAACGCAAACTATCGTATTTGATAAAATTGGCCAAGGCCTCCGGACCATAAGTCCAAGGCTCATGATAACGGGGATGGTCCATACCGAACACCATAGCGATAGGTGAAAACATACCGAACTGTACCCAACGGGTATATAATTCCGTATCGTAAGGAGAATATTGTTCAAATCCTCCCATGCAATGAGTCCAGTTACCTACACCACTCATACCGATATTAAGTCCTGCACGTATCACCGGTTCAAACCACTGCCATTCACTCCCCCAGTCTCCGGCCCATATATAAGGATAACGCTGAATTCCCGCATAACCTTCACGGGTATGTGTCAACCCCCTCATATTATTATATTCCTGAAATTTACGATAGGGTGCTTCCGCATAAGCCAAAGGAAAAATATTATGAAGTCCTTTCAGGTCCATCGTCCCTCCGACATCCGTCTTCACAAACTTAGCCCCGATGGAAGCTACTTTCATTACTCCATTCTCCCACCACCAATCTACCGCTTTCGGATCAAAGAAATTCACTACTCCTTCTGTCTTTGCTCCGGGATACAGCACATTTCCCTGTTCACGCGCCTTATCCAACAGATGATATTCAGGGCCATTATCTAATATGGAACGGATATGAAGCCCCACCATCTTTACATTTTGCGCATAGCAACTATCAAACATGGCTTTCGGATCTTTGAACGTATTGCGCCATTCAAAGCAACAACCGCCATTTCCGTAAGTGGTATTAAACAGTCTCCAAGTAGAATCCAGCCAAAGCAAATCAAAAGGCACTCCTTCCTCACGCAAACGTTTACATAAAGCAGGCGGGTATTTATCGGAAGTCATCTCTTCATTCTTCCAGGTTCCACCGGAATAAGTACCGACATGCAACCCCATTGCAAAACGAGGAAGCATGGGGGATTTTCCAGTCAATTCCGTATATCGGTCAATCATGGTATAAAAATCGGGACCATACATAAAATAATAGTCCAAATCACCGCCAAAAGCTTTGAACGAATAATAATCACTACTATCCCACCCCATATTCCATTCGGTAGCAAACGGAGTATGAAAGAACAAACCATATCCTTTGGTACTCATCATAAAAGGTACGGGACAATAATTGGCACGTAAAATATCTTTTCCTCCTACAGCCGGTTTTATCCCTCTTCCCAACTCTACATTCAGATAGACCTTACGCCCTCGCTGATCCATGAAATCCATACGCTCCCCAAAACCAAAGAAATGCTCATCCGGTTGTAGAACAGCTTTCGTCTTGACAGAATCCTTATAAAAACGTTGTTCCGCAAGTTCCGTATAAAGTAGTTTGCCGTTTTTATCGGAAACAGACAGACAGAACGGATTCTTGGTAGCCTCTATAATCAGTTTTCCGGTCGTAATCAACCATGCAGCACCTTTATCTTCCACTGTATAGTGTACAGGAGTAAAATCATATTTCCGAACCATCCACTGCTCATTTTCAGCGAACACGGTACCTTGAGAATGACGTACACGGAACATATCATCTGTACAAAATTCCAATTTCACATTTCCCTGAGGCAGAAGAAACAACAAATCATTTCCTGTCTTCTTAAAAGAAGCATTGGCCGCCCATAGCCCTATACAATACAGGCATAAACAAAAGCATAGGATTCGTTTTTTCATGGTATCTGTTATTTTATTTAAAATCAATCATATTGAATATCAGTTTTTTGGCTACAAGTCCGGCAGCCGAATCATTAATGATGTTCCCATAGATATCCAATGTAGAGAACAAAACACTACCCTTACCCATCGGTACAATCCCCATAGCAGTTCCGATAGCCATAGGATAAGTATGATAGGCTCCGACCAGCAATTCTTCACCTTCCATCACCAATCCCATACGCTCCACCCCTGTATGTATCAATGCCTGATAAGGCCAGTTGAGAGCATTTCCGACAGGAAGTTCCTTGAAAATATCATGCGGCTTATTAAACATCACCCCGCCCAGCCAGTTGGTTCCAACAAAGAATTTGTCCTTAAACACCGCTTTACTATTAGCCGCTATAAATTCCGACCACTCATCAGCACTCTGAATAATAAAGATTTTGGTTCCATCATTTACAGCACGTTCCATTAAACGCTGTGCATCCGGCATCTTATCATTAGGAACAGCCCAATCCAGACGACAACGCGCGTTACTGCGAGGATGCCTGAAACGAATCTCTATATCGGCAGACTTGCCTCCTTCCAAATAGACTTTTCCATCGCCCAAATGCTCTTTCTTCCTGGTAATTTCATATATTTTCTTACCATTGACAAAGACTTCAATCATACTACGGTCATTACTCTGAGGAATAATCGTATATTCACCACTGACAGAGGGAAGTATTTTACCACTCCATTTAATACCATAACCATCAAGCATATACACAAAAGGACTTGGTGTAGCTCCTTCAATAGCACTCAGATTAACCACCTTGGCCACTTCATGATAAACTTCCTTCTGAAATTCCATATCCTCATAATAGACCACATCCAATCCCGGTTTGCCATCGGCAGAGCGTAACGCTTCCATCGGCACCATTGTCAATTGATCTTTCTTAGGAGGACGGGCCACCATAATCCAATCCAACTTTCCTAAATTATCCTCGTAAGCCGCAACCGCTTCTTTCGTTTTACCCTTCAAGAAATTCTGTAAAGCGTTTCCATCTTCCCAAACGGCCCCTTTGCCATCCAACATATTGGATGCCAGATTTACAGACAATATATCATCATACCCAGTTGTAACAACGGAATTTTCCTTACATAGTTTTGCTTGAATTCTACAAAGTCCTCCAGCTGCAGGAACAGGTATTTTTACATCTTTCACCAACAACTGACCATAAACCTCACCTCCGGCGGCTTCTGTTTCATAAGTCCCTACCTCCGTTATATTTCCTTGAGAGTCCGTCACCGAGATTTTCAATTGATGTTTTCCCCGGACATTCTTCTCATTAATCAGATAAAAGTCAACGGTCACCTCTCCCCCTGCGGCAGCAACCTGTTGCCTGGTCTTTACCGCTACATACAAAGGCTGATTATAACGAGCTATAATAGCCGGATCCGATTTGGGATAACGAAAACAATCGACAATTCCCGAATAATTCTCCGTCAATTCCGATTCCCATCCATTAACAACGTATGCATCCGTCAAATTATTCATTCTGGCCGATTCTATTTTACGTCCCTGATGTTCATAAGACACCGTTCCCATAGCCACACATAAATCATCTACGGTAGGATAAACTGTCCTTAGCTGTTTAGCATCCAGAAATTCATTAAATTCATCATACCAACGTAAAAACTCTCTACCATCCCATCCTTTATAGCTATATTTTTCCAAATCTTCTTTATTCTTTTCCAAACGAGGAGGTGATGATAAAGCCCCTTCCTCACCAAAGAATACAATTTCACGCTTATTCTTTGTATCATTATAATAATCTTCAGGGCCTTTGTACAAACCTTCATTCCAAACAGCAGGTCCTCCGGCACGATGATAATCATACCAGCCACTCCAATACACTTTTTCATCGTAAGGACGAATATGAATTTTAGCCTGATCTTCTATATCATCCCCCTTTGCCCAAGCCGAGGTACGAAGAATCAGCCGGGAAGGATCCAGTACACGCATATCCTTCATCGCTTGAATTTCCAATGCCAACTTTTCAGGAGCAGCATTTCCAGATTCATTCATCATATTGTAGATAACCAGACAGGGATGACTGCGATCCCTCTTTACCATACGGACGACCTTTTCATGCAAAACAGCATTCATAAACGGCTGTCTCACATCCAGACGGAAGCCGCCAGGCTCTTCAAAATAGAGCAGTCCCAACTCATCAGCATAATTCATTACGTCAGTATTACCGATAAAACGATGAAAATTCAACATATTCAACCCTAACTCCTTAGCGATGCGAATTTGCCTTTCAGCCAATTCTTCCGATGGGAAAATACCATTGACCGGCCAAAAACTCCAACTGATGGCCGAGCGAAGCATGATACGTTTTCCGTTTAAACGAAAAACAGCATCCTCACCTATACCGGAAGCCTCGAACCAACGGAATCCAAAACGGCGGGAATCTTTATCTACCCAGTTCTTTCCTTCGGATAACTCCACCTCACATACATACAGATTAGGATCATCCACGCTCCATAATTTCGCCTCCGGAGCTGATATAGGAATCTTCAGTTCATTCATACCTTTATTTAAAGAAACACCCTTTATCTCTTTAGAATAAACTATTTTTTCTTTATTTTGCCACTCGTACACCGTTATACGAAGATCCTGCTTCGTAGTCTTTCCTTTTTCATTCTGTAATGTCAGAATAGCGTTGGCGGTGGTTATCTGAGGAGTGTTCTGCATATAAATATCCGCCACATAAACAGCATTACATACCTTCATACCAACTTTTCCTGTTATTCCTCCAAAGCCATGACCGGGAGGCAACATCTTATCTCCCCACGGAATAGTTCTGGAGTCACGCCAATCATGGTTACCACCCGCATCCGTTATACGTACAGCCAATTGTACTTGTTCTCCCGATTTTATATAAGGAGTAATATCCGTTTCGAAAGGAACATTGTCCACAATCTGATAATCCACTAATCTCTGATTAATAAAAATCTCCGCCCGTGAACGTATAGAGCCAAAATTCAAAAAGACTTTTTGTCCTTTCTTCAACACCGGAATATCCATTGTACGACTCCACCATGTAACTCCTGTAATATCTCCTTCGGGTCCGGACTGAGTTTGAAGATATTCTTCAGCTGTTCCGGGAACCTGTACCGGAAGAGTCTGGGCAGAAGTCAATATATCCCATCCCGCTGTAGGAACAGTTGCAGGAACTTTCTGTGCCTCTTCCAATGTCAAATAAATATCCTCTGTCTGCCAAGCTGCATTTTTATCCTGCCATAAATGCCATCCTTTTCCTGACAAATCAAAAAACGGTCTCTCCTGTGCTCTCACCCCATAAAATGGACATAACAACAAAAATGCTATGGCAATAATACTCTTCTTCATAATTATCTATTACTTTCTTTTATTAAATTCAATAATAACTGTTGGCCCACTACATTAGCCCTGTTCTCGCTTTTAATACATGACTCCATGCTCTCATAGATGGTAAAACCAATATTCTGTTATAGCTAATCTCATTTATTTTATTTCATTCATATAACTATCCGGCAACCACCCTTTCAATACAAAAGCAGGATTCCGATAATTGTTAATCATCTCTGTATCTTTATCTTTTGTCAACTGGCGGGAATATGGATGACGTTTGGATACATCAACCGGATTTCCCGTCACCATATCACAAGTATTATACTCGTACATTTTAGCAGTCTTCGCTCCAATAGAACTCCAGCCTTCAGGAATTATATTTTTCACTTTACAATCTATCAAGACAAACTCTGCATCAGGGTAGGCCGAACCGTGGTTACTTTTAGTACGTCCGTAATCCGCCTGTTTACCATCCTCCGTAGAAAAAGTGCATTCAACAAATACATTACCATGATTGCCTGCCGTATTTCTTACCCATGAGAAAGGGCCGCCACCATTACGGAAATTACTTTTATAAGCAAACAAGCTGCCACGTCCTAAAATAGTATCACCACCACCATCCAACTCACAAGATTCCATATAGATTGTTCCATTCGCCTGCAATGCATCTCCTGAACCTATAATATGTACACGGTATAAAGCAATCCTTTCTCCATTAATCAACAACCCTTCTGCCTGACCTTTTAAATCTGTAGCAATGGTCATATCCTCAATGACTATATCCTTGCAATTATCAAGCATGAAAGCCGCCCGACGGGAAGGAAATGTACCGGGCCACTCATTGGTTTTCACAGTCAGCGGATGAGGATTAAAGACTTCATTATTTGCATAATGTACTTTAGTATCGGCCATTCCTGCTCCTTTAATTTTAACATTCCATTTATTTCTTGTATAGACCAATTCTTCATAATCACCGGGATTAACTAAAATCACAGTCTGCTGTTCATTAAAATCAGGAATAAAATCCAAGGCCCCCTGAACTGTATTAAAGTCCCCTTTTCCTGTAGCATCCACAATCAATGTATCTGAAAGTTCCGGCATGTCAGATTTAGTAGTGAAAGTCCACTCATCTTCTTTAGTGACTCCTTGAAAACTGCCGTCAGCTAAATTTAACACACCATTATCTATAGTCACATAGTAAGTATGCCCATATTCCAGCATATTATTGTGTAGATAAATAGTAGCTATAGAATCACGCACGATGACAGGATAAAAATGAAAGGCATCCGTAAATCCCCCTATGATAGTAAGCTGGTACACAGGAGGAGTAGGTTCCGCCGTTCCCGAAGGAGTACCCGGACGAGTATCTTTATTGGTAGGCACAACGGTACGAGTATAGTCATAAGGCACTTTTGTATAATCACATTCCGGACCATACGTACGGCTCTCCGTAGGACCAGACGGAATACTCAAATCCAAACTGTCCACCACTTGGTCAGTAACTGCGTCATAAACCCGTATCATACCGGAATCTCCTAGGACAGGAGTCTCGGAAAAAGTAAGAACCAAATGAGTGTCCGGATTGACATTTTCCGAACCGGAAGCAGGAAAAAGTGTTGCATTGACCTGCCCTGTCTGATTACACGCCATTATAAAAGGAACTGCGGCAATCATACCTAAAAACGATTTTAATGTAACCATAGATTCATCAGTATTAAATTCAAGTCTTAATCATTCTATTCCCATTCCACCTTCATATAATGCAGCATCGTTGTACTTTCACCACAACTGCCCGTATGCTGGATACCGGTGCCCCCAAAAGTGTTCGAGGCTATATCCGCCTCCAAATCTACCGAAAGTTTCAAATTCGGATCAGTTACAGGCGCCGGAAGCGGAGTCGTTGTTGAAGCATGTGCTGTCAATTTTCCTCCTTTAGCAGTCAATGTCAGAGTACAATTTGTACGATAGCAGGTAGAAGACACCGGTTGACTGATGGCTTCAGCCACCCCGTTCTCATATTTCATCAAAATAAAATCAACCGCATTACTATACTTGGTCGTACGAATGATACGCAATGCATATCCCGTTAAAGTACGGGTATCAAACTTGATATACAAATCCAAATACTGTCCTGTAGCACTACCAAAACCTTGTCCTGCTGTTTTACTGGCATCCACATTCAATGTGATTGCCATATCTCCATAGCTGCCATCCAGTGGAGTATACAGCAAACGGGCTCCTTTCTGATCCTGCAACAAACCGGTTCCGTGAGAACCATTCATTCCAGGTCCATAAATCCAATAATCCTTATCCGGAACTACCTGCCAATCGTATGCTGCCGTATCCAAAGGCTTATATCCACCAATCGTCCAAAATCCCGGTAAAAGTTGTGGTTGATTCTTACATGGAAAGTTCTGAAAATCCGTTTCAAATATATGAGTGATATTCACTTGCCCTTTCTTTATTGGAGAATTGGAAACAACAATCCGTTCTTCCCCCGGCAAACAACGCAGATGCTTGGGAGCGATAGCTGCCATCAGATAATAACCAACATCTTCTTTTACCAACGTATAGGAATATTCCGGTTCATTCAAGCGGGATACAGAAACCGGAAGTCTATCAGTCCCGTTCCTGTCCGTACATCTATACCAGGTTATCAATGATTCATCCTTACGCCCATTCAAATTTAAAGCATAACTGACAGTAGCTACTCCTTTAGCAATATTCAATTCCGGCTCTTCCGTAAACGAGGGAGCCGGTACATAATCGGGAGCAACCGTAAGTTCTGTCGCACATTCCAAACCATCCTCTGTATAGGCTATCACAGTGAAATGTTTTGTTTCATCCTCCGTATTAGTTGCCTCGACAACACATTCATAACCCTCGGAAGTAGATAATTTCACATCCTTTTCATAACCTTGTTGTACTTTCCACTTCACGGGAACATTATTCAGTACATAGTTGCAATGCCTTTTCACCGTCGCAACCAGTCTGACCGGCTGGCCACCAGTCTGGATGGAAGCCGTTAAAGGCTCTACAGAAAGACAGGAGGGCATCCGGGTATAATCCCTTCCATCCCGCTTACCTATAGCAATGACACGATCTTTCACCTGAAGAGGATCCCAATCATCCTCTCCTCTCAATAAATTGTAAGTATTATAAACTACCTCTTCATTCTCTTCCAGCCGGAAAGTTTTCAGTTGATTCAGCTGATCCATGCAAACCGTATTATAAGGCTTGTCAGCCCCTATTACATAAGGTTGCCCGTTCAGCTTCACATTATATTGGTAACAACGCAACCAATCTGTGGGATCATGTGTCCAGCCCGCATAAACCGGCTTCTTCGAATGATAACGGCAATCGACAATACTTAACGGCCCGACCGACTTACAAAAATATTGCCGGTCTTCCTCATGACATACATAAAAGTCACAGTTCAAAAATACAGCTCCGCCCATATCACTTCTCCAAAAAGGTTTCTGACCATAAAAATGAAGTGTACAATCCAGATAAACCCCTGTTCCGGTCAACGCATCATCGGTACTTTCCATGTGGCATTTATTAAAAAGTATCCGCTTGGCGCCATTCAGCGGATTCATGTTCAAGCGACTGATGAAATGTACATTATCCGCCACAATCTTGTCGCCATGACAATAAGCGACGTGCGCCTGAGTGATGGCAGACATTCTTTTCTTCCTGCTTAATTCCTTCTTCAGAGGGTATTCCAAATCGACATTACAGAAATTCCCCATGGTCAAGTCCTTAACCAACAGACCGTCTCCCCAAAAATCAAACATGGTGAAATTACCGACAGCCCCCTGTGTCTGTCCACGGCTGGATGCCAGGACTGTATTTTCAGGATGGCTATTCAATCCGATAATATGAAGATAAGGGCATTTAACAACCAAGCCGAACGGTTCACGACCGTCTTTTCCAACACGAATAGCAGGATCGTCAGGATCATCAATCCAATAAACGTATGGAGCCAGATAGACTTTCATCGGTTCCGCTTCCGTACCAGCTGAAAAATTAGCGGCAGCTTTATTGAAACTATTAAAAACATAAGGATTACCCGCCACTTCCCTATCGGACAACTGCCCATCAACAAAAAATGTTTTCGGACCTAAAATAATTTCTTTATCTGCATAACGAAGGCAGTTTCCTTTAAATTCTATAGGTTGCGAAGGATCTAACGAACTATAATGATCAATACTTTGTGCTTTTAACAGATGTCCCCATACAAGCCAGCACAAGGCAAAAGCGAGGAAATGTAAATGTTTCATTTTGTATAGATTAAGATTTGTTCTACTACAAAAGTAAACGAGAGACAGGGGACAGAAAGGTAAAAATTGGTCTATTATGTGCAAATTTTGAATAATGTGCTAATTTGCCAATTTGCTAATAGGCCAATTGACATGCGAACATAGCGGAACCAAACGGCAAATCAGCCTATTAGCAAATTAACACATTCATTAATTATTTTACTTCAGTTATCCTTAGCAGCAGATAAGGACTTGCAGGCAGTCTTACTCTTCCTTGATTTTTATCATACACCCTATCTTTTACAGGAGCAGTCGTTTCAAAAACGACAGGCCATTCGGCTATCGTCATGTTCCAAGTATCAATGACTTCCACTTTAAAACGTACTCCTTCTTTCAAACGTGGATAAAAAGCGTTTTTTACCGGTAAATCAAATATCCATTCCGGTCTTATTTCTTTGCCCAGATAAATCATATAATAGTTTTCTCCGGCAGTAGAAGTATATGGGTCCCAACTACTATCGCATAAATGCAAGGGATTGGGGAGTGCATCCAAAATCTGTCTTGTAAAGCCGATGCGCTTCCAGGACTCCCCTTGAAAAGTTCCTCCTACAGCCAGAAAATCACGGGAATAATCTTTTGGATTATCCATATAACATTCTCCGTGAGTTACGTAAGTCCCCACAATCAGCCCTTGCCACAAGCGATAAAGATATTCCTGACCGCTCAAGCTTCCCCATCGGTTATCCATATTGCCCTCATAACATACCTCATCAAAAATAATCGGTTTCTTATAAATATTCTTCACCGTAGCCGCTCTTCCAAAACCCTCTACAGGTGCCTGGTCCTGTATGCTGGCATGGGTATATTCCGGTTCCCAATATTTATAATACTTAGCTGTATAAGTATGAATGGAACATAAATGAGAATAAGGATCATTCTCTACTACCGTATGTGTAAAGGTATCCCAATATTCCGGTTTTAATTCTCTCAAAAAATCATATTCATTGGCCAGCGACCACCAAATATTGCGAAATGAACTCATACGGGCTGTCAGATACTTCAAATATCGGACACCGGCTTCCAAAGGCATCCTGTCAAATCCCCAACGGCCACCATCATAAGGGTGGAAAAGAATCAAATCAGCCTCCACCCCTATTCCGGCCAAATTATCCACACATGCTTCCACATGAGCAAAATAAGCCGGATTGAAGCGGGTGAAATCCCATTCATACACAGGCTTTCCCTTTTCATCCTTTGTTATCTTCTTTATCTCAAAAGGAAACATGGAGGGTTCAGGATAATCCGGATCAAAGTTTTGCACAAAAAACAGCATCCTGATCTTATTGAACTTGGACAGTTCCAATGATTTTACAGTCTGATCGGGTTGGTTACCGGCCACATGCATCCAATCATAAGAAGTCGTTCCAACCGGATAGTAACGTGTCCCATCAGCATATTTAAAGTTATAAGTTCCATCCACTTTGACTGGGCCATGATTTCCTTTACCCGGAGCAATACATTCTATCTGACCTTTTACTCCATCCAATGCAGGGATTTTACTCTGTGTTATATAATACCATCCTCCTTGCTTCACAGGCATGAAACGAATTTTAAAAGTATCATTTCCATCATAAAACCCACGTACTGTCAATGTGGTATCCGGCCCGTTGAACGTCGCTGTAAGTTCAACATCAAAAGGATTACCCTTCACTTTGGCAGGAATGGAGATTTCATAACGTCCCCAACATTCCACCTTATCCTGAGCAAATCCACCGGAAATTCCCAGAAACCATATTATTAAAAGAAAGCAGCAATATTTCATAAGCCATTCAATCATTAAATTCCAGTTAAAACAACGTATCAATCAAGGTTCCTCAAAACAAAGTCCGTCACTTCCACCTGTCCGTCACCACCGGCAAAAATACCCGGACGGACAAACAAGAAACCATATACCGTGTTATGATGTACCCCCGATATTTCAAATCCCCATGGATACTTATGCCATTTTTTACCATCGGCACTATACCAGGCCGATAATACATTCGCATCATTCCGCAAACGCAGCCACATCTTTCCACATTGGTTTGCTTGAGGAGATTTTGATTCCGTACGGCTGACTTGTCCACGCCGGTAACGAAGCAGCTGCTTATGATTAAAACCAAATCCAAAATGATAATTCTCATCATAATAGGCTACCAATCCGGCAGATGTATTTTCACCTTTCAGTTCGAAACAAGCCTCCACTTCATATTTATGAGCACTGGTACGCGCCAACAAAGGAGAGCCTTCTTTAGGAGTATTCCCTTTTGCATCTATACTGATTTTATCAGGAGTAATCCGAAACCGGTCATTTAAACTATGTTCCCGGCACGTCTGCCATACAAAATCCTCTATACCGGATACTTTCAAACGTTCCGGTGCAGGTAAAGAAATGACTCCTTCTTTCAAATGCAACCACCCATCTTCCTTCTGAACCAGTTCACGTAAAAGGGTCTGACGCCCCAATGTCTGGAATCCGTTCTCATAAGCATGGAAAATCATGAATAACCGTCCATCTTCCGTATCAACAATAGAGCCATGCCCTTTACTCCACCATTTTTCATTACGCGATTCCGTACGAAGAAGCGGATTGAAAGGAGCATTCTCCCAAGGACCCATTATATTTTTACTACGTGCCTGTACTACCATGTGACTGGTGGGGGGACCTGCCGTACCCCCTTCGGCCGCGAATAAATAATAATACTCTCCTACTTTTTTCACATTCAGACCTTCCATGGAAACTCCTTCTATATCCCATTCCTCCGGTATTTCCCATTCCTTATAAATCCGAACCGGTTCTCCTGTAATAGAGCATCCATCATCCGACAACGGATATAAAGCACCGGAGCTGAGCAACAGATATCGTTTTCCGTCCTCACCAACCACATGTTCCGGATCAATTCCCCCTATTTTCAAATCAACCGGAGCGCTCCACGGACCTTCCGGAGTATCCGCCCAAGTTACCATATTGGTTTTCTTTCCTTTCTCGTCCCGAGTAGGGAAATAAATATAGAAACGCTTGTTATGGACTACAATATCCGGAGCCCAGATGTCTCCGGTAAAAGTAGACAAGACAGTGGAACAGGGAGTCCAGTTTATCAAGTCATCCGACTGGTAAACGACCAGTCCCGGAGTATAAATAAAAGAGGAATGGACCAGATAATAAGATTTTCCATAACGGACAATAGAAGGATCCGAATTATCACCTTCCAAAATACGTACAGTAGTTTGATCCTCATTTAAAGGATCTTGGGACTGCCCCCATAAAGGGAGCGCCCCAAAGACTAGCAAAAATGCGCAAACAGATAAAATGTTTTTCATATATAATTCTTATTCTTGTGCCAAACCATATCCATTCGTTATCTTGCCTTTAGATTTGCTCAACGTTTCGAATGGAATAGGCCAGTAATATCTGGGAGGAACATTACCGTCCTTTACTCCCGGCAACAAATTACTATTCGTATAATGATCAGCATATTTCACCAATGTTGCTCCCCAATCAACCTTTGCATAACCCTCGTCAAGCAGTTTCTTTGCTTCAGCACCATCGGGATCTATATAATTAAACAGCCCCTCAATAGCTAGGTTATGGTCTGTTCCAGTAACTTTTACCGAAGTGGTACTATAATCATATTGTCCTCTCCATCCTGGATACAGAGCTGGATCCGACTCATCAGGATCAAAAGTCAACGGTGAACTTAAATGCACTTTCTTAGTATATACATAATTCGAGATCACATTACCATTAGCAAATTCATGGTATCCTTTTGTTTGCAAATCATGAACCATATCCGTCATTTCTGCACGAACAGCTAAAGCTTTTTCCACAAATTTACCCGAACGAATCAAATCCCAGCGACGAGTACCTTCACCTAAAAGTTCTAATTTGCGCTCCTGTAAAATAGCTTCCTTCAAAACTTCACCTGAAGCTGAAATGGCATGATCGGAATTACCAAAAGCGCGTTGACGGATTTGGTTAAGTAATTGGATTGCTTCTCCTTCCGTTCCCAATTCCGCTTTGACCTCAGCTTGCATTAAAATAAGGTCAGCAAGCCTCAACACTGGCCAATTCATCCCTGAAGTACGTTGAGATGTGGTATAAGGAGGATCCATACGATTCTCATCCCATTTATTAATCGCAATTCCCCCATCCAACTTATTACCCGGAGTAAAAGACAACAAAGCTTCATTGCCATCCCCCTTGCTACCGGTTACAGTCACACTAGCATCTCTACGCATATCACCCGCTTCAAACTCACCATAATAAAAAGAAGGGATAATACGTAATGCCCCAAACGACTTGCAAGGCGCAGCTTGATTACTACCACCACTGGACGGACGTCCAAAAGCATAAGAATATTCACTGGTAGTAGTCTGCCCACTTTGCCCCCCTTGTATATTACCTACTTCAAAAATAGATTCCGGACTAAGAGCCAGATCATGAGTATATTGGAAATGACGCTGAAACGGATTATTCGCATAACTCCGGTCATCAACCGTAACTAAAGCAGCCGTTCCTTTATTATTCAAAGCAGCCTGAAAATATTTCTCGGCAATCTTATAATAATCCAGATAATCATTGCGCCGAGCATAGACACATCCCAATTCTTCTTTTCCTTTTGTCGTAAACTGCACGTCACCATACAAGCCGGGCACATCTGTACGAATTGTCTGATATCCACCGGAATAAAGAGCTATTTGTCCTAACAACGCTTCAGCAAATCCTTTAGAAAAACGTTCTGCAGTAATGCCACCTTCTCCCAGTGGATACATCAATGCCTCTGCCTCCTTCAATATCTCAATAAGATTATCATAAATTTCAAAGCGGGAAGTTAATGAATAATCTTCCACATTGTTATTTTCATATCCATAAGGTACATCACCATAATGTTTTACCAAATCGAAATAGCAGAAAGCCTTCATTGTTAAAGCCTCACCATAAAGTTGAGTCCAATCATTTACTTTTCCTGCAGCCACAGCATCTTGAAATGCAGTTTTACCAGCTACCAATTCTGCGACTCTAGATGCACGTGCAATCGTAGTATAAAGCCCGTTGAAGCCTGAACCGCCCGCATTTACACTTAACAATTCTGGTAAAAGTCTGGCGTTGGCATTATTCAAAGAACCTATTTCCGGATATATTTCAGAGTCTGAACCAATAGGATCATTCCAACGATAAGCCCCCATAATACAATTCTGCCGATAATTAGCATAACACCAAGACAGAATTTTAAAAGTTTCAGAAGTAGAAGAGGTTACAAACTCATCTCCTGTGTTCTCCGGTGAAGAAGTATTCAGATAATCACTACATTGAGCAAAAGAACAGCATAGTGCCAATGCAGATATATATGTTACTAATTTATTCATAATAATTAATTTAATGATTTGTTTTTTTGATTAGAAAGCAAGATTCAAGCCTACCACAAACGAACGTGCTCTAGGATAAGTTCCCCAGTCCAATCCTACTGTAGGATATTTCGCCTTGTTCTGAGAGGTATTGGCACTAACTTCAGGATCCAAGCCTGAGTAACCGGTCAAAGTAAACAAATTGTAAATTGTTCCATAAATACGCAATTTGCTCAAACCAGCCTTATGCAAAACTTTATCGGGCAATGAATATCCCAATGTCAGTGTGTTCAAGCGCAAATAAGAACCATCTTCGATAGCAATACTGGAAGTAACCCCATTTTCACTATAAGGTAATGGCAAATTAGCATTTACATTAGCTGCATTTAATTGCTCAGGAGTAGTGAGACGAACCAATTTCCCATCTACCACGTCATAAATCTTATAGGAGTCTTTCATAAAACCAAGTTTATTCTCATATACTCCCTTTTCTTTCGCACCGTATAAAGAAGCGATTTTATTCACATTATACACATCATTACCATAACTCCAGTTAAAATACAATCCTAAATCAAAATTTTTATAAGTTGTATTGATATTGAAACCACCTGTATGAACAGGATTCATATCACCAATAATGGTAACATCTTTCTCATCAATGCCGCCACTATTGTCCATATCCTTAAATTTTGGAAGACCCGGATAAGCATTTTGTCCGGACGGACGGTCCACCCCATGTACAGGATTAATAAAAGAACCTAAATCCGCCACACCCTCTTTCAATATATATTGTCCGTTTACATAATTAAAATCATCTGTGGTATAAAAGCCGTCATATATAAAACCTCTGACCATGCCCACAGGTTTTCCTTCCTGCAAAATATAATCCTCACCAGGGAAACTGCTGCTGCCACACCAACTAGAGCCATATAAACCTGTTACATTTTCTGCCAATTTATCGACCTTGCCTTTATTGAAATTTATATTCATACCAGCCGTGATATTCCAATCTTTATTTTCATAAATCACACCAGACAAAGAAAACTCAATTCCCTTATTACTAGTCTGGCCAATGTTATCATACGTAGAGGTGAATCCGGTAATTCCGGGAAGCGAAGTCAACATCAGCAAATCCTTCGTTGTATTCCAATATAAATCCAAAGACCCCCACAAACGATTCTTTAAAAATCCGAAATCGAAACCAAGGTTACGTGTAATAGTTGTTTCCCATTTTAGATTTTTATTTGCCATCTGTTCCGTTGAAAGATCGTATGAAGATGAATACTGGTTATTCAATATATATTGATATCGCAAATCAGTTTCAGAAGTCCAAGTTTGTGACCATAAATCAGAACTGATGCCATCATTACCTACCGTACCATAAGACAAACGAACTTTCAGATTATCCAACCAGTCTTTCGTTCCTTCCATGAAAGATTCTTCAGAAAGACGCCATCCGAAAGCAGCGGCAGGAAAATATCCCCAACGATGTTCGGGCGAAAACTTAGAAGAACCATCGGCACGGAATGTCACAGTAAACAAATAACGGTCCATCAATGTATAATTAGCACGACCAAAGAATGAGAGAATACGTCCGGGAATATCTACTCCAGAAGAGAATTTACTTGTTCCATGTTCCGCATCATATTGGTTAATCATAGCAAAAGCATTGTCCTTTGTGAAATTAGATGGGAAGTGACTAGCTGAAATCGACACTTTACTACCACCTGAATCTGTAACCTCATGACCCAACAGAATATTCAGGCGATGCTGTTTGGGTAAGAAGTTAAAATCATAACTCACTGTATTCGTCCAGCGAAGCCCCCAGCTGTCACGCTTCGTATATTCCACATTTCCCGCATACAGCTTAGCGCCTGTTTCGTCATCCAAATAATTATTATAAATAGCTCCTCCCCATTTTTTATCTTGTTCCCATGACTGATTTAAAGTAAAATCAGTGTGATAAGCAAAGCCGTCAAACAATCTCCAATTTAAAGACAAAGTTCCACGAAGTCTTTGCTTGATATATAACGGATCATAATCACCGATACGGGCAACCGGACTATAAGTGTCCCAAGTGGACTGACGCCCATACATTTCCATATTTCCTTCACGCAAAGCATTCAAATCCCCCAAGATATCACCGGTAGCAATCGGACGAAAACGGTAAGAAGATGAAAGCAATGAGCCAGAGCCATTAGTTGTCCCTTCATCTCCCATAGTACGCATATCACTATAACGGGTATCCAGATTAATATCCAGATTATCACGTAACTTCTGATTGACCTTCAACGAAATCCCTCCACGCTTGGCATAAGAGTTCAGCTTCATGCCTTCCTCATCCATATAGTTCATCGCAAACAAAACCTTTGTTTTTTCTGTACCTCCACTAACAGACAAATCATGGTTATGGGACACAGAACTATTATACACATCTTTCTGGATGTTATAATTCTTGGTGTTACGATAACTTTCTATACCTCCCGTATTACTACCAGAATAATCACCGATGCCATACAATTTTTCGAATGGCAGACGATATGCATCGCCACTAGCCGCAGCATTCGCCCAAACAAACGATAAATAATCATAAGGATCCAATGTTTCCAAATATTTAGTCGGCGTATTAAATTTAACATAACCATTATAAGAAACAGAAACTTTCCCTTCTTTCGCTCCCTTTGTAGTCACAAGGATTACACCATTGGCACCACGTGCACCATAAATAGCAGTAGAAGACGCATCCTTCAGGACGTCAATGCTTTCCACTTGATCGGAAGGAATATCATTTAAAGAATTCACTGTTACACCATCTACCAGAATCAGAGGTTCATTACTTTGCGAAATAGAGCCTCCTCCTCGCACACGGATAGAAATAGCCGCGTCAGGACGCCCGTCTTGTGATGTAATGTTCACACCGGGAAGTTTACCCTGCATAGCCTGCGCCACATTAGAAACAGGCATGACCGATACAGTCTTACCACTGACAGAAGCAACTGAACCTGTCAAATCCTTTCGTTTAATTGTTTGATAACCAATTACAACTACCTCGTCAAGCACCTCATTATCACTCTCCATTTTAATAGCAAACGCATGCTGGCTACCGACTTTTATGTTCTGAGTCTTATATCCGATATACGAAATAACCAATGTAGCATTTGCGGGAATCTCCAATACAAACTTCCCATCCAAATCCGTAACCGTCCCTGTAGTAGTTCCCTGAACCAAGACTGATACTCCAATCATAGGCTCACCTGTTTCATCAATAATGGTTCCGGTGACCCTTTTCACCTGAGTAACAAGTTGAGTGCCAAAGTTCCTAACATCGGCAGAAACCTCAGCCATCATCGGTGCGACACTTATGGACATTGCGGCCGACAAGCTCCAAATAAGAAAAGAACGGCTGGCTTTACAACCGTATGCGCTTGCAAACAAACGCCTTGTTTTCTGAACATTTTCCATACTTTCCTGGGTTAACAAATAATCATTTTTAGATTTAATAGTTCCTTTTGTGTTCTCTTTAAGTATGTTTCATAATCATAGTATCTTAAATCACACATTGCAAAAGTAGAAATATTTTCGGAAAACAAAAATTATTTCGCATTATTTTCTTTTTTATTTAATTTCGTTTTACTTCGTTTCTTGTATATATAATCACACAAAAGAAAACAATCAATACAAATCATTAAATATATATACTATATATCTCTCAATCAAACAACATTTGAGGGAAGAGTGTACTTTCGTTTCCTTTCAGCCAAGCTAAATTAAACTTATAATAAAAGCGGCTTGTTATCAGATGAATCATGTTATCAGGTGTTTGTGTTCCGGCCAAGTAGCCACGAGGCTCAGCATGATTCTCATCCATTTCAAAAAACTGGGTCCAAGCCCCACCATTAAGAAAACGATAAATACCATCAGTCAACAAGCGTTTTACAGGCCAGGTCTTACCTTCATCGTATGACAAAGCAGCATACATGCCATATCCTTTAAAAGGCTTTCCTGATTGATCAGTAAACATCATTCCACGCTCCTCTTTCGGAGTACGATAAGGATGCTCAGTAAAAGAAATCAGCAAAATAGGACCTTCATTCAAACGCATCAATACCAGCCGTTGTCCTCCATCAATGGGTGGAAATTCCGAAGCGGAATAATGCCAGGTCTTGCCCATATCATCAGATACACTCATAGGCATACGTAGACGTCCTTCTTTATCACGAATACTATTGTTACGTCCCAATGCCATCAATCTGCCATCCTTCAATTGCACCACTCCGGCATGGATTCCGGCAATAGTGGTACCTGTCCCTCCCTCTTTAAAATCAGGCAAGGGCGCTCCATCCCACGGGTCCGTCCAAGTTTTTCCCTTATCCTTACTGATATGAACAGCAGCCCCGTCTCTTCCACCGGGTCCGGCATCACAAGCCTGAACAAACCAGCCTTCCTTTGTAATAGAGGTTCCGGCTATCACTTGATGGCGTCTCGTATGCTCTGGAGCAATCATACGAGGTTTACTCCAAGTTTGTCCATTATCTGTACTTGTACGCAAAGTCATCATCAAATTCTGCCAATGTCCGGCCGCTTCCACTCCATTGATATGGTAAAGAGTCCCTTGGCGGTCGTTCAACAATGCAGTTCCGGTCAAATTACGATCAGCTATCTGATAAAACATACGAGGCTTTTCCCATTCACGGCTTCCGGCACGCAAGCGCGAAGAGAGCACCACCATCTCACGGCCTTTTTCTTCATTGGTAGAAAACCACACAGCCAACAAGTCTCCATTATCACACCAAGTCAATGCCGGCTGATGATTATGCTTGAAAAAAGGCGTTCCACTATGCGCATCCGGTTCATGCACATAAACCAAAGGAGCAGTGAAGACTGGTTCCGTGACACATTGAGAGGCCCAATTCCATTTTATCTGAGACACGACATACTCATCTTTTGGCTGAGAAAGCGGAGCGGTCTGCGGATACTCTGCCTGTACCACCCGAAAGCCTGTCATTGCATGTTTGTCCTCCGGCAACATAGCCATACGATTTGCCGAACGGAGATATTTCACCGGTGTATTATGACTCCCTCCTCTGGTCACCCGTGCCATACCGTCCGAATAGCCGACAGGGTCAGTCTGTTCCTTGTCTATATAGGGCCCATACCAGTCCAGACACCATTCCTCCACATTTCCACACATATCATATAACCCCCATTCGTTGGGAGGAGTTTGTGCCACTTTCAAGGACAAGGGTTTTAGAGAAGCCGTTATCACTTGATTCTTTTGCCAGGCGGCAGGAAGCTTGTCATCCATATAGAAGTTCCAGTAACGGCCTGCCTTACATGCATATTCCCATTCAGCTTCGGTAGGCAGACGATACGTTTTTCCTTCTTTCCGGGTCAACCAGTCACAAAAGGCAACGGCATCTTGATAAGTTACGAACACCACCGCTTCGTCATCTTCATTTGAGAAACCATTTTTACCACGCAACAACTTGTGTCCGGGACAGAACAATTCATATTGCGCATTAGTCACTTCGGTCAGTCCCATTTTAAACGGTTTAGATATGTGCACCTTATGCATAGGTGCTTCATCATAATTTTCATCTTCACCCAAAGTCCCCATATAGAAATTTCCCGCAGGTATTTCTATCATTGGAATCAATTCACTTTGTGCCATAATACTTGCCGGCCATATCATGATGCTAACTATTGTACTTACTAAAAACTTCAATTTCATTTCGTATCTGATTAAAATATGTCTTGATACAAAAGTAACAGGCTATCAAAGAAGAACAAGGTAAAAATTGGTCTTTTATGTGCACAATTTTGCAACAGGCGAACAAACCTATCAAAAAAAGATTTCAGTCTTTCTTATCGCCCCCTCTTCTAAAGTTTGTAATTTCTGCTACCACTGCTACCACCATTTTACCAAATCTCTTATGAATAGGGAGATATAGGGGTGGTGGCAGCACATTTTTTTATGTATGAAATACGCCTGCTACCACCACTTATCCCCTTTTTTATTCCATAAGAGGAAGATGTTTGGGTAAAATTCGTATGCCTTCTATGCCGATTTGCTATGATTACCGTAGTATTGGTAAACTTGGTGGCAACTGTCATCCATCTTGACCGTAAGTCATGATTGTTTCAACCCGACAAAGAAATAGCTCTTGAAAGAGTCAACTGATATTATAACTAAGTATTAATTCCGTCAACCATCCTTACAAGTAAGATGAAGGAGCAGTCAACCTAAAGCGTTAAACTACAGTTTCATCAGCCTAAGACTCTGGTTCCATCAGGTTGAAACTACAGTTCTATCGGGTTGGAACTACAGTTTCGTCCTTTTGTAACTGTTTGAAACTCCCAGTCTTTTCATGGACACAATATAGCTTGACGCTTTAGGTTGACTGCTCCTTCATCTTACTTATGAGATAATACGTATGTGCGGGACAACACTTCCGTAAAAAGTAGAAAAGACATACTGATAATATGAGAAAAGTAGAAAAAGTGGTGGCAGCAGGCGTATTTCATACATAAAAAAATGTGCTGCCACCACCCCTATATCTCCCTATTCATAAGAGATTTGCTAAAATGGTGGTAGCAGTGGCAGCAGTTTTGCAAAACTCTATGGTAGGAGGCGAGTTCAAATTATAAATGCGACAGTTGTATTGATGAGCTGTTTAGAAATACATTCTTAAGAGACACCCCAAAAAAGGGGAGAGAGCATTTGCCATACGCCCTCTCCCCCATACGTTTATTTTCTCGTTTGATGAATGAATTATTATTCCTGTTTAAAGCCATAACCATTCGTAAAGCCACCGGCAGCCATTACATTAGGAGTAAACGGCCACAAATAGATAGGAGCCGAAACGTAATCATAATCCCAAAACAGATACTTATCATATTCATCTCTATAATCAACCAAATCAATACCCCAATTAACTTTGGCATATCCTTGGCTTTCAAGAGATGCTGCCTCTTCTTCAGACACGATTTCAAACAACCCTTTTATTGCCAGATTGGTAGCAGGAGCCGAATTTCCATAATTCAATCCCATTTCTTCCCAATTATCCTTTTGTCCGCGCCATCCCGGATAAAGCACCGGATCATTGACCTTGTCCATCGGACACTGCGCTGTCAAACGATGACCATATATAGTTTTTGCATCAACTAATTTTGTCCATATATAAGCAGAAATGATATTACCATTTTCAAACTCATAATAACCTTTAGTTGCCAGACCATCCATCATAGCTTTAGTCATGTCTTTGATTCTTTTTATATCTTCCGGAAGATAACCAGAACGAATCAATGTCCAACGACGATCACCTTCACCTGCATATTCAAAACCCCGTTCTTCAATAATCGCACGAACCAGATCATTGCCAAAAGATGCAATAAAGCCATCTGTGTCAGCCAAGCCTTGCGGGAACGAACGTTCACGAACTGTTTTTAAATATTGTTTACCTGTAACCACATCACCTAATGCCGCACATACTTCCGCATAGCCCAAATAAACTTCAGACATACGCATATACGGACCATTGATACCTGATTTACGCTGTGCAGCCACCCATGGATTAGCCTGACGGTTCTCATCCCATTTATTCAATGTCAAGCCACCGCCTTCAGCTTTTGAGTTGGGGACAAAAGGAATCAACTTCTCAACCCCTTTACCATTACTGCCGGTCATAGTAATGCTCACGTCACGACGCATATCATTCGGATCAAAGATTCCATAAAAATAAGCAGGATTTATACGTCCCTGTCCATAGCTCTTACATGGATACGCTGCCTTTGAGCCACCAGATGAAGGACGGCCGAAAGAATAGGGGCGACCATCATTTCCACCACCTTGCTGCATGGGATATTCATAAATAGACTCATCCGCATAAATAGCATCATCCATATGCATCTGTTCAAAGAAATACTGGTAAGGATTATTGAAAGTACGTCCGGATTTATCCGAGGCACCCCGTGGATCAGTCAAATGAAACTGTGCATTACCCGGATCAGCCAACAAAGCCTCATAGTATTTTTTAGCTATCGTGTACAAGTTCTGCCAATCAGAACGACGTCCGTAAGTAGCTCCATTATTTTCTTTTCCCTTGTTTTCAAATGTCATGCTTTCCCCTTTTCCATTTACACGTTTAATATCGCCACGACGGGTCTGATATCCAGCTGCATCCAAACACATTCTTCCAATCAAAGCCTGCACATAGGTTTTAGAAAAATAATTTTTATTGGCAGCAGCAATGCCGGGAATGGAACCGATGGTGTACATCAAAGGTTCCACTTTCTGCAAATCTTCAATACATACATCATAAATAGAATCACGGGAAACCAAACCTTTAGGCACAACACCATAAACACCTACGTATGGTACGTCCCCGAAGTTCTTGCACAGTTCACGATAAGCCGTAGCACGCATAGCTATCGCCTCACCATACATTTGCCCCATCTCTGATTGTCCACCATTGATGATCGATTCAAAATTCGATGCGTTTTCCATGGATGTTATCACCGCATTGGCTTTGCTCACAACCGAATACAAGCTAGCATAAATATCATTCTCCTTCAAATATGAAGTCAATCCATAGCTACCTGCATAAGTACCGTTTTGATAAAGACATTCCGGATAGTGACGTCCCAGCTGGTTAGAGAAAGACTCCGGGTGACGTTCTATATCAGACCCGGCAATATCAGCAGCATAAAACAATCCATCGCCAAAAACCTTATTCTGCGCACAATCCCTCCACTGTTCATAAGCACCGTCTAATGCCGCACGTGCTGTTGTCGGATTAGAAAAGACAAAATCCGAATCTACAATAGAAGGAGAGCCAACCTCCAAATAATCACTACATGCTGTAGTCAAAAACATTCCAGCAAAGAAAAGTGTTGAATATACTATTTTTTTCATACGATTCATCTCCATTAATTAGAAAGTTAAATTAACACCAAAGGTATAAGTTCTAGCCTTAGGATAAGACTGGTAATCAAAATAAGGTGTAGGGAAGCCATCCTTACCATCGGTCTTCGTGTTGACATCCGGATCTATACCAGAGTATCCGTCAATACAGAACAAGTTGCTTCCTGTAAAATACACACGTGCATTCTGCAATCCAATCTTATTCATCCAATTTTTCGGGAAAGTATAACCTACTGTCAATGTATTCAGACGCAAATAAGACGCATCTTCAATAAACTTAGAACTTACGATTCCATATTCAGAGAAGAAAGAACTGTAGTTTGTATTCGCATTAAGAGCCGCCAAAGCTGTAGGATCTTTCACCAGCATCAAGTCACCATTTGCATCAACATCATAATATTTGAAAGTTTCAGAAACAAACTTCAAACGGTTCTGACCAGCGGAATTGTCTTTATTTCCCATCAATGAGTGCATTGCATTGGCATTGTACACATCGCCACCAATCTGATAAGTAAAGCCTACAGAAAAATCGATTGCCTTCCAATTACCGTTAATTGTAAAACCACCTGTATGCTGTGGCATAGCCTTACCGATAATCGTTTTGTCATCCTCGTCCACAACACCATCACCTGTTGTATCTGCAAATTTAGGCATACCCGGTATAGCAGTTTGTCCATCCGCTGCCAATCCTTTAACTCCATCCGGATAATTCACAATACCTTGAATATCAGGAACACCCGGTTTCAATGTGTATTTACCATCTGCATAAGTAAAATCATCAATCATATAATATCCTTCTGATTTAAAACCTTGGATCGTACCTACAGGCTGACCTTCACGGATAATATAATCATAAGCAGGCTTAGCCATAGATGAACCCCAATCATTCATAGCTCTCGTATCCGCCAAGACTCCGTCCATCAGTTCATCAATATTATTCTTGTTATAATTATAAGTCAAGTTTACACCTAAATTAAAATCTTTACCACGAACAATGTCAAAGCCTAAAGCCAATTCAATTCCCTTATTTGAAGTTTTACCTACATTCTGGAACTGATAGCTATAACCGGATGCTGCGTCGATAGGCACTTTCATTAAGATATTCTTTGTCGTATTCCAATAATAATCCAAGCTACCGCGAACCCAGTTATTAAAGAAACCAAAATCAACACCTAAGTTACGACTGATAGTAGTTTCCCATTTCAAGTCAGGATTTCCCTTCATGTCACCCGGTACATAAGTGGTTACTTTTTCACCATCCACTGTTATCTGTTTGGTCTTCCAGGTCTCTCTCCATAAAGAAGCATCAATATTATCAGAGCCAGAAGTACCATACGATACACGAAGTTTCAGATTATCCAACCAGTCTCTTGTGTTTTCCATGAAAGCTTCATCTGAAATTCTCCACGCTGCCGCTGCTGCCGGGAAATATCCCCACTGATGACTAGGTGCAAATTTAGAAGAACCATCGGCACGGAATGTAGCAGTCAAAAGATACTTGCCTTTATAAGAATAATTAGCACGGCCAAACCATGACAAAGTATGGTTAGGAGTACCTATCTCACCTTTAAAATAATCTTGTCCCAATGAAGGAGTAGTCATATTAATCATACCAAACGCATCATCCATAGTAAATCCTTTAGGATACCCTACACCATAGATTTCAGTATAATCCGATTTTGATGCCAAGACTTCATTACCAACCAAGAAAGACAAACTATGATCATCTCCAAGCCCCTGTACTTCGTAATTCAAAGTAGTTGCCCAACGCACACCGTAACCATCACTTTTCTTCAATTTAGCAGAACTATTATCTTTTTCTGTCTGTCCTGCATTCCATGTCTTTTCTTGGTTCCAATTACGATTTAACGATAGCTCCGTCTTTGCCGTCAAACCTTTAATAACATTCCAAGTTAAAGCACCTTTTGCACGGATACGGTACATGTTTTTTATATAATCTACAGTATTCAAGTAATACAAAGGATTACTAGTTTCTTCCATATTTGTATCACCTTGACCAAATCCAGCAGTAAAAGAAGCATCACCCAAAGGATTATCCACAGGACGATAAGTGTAAGCAGAGGTTGCATTACCAAAACCAGATCCATTTACTTCTATTTCACTATAACGCAAGTCAAAATCCGCAGTTAACTTTTTATTAATCTTTTGCGTCAATTTGAAATTCGCATTCCAACGCTGGAAACCAGACTTCACACGGATACCTTCATCATCCATATAGTTCACTGATGAATAAAACTTAGTTTTATCTGTACCACCAGATAAAGATACATCATGATTCCAAGATGACGCAGTCTGCATCAAATCATTTATATAATTATGAGTGGTCATATTTTTATATTCATTCAAATGATTTCCGTACTTGGATCCTAATCCAAAATATCTGGCAACTCCATCACCATAAGAATCTCCCAGACTCTTCATATATGCCCATGTATTATACACATAGTCATAAGGATCCATAGTCTCCAATAATTTCGGATTCTCCTTCATCTGATAATACATATTATACTTGACAGAGACCCGGCCATCCTTGCCGCCCTTTGTAGTAACCAATATTACACCGTTAGCACCACGAGCACCATAAATAGCCGTAGAAGCAGCATCCTTTAACACATCAATACTTTCGATATTGTCAGCAGGAATATCATCAATGCCACTAACTTGAACACCATCTACAATAAACAAGGGATCATTAGACTGAGTGATAGAACCACCTCCACGAATGCGGATAGACATACCTGCACCCGGACGACCGTCTTGTGAAGTCACACTCACACCGGGCAATTGTCCTTGTAAAGCCTGTGCAACATTGGCAACCGGATTAGCCGCTAATTTTTCACCGGTAACAGAAGCGACAGACCCTGTCAAATCACGTCTTTTTACTGTACCATAACCAATAACAACGACTTCATCCAAAGTCTTGTTATCTTCTTCCAATACAATAACCAAGTCTTTTCCGGTTTTCACCTCTTTAGTAAGATACCCGATATAGGAAACCACCAAAGTAGCGTTACTCGGAACATCCGGAATTGAAAACTTACCATCGAAATCTGTGATTGTACCATTGGTTGTTCCTTTTACCAGTACATTCACACCAATCATAGGTTCGCCTGTTTTGTCTTTCACCAAACCTGTTGCGGTTTGGGCAAAAGCAACCAAACAAAGCATACTCAAAAAGAGAGTTGAGACAGCTTTTCTAGCTAATTCTTTTAGATTCATAAGATGTGTTTTTATAGTTATTAAAATGTTTTTTTAAGGTTTTGACCTTAGTTTCACCGTTGCAAAATTAAGAATATAACATTACCTTCATGTGTAGTTTTTATCTTTTTATGTGGATTTATTAGGCATTTTTCACGACTTCCAATTATTCAACACAACAAAAAGAGGAGACCTCCACCAACGTAGAAGTCTCCTCTTCAAGCAATTATAAATTCAATCTAGTCTATTGGGTTCCAATTACTTTGAGTACCAAAAATAGCATCGACCGTCACCGCCTCCGCTTCTTTCTTTGTCAGCTGTTTGCTCCACGCTACCCTTTCTGAAACATTTGCGCCCTCACCGGTATTTTTATATTCCATATAACGGGCTGTTTCTTCATTGGACTGCTTGCCCCAATTGTGCCATCCGGCAGGAACAATATGCTTGCCCAACTCACATTCTATAAATAAGGTATAAGCGTATGGACGCCAAGGACGACCTAAATACACTTTATCCACTCCCGGTTCTGCCGTCAGCTTACAGTGTTTGAAAATATATCCATATTTAGCTTCTTTCGGAGTGGAAGCAGCCGTTACATACGAATTGCGTTTGCTGTGGATCATACAATTTTCAAACAAAGCGGTGGAAGGACCGAAAATAAAGTCTGTAGTACCATCGATATAACAATCCTTAAAATAAAGGCGGGTAAATTTAGCACCGGTATAAATAGTATCCTGATTACCCAAAATACGGCAATTGATAAATTTCAAACGGTCACCTTCCGTATGCAGAGCCACCGCCTGTCCCAACTGAGCCGCATTATTCTCAATAGTCAGATTCTTAAAAGTGATGTCACTGCCCTCCACTTTCACCGTATAAGTGCGGAAAGTACCCATTTTATTTATATTCGCATGATCATCATAAGTTATAATCGTCTTATCACGATCTTCACCTATGATATCTATATTTTCCACCCATGAAGGAACAATCACTTTCTCCTTGTATACTCCGTTCTTCACATAGATCGTAACAGTATAATCCATGAAAGCCCGAGCACTTTCCACAGCCTCCTGCAAAGTACGGAAATCCCCCGTTCCATCGCGTGAAACAACAAGGGTATCCCGGCGTTCCTGAGCCCATGTTCCGCTAACAGCGACTAACAACAGCAATAATCCTAAAACTTTTCTCATCATCTCACCTCCTGTTATTTACATGCAGTTCCACAACTGCTTTTCTGAAACAAACGCTCCCATTCCAGACTGGCCATAATGAACGGGCCTACCGCCTTCGCGTCATTAGAACGTATTTTTTCAGTTATATAATAATTATAATCTCCGGTACGATACACCGGCTTGCCTCCCAAACCGGCAACGGCACACCCTTTAGTGATAGAAACCACACCTTTATTGTCCACTTCTATGAATTGGGTCAGAAGCCCTTCATACCCTTTCTTGGCCACTTCCATGTACGAAGGACAGATATACCCCTTACGCAACGCCTTCAACAGGGTGTATACAAACATGGTAGAACAAGAGGATTCCAGATAATTCCCTTCATCCCCGCTTCTGTCAATCACCTGATACCAGACTCCTGTTGCAGGATCCTGGGTACGTTTAATCTGGGCAGCCAGTTTATTCAATATTTCGATAACCGACTCACGTCCGGCTTCGTGTTCCGGTATAAAGTCGAGCACATCCACACAAGCCATCGCGTACCATCCCATGGCACGTCCCCAGCAATGCTGTGACCATCCGGTAGTCTTGTCCGCCCACTTTTCACGCTTGCTCACATCACATGCATGACGGTATAAATCAGTCTTCGGATCATAATTATGGCGGGCCACTGTGACGAACTGATTGATAATATCAGCATAATCATTCACACGGTTGTTACGGTAAGCATACTCCGCATAGAACGGTTGTCCCATATAAAGCCCGTCCAGCCACATCTGGTTCTCATAAATCTTCTTGTGCCAGAAACCGCCATCGGCGTTACGGGGATGCGTATCCAATTGACTGCGCAATAAATCCAATGCTTTTTTGTATTTCTCGTCCTTAGTCTGCTCGTAAATACGGAAAAGCATCTTGCCGGAATTCAGACGGTCAATGTTATATTCCTCCAGTTTATAAGTTTCGATAGAACCATCCTGATGAATCATCGTATCGGCATAAGCCACAGCATAATCAAAAAACTTTTTATCACCGTATGCATCATATACATCCAGCATAGCTTGAAGTTCCAGGCCATGACAGTAATCCCACTTCAAACGGGTCTGAAAATCCAATTGCCAAGATTCGGGACAACGCACCATTTCTGATTCCGCCATACGTACAGACCAAGGCTTATTACCACAAACCTGCTGAGCCATGCCCATCAAAGGAACAACCGCAAGCAAACCGGACACAATAATTTTACAAATAGAATTCTTTTTCATGAAGACATTTATTTTTAGTATTAGACCTATTTATTTTATGAAACAAAAGTAGTATTTTCCTCGAAAAGCAGTGTGCACTTTTCAACCTACTAAGTGTATTATTTGGTATTCGTGTGCGAAAACGGTTATTTTTGTGCACGATAACGATAAAAATCGTTCAAAAATTGTCTTTTTACTAATTATTATGTCTTTCAGGTTTGATAAGTTGAGAAAAGGTTTTATTTTTGGGGCAGTTTTTAATTTATACTATTGTAGAAAACACAGTCATTTACTATTAATTCACAAGAGAATGGAACAAGTTTTTAGTTATATCATCGGTTTAGGAGCAGCGGTGATGATGCCTATAATTTTTACAATCTTAGGCGTTTGTATCGGAATCAAATTCAGCAAAGCATTAAAAAGCGGTTTGTTGGTAGGTGTTGGTTTCGTTGGTCTATCAGTGGTTACCGCACTTCTGACCAGCAGTCTGGGTCCGGCCTTAAGCAAAGTGGTCGAAATATATGGCCTGCAACTGAAAGTATTCGATATGGGATGGCCTGCTGCTGCAGCCGTAGCTTATAACACTTCCGTAGGGGCATTCATTATTCCGGTATGTCTGGCCGTTAACATCTTAATGTTATTGACTAAAACCACCCGTACGGTTAACATTGATTTATGGAACTATTGGCATTTTGCTTTTATCGGAGCCGTAGTTTATTTTGCAACAGATAGTATTTTGTGGGGATTCTTCGCAGCTGTTATCTGTTATATCATCACATTAATCTTAGCAGATTACACAGCAGACAAATTTCAAGGTTTCTATGATAAAATGGAAGGTATTTCTATTCCGCAGCCCTTCTGTGCAGGTTTCGTACCATTCGCTCTCATTATAAATAAGGTATTGGACAAAATTCCCGGATTTGAAAAGCTGAACATTGATGCGGAAGGTATGAAAAAGAAATTCGGTTTATTAGGCGAACCTCTCTTCTTGGGTATCCTGGTAGGATGTGGCATCGGTGCATTATCTTGCAAGAACGGACAAGAAATAGTAGACAAGATTCCTTATATTCTAGGTTTAGGTATCAAGATGGGAGCGGTAATGGAGTTGATTCCCCGTATTACCAGCCTGTTCATCGAAGGGTTGAAACCCATTTCGGACGCTACCCGCGAACTGATCGCCAAGAAGTTTAAGGGTGCTGTAGGCTTAAATATCGGTATGAGTCCTGCCTTGGTGATCGGACATCCGGCCACGTTGGTTGTATCATTACTATTAATCCCTGTTACTATCTTATTGGCAGTGGTGCTTCCGGGCAATGAATTCTTACCATTGGCTTCATTAGCTGGCATGTTCTATGTATTCCCATTGATATTACCTATCACAAAAGGAAATGTAGTAAAGACTTTCATCATTGGTTTTGTTGTGCTGGCCATCGGTCTGTATTTTGTAACAGATCTGGCTCCTTATTTCACCAAAGCAGCACATGATGTATACGCCAAGACACAAGATGCTGCCGTAAACATCCCGTCTGGTTTTGAAGGTGGTGCGTTGGATTTTGCTTCAAGTCCTTTCTCATGGGCTATTTTCCATTTGACTTATTCATTCAAATGGATTGGTTCCGGAATTTTAGTACTGATAACACTATTCTTAATGGTGCTGAACCGTCGTTCCATCATTAAATACCAGAAAACAATGAAAAATTAAAAATTAAAGATAATGATTATGAAAAAATTAGCGATTGCAATGATGCTGAGTGTTTCTGCCTTGGCAACTTCAGCTCAAGTAAATTACAAAGTACAGACCGCTTGCCATCCGCAAGATGTGAAACACTATGATACAGAACGTCTGCGTAGTTCATTTATGATGGAAAAGGTGATGGCGCCGGATGAAATCAATGTTACATACACCCTTTACGACCGTCTTATTTACGGAGGAGCTATGCCGGTAAACAAAATTTTGAAGCTGGAAACTTTCCGTGAACTGGGTCCGGAAATCACTTACTTCCTTGAACGGCGTGAACTAGGAGTCATCAATGTAGGCGGTGATGGCGTAGTTACTGTAGACGGTAAAGAATATCCTATGAAATACAAGGAAGCCCTCTATGTAGGTTGCGGGAATAAAGAAGTTACTTTTAAAAGTAATGACGCTGCCAAACCGGCTAAATTCTATATCAATTCGGCACCGGCTTACAAGCCATACGTTACTCAATTGATCACTACCGACGCCAAGCTTCAAAAAGCAAATCCTAAACAGTATGCTTTAGCTATCTCAGATCATTATGGAAAAATGGAAGATAGCAACGACCGTATTGTAAATCAGTTAATTGTAAAAGATGTATTGGAAAGAGTGAAAAACGGCGGTACAAACCAATTACAGATGGGACTTACTGAACTGGCTCCGGGTTCTGTATGGAACACCATGCCGGCCCATACACATACCCGTCGTATGGAAGCCTACTTCTATTTCAACCTGCCTGAAGGAAATGCCATTTGCCACCTGATGGGCGAACCGCAAGAAGAGCGTCTGGTATGGTTACACAATGAACAAGCCATCACTTCTCCCGAATGGTCTATCCATGCCGCTGCAGGTACCAGCAACTATACCTTTATTTGGGGTATGGGAGGTGAAAACCTGAAATACAGTGACAAGGATGAAATAAAATACACAGATATGAGATAAGTAGAATGGTACACACCATTACTCATTAACTCTTGTCATTCTGAATGTTGCAAGAAATCAACTCGTTTTCAGTTTTTTTTGCGACATTCAGAATGATTTTTTTAGAAATCTTACCATTGTACCGATTTATACAGGCTTTCCACCAATTTTTGCATAGAGAATAGGTACAGAATGGTTATTTTTGCGTCTAATAAGAAAAACATAATTAAATCTATTATCATGAGTACATTTCAAAAAGTAGGTGAGAAGATGACAAACTTCAGATGGATAATCTGTGGTCTGCTATTCTTTGCCACTACAGTCAATTACCTCGACCGTCAGGTGCTTTCACTAACCTGGAAAGACTTCATTGCTCCGGAATTTCACTGGACGGATTCGAATTACGGAGATATCACAGCTATTTTCTCTATAGTGTATGCCATTGCCAACCTGTTCGCCGGTCGTTTCATTGACTGGATGGGAACTAAAAAAGGTTATCTCTGGGCTATCTTTGTCTGGTCCTTAGGAGCTTGTCTTCATGCATTGTGCGGTTGGGCAACCGAAGAAACATTAGGTATTCATAACGCAGAAGAGATGCTTTCTGCAACAGGAGCCGTCGCTTCAACTATCGCCATTACCAGCGTTTATTACTTTATCGCTGCCCGAATCGTATTAGGTGTAGGTGAGGCAGGAAACTTCCCAGCAGCTATTAAGGTAACAGCCGAATATTTTCCGAAAAAGGACCGTGCATATTCCACTTCCATCTTTAATGCAGGTTCTACAGTAGGTGCTTTAGCCGCTCCGATCACTATCCCTCCTTTGGCACGTTATTTCCAAAGTATTGGTGTGGGCAACGGATGGGAAATGGCTTTCATCGTTATCGGTGGTTTAGGATTCATTTGGATGGGACTTTGGATGTTCCTCTATAAGAAACCCAATGTCAACCCTCGCGTGAATGCTGCCGAACTGGAATATATTGAACAAGACAACAACAATCCTGAAGAATCAGCAGAACAACAAGCTGCTGCCAACGACTTCGACAACAAGAAGATTTCATTCTTGCAATGTTTCAAATTTCCCCAAACATGGGCTGTATTTGTCGGTAAGTTCATGACTGATGGCGTATGGTGGTTCTTCCTGTTCTGGACTCCGGCATATATTTCGGATGTATACGGTTTCGCTTCAGATACGGGTACCGCACAAATGTTGATTTTCGTATTATATGCTATTACCATGTTATCTATTTATGGTGGTAAGTTACCTACTATTATCATTAATAAAACAGGTAAGAATCCATATGCAGCCCGTATGCAGGCTATGCTTATCTTTGCCTTGTTCCCACTGCTGGCATTGTTTGCCCAACCTTTAGGCAATTATTCATATTGGTATCCTATCATTATTATCGGTATTGCAGGTGCGGCACACCAATCATGGTCTGCCAATATTTATTCTGTAGTAGGTGATATGTTCCCCAAAAGCACCATCGCTACTATCGTAGGTATTGGTGGTATGGCAGGTGGTATAGGTTCATTCTGTATTAATATGGGATCTGGCAGACTGTTTGACTATGCAGCAGAAACGAATATGACTTTTATGGGATTCGAAGGAAAACCTGCCGGCTACTTCATCATATTCTGTGTATGTGCCGTAGCTTATTTGGTTGGTTGGATTATCATGAAAGCATTGGTCCCCAAATACAAACCGGTTGATGCCTAATTAAAGAATTCACCACAGACTACACACCTAAGTAGCCTGTGGTATTTTTTTCCCTAATAAATAGTTTTCAGAAGATATTGATAGATAGAATTATGACTTAATATTTCAGGGACTCCTGTGATAAAAAGCTGCTTGCGTGCACGCGTTAAAGCGACATTCAGCTTACGGTCAATCTGTACACCGTCCTCTTCTGTCAGGTTGGGCAGAAACCTTAATTGATAGAGGTGATTCACACAAAAAGAATAAATAATGACATCACGTTCGCTGCCCTGATACCGTTCCACAGTGTCAATGGAAATCCTACTCAAAGCAGGAATAGCCAATGCCTGAAGCTCTTTACGTATCAAAGCAATCTGACTTCGATAAGGAGTAATGACCCCTAACGTTCGATTCGGATCAAATTCCTCTTCATGAGCCAGATACACCTCTTTGGCTAAACCGGCGACAATCTGTGCCTCATATCTGTTTGTTTTTCCGGAAACGCTCTCCAAATCTTGCTTCGAAGGGATAAAACGTACCGGAGCCTCTATGTGCTCCAACTGATGAGGTAATCCCAAAGCCTCCAATTTTCCGGCATAAAATGCTTTATTGGGAAAAAAAGCCACTCCCGGATGCATACGCCCCTGACGGCAAAGCATATCTATCGCTTTAGGAGATTCTTCTTTTAAATGAAAACGATAAAGCCGCTCAAACAGAGAATCTTTTAAATTAAAAAGTCCGGCTTCCCTAAGTCCCTCATCATGCACTTCAGAATGTCCGCTATTCTGCAAAATAACGGCAGGCAACTGTTTATGATCACCTATCAGGATAAATTTACCCACTGCATTTCTTTCATCGGCAAACTTGGCACACAGAATACCCAACAATTGGGGTTCTAATATTTGGGTGGCTTCATCCACTATGGCTACATCAAAACGTTTTAATTTAAAAAGTTCAGCTTTAGCCGCAATAGAGGCCACGGTTCCAACATATACTCTGCAATCTGCCATACGGATATTCACCTCTCTCCTACTGTTGCATTCCGCCAATATATTCTCCAACAGATGTCCTCTAAAGCGTACATCACAGGAAAGCTCACTTCCCACCCGTATATAATCTATACAGGGGGTGATAGAGGACAGTGACTGACAAATTTCATCAACAGCCCGGTTGGTATAAGCCAGTAACAATATCTGCATAGATGATGCTGCATAGAAATGTTCCACCATTCTACGCAACGCCCTCGAAGTCTTTCCTGTTCCGGGAGGTCCCACCAGAAGAAAATAATCACGGGCCGACTCAGCTTTCAACGCCACCCTCTCAAAATCATCACCGGTCAGCGCTATAGCTTCATCAAAAGACGAATCAAAGCGGGGAGGCCGTTGTCCCAGCAATAATTCCCGTCTTTCCGTATTCGCATCCAGAAAAGCGGAGAGTCCCAAATACATACTGCGAAATGTAGTATCCATCGTATCATGTTCTACAGCATAACGACTGTCCGGAGAAAAAACGGAAGCATTACGTTGGGTAGCACGTAAACGAATACGCAATTCTGTATCTGTAATCTGCTCAATATTACCCTTAAAAACCATTTTATTGGTCGCATTATCCAAGTCATTATTACGCTCATACAACACAACCACATCTCCTGTACGGAAATTGGGAAGAAACATCTCATCATATTGCGGAATAGACAAAAGTATATAAGCCTTATGAGCCTGTGATGCCCTATTTTCCATTATCTGCAAATCATATAATATCTCTCCCGCCTCACGTTTCTCATCCAGTGTACTCAGCCAAAGAGCTGAAGCCCCTGCACGTCCTTCATAATCCACATCTCCCGATTTGGAGGTATAAAGTTCTTTTGTAATGAAATTATAAAGCGTATAAAAATAGGCCTGCTCCAAAGGTTCCAACGCCGACAGCTTCTCCCGGAAACGCGAGATAGAGGGCTTCAAATACTGTTCCCAGAATCTGCCGCTCAGTTTTCTTTCATTCACCACCTCCGGATTGATTTGTGCCAACAAGTTGCGTGTAAAATCAGGATGATTATGGAATTGTACCCCATACTCGGCAGCAACAATACGGTTACGCAAATTGATAATCCGCCTTACCTGAGCCCACGATGCTCTGGCCGGATACAATAAAGGATAACGGGTATAAAGCAAATAGGGATGCATACGCCGCCGGTCCTGTCCCATGCTATATTCCAACACTGCCATATATAGCAGCATCTGAACCTTATTATTTTCCTTGGGTTCCACTTTTCCCTGCATGGAGAATTCATCCGCTTTGCCCGATTTCATTTCTATAAAGCTGCTCATATCCCGCTGCATATAGTCCAGACGTCCCTGAATGCCCAACGCCTCGCAAATATAGGACGGTTCCAGCACAGCCTCCTTTTTATCCAGATTATACCCCGGCTCCAAAAAAGTGTGTTGTACAACGTCCCGTATATGCTCAAAATGCATCCGGCAATCCTTGGCAAACTCTTTCTCTTTGGACGGGTCACGAAGTTCGGCACAAGCAGCCAGTTCAATGGGATACTGCCGGAATGCCTTCTTCATACAGTCTATATAGTCCGGCTCCTCCTCACCTGCATGTATCCATTCATCCAGGAACAGATTGGCTATATTTCCCAATAGCAAAGGGCGGGCATTATCAATCGGCACCAGCCGGCTCAAAAAATAGTTTGCCGGATGGCTGCCATAATCCTTGTAACATTCCGCCAATGAACTGATATCTATCAAATAATCCGGTTCCAATACGATAAAAGAAGGGGTATAAATTCCATCCCTATCTACAGAAACATCCAGCAGATTAAGCTGGGCATATCGCCAAAGTTCCTTTATGGTTTCTTCAAATTCATGATTGATACCGGGTTTATTATAAACAACCCGTATAGGTTCATCAGCTATTACATCTACAGGATGTACATACAAATAGGTATCATCGGCATAATCAAAGCATACACGGATGCGGCGGATGTATTCCATCTTTTCTTTTTTCCCTGAAGATGCTATTTCCTGCTTGGGAAGAACTGAGAACAACTTCAATGGAATATCCTGTGCAAACATCTTCCTATATGCGTATGCCACTGCACGCAAATCACGCAGGAACTCTTCTTTTACAGGAGACTTACGATGGTTCAAAATATCATTGGAAGTCAGGCGAAAGGTATGTAACTGATTCTGTTCTTTCAGATCCAGCCCATATTGAGTGGCTACATAATTAATACGGGCGGCCAAATCAGTGGTCTGCAAACTATTCCCTTGTATCTTTTCACGCACCACACGCTCCAATGATTCACGCAATTGCCTGTAACGGCGTTCCAATGGCTGGTTTTCATCTATATAAAGCCTGTATAACTCTTCGTAATACTCTTCTATCTCTTCATTCATGCCGTAAAGATACACAAATTATTATTTATAGAATACCGGCATAATAATAGGATGGGGTTCCCATTTACGGGTCATCGGATTAAATTCCCTCTCTGCTCCCGCTTCAATTCCGAAACTATCCGATATTTTAAATTCCAAAGTGCCTCCGTATGAATTCTGGTTCATAAAAAGCTGTGAGGCGGGAGTCATACCATATCCGTTATACACCGAGTATGTGCCGAACATATTGATCTTCATTCTGTCATTAATGCGAAAAGACAGCTTTCCCTTAGCACCTAAATCATTAAAGCGGACTCCATATACATTGTATTTAGCAGCATATACTCCTCCTGTCACGGTTATAAAATCATTGAGACGCTGTGTGTACATCACTCCGGCATTACGTGCCTCACCTATAGAAGGCAACCCTTGAAAAGAATGATAACCACTCAGAATCCCCGTACTATTAATCTGATAAGCACGTCCATCTATATAATCATGTCCGAAAGGATTTCCGGAAAAAATATAAGGGGATATCTTAGGCATTTCTTCACGGGGAGTAAAATCAAATTTTGGCATCCGCAACGTATCAGATAAAACGGGAGGTGTCAACGTAGGAGGTTCGTTTATAAAATCCATACTTTTATCAGCCTCATTCATCTCATTGATAAACTCATTGATTTTATCTTGCCGGATGATGAGCGTATCCTTGTCATTTTCAACCTGAGCTATGCCATGCAAGGAAAGAATACAAAAGAATAAGAACAAGCCAATGCGTTTCATTTGTAAATATGTTTTTTCAAAATTACAATTTCCGCATTGACTTTTCCCGTTTCATTAAGACTTAATAAGACTTTTTGGCTGTATTCCTTAAAAATGCTATTGATTTACCATAGGAAGTTCCAGCCATTCGGTAGAAATATAATTCTTGCTTGAATCTATAGCAATTAATACCTGGTCATTATCCCGATTATAACTGCCGTCATAGGTAAAGGGAGTAATTTTACTATCAAATTCTCCTATAAAAGAAAGTTTTCCATCTTTAGGACTATACCACCATACTTTCTTTTTTGCGCCACTGATTTTAGTCAAGTCAACAGACATCGGATTTCCGGAGTAATTGTATACTAACAAATAATCCTTTCCGCGAGTCGCAATGGCTCTGTCATAACGATTCCCATTCGTACCGGCAATTACACTTTGATCCGGTACACGTTCAAAATAAGGGAAAGTTAACATCAGATTCTTCAGATATTTCATCTGATTGAAGCCGGGATCCTGCATTGCTTTATACCAAGGTTTCTCTATTCCATCAGCTCCATACCCACCGGGTGTACCCGGTTTCAAGAACTGCATGATATTATTATGTCCGTATGTATGTCCGCAAGAGCCCGCAAAAACAGACCAATATCCATAGCGTCTCACATCACAGTCACGCCAGCGTGGCTGGGCAGGATCATGCAATCCCTGAGGAATACCTTCATAGCTGGGTTCTGCATCCAGAACAGGCTTCAGTGGAGTCATGGACAAAGCCTCTTCTACATAACGCCAATTGTCTTCCTCCAATCCCGTAACAGAAGTATCACCATCTCCTTTTTTCTGACCATAACGCCTGTGTCCACTTTGGAACATATTCATATCCATCCACTCCTTATTATTCAGATGGGTAGCACTGGATGTACGACCAAACGGATGAAAGGTCATTATATGATTCTCGTCCACAGCAAGAATACTATTCGCCAACGCCTCCCAAATCTCAGTATTCCGGTCAGCATAAGTATCTCCACCGATTACCCAAATAATATTAGGGGCATCTTTATATCGTTCACCTAAAAATCTACCATACGCTTTGGCCTCTTCAACATTCATCTTTCCGGAGCGCACAAGCCCTCCCCAGATACATACCATCGCTATGTAAATGCCGTTCTGCTCAGCTTTCTGAATAATATAATCCATGTGGTCCCAATACCCGTAAACTCCTTTTCTGTCTATATTCTTAAAATTGAAACCATCTATCATGGAATACTGGCCATAGAAATTCATGGCAGGAACTCCATTTATAGTCTGTACCTGCACCACATTGAAACCTGCCTGACGACAATGTTCCAGATAATAAGCAGCCTCATCTCTATTCAGTTTCTCGGGTAACAGCCATCCCGTATCCCCCAACCAGAAAAAGGGAGTCCCGTCCGCATTCATCAGATAGCGGTTCTCTTTACTTACTTTCAGTTGTCCATGACTCCAAGGCTTATAAACCGACGATTTGCTCTGTGCTGCTGCCGAAAGCAGTCCTCCTTCCACCATCAGAAGAAGGAATAATAATACTAGATTCTTGTTTTTCATTTGTGCATTCATCTTATAAATTTCAAAAGCCCAAAGTAACTTATTCAAGCAGACAATTCTGGGTAATAACTAGTCTTTTTGAGGGAATCTTTTAGCTTCCTCCGCTTTCAGGTTGAGCAAAACTGATTCGGGAACTTTTATGATAGTACCATGTTTATGTCCTTGCGGAATAGAAATCTGATCGTCAATGGGAGTAAAGTTCTTGAAGTCTTTTGTAGACACGGCTCCAAACCGTCCTTCCCGATAAACATCAAAATAAATCAACCATTCATCACCTACTTTCACGGCACACGGACCTTCAGAGTAAGTCGGTGCAAATTTTACTGACGGATCAGCATAAGGTCCTTCTGCCGATGGCCCGGATACACAGAACAAATCACTGTAACCAGGCTTGCGATTGTCTTTTATAATTAATACATAGTCGTTTTTATCACGCTTTACTATAAATCCGTCAATAGAATTAAATCCCGGATCATAAAACGCCTTTGCAGGAGTAAACGTTTGGAAATCCTTGGTCGTGGTATAATAGGCACGGTGACTTTTATTAGCTCCCAAGCTATCGGCTGCCGTATATCTTTCTACAGGAATGGCAGAAGACCAGGCAACGATGAACTGTTCCTTTTCATCATCATAGAAAACTTCCGGTGCCCACACATTGTTAGTCAAAGAGTCTTTCATCACTTTGATTTCGCGTTGTTCACTCCAATGAATCAAGTCTTTAGAACTGGCATAACCAAATCCCTGTTCTCCATTCCAACTGATTGTCCACACTAAATGGAAAGTTCCATCCGGGCCTTGGGTCATGGACGGATCACGCATCATCGAATTGGGAGCATATTTCTGTTCTTCGGTCTGTTTAGTGAAATAATTATAATAAGGAGTCTTATTTCCTATTTCCGGTTTCAACCATGAACCTGCGATACTATCCCAATGATAGCCGTCATAGCTGTAAAGATAATGTAACCCGTCCAATGCCGGCTCACGATGAGAAGTGAAGATATAGACTTCCTTTTCGGGTTTTGTACAAGCTGTAAAAGCCAATAAGGCAAAAACGAAGGAAAAAAACAATTTCATAGCATGCTGTTTTATGATGAATAAACCTTTTCCAACAGGACGAAACAACAAGTATTTTGTACTCTATACTTCTTAAAGTATCAATCCAAATCAATAATAAATATCCATCATATAACAAGATGTATCTCGAGACATAAAATACGAATTATATCCCGAGACAATCCTACATAGAATAATGATGAGAATCAGCCTTTAGTTTCCAAATAAACCAGCTGCGTCTGTAAATACTCTTCCAGCCCATGTTTACCATCCGCGCCGCCGATACCAGATTTACGCCATCCGGCATGGAATCCCTGCATCGCCTCAAAATTCTCACGATTCACATAAGTTTCACCAAATTTCAACGCACGAATCAATTTGAATGTCATATCCAGGTTCTGGGTATAAATAGAAGAAGTCAGCCCATATTCACAATCATTAGCCCAGGCAATGGCGTCTTCCACCTCTGTAAACTCAACAACCGGAAGTACCGGTCCAAAAGTTTCTTCCTGAATAATATCCATCTTTTGGGTACAATTAGTCAAAATCGTCGGTTCAAAGAAATATCCTTTAGTACCGATACGATGACCACCGCATAGCAACTCGGCTCCCTGCTCAATAGCTTTTTTCACTTTCTCTTCTACTGATTTCAGTGCATTGGCATCAATCAACGGACCCATATCGAGGTCTGTATACTGATTCGGATCACCCACTTTCACCTGCTTGAATCCTGCCAACAGTTTTTCAAGGAAAGCCTCTTTTATACTAGAATGTACATACACGCGCTCACAGCAATTACATACCTGTCCTGTATTAATAACACGCGAAGCAATAATGGATTTTACAGCTAAATCCAAATCTGCATCCGGCATTACAATACCGGGAGCCTTCCCTCCCAATTCCAAAGAAACCTTCGTCACATTGGCAGAAGCGGCTGCCATAGTCTGTATTCCAGCCTCCACACTTCCGGTCAGACTAACCATACCTACTTTAGGGTTAGCAGCCAATTCATGTCCAATCACCGAACCACGACCGTTCACCAGATTGAATACACCTTTAGGCAACCCAACTTCATCTACAATCTGTGCGAAAACATACGCGTTTTCCGGTGTCAGCTGACTCGGCTTTACCACAATTGTATTCCCCGTCAACAGAGCAGGAGCGGCCTTACGGGCAATCAAGAAAAAAGGAAAATTCCAAGGCAGGATGCCTGTTGTCACCCCAATAGGTTTCTTAAAGACAAATATATTTTCGTGAGGACGGTTACTAGGAATGATTTCCCCTTCATAGCGACGGGCCCATCCGGCCATATAATCAAGGTAATCAGCCGTAAATAACACCTCTACATTAGCTAATCCTCTTGTTTTTCCACCCTCCCGGATAATAATATCAGTCAATTCCTGTTCCCGCTTGCGGATACCTTGTGCAATCCGAGTTAAATAGCCGGCACGTTCAATAGAGGTAAGACTCTCCCAAGAAAGCTGTGCCTTCACGGCAGCATTTATAGCAGCACGTGCATCTTCCGGTGTGCCATCAGGCATTTTAGATATCACTTCTTCCGTAGAAGGGTTCAATACATCAATCCACTTATCGGATTGGTTTTCGATGAATCGCCCATCGATGTACATCTTTAGTTCTTTCATGGCCTTAAATGTAAAATGAGTACTTATTTCTTTCAATCTGAAATATTCAAGCAGCATTTTACAAATATATCGTTATTTATAAAGCCCCAAAATGTATTTTTGTTCATTAACATGGAAATTTATACACTTTAATTGAACTTTATGAATCATATTTATAATTATTCCTCCATCAACTGCCACAAAAGCTATCTCCTTCTTATCACTAAAACATCACTTATTATATTGTGTAGGCAACACCCCAAACAGTTTCTTGAATGATTTTGTGAAATAACTAGGTGTATTAAAACCAACCTGATCAGCTATCTCAGCAATGGTAAGCCCTCCCTCTTTCAATAATTCGGCAGCTTTACGAAGACGTACATTCTTCACAAAATCAGAAGGCGAGCTTCCGGTGATAGATGTAATCTTCCGGTAAAGAGTAGCACGACTCATGCACATATCCCTACTTAAATCTTCTATGGAATATTCAGGATTACTAAGGTTCTTCTCAACCATATCCAATGCCTTCTTTATTAATTGCTCATCAGATGCTGAAATAGAATTCGCTTCTACTTTTCCTTCTTCCGACAATGGATCTATCTCATGCCTTTGCTCCGGATTTTGTTCCAGTGGCAGAACAGTCTGTGCAACCATGGACTCCCGTAATTTCAGATACATCCGGTCCAATCCCCAAACAACCGATAAAACAACAAGCACATAAAACAAATACGCCCAACCTGTTTCATACCAAGCAGGCAAACACTGGATCATGACCGTTAATGTACTCTTACTCCACAGCCCATTCTCATCTGTAGCACGGACTTCCAGTTCAAATTCCCCCTTTGACAAATCTGACAATCCGATACTATTTTCCCCTGCCGGCAAGGCCACCCAATTATCGTTTCTTTGTTTATAACGATAAGCATATCTTACCTTATCCGTATTCAAATGGTCAAAAGTAGAAAAAAACAATTTCACATTTCTCTCATGAGGAAACAGGCTTATTCTCTCTTGATTACCCACCCCGATTTCAGAGGTGTTATTCATTTCGACGGATGTCAAATGCACCGTTGGTTCAGGTATCCTCCTCTTTTTTTCATTATAGTGAGGAAAAGTCACAATTCCACCTCGTCCACCCACACTCATTTCTCCCCGAGGATCTTTATACAATGACTGGAAATCTTCCAGATTTATCCAAGAATCAGTACAAGACATCATAGTAAAGATATGTGTTCCGGGATGATAGACCATCACCCGCTGTGATGTAAGAATCCAAAGATTCCCATCGTCATCCGACTTTATATCCAACACAGCATCCCCTGTCAATCCACAATCTTTTGTCCGGGAAATAAAATCATTCGTATCCGAAGAATAACTATACACATTGCCCTGTTTAGTACCCACCCAAAGATTGTTGTCCGGTGCGACAGTCAATACCGAATAATTTTCTCCTGTATCCTTTATTTGCAACCGGCTTTCTCCGGAAATTCTCCACAACCCTCTACTTTCAGTTGCAAAATAAACAACTCCTTCATTAGACGAAACGATAGCATTTATAAAACCAACATCATCACAAACTGTAGTCAATCGGCCTTCCTCCAAGCTATACCGGAATAAATGGTAAGTAGTCCCTATCCAAAGATTCCCACGACGGTCATCATGCAAAGCACGGATACGCTCACCTTGTTTAATGGGTATGGTACATACGATGGATTCAAAAAGCCGGTTCTCCTTATACCGAATTAATATTACCGAATGATCCCTTACCATATAGAGTCCCTCTCTATCCGATGGCCTCTCAAAGAAAAAAGAAAGCTCCCTGTCATTCTTAACAACAGACATGCGATCTCTTTGAGGATCATAAGCATACAGCCCCAATTTCTTTTGTCTGATCCAATAATAATTCTTCTCTTGAGAAAACTGCATAGGAGACGCGATTACCCCCAAATTTTGCTTTACCCCTTCCATAGACAAAGGAAGCACTTCATTAGGAAGAAAAGAAATAATGAAAGAAGAAGGATAATAACCTGTCACCCATAAATTTCCGGATTGATCGGAAAGAATCTTTGTGAGGATTTTCCTGTCAGCTGATAATAAACGGGAGAGATCCACCTTATCCAAGGATGCATCGGCCGTTATTTTATAGGCATATAAGTTATCTGCCGCAGTCACCCACAAATATCCCTTAACAGAATCTTGTATAATATGATGAAGCTTTCGGGCATCGGAGTTAGAAGACGCATTATCCACTGTTTGCAATCCAAACATTTTGTCCGTATCCTGTGCCTTGGGGTCAAAACGTACAATTCCTTTTCCCCAAGTAGTAACCCAATAATACGGAGTGTTATGATCTTCCGTCATGCTTGTGGGATACTCATCATAGGGCCAAGGATATGAAATAAAAGAGTCCTTTACCTTATCATAGCAAAAAAGCCCGCCTTTTGCTTGAGTTACCCAAACAGTCTGTTTCTTATCCTCATAAATAGAATTGACGGTATTCTCTTGTCCTTTCCATTTAAGAATATATTTTCCAGTTCTTTCCCCTGACTCATTGTATCGAAACAAATGCCTGTTAGTCGAAATCCAGATCGTACCATCAGACGTCGCTGTCATTGTAGTTATAGTCCAGCTCTTTATCGTTTCATCAGCAAGCGCCCTTATCTCATAATCTGTTTTTGACAAAATATAGGCGCCACGCTTCGTTCCAAACCATATTTTCCCTTCACCGTCTTCAGTAATACACGTCACACTGTTGTTTTCCAAGATTCCCGGATTTTTGAAATCAGAACGGAACACTTTCACCGTATATCCATCATCACGACACAAGCCTCCCCCTTCAGTGCCATACCACATATATCCTTCCGAATCCTGGAAGATACAAAGCAATTCTTTGGTCGGCAACTGTTCCGAATTAGGAAGGTTTCTTACTATCATATCAAATGCTTTGACCGGAACGGCATTTATCCGCACAGTCAATAACAAAATAATGATTGGTAATACTATCCTTCCTATGTTTTTCATATTCTTCACGCAAGTACTCCTGTTGAAAACAAACGAATACAAAGCTAGGAAGAAATTCAAGAACTTGCAACTTGTCGGTTTAATCAAAAAGAAAATGGTTACAATACTTCGGCATCTTTTTACCAAAATTTTAAAATTAAACACTAGGACCGACTAAATCTGGTTCAATAATACTAAAAAGGTTATTGACTACCCTAAAAGAAAATGAAGAAAAAGTTAGCAATAAACCTTCGATAAAAACAAAATTATCCTGTTAATTCTTTCTCTTATATGCTATGAGCTTGCCTTATATGCAATCGCGCCCTCCACCGTCAGACCAAGTGGCAAAAAGGAAAAGTTGCCATAGATATGAAATTCACGGACAAACACCCCTACGCTGTCCGACCGGAAGGAAACTTTCAACTGCAAAGTATCTCCCGGAGCAGCATGAAACTTGGAGCATCTCGTTTCCGGATAATCCCAAGAAGAAACAATGTAATAAATATGTAAACTGTCACTTCCCATGTTTTTATAGATAAAAACACCACCAAAAAAGTCGAACAAACAAATCGCCAAGCAATCTTTTTCATTTATTTCTCCTTATACGATTCCCCCTGAAAAATCCTTCAAAAGCTTCAGTCCTCCCGCAAACCCTTTGCAGGAGGGCGTTCCGGCTGAAGGATCACACCGGGAAAAAGTTTCAGGCTGCGGAAGAATCCTTCAGCTTCACCAGCCGGTACACATTGCCATACTCGGTATGAACACGCTGTATCCCCAATGCAACCATCATCCTGCCCAAGCGGTTCGGAGTCACCCCGCGCATGGCAGCCGGATAATGTTTCTGCAAATAATTGAACAAATCCGTCGTGGTATAGGGCTTGGACAACTCCCCTTCCTGCGGCATCCGGAAACAACGCAAAAACAATTCCTGTTCGGCAGGCATTTTATAAAAATTCCGGTTGCTGTGCTGTATCTCCTTTTCTTCCTCTTCCGAGAACCAGTAACGCTCTCCTCCGGCCAGCTCCGCTTTCAGCTGGGCGAACAGCTGCGCATGATCGGGCGGTGTGCAGTCAATCTTGCCGTCCACTTCCGCACAAAGGAAACGGCGGCTTCCTGTGGGATCAGTCAGCAGGTCCGTCATATTGGACGTACCGATGAAAGAGGCGATACGGGGCAGATGACTGAATGCCGGACGATGTGCCCTGCGGAAAGTCAGTGTGGTCATCTGCATCAGATTCTTCAAGGCAGGCATCTGCCCGGCACGGTACTTGTCGAACTCATCCATATTGATCAGTCCGAAAAGCGAAAGTTTCTGTTCACATCCACTCTCGCTCGTCAGGTCGAACTTATCTATATAATAAGGTGTAAGTTCCTTGGGCATCAAAATCTTGCAAAAAGAAGACTTGCGCTTCCCCTGCTCACGACTCACCAACATAGGCGCCACCGCATTGGCGCAATCCTGCGCCTGCCCCAGCCATTGGGCGGCAACACCCAGCATCCAACGGTGAAACCCTTTCACCCACATCGGCTTACGCGATATACGCACGGCCAGCGGAGTAACACGATCCACCCCGTCCCATTGAGGCAAGTGGCTCATATAATGCAGAAAAGGATGATAGTTTTCCACCTTTCTGGAATGGAGCAGACGGCTCACATCCTTATCCCAGCAGTTGATGCCACCGGTACGCGCCTCCAGGCAGAATGTATTCAAATCACGTTGAGCCACCATGGCATACTCTTCATCCGGCATCTCTTTCCCACGATACTCCGTCTGTTCAGTGAGAAGATTGTAACGGAAATCATAGCGTATGGTCAAGAAGCGTTGCAAGGCATCCAGCATATTCTCCGGCTTCTTGCGCCCCGATTTGCCAAAAGCCGCCTTTTCATCGATAGTTTCTACCATGCCAGCTGTTTCGACAGCCGCTGGGAGAACAATTTCATCCACCGTTTCCGTAGCCGTTGAAGGCAACACCCCTTCCGCATTTCCGGTTTGCCCCACCGACTGCCCGGTAACCGGAGCCGTGCTTTTTCCCACGCATCTCCTCATTTTCATACTCTTTTTGCACCAACTCAGTAATTTTTCCACTAATTTTTTCATCCTTTTTCATTATTTGGGGTTGTGTAATATCACAAAGATAACACTCAAAACACCCTTTTACAAGCATTTACCCCACACTACCGCAAAAAAGTGACTAAGCGAAAATAACTGGGAAATTATTCGTTTTTATCAAGACTATTTCATACTTTTGCACCGTCAAGTTAATCGTTTCACTAGAATGATGAAATTTCATCACCTAAGTGATACAACTTCATCACTATAGTGATATGATTTCATCACTAAAGTGAAACGATTAACTTGAAAGGAAGTTGCAGCAAACTCTTCCGTACAAGAAAGCATAAACAACCGGATAAAAACAAATAAGCGAATGGCTATCAAATTTGAATTTTATGAATCACCCAATACGATAGGTACGCGCAAGAAGCGCTATCACGCCCGTGTAGTAAACTGGCAGCGCATCAACACCGACTATCTGGCACGGGAAATACAGTACGGCTCCTCGCTCACCGTGGCGGACATCAAGGCAACCATTATCTCGCTCAGCGAGAAACTGGCCTACTACTTGAAGGACGGTGCCCGGGTACATATCGAAGGGATAGGATATTTCCATATATCGCTTACCTGCCCCGAGACACGGACACCAAGCTCCACACGTGCCAACAAGGTGAAATTCAAATCGGTGACATTCCGTGCGGACAAATACCTGAAGCATCAGTTGAGCGACGTCAAGACCGAGCGTTCGAAATACAAGCCGCACTCCATGCCGGTAACCAAAGAGAGTATAGACGAAGCACTGACGGAATACTTCTTGACAAACAGCGTGCTGACACGCCGGAAGTTTGAATCGTTATGCGGACTGACACGAGCTACCGCGGGACGTTATATCGCTCAGTTGGCGAAAGATAAAAAACTGCGCAATATCTCCATTCCGCGCAACCCCATCTATGAACCGATGCCGGGATTCTACGGAAAAGAGAAATTGCCCGAACCGGAGAACGAAACGGAAAACGTATCGGCAACAAACGACACGGACCTGACAATAAAGTAAATATACAACGAAACAATATAATAGAAAACTTCTACAAACGAAGCTCAAACCATAAAGAGCTGAAACTTCTACACTAGGCTGAAGGAATTCCGGGAGGAAATCCTTCAGCCGCTTTTCTTTATTGACGGGCGTTTGCGAAGGGGCTGAAGGATTTGAAGGAAAAAACAAGGGAAACTCAGGGAGAGGTACTTTTCAGCCCACCAGCCATACCAGCATGGGCAAGTAATCCTTTAAGGAAACACGAAGCAGCTTCAATGCCTGCTGGATGCGGTAAGCCACCGTCTGTGGCGACACATCCAGCACTTCAGCAATTTCTTTATAACTCAGTTCCTTAAAGCGATGCATCACAAAAGCTTCCCGATAACTGTCGGGAAGAGCAGCCATCGCCTCTTTTATTTTCCGGTCCAATTCCTCAAAACGACCATAGTCCACTTCACACAATGCCGCCTGTGTCCGCTCATAAAAGGCAGCTTCCGCCTTGGTTTTCACCTGTTCCCGCGTCAAGTGGTTCAAGACCCTCCGATAAGTCATTTTGAACAAATACTGATTCAATGAAGACTCGATTATCAAATCCCCACGATTCTCCCACAGCCATAACATCACCTCCTGAACAATCTCTTCGGCATCTTCCAGCGACACCAAGCGGTGAGCATAGGCACACAGCATAGGATAGTACCTTCTGAATAAATGGTCAAAAGAATTACCATCCCCCTGTCGGAGAGCATTAAACAAAGACAAGTCTTCCACGGTATGATTCATAGTATAATAACTGTTTTCCTTGTGTACAAAGATAGTTGTTTTTATCGGAAAAAACTTTTTTTTAAAAAAAAGCATTTTTCGTTTAGATACCTTTCATTCTCGCTTGTCTTAATAATATAAAGGAAAACATTAAAGTATAATTCATGGAAAACCATACCGATATAGAAACTTTGTTGACCAAGTATTTCGAAGGAAACACCACTCCGCCGGAGAACGAACAGATAGAAGCCTGGCTGAATGCCGATGAGGAGCATTTGCGTATAGCCAAGCAGCTGAATACGCTCTATCTGGCTGTAGACACACAGCACATCACAAAGAAGATAGATACGGAAAAGGCATTAGACAAGGTAAAAAGCAGAACAAAAGTTAGAAACCTGTCCTGGTGGGGATGGACACAACGCATTGCGGCCATCCTGTCCGTTCCCCTCCTGATAGGTGTATTGGCTCTGTATCCGGACAGACAGCAGCCGGTAGTCACCGCTCAGATGGTGGAAATAAAAACCAATGCAGGCATGACTACCTCCGTCCTGTTACCGGACAGCACGGTAGTTCACCTCAATTCGGAATCCTCCCTCCGCTATCCCACCTTTTTTGCCGGCGATGTACGCCAAGTGGAATTAAACGGTGAAGCTTATTTCGATGTGACCCAACATCCCCGGAAACGATTCATCGTTTCCACCCCTCACCATTCGCAGGTGGAAGTGTACGGAACAAGTTTTAATGTGGAAGCATACGGTAATGAAACTCCCATTTCCACCACGCTTATCGAAGGCAGCGTAGGGTTTATTTATAAGAATAGCAAAGGAAAATTTCAAAAGAGTATGCTCTCCCCCAGACAGAAGCTGGTTTATTCTCCACAAACCGGAGATATCAAGTGCTACGCTACCTCGGGCGAATCGGAGATTTCATGGAAAGACGGCAAGCTTATCTTTAATGACACTCCGCTGGATGAAGTGCTGCACATGCTTGGAAAGCGGTTCAATGTGGAATTCGTATTGTCCAACAAGGGGCTGAAAGGCTGTTCGTTCACAGGAACATTCACCCATCAGCGTCTAGAGCGTATTATGGAATATTTCCGGATTTCTTCCCACATACGCTGGCGTTACATTGACAGTGCAGATATAAAGACGGAAAAGCTGAAAATAGAAGTGTACTAATATACGTTTAACCCTTAATTTAAATACTAGAAAAATGAACAGACAACAGGCTCCCTAAACAAAAACATACGGGAGGATATTGGCGTATCACCCCGTATGAAAAAATCATCTTTCCATGCTTGTTTGGCGACAAGCAAAGACAACATTTTATTCACTTTATCTCAATTACAAAATTATGAAAATTTATTTTAGCGTCCAATTATTATGGATGATAAAGTCGTGTAGGTTAATCTTAAATAAAACTCCATTACCTATGAAACTGAGTGTACTCTTTTTAATCTGTTCGCTAAGTATGACTTATGCGGCAGAGTCGTATGCGCAAAAGACCATGATCAGTCTTGAAGTGCGTAATGAAACAGTTGGCACTGTGTTGGAAAAGCTGAAAAAAGAATCGGGGTTTGATTTCTTCTTCAACAATAAACACGTAGATCTGAAACGTATTGTATCAGTTTCGGCAAACAACAATAATATCTTCAAGATATTGGATCAGATTTTCGCAGGAACGAATGTGAAGTATTCAGTGCTTGAAAAGAAAATCATTCTTTCTACTGAGATTGTGCAAGGAATACAGCAAGAACAAAATAAGGTGACAGGTATTGTGAAAGATGCGAATGGCGAACCGATAATCGGTGCCAATGTCATCGTAAAAGGCCAGTCAACTGGTACAATCACAGATATAGACGGGCGGTTCGTTCTGGATACTCCCAAAGATGCCGTTTTACAGATTACTTATATCGGGTATGTTTCTCAAGAAGTGAAAGTTTCTGGAAAGAAAGAACTTAATGTTGTATTAAAGGAAGATACTGAAACTTTGGAAGAGGTAGTAGTCGTAGGATATGGCGTACAAAAAAAGGCCAACCTGACAGGAGCAGTAAGCAGTGTAAAAATGGATGAAATATTGGGTGATCGTCCTGTCACTTCGGTTAGTAATGTACTGATGGGAGCAATGCCGGGACTGCAGGTAACAGGCACATCAGGCCAACCCGGTGCTGAAATGTCTTTCAATATCCGTGGAGTGAACAGCATCAATGAAGGTGCCCCGCTTGTATTAGTTGACAATGTAGAGATGGACATAAATATGCTGGATCCTAATGATATTGAATCTATCTCTGTATTAAAAGATGCCGCATCTTCGGCTATTTACGGTGCACGCGCTGCATTCGGAGTTATCCTAGTTACCACTAAAAAGGGAATGAAAGACACTCGCTTCTCTATCAACTACTCTAATAACTTCTCATTCAGTAAGCCCAGTAATTTACCCCATAAAGCAACTCCGTTACAAACAGTACAAGCTTATAAAGATATGGGAACAGTATCATATCAGACAGGACAAAATGTAGATACCTGGTTAGAGTTATTGAAAGAATATAATACTAATTCAAGCAATTATCCTGACGGTTATGCCGTTGTAGACGGACTTCGATACAGTTTACAAGAAACAGATCTCTTAAACGACATGATGGAAACAGGTTTTCAACAAACACATAACATTTCTGTTGGAGGAGGTAATAAATCAATATCTTACAGAATGTCAGCCGGTATGGTGAATCAAAATGGAATTCTTGTTACAGACAAAGACTCATACAAACGTTATAATATATCATCTTACATCCGCTCCGACATTCATTCCTGGATTACTCCGGAGTTAGACATCAAATATGCGAATTCACATTCAGAACTTCCCTATACTTCAGCTTCTTATGGTATTTGGGGAGCAGCAGTAGCCTTTCCATCTTATTTTCCATTAGGCAATATGGAACTGGATGGTGAAATCTTGCCTATCAATACTCCTCATAATTTCATCAATCTGTCAGCACCTAAAGAAAATGACAGAAACGATTTACGCATCTTTGGCAAGCTGACTATTACTCCGTTCAAAGATCTGAAAATAATCGGTGAATATACATTTAATAGAAAGACTAGAGAAATCACAACTTTCGATAAGAAATTTGCTTATGCTCACGGAGCTAACTTCCGCAAAGAACAGTCTGTTTCAAATTCGAAATATGAAATAGAAAATCGGGCAACCAATTATAATGCTTTTAATGTATATGCCAATTACAACAAAACATTAGGCAAACATGACATTGGAATTATGGCTGGTTTCAATCAGGAAAGCAATTCCTATAAGATGATGAAAGCGTCACGCACAGATATGATTAACGAAGATTTACCCTCATTATCACAAGCTACAGGAGATTATAAAAACAGTGATGAATTTGAAGAATACCATGTCAGAGGATTATTCTATAGGATAAATTACTCTTATGCCGGTAAATATTTACTCGAAACAAACGGGCGTTATGATGGTTCTTCGAAATTCCCTAAAGAAAATCGTTTCGGCTTCTTTCCTTCTGTTTCCGTAGGCTGGCGTGTCAGTGAAGAGCAATTTATGGAATGGAGTAAAGTTTTTCTTTCTAACTTAAAATTGAGAGGTTCTTATGGTAATATCGGTAATCAAAGTATAGAACCTTATGCTTTTATTCCTGGCATGGATTCTCCATTGGCTAATTGGGTTGTAAACGGACAAGCTACTACAACATTGGCTCCTCCAGCCCTAGTCAGCAATAGTTTCACTTGGGAAAAAGTTAGTACCTTGGATTTCGGATTTGACCTAGGACTGTTTAATAACCGCCTAAATGTTGTATTTGATTGGTACCAACGGGATACAAAAGGAATGTTGGCTCCAGGTATGGAACTTCCAGGAGTATTGGGTGCCAAAGCCCCATTACAAAACTCTGCCGACTTACGCGCCAAAGGTTGGGAAATATCCTTGGATTGGAATGACCGTATCGGCAATGTGCAATATTATTTAGGTTTTAACCTATATGACTCGCGTACGAAAATCACAAAATACGACAATGAGGTAGGCTTACTAGGAAAAGATTCGGATGACAATCTGATTTACCGGAAAGGAATGGAATTAGGTGAAATATGGGGGTATACTACAGACCGCTTATATACTACCGAAGATTTTGACAGTCAAGGAAAGTTAAAAAACAATATTCCCAAAGTGGAAGGTTATAATCCTAATCCGGGAGATATACTTTATGTGGATTTTGATGGGAATGGTATCATAAACAATGGTAAAAACACATCAAACGAACCAGGCGACACTCGTATTATCGGTAATGATACTCGCAGATATCAATACGGAATTCGTGGTGGTACAACATGGAAAGGTATTTCACTGTCATTTATTTTACAAGGAGTCGGCAAACGGGATCTTTGGCTCATGAACGAACTATTCTATCCACATTACGATGCTTACTCAACTTTGTTTGACTCTCAATTGAATTACTGGACTCCAGAACATACAAACAGTTATTTCCCACGTTTATATGAAAAGGCAGAAGGAAACACTAAAGCCAATCAAAAACCACAAACCCGTTTTTTGCAAAATGGAGCATATTTGAGCATACGCAATATCAGTTTATCATATACCTTCCCCATAAAACTGATCAAGCCGCTGGGTATTACTAACTTATCAGTATTTTTCAGTGGAGAGAACCTCTTTACATTTGATCATCTGCCCAAAGGGATAGATGCTGAACGTGTAGTAACAGACAATTTGGGACAACGTGGATTTACTTATCCTTATATGCGTCAATTCTCATTTGGTATTAATTTAAGTTTATAATAAAAGCTGACATTATGAAAAAATATATAGTAGCAGCAGGACTCTTCCTGTTGATGAACTCTTGTTTAAATAATGATTTTATGGAGGTATATCCTAAAGATCAACAAACGGAATTAACCTCTTTCCGATCATATGAAAACTTCAAGACTTACTCTTGGGGACTGTATAACGTCTTTTTCGGCTATGCATATAAAACAGGACAAACTGATGAAATCTTTAAAGGAGATTATGAAGCTGACAATATGATCAAGCATGTCTCAGGCAATGAAAGCCAATGGGCGTATCAAAAAGCTAAGGTACCTGCATCCTCTGATTCATGGGATTATGAATACATCCGCCGGGTAAATTTAATGTTGGACAATATAGACCAATCATCCATGAATGATGCAGAAAAAGCACACTGGAGAAGTGTTGGATATTTTTTTCGCGCTTATAAATATTTTAAAATGTTGTCTCTATATGGAGACTTACCATGGGTAGAACATACCTTATCAGAAGACAGCGAGGAACTATATCTCCCTAGAGACCCACGGGATGTTGTGGCCCAAAATATTCTGAATAACTTGAAATACGCAGAAGAACATATCAAAGTAGACGGAGATGGCAATAATACAATCAATCGAGCTGTAGTACAATCATTAATCTCCCGTTTTTGTTTGTTTGAAGGTACATGGAGAAAATATCATGCCCTACCAAATGCCACAACCTATTTAGAAGAATGTACACGGGCTTCCAAGGAAGTCATGAATAAATATACTACCCTACACCCCAACTATGAAGAACTTTTCAACTCAGAGTCTTTAGCTGGCATCAATGGAATTATTCTATACAAAGAGTATGCTACCAGCCAGCTATGCCATGGACTCACACGTATGGTAAGAACCGGCGAGTCACAAATAGAAGCAACCAAAGATGCCGTGGACAGTTATTTGTGCAGTGACGGACATCCTATCAAAAACAGTACCACATACGGAGGTGACAAAGATGTGTATGCACAGTTCCGCAACAGGGATTATCGTCTATATCACACAGTATGTCCTCCCTATATGGTAAGTCTAGCAAGTGCCTCTACTACTCAATGGAAGTTCACAGATAATCCCTCTGAACGCGAGTATATTGACTTGATGGCAACAATTTCTAAAGAAACTTATCACCGGTTGCCGACATCTAATTTCAAAGGTTTTATAACCAAAGGGCAACCCCATTTTAAAAATGTCAATTGGGGACAGGGATGGAATGCCAGCCAAATGGGTTTCTGGGTATGGAAATACTATAATACCCATACCGATGCCAGCACTGCCAATGGAGTTTGTACTACAGACGCTCCCCTATTCAGACTCGGCGAGATACTGTTGAATTATGCCGAAGCAATGTATGAACTAGGGCTATTCGATCAATCTATAGCAGATAAAACTATTAACAAACTGAGGAAACGTGCTCACGTGGCCGACATGGTCTTGACAGATATTACCACAGATTTTGATCCTGAAAGAGATCAAGATGTAAATCCTTTACTATGGGAAATCCGCCGTGAACGCCGCGTTGAATTAATGGGTGAAGGAACTCGTCTGGACGATTTACGCCGATGGAAAAAAGGACATTATGTAAACAAACAACCTACTGGAGTCTATTTAAAAGATGCAAGTGAATTTAATGTAAAAGTTATGAATGGTCCATCCAACAATGAAGGATATGTATATTATTTCGAGAAACCCATAGGGTGGTTGGAACATTACTATCTAAATCCAATTCCTCTAAATCAATTGGCACTCAATCCTGCTCTCGAACAAAATCCTGGATGGGAAAACAATAAATAAAATTATGCAGTTAAAATACACTTTGTTTTCAAGCATTTCAATGCTTGCCTTCTCTTCTCTGTCTGTATTTTCACAGACAGAGAAAATGAACGTTCTATTCTTGATGGCAGACGATATGCGCCCTGAGTTAGGATGCTATGGGGTAAAAGAAGTAAAGACCCCCAATATTGACCGTTTTGCCGCCAGCGGGTTATTATTTCAGAACGCTTACTGCAATATCCCAGTAAGTGGAGCTTCACGCGCCAGCTTATTAACAGGAGTGTATCCACACTATCCAGATCGTTTTGTCAACTATTCCGCTTATGCCAGCAAAGATTGCCCGACCGCAATTCCGATATCAAGATGGTTTACATCACATGGCTATTACACAATCTCAAACGGCAAGGTTTTCCACCATCTTTCAGATCATGCTAATTCATGGAGTGAACCCCCTTACCGTAAACATCCCGACGGATATGATGTATATTGGGCAGAATACAATAAATGGGAATTATGGATGAATGAAGCCTCCGCACGAACTATCAATCCCAAAACAATGCGTGGACCTTTCTGTGAGTGGGCTGAAGTACCTGACACCGCTTATGATGACGGAAAACTGGCATTAAAAGCCATTGCAGACTTAAAACGTTTAAAAGAACAAGGAAAACCTTTCTTTATGGCATGTGGATTTTGGAAGCCACATTTACCTTTTAATGCCCCTAAAAAATATTGGGATTTATATGACCGAGAGAAAATTCCAGTTGCTAACAATCGTTTTCGTCCTAAAGATCTACCGAATGAGGTTAAAAACTCTACAGAAATCTACGCTTACGCACGTACCACCACAGCAGATGATATTTCTTTTCAGAAAGAAGCCAAACATGGATATTATGCTTGTCTGAGTTATGTTGATGCGCAAATAGGGAAAGTACTGGACGCTCTGGATGAGTTAGGTTTAGCAAATAATACCATCGTTGTATTACTGGGAGACCATGGCTGGCATCTAGGGGAACATAACTTTCTCGGTAAGCATAATTTAATGGATCGTTCTACTCACGTTCCTTTAATTGTACGTGTTCCCGGATTGAAAAAAGGAAAGACTAAGTCCATGGTAGAATTCGTAGATTTATATCCGACACTATGTGAACTTTGTCATTTGCCCATACCAAAGAATCAATTAGATGGCACTAGTTTTGTTCCTATTTTAACAAATTTAAAAGCAAAAATAAAAGACCAAGTATATATCCAATGGGAAGGAGGGGACAATGCTGTTAGCAATAGATACAACTATGCGGAATGGAAACAAAAAGAAAAGATTCATTCTCGAATGTTGTTCGACCATCACATAGATCCAGAAGAAAATAAGAACAAGGTCAACGAACGAAAGTATAGAAGCGAAATTAATAAGCTCTCTTCATTTTTAAAGGCTAAAAAAGAAACTTTAATGAAATCACAATGAAAAAACTTTCCGGTTTACCTGCTCTAACCATCGAGATTGGATTATAACTGAAAGCAATTTGACGATTGTTTTTTAGGGACATTCAGTAAATCCTATAAAAAATACCATGGCATATGAAGATGATAGAGTATAATCACTTCATATGCCATTTTTATTGTCATTTTTCTGTCTATTCTCATATACTCTTATTGGGCAAGACATGAAGTTCCGGAAGAAGTCTGCTGACCTCTTCTGATTCTTTCAATAAACTCATATCATGCAGCTTTCCCCGTTCTATTCCTAATCTTGTCAATCATCAGTATGGCATTTGCCGTATGTATTCCGAAGAAAATCCACAGGATTTCCGTCTTCCTCTTCCTTGCCTTTATCCTTGCGAGCGAGTAATGTTGCTTTTGAGTGCCGAAGCTTCCTTCAAGTCGAGTGGCCCTTTCTTTTGAGAGTTCGCTTCTAAGCACCTTCCTCAAAGGCTCATCTTTTGCCGCCCTCCCCTTGAGCACAAAAGATGTGGATATTCCATATTTTGTACAGAAAAAAATAGGGGATCACTATCTATTGTTGATGGCTGAAGGAGGATCGGATTATAACCATGCTGTTACCGCCCTCACTGCTAAATCCCTCTGGGGACCGTATGTACCTTGTACCATCAATCCCGTATTGACACACCGCCATCTTGGCAAGGACTACCCTGTGCAGTCTCTCGGACATGCCGATCTGGTACAGACACCGACCGGAGATTGGTATGCTGTGTTTCTCGGTAAACGAATTGTGGAAGGAGGACTGGTGCCTTTAGGACGCGAAACCTTTCTTTGTGAGGTGAGTTTTCAAAACGGTGAACCTATTTTCAATCCCGGCATTGGTGTTATCGGAAACCGATTGAAACGTCCACTTTTACCATGGACGCCGGTGTCGAAGACAGATAAACAGAATGATTTTGAAAGTTCTGCTTTATCACCGGAATGGGCTACAATGCGTATCCCTGAACAACCTTTCCATCATTTTGCCGATGGCAACTTGTTTTTGTCTCTCCGACCTGAGATGGCGGACAGTCTGGTATGTCCCTCCATGCTTCTGCACCGTGTACATTCTCATAATTTTTCTGCCATCACGACAATGACTTTCTCTACCTGTCAGGCGAACGAATGGGCGGGCTTGGTTCTGTATCGTACAGCTAAAGGCTATTATTCATTACTGAAAGGAAAGAATGAAATCCGTTTGACAATCGATAAATAAAGCATCATACCAATGGTTTGAATATAAGGAAGAATAATTGTAAGTTTAATCCCCCTTTCCCATAATTTCCGATTTTTTTTATATCTAACACTAAAATCAACTGGAAGTTATGGGAATATGTCTGATAATTTATCAATATTAATTAAATCCGTTCCTTGCAACTATATTTAGAATACAGAAATTCGAATCGCACTTTTGCCCAGTTTGCATCCACTTATTCGTTTCTTTTTTGTACTTTAGCCTAAGCTTATCTTACATAAAGTGACAGATAAGTACAACGATAAATAATTGTTTATACCATGTATATACCACCATTTACCATATCAACCAACGCTATCAACTTGATTGCAGAAATATCTGCACAGATTGAGCGATACGCCATTCGTTTAGAGCAAAGCGATGGGCTGAGATTGCGAAAAGCCAATCGAGTAAGAACAATCCATAGTTCATTGGCCATTGAAGGGAATATGCTGTCGGAAGACGAAGTGAAAGACATTATTGATGGTAAAACGGTTATGGCACCTTTGCGACAGATTCAAGAGGTTAAAAACGCTATAAAGACCTATGAGCTTTACGAAAAATTAAATCCGTTTGATGTAAATGACTTGTTAAAGGCACACGGTACAATGATGATGGCACTGACCGACGATGCCGGCAAATTCCGCCGTGGTGGAGTCGGTGTTTTCTCAGAAGAAAGATTGGTACACATGGCTCCCCCTGCCGATCGCGTTCCTTTTTTGATAGATGATTTATTTGAGTGGCTCAAACAGGCCAAAGACCATTTACTCATTCGCAGTTGTGTGTTCCATTATGAATTTGAATTTATTCATCCATTCAGTGATGGTAATGGGCGTATGGGCCGTCTTTGGCAATCACTAATTTTAGGCAGACTGCATCCGCTTTTTGAATATCTGCCCGTAGAAAATATGGTCTATGCCAATCAAGAAGCTTATTATAATGCAATACAGCACAGCACTGCAACAGCTGATTCAGGACCTTTCATTGAATTTATGCTTCAAGAGATTTTAAACACCCTCAAGAGACATCAAGGCAGTCTTATATCTCAGCACAATGTGATGGAAGTTCGGGATAAAATTCGGGATAAGTTCGGGATAAGTTCGGAACAAATCATTGAACAAATCCAGCGTAATCCGGCTGTCACCCTTGATGAAATCGCAGCTGCACTCTCCGTCACCCGTCGCTCGATTGAAAAGAAAATCAAGGAACTGCGTGATGCCGGTTACATAAGACGCGAAGGAAGCAATAAATCGGGACGTTGGATAGTGAATGATGAGGTCTAATGTCTGGATGCGACATTCATCAAGCCACAAAGATACTTGTTATCAGTCGCCCATCAAAAGCCAGGATTCATAAAACCATTGACTAAGTTTATCAAAAGAATTATATTCCTTTTAGCCTGTTTAAATTTGCATCAGCATTGTCATTCTGAAATGAAAACAAAAATTTAAACAGGCTTTAAAAACGATCATGTCACTTTCCGTGCGCAGCCATATACGCCTTCACCTGTTCACTAATCTGTTTCATCCCTTTCACCGAAGGATGGCCGCTCATCTTATCAAGCCCTTTCAATTCGATGCAATCGATCTGATAATGTTTGCAAATTGTTCTGACTGATTCAGTTATCTCGTTTCCCAAACCATCATTCAACAAAAAATAGATCTCCACATTAGGATAGTAATCAATCATTGTATCCAGCATATAAGCCATGGCAGGGCGGAAAGAATACAAATCTTTTTTAGACCAATCCGCATACTGATACTCTCCTAAAGGTGATTTCGCCCAATAATCATTAGTCGCGCCAAAAATAAAAATAATATCAGGACAGCCCAACGCCTTCATCCGGGTGATGAAAGAACGGTCGCTATAATCCTCCGAACGGTAACCGGTATGGCAAATAGTAGCACCGGAAAACGAATTATTCACACAAAGACGGTAGTTGTTCTCCTTAATAAACTGATGCCACCAGGTATTACGTACAGAAACCATATCTGTCTTCCGTCCTTTAGGAGGCGTCTTCAGATACCATACAAAATTAGTATCGGGCTGAACATAGCCTTCGAAAGTGGAATAAGAATCCCCCAGAATAGAAACCGATTTCAAACCTTGGGCAATGCCTAAATGACAAAATAACGTACAAAACAGCAGAGTTATAATATACTTTTTCATAGATATTTGATTATTTCGCCTTCAAATATACATCATATTTTAATTTAACACCTATAAAAATAACCTTTTTCTTCTATTTACAGACAAACAAGAAGACATCGAACTGCTTTATAAAAATAAGAACAAATCCAATGGTTACAAATCCTATCTACAAACGTCATTACTTATAAGCCGTAAAATGGGGGCCATTTAATTTTTAAAAGACTAAATATGACAAGAAACGCTTTTTGGGGACTGTGTATCGGATTATGTCTGACGGGTACGCAAGCCATCGCTCAAAAGATGGAAAGCAAAAGTATCAAAACGACTGATAAAACAGATAGTATATCATTCCATATCGATGGAATCACCGAGGGAGAAACTTTATTTACTGTTATCGGAGGACCTGAAGCCCCCGTTATCAACGCAGGAATGCCAGGTACGGAAGGGATTCAAGGAGGATTTGAAGGAGGCTCTATCGTAAAAATAAACGGCGTTTACCACATGTTCCCTACCGAACGTGCCGGTGTGAAAGGAATGCCCGCCTATCACGACAGAGTAAAGACACGGATAGGACACTGGACCAGCACCGATGCTGTTCACTGGACACGCCAATCCACTATATTAGAATCAAGCGGTGTCTATGCATTGGTACATGAAGACAATCCCATGAATGACCGCCGTTCCGCCATCTGGTCTTATATGCCTGTATTCAGCGAAGAAAACAACCGATGGTACGGATTCTATCTGGCTTACACCACAGATAAAGAAATTGCACCCAATCATTCTTTCGGCCGCATCTGGAGATGTGAATCCGAAAAGGAAGGTCTAGAAGGAATAGGCGGTCCTTACCGGGATATGGGAATCATGATAGAACCGGGACTGGACTCCCAACTTTGGGAAGGACGGCAAGGGGTCGCTTCTTTCTTCCCATATAAAGTGGATAAAGGCTGGAATGCGTTTATCAGTGGAGCTTATCCTTACGAAACCCGTGCAGATTATCCCTTGAAAGGAGGGGAAAAGCGCAAAGTATGGGCTGTGGGACTGGCCGAATCAGAAAACTTGGAAGGACCATGGAAACGTATGGGTGAGGAAATCAATCCAATAACTTCCATTCACCCGCAGTTTGTAGAGAATCCTATCGTATCCCGATTACCCAACGGAACCTACATAGCGATGTTTGACGGAGGACCGGACTATTTAAACCTGCCCAACAGAATGGGATACACTTTATCCATAGACGGAAAAAACTGGAGCAAAGCACGTTATATCGCCATTGATACCAAAGTAAAAAAATGGTGGACCGTCATGCGGACCCCGCTTTGCCTGATACCCGAAGGAAACAATGTATATACCATTGTTTATACAGCTTGGGATGATACGCGCTTCCACCCCATCGGGATGGTAAAAGTAAAATTAAATCCGGAAGTATTGGATAAACTGACAGCAGAACTGAAACCGGCTATCCCCTATTTAAATGAAGTAGGTGCACAAGCCATGCCCCGGAATATCGTTCCAATCAAGAATCCCTATTTCAATATGCCTCAACTGAAGCGTCCCGTTTTCCCTGATTTCATCGTCAATATGAAAGGCAAAGGAATGACAGAAGATGCCCCTATTACGGATGTAGTGAACCGGACGATTGCCGAAGTCAGCAAACAAGGAGGAGGAACAGTCGTCATTCCTGAGGGAAAATGGAAATCGACCCGTATTGTACTGAAGAGTAATGTCAATCTGCATTTAGCCAAAGGAGCCGAAATAGAGTTTGCCGGTCGCGCGGAAGATTATCTGCCGGCGGTTTTCACACGCCATGAAGGGATAGAAATAATGGGGCCGGCCGCCTTTATTTACGCCAATGGGGAAAACAACATCGCCATTACGGGAGAAGGAACCATTTACGGACCACCTATGGATGCTGAAATCAGAAAACGTCCTAACGGTGCTTCAGTGGTAGAAAAAGATGTTCCGTGGGACATGCCTATAGAACAACGTATCTATGACGGTATGGAAGGCAGGACTTTCTATCGTCCTAAAACAATCTCTCCCATCAACTGTACCAATGTATTAATAGAAGGGATCACGATGGAACGAAGTACCTTGTGGAATGTGGTACCCATTTATTGCGAGAATGTAATTATAAGAGGCATTACCGTCAACTCTACCAAGGTGCCCAGCGGAGACGGCATTGACATAGAATCTTGTAAAAATGTACTGATTGAATACTGCACGCTGAACTGTGGTGATGATTGCTTTACCCTGAAAGCCGGCAGAGCAGAAGACGGATTACGTGTAGGCAAACCTACAGAAAATGTAGTTATCCGCTACTCGCTGGCCCAGCATGGACATGGCGGGATAACTTGTGGTAGTGAAACAGCCGGAGTGATCAAGAATCTGTATGTACACGATTGTGTATTCGACGGAACCCGTACCGGCATCCGTTTCAAGACACGACGCAACCGTGGAGGAGGCAGTGACAACACGTACTATGAGAGACTGCGCATGATCAATGTAGGAAAAGCCTTTACTTGGGATTTGTTGGGCAGTGCTTATTATATGGGCGAACTGGCCGCACGCTATCCGGCAAGAAAAGTAAACCGGCTGACGCCTGATGTAAAGAATATCCTGATCAAAGATTTCATTGTAGAATCAGCCGACCAGTTCTTTACCGCCAATGGTATTCCCGAAATACCTTTCAACCAGGTAGTGGTGGAAAATGGAGAGATCAAATGCAAGAAATTAATCGGCGCCCTGAATGATGCCGCCGGATTTACGATGCGGAAGCTGACGATAGAAGCACAGCATAATGACATTCACATATTGGATGGAAAAGACATCCTGTTCGAGGATATACATTTCAAACTCCCCGCCGGAGAGATCATGGTGAATGTGGAAGGGGAAAGATCCGGAAACATTGTTTTCAAGAACATCAATGCCAATCAGGAAAAGGTTGAGTATAAAAAGGAATCTCCCATGAGGATAGAAATAAAGTAACTAAATATCGGTCTGATTTGGAACGCAAATGACGCAAATGACACAAATTTAACCTTTCGGTAGGTTTTGCCTCTATGTAGTGAGGGGGCTTTATTTGTGTCATTCGCGTCATTTGCGTTCCAATCTTTCTCCTAAATAATCACACTTATCACACCCACTTCCGCAACTATAATCCCCTATAACTGTATCATTTTTCATCATAATGTATGATTTTCCATTGTAAGGCGGGTTATCCCGCCTTATTTTTGTATCATGAAAACAGTATTCAATGGTATTATGAAAAACAAATGGACCAAACTGGCGGCTTTAGCAATAGCTGCCCTGTGGAGTGGACCAACCGTGCAGGCACAAGCTCCGCACCCCGAACGTATCTATTTATCGGGAACCGGTATTGACAACACCAAGACTTGGGAGTTCTTTTGTTCGGGAGGACAAAACAGTGGGAAATGGAAAAAGATCGAAGTACCCTGCAACTGGGAACTGCAAGGATTCGGAGAATATACTTACGGTCGTTGGTATACTATAAAAGGTGAAAGGCCAAGCGACGAAACGGGTATTTACCGATATAAATTTGAATCTCCGGCAACAACTCCCGGTGAGCGGATAAAAATATTCTTTGACGGAGTGATGACCGACACGAAAGTTTTCATCAATGGAAAACCCGCAGGCGAAATGCACCAGGGAGGATTCTACCGCTTCAGTTATGATATCACCGATTTATTGAAGCCCGACAAAAAGAACCTGCTTGAAGTAAAGATAGCCAAAGAATCAGCCAACAAATCCATCAATGCAGCCGAACGTAAAGCCGACTGGTGGCTGTATGGTGGTATTTACAGACCCGTATGGCTGGAAGTTGTCCCGGCAGTCCACATGCGACATTTTGTTCTGAACGCCGATCAGCATGGAAAATTGCAAGCGGCAATAGAAATGGAAGGGGATGCCAAAGGATATGAATTGTCTGTTTCCGTCCGTTCATTAAAGGATGGAAAAGAAATGTACACTCAAGGACACAAACCTACCGTTTCTCATCAGATTAAGGATTCGAACAAGGAACAGTTGATGGAAGGAAACTGGATGAATATCCAGCCTTGGTCTACAGAGGACCCTAACCTGTACGTAGCCAGACTGGAACTGAAAGACCCCGAAGGGAAAACGGTGCAAAGCCGTGAAACGCGGATAGGTTTCCGCACCATTGAGTTCTTTCCACAAGACGGAGTTTATCTGAATGGAACCAAACTAGTGGTGAAAGGTGTCAACCGCCATTCTTTTTCTGTAGATGGAGGTCGTGCTACCAGTGCGGCTATGAGCCGTCAGGATGCCTTGCTGGTAAAAGAGATGAATATGAATGCCGTCCGTTCACATTATCCGCCTGATGAACATTTCCTGGATATGTGTGATTCATTAGGAATTGTCTATATGGACGAACTGGCAGGATGGCAAAACGGATACGATTCAAAAGTAGGTCCTAAGTTAGTCAAAGAAATGATAGAACGCGATGTCAACCATCCGTCCATCATTATTTGGAGTAATGGCAACGAAGGAGGATGGAATTATAATCTGGATCCTTTATTCGCCAAATACGATAAATTACAGAAACGCCACATGGTACACCCTTGGGCCGATTTCAATGATCTGGACACCCACCATTATCCCACTTATCTGACCGGAGTGGCACGTTTTACCAACGGCTATAAAGTATTTATGCCTACCGAATTCATGCATGCCATGTACGATCAGGGAGGTGGTGCCGGACTACGTGACTTTTGGGATCGTTGGTGCACGAACCCTCTGTTTGCCGGAGGCTTTATCTGGGTATTCTGTGACGAAGCCCCCAAACGTTCTGATAAAGGAGGCATATTGGATTCTGATAAATCCAATGCTCCTGACGGGGTAGTTGGTCCGCGTAGAGAAAAAGAAGGAAGTTACTATGCCATCCGCGCACAATGGTCGCCCATCCAGTTAAAACCCCTGCTGATTACCGACCATTTTGACGGCAGCTTCCTGGTTACTAATGAATATACGTATACTAACCTGGACAAATGTCGCATGACTTACAAAATACGTACTTGCGAAACACCTTTGAACAATGCCATGGAAAGCGGTAAAGTTATCGCAGAAGGCCATGTACAACTGCCTGCCATCGCACCGGGTGAAACCGGAAAAGCCCGCTTCACTCTTCCTGCTTCTTTCCGGGAAGGTGATGTACTGGAGTTAGAGGCATTTGACAAAGAGGGAAAAAGTATCTGTAACTGGACCTATCCTATCCGGCTGGCAAAACAATACTTTGATCATAAAATGGCGCAGACTCCGATGACCTTGGAAGCGGTACAACCGGCAACCGCCACTCAAACCGCTACCTCCATCGAACTGAAAAGCGACCGTGTAACCGTCACTTTTGACCCGGCTACCGGCATGATCAGCCGTATCACATCAGGAGGAACAGAAGTTCCATTCAAAGACGGTCCTGTGGCAGTGGGCATGAAAATGCGCTACGAGCCAACATTGAGTTATGTCCGCAACAGCAACGAGGGGGCTGTTTACTGTGCCAAATACAAAGGTGCCGCCGACTCCATCGTATGGCGTCTTACGGACAAAGGATTACTCTATATGGATGCCATTCTGCTGAACCGGGCTTCCGGCGGAGGTGGATTCGATGATGCTTTCATGGACTCCAAAGTATTCAATCTCGGTCTGACTTTCTCTTATCCTGAAAAGAATTGCTCCGGCATGAAATGGATGGGCCGCGGCCCGTACCGTGTCTGGAAAAACCGGATTCTGGGAACGAACTATGGAGTATGGCACAAAGAGTACAACAATACCATCACCGGAGAAAGTTTTGAAAATCTGGTTTATCCGGAATTCAAAGGATATCATGCCAATATGTATTGGGCCACTTTGGAAAGTGACACGACACCGTTCACCATTTATTCACGGAATGACGGTATCTTCTTCCATGTGTTCACTCCCGAAGAACCGAAAGGACGCGTAAAAGACACCATGCCCAAATTCCCCGAAGGGGATATATCCTTCCTGCTGGACATCCCGGCTATTTGCTCCTTTAAACCCATCGAGCAACAAGGACCGAACAGCCAGCCGGGTAATATCCGTATCAAATCGGGGGATGAAGGGTTACATCTGAATTTGATGTTTGATTTCCGACAATAAACAAGCGAATAGTAGTTAGTGATTAATTTAATAGCAGAATCATGAAATTAATAACTTTTGTATGTGCCGCCTTTCTATGCCTTCCGTCTTTGGCACAAGAAAAATTTCCGGACGGCACGCCTGTATCCGATTGGTTTAAGGACAGTAAGATAGTAGATATAAACACATTAGGCAAGAAATACATTCTGACAGATTACGGTGTCATCAATGACAGCACCCTGTTACAAACAGAGAAAATCCAATCTGCCATTGATGCTGCCGCACAAAATGGCGGCGGAGTTATCGTCATTCCCAAAGGAACCTATTTAAGCGGAGCGCTGTTCTTCAAACCCAAAACACACCTGCATCTGGAGGAAGGAGCTGTGTTGAAGGGAAGTGATGATATCAGCAACTTCCCCATCATAGATACCCGCATGGAAGGGCAAAGCTTGAAATATTTCGCGGCGTTGGTCAATGCCGACAAAGTGGACGGTTTTACGTTATCCGGAAAAGGCACGATTGATGGCAACGGATTAAGATACTGGAAATCATTCTGGCTTCGTCGAAAAGTCAATCCCCAATGTACCAATATGGATGAATTACGCCCTCGGCTGGTTCATATCTCCCATAGCAATAACGTCCAACTCTCAGGAGTACGCCTCATCAACTCTCCCTTTTGGACTACCCATCTTTATAAATGTAATCACATAAAATTACTGAACCTCTATATTTTCTCACCGGAGAAACCGGTAAAGGCTCCAAGTACGGATGCCATTGATATTGATGTATGCAGCAATGTACTGGTGAAGAACTGCTATATGTCTGTCAATGATGACGCCATAGCCTTAAAAGGCGGCAAAGGTCCCTGGGCAGACCAAGACCCGAACAATGGAGGTAATTTCAACATCATCATCGAAGATTGTACCTACGGCTTCTGCCACGGCGCCCTCACTTGTGGAAGCGAATCCATCCACAATCGCAATATTATCTTGCGACGCATTCACATCACCAATGCCAATCGTTTGTTATGGTTAAAGATGAGGCCGGACACCCCCCAACAATATGAATATATTCTGGTGGAAGATATCACCGGAGATGCAAACCATTTTCTGTATATCAAGCCTTGGACACAATTCTTCGACCTGAAAGATAGAAAAGACATTCCCGTTTCTTACTCAAACCATGTGACAATGAGAAACATTGATTTTAAATGCGATAATTTCTTCAGCGTAGAAAAGTCTGATCAATATCAACTTACTAACTTTACATTCGAAAACCTGAACATTAAAGCTAAAAACGGGGAATGCGACAAAGAAATGATTGACAATTTCATTTGGAAAAAGGTAAGTATAAATAATATAAAATAAGATCAGCAGTTGAATAAATCAAATTCAACAATATCTAATCACGAGCCACGGCTGGCACTATCCAAACGTGGCTCCTGTTTTTTCAACATGAAATTCACAAGATCCCGGTGTATTCCACATATATCCGGCATTCGTTTCTTTACTTAATAGTTCAATAACTCTTCCAGGCATCAGCCTCTTTGGCATTACGGGCTTTTGCACGCATTTTCTTACTGAAAATGATTCCCAGCAGCTTATCGGCATCAAACGTAGCACTGATACCCGCCCCCACCATCAAAGCGCTAGGAGTAAATTTGCCTGCCGGCGCAGGTTCCAAACGAGGATCATAGCCTGCCAACAACTCTTTGTTGATAGGAATCTCTACATAAATTTGTTCCTCTTCCGGAGTTTCAAACGGTCCGTACGGCAATAACCTGATATACCCTCTACCATCTATTGTATCCATTTGAGAGATATAATAACGAGGAAGTTCCGTTTCAAACTTCATGTTTTTTTTAGGGAAGGGAGTTGATTTCATTTTCCACTTTTCGGGATTGAACAATCTGTCAATCTCTTTCTGTGTTTCATCATCTATCACAATTTCTACTTGACCGCTCAATAGTTGCTGCAAACGCAAAGAGTCCTGTTTGGTCAACTGCTTGGTCTCATTCGTTCTCTGGGCAAATGACAACACCGAGAAACAAAGACATAACAAAAGGAAGAATATACGTTTCATAGCTATCTATTTTTAGTAACTTCCTAAAGATACGCAAAAGTAACGTATGTTCATCCTTTTCTGGTCTTTTTCTTTCGTTCTTTTTTTCATTAATTCTGGTAATAAACTCGTTTTACCCTATTAGACACACTGGTCAAGATCTCGTATGGAATAGTTTCCAGAATCTCTGACAGGACAGTGACCGGTAAATCATCTCCGAAAATGATAGCTTTATCCCCTTCCTTACAATCAATATCCGTCACATCAATCATGCATACATCCATACAGATATTACCCACGTATGGCGCTTTCTGCCCATTCACCAAACAGTAGGCATGTCCATTTCCCAAACGTCGGTTCAGCCCGTCGGCATAGCCGATAGGAATAGCGGCAATGCGGGAATCCCTTTCCAAATGTCCTTTACGACTATACCCCACTGTTTCCTCCTTAGGAACCTCATGAATCTGAAGAATAGTGGTTTTTAATGTACTTACATTATGGATGATCTGATTGGTAAACGGATCAATTCCATAAAGACCGATTCCCAAACGCACCATATCGAACTGGGCACCCGGATAACGTTCTATCCCGGCTGTATTACAGATATGACGCAATATCTTATGCTGAAAAGCCTCCTGCAAACATTCAGAAGCAGCTTCAAACATTTCTATCTGTCTGCGCGTAAACGAATCAAACTGAGCCCCGTCACTGCCTACCAAATGGGAGAATACAGAACGTGGAATAACAGCTGTCTGTTTCTTCAGACGGTCTATCAGTTCCGGAATCTCTTCGGGTGCAAAACCCAAACGGTGCATTCCCGTATCCAATTTAATATGAATGGGGAAATTCGTTACCCCTTCTTTTTCGGCAGCTTTAATCAATTCATTCAATAAATGGAAACTGTAAACCTCGGGTTCCAATTTATAATCAAACATGGTCTTGAATGCTGTCAACTCAGGATTCATAATCATAATGGAACAGGTAATTCCCGCTTTCCTCAGATCCGAACCTTCATCAGCCACAGCTACCGCCAAGTAATCCACACGATGATCTTGCAGTGTCTTAGCTATCTCGTATGAACCGGCACCGTATGCAGAAGCCTTCACCATACATACCATTTTTGTTTCCGGTTTCAGTTTGCTGCGATAATAATTCAAGTTATCAACCAAAGCATTCAAATTGATCTCCAAAATGGTTTCATGCACTTTCAGTTCCAAACGATCTGAAATCCGGTCAAAATGAAAAGCCCGCGAACCTTTTACCAAAATCACCTCATTACGCAGCCCAGCCAGCAAATCCGACTCCAACAGTTCTTCTGTAGTACGGAAAAAATACTTTTCTATCTCAAAACGGGCAGCAGCAGTCCGAATTTCCTCTCCTACCCCGATAATCTTCTCTACTCCCCGGCTATGTATCAATTCGGCTACCTGACGATAAAGCAGTTTGCTGCTCTGTCCTGTTTCAAGCATATCCGAGAGGATAAGTGTCCGTTTTTTTCCTTTATCATCAGAACGACGCGACATAAAGTCAAGAGCAATATCCAAAGAAGCCAAATCCGAATTATAACTATCATTGATCAACACACAGCCATTCTTGCCCTCTTTTACCTCCAGACGCATAGCAATCTGTTCCAAACGCGCCATGCGCTCGGTTATTTGTTCAGGGGAAACCATCATATACAAAGCCACAGCCAGACAATGCAGCGAATTCTCAATAGAAGCGTCATCTATAAAAGGAATACTAAATTCATTCGGCATCCCCAGATAACGGTATTTAATAGTAGTAGCATGTTCCCCTTTTTGAATGGACTCAATAAACAACGGACGTTCATTGTCCTTTTTCGACCAAGCAATCTCACGCGAGGTAAAAAGAGATTTTGCCACACACGAACTGATCAGTTCGTTATCGCCATCATAAATGATGACGTCACAATCTTTGAACAAAGTAAGCTTCTCCATACATTTATCCTGTAAAGAGAAAAAGTTCTCTTGGTGCGCACCACCAATATTAGTCAAAATCCCCACAGTAGGTTTAATGATAGTCTGCAACGCCTCCATTTCCCCCATTTCGGAAATACCCGCTTCAAAAATAGCCAACTCAGTGCGTTCATTCATCAACCATACCGAAAGTGGCACACCTATCTGTGAATTATAGCTACGTGGCGAACGGGTTACCACACGGTCCGGGCTCAGCAATTGATACAACCATTCCTTCACAATGGTTTTTCCATTGCTGCCTGTAATTCCTATAACCGGAATCTGAAACTGCTCCCGATGCTTTTCCGCCAATTTCTGTAATCCTTTCAGAGGATTGGCCAACTGCAGGAAATTCGCATCTTGAAAAGATTTCATATCGGCCGGCAATTCGCCCACTACAAAATTACGGACTCCACGTTCATACAATTCCGGAAGATATTTATGCCCGTCATTCCGTTTGGTTTTTAAAGCAAAAAATAATGTTTCTTCCGGAAAGCACAATGAACGGCTATCAGTTAAAATCCAATCAATCTGTGCACTACGGTCACCAAACCGCTTTGCTCCCAGAACTTTTTCTATATTTTCAATCGAGCTTGACATTGTTCTAATTCTTTTTGAAGGTCAAAATACGGGAACTTTTCTTTAAGTCGCTCTATCTTTAACACTATTTGAGTTAAAAATTTGCGATATGTTTCAGATTGGGCATTAAACGGTTTGTGAGCTAAAGCCTTCCGGATATCCTCCCACTCTTTCATTATTCTATCCGTTTCTTTACTAAAATAACATTCTGTAAAACATTCCCATAAATAAGATACAGCAACAGGAGAAGGATGCAACATGTCATCTGCATAAAAACGATAATCACGAAGTTCATCCATCATGATTTCATAAGAAGGGAAATAGTAACAATCAGACCAGCGGCGGCACAATTCATCCACCGCAAGAAGCAAAGTGGACTTACTTATCTGATTACCATGCATACCATCTTTGCTATGCCGTATGGGGCTGACAGTGAAAAGTATCTTCAAGAACGGATTTACTTTTCTCAATTCCACCAACACACATTCCCATTCAGTGACAATTTCCTCTACCGTAAGAAGTTGTCGGGTAAAAAGGCTGTCGGGCTGTTTGTGGCAATTTCCTACCACCATGGTCCTTTCCTTCAGCCAATAAGCAAATGCAGTCCCCCAAGTAATAACCAGCCAATCAAGCTGAGGAAGTCCAGCCGAAGCCTGTTCCAGCCGCGTATTTATAGAAGACAAACAAGATGCTGCCGTAGAGGCTGAAAAAATGCTATGATGCATCCAACTGTGCCAACAGCCTCCGGCATAGAACAAATCCTCTTCCGTATACGTTTGATGGGATAGGATTTGCCAAAGAGCTTCCACTATGGATAAAGGATTATAGAGGATTCCAAAAGGATTTACATCACAACGGAACTTATTTGCCAACAACAAATTTCCGATGTTTTCTGCAAAACAAGAACCAAATAGCATGATTCGGTCCGAATGCCGGATTTCTGTTTCCCTTTTAGGTAATTCTACTTGCGTTCTGAAATTCATACGATAAGGAAAGCTTTTAAAATTTAAGGGCAAATGTAATCATAATACACATATTTATGCTATTTTTGCACGATATTTATCATATCATAGGAATGGAACAGGATAATTTATATAACTTACTGCAAAGCATAGATACTCCGGATGATTTGCGCCATTTAAGCGCAGACAAACTGCCCGAAGTGTGTAAAGAGCTAAGGCAAAAGATTATAGATGAGCTCTCATGTAATCCGGGGCATTTCGGTTCCAGTTTGGGCGTAATAGAACTGACCGTCGCCTTACATTATGTATTCAACACACCCTATGACCGCATTGTATGGGATGTAGGGCATCAAGCTTACGGGCATAAAATTTTAACCGGACGCCGGGATGCGTTCTGTACCAACCGTAAACTGAATGGCATACGTCCTTTTCCTTCTCCATCCGAAAGTGAATATGACACATTTACTTGCGGGCATGCGTCAAATTCTATTTCCGCAGCTTTAGGTATGGCTGTAGCAGCCAAAAAGCACGGAGAGAATAACCGGCATGTCGTTGCTGTAATTGGTGACGGTTCCATGAGTGGAGGGCTGGCTTTCGAAGGGCTGAACAATGCCTCGGCAACTCCTAATAACCTTCTGATTATCCTGAATGACAACAACATGGCTATAGACCGTAGTGTAGGAGGCATGAAACAATATCTGTTGAACCTGCAAATGTCTGAAGGATACAACCGGATACGCTATAAAATATCACAAATGTTCCATCGATGGGGTATCCTGAACGAAGAACGCCGGAAAAGCCTGATACGATTTAACAACAGCCTGAAATCCATGCTGGTACAACAGCAAAACGTATTTGAAGGCATGAATATCCGTTATTTCGGACCTATTGATGGACACGATGTCAACAATTTGGCACGTGTATTAAAAGAGATTAAAGATATGCAAGGCCCTAAACTGCTCCATATACATACCACCAAAGGAAAAGGTTTCGGTCCGGCAGAAAAAGCTGCCACCATCTGGCATGCTCCGGGCATATTCGACAAGGAAACCGGAGAGCGTATCGTTGTCGATACCAAAGGAATGCCCCCTTTGTTTCAGGATGTTTTTGGAAATACCCTATTGGAACTGGCCCAAACAAATGATAAAATCGTAGGAGTCACTCCCGCAATGCCCTCAGGGTGCTCTATGAACATATTAATGAAAACCATGCCCGAAAGAGGTTTTGATGTGGGAATTGCCGAAGGACATGCCGTTACCTTTTCAGGAGGAATGGCAAAAGATGGTCTATTGCCTTTCTGCAATATCTATTCGTCTTTCATGCAACGTGCCTATGACAATGTGATTCACGATATAGCGATACAAAAACTCAATGTAGTATTGTGCCTGGACCGCGCTGGATTGGTAGGAGAAGACGGTCCTACTCATCACGGAGCATTCGATCTGGCTTATATGAGACCGATACCCAATCTCATTGTGGCCTCCCCTTACAACGAACATGAACTGCGTTGTTTGATGTATACCGCCCAGCTACCTGACAAAGGTCCTTTTGTCATCCGTTATCCACGTGGAAGAGGTTCATTGGTAGACTGGAAATGTCCAATGCAAGAGATTGAGATAGGAAAAGGAAGAAAATTGAAAGAAGGAAAAGACATAGCGGTCATTACGCTGGGGCCCATTGGCGTTCAAGCAGAAAAGGCTATCACACATGCCGAACAGGAAACAGGAAAAAGCATTGCTCACTATGATTTGCGTTTCTTAAAGCCGTTAGATGAAAGTATGTTACACGAAATAGGCAAGAGATTCAAGCAAGTGGTCACCGTTGAAGACGGTGTGCTAAAAGGTGGAATGGGCAGTGCCATACTGGAATTTATGGCAGACAATGAGTATAATCCGCAAATAAAACGTATCGGACTACCGGATCAATTTGTCCAGCATGGTTCAGTAAAAGAACTATATCATATTTGCGGCATGGACGAAGAAGGTATTTACAAAGTTTTGATATCATTCTAAGAGAGACGAACAATGAAAATCATTATTGCAGGAGCAGGAGCAGTAGGCACCCATCTGGCGAAATTATTATCGGATGAAAAGCAAGACATCATTTTGATGGATGAAAACGAAGAAAAGTTGAGCAAACTTGATTCCAACTTCGATTTAATGACTGTCAATGCATCCCCCACCTCCATTTCCGGCCTTAAGAATGCAGGAGTGGCAGGCGCGGATTTATTTATCGGGGTCATGCCGGAAGAAAGCCGCAATATGACGGCCTGTATGTTGGCTACCAATATGGGGGCAAAAAAGACTGTAGCCCGGATTGACAATTACGAATATTTACTTCCTAAACATAAAGAATTCTTTTCCCAACTAGGAGTACACTCACTGATTTATCCGGAAATGCTGGCCGCCAAAGATATAGTAGATGCCATCAAAATGAGCTGGATACGCCAATGGTGGGAATTTTGCGGTGGTGCATTGGTCCTGATAGGTACCAAAATGCGCGAAACGGCAGAAATTCTGAACGTTCCCCTTCATGAACTGGGAGGACGTAATATTCCATTCCACATTGTAGCTATCAAACGGGGAAATGAAACAATCATCCCCCGGGGAGATGATGTTATCAAACTGCATGATATTGTTTATTTCACAACAACAAAGAAATACATTCCCTATATCCGCAAGATTACAGGAAAAGAAAATTATCCCGATGTACGCAATGTGATGATTATGGGCGGCAGCCGCATAGCTGTTCGCACCACACAATATGTACCGGATTACATGCAGGTCAAGATTATTGAAAATGACATCAACAGATGTAACCGACTGACCGAAGTGGTAGATGACAAAGTAATGATTATCAACGGAGATGGACGGGATATGGATCTGCTCATGGAAGAAGGGTTAAAAAACACGGAAGCATTTGTCGCTCTGACGGACAATTCTGAAACAAACATTCTGGCTTGTCTTGCCGCCAAACGTATGGGAGTAACCAAAACTGTGGCAGAAGTAGAAAATATCGATTATATCAGCATGGCAGAAAGCCTGGATATCGGTACGGTTATCAATAAAAAAATGATTGCCGCCAGCCATATCTATCAAATGATGCTGGATGCAGATGTTTCCAACGTAAAATGTCTGACTTTTGCCAATGCTGATGTAGCCGAATTTACGGTTAAAAACGGTTCACGTATAACCAAATGCGCTGTCAAAGATGCCGGCCTTCCCAAAGGTGCCACCATTGGCGGACTGATTCGCAACGGTGAAGGGATACTGGTAACAGGTAATACCGTCATCCAACCTAACGACCATGTCGTAGTATTCTGTCTAGGTATGATGATTAAGAAAATAGAAAAATTCTTCAATTGATGATAAATGCAAAAATGATAGCCCGGATTATGGGGGCGTTATTCTTCATCGAAGCGGGGTTTCTTATTCTATGCTCGTTTCTCGCTGTCTATTATAATGAATCAGATATTTCAGCTTTCCTATATTCTGCCGCAATAACAGCCGGAGCAGGTAGCATAGCCGCTTTAGCAGGGAAAAATGCAGAAAAGAGAATCAGCCGCCGCGATGGATACGTTATTGTAACCCTTGCCTGGGTGTTTTTTTCTTTATTCGGTATGCTTCCATTCTATCTAAGCGGATATATTCCCACTATAACGGATGCTTTTTTTGAAACCATGTCAGGATTCACCACCACCGGAGCAAGTATTTTGGACAATATAGAGTCATTGCCACACGGGCTTTTGTTCTGGCGAAGTATGACACAATGGATCGGAGGATTAGGAATTGTCTTTTTTACTATTGCCGTATTACCGATTTTCGGAGTAGGCAGTGTACAATTATTTGCAGCGGAAGCCACCGGTCCCACCCATGATAAAGTACATCCGCGTATTGGAGTTACGGCCAAATGGATTTGGACTATCTATTTGGGGCTGACCATTACAGAGATTATCCTGCTGGTTGCTGGAGGCATGAACTTTTTCGACAGTGTATGTCATTCTCTGACTACTACCGCCACAGGAGGATATTCAACCAAACAAAATAGCATTGCCGCCTTCAACTCTCCTTACATAGAATATATAATTACGCTATTCATGTTTTTGGCAGGTATCAATTTCACCTTACTATATCTACTGTTCTTAAAAGGAAATTTCAAACGCTTATTCCAAAATACAGAACTCCACTGGTATTTGGGAACTGTGGGATTTTTTACCCTTTTCACTACCGTCACTCTTATTTTCACCAGTCCGTTCAGTATTGAAGAATCTTTCCGTAAAGCCATATTTCAGGTTGTTTCCTTACAAACCACTACCGGATTCATTTCTGCAGATTATATGACCTGGGTACCTGTACTTTGGACATTAATGTGCATCATCATGCTGTTTGGAGCTTGTGCCGGATCCACCACAGGAGGAATAAAATGTATACGCATAGCCATTATGAGCCGTGTTTCTAAAAATGAATTCAAACATATCATTCATCCCAATGCTATACTTCCTGTACGTATCAACCGCCAAGTTATTTCATCAACAACCAAGTCAGCAGTACTTGCATTCATTTTTCTATATATGGCTATTATTTTTATTGGATGGCTGGTTCTTATGCTGTTTGGAGTAGGGTTTGAAGAAGCTTATAGCGTAGTCATTTCCAGTTTGGGCAATGTAGGACCAGGTATTGGAAAATGCGGCCCTTCCTATTCATGGAGCGGGTTGCCGGATGCAGCAAAATGGATAAGTGCAATATTGATGCTGATAGGGCGTTTGGAATTATTTACCGTACTTCTGCTCTTCATGCCGAGTTTTTGGAAAAAGCATTGACATTTACGTCCTATAACCATTTTTATACATAAATAATTCAAAAAATCTCAATGAAACTTCAAATATTGGCTATCTTTGCACCCTCATTTAAAGGGTAACAAGATGAATAATATGTTGAGATACATTGTATATATCCTATTATTTCTACTGTTTACGATAACAGTAGGTCAGGATTATCATACGGTTGAGACAACAGATTTACCCCCACAGACCTCTTGTTACCAGCAACAACAAGACCCCTGCAAAAGAACAGTGGACTTCCTGTTTACCAATAATTTTGCAGATATGCCACAAATAGCCATATCACTTGACAACCCTTCCACATCAAAGTTCAAATGTATAGTCCGCATTTTAGCAGCATTGAACGAACTAAAAAAGCAGGAGCTACAAACAAACCATATAGTTTGCCACACTTTTCATTCGCTTTACACTGATGCAGTAGATTATTATATCTATGCACTCCGGCGGATCATCATTTAATTTTTAATCTTTTTTCAGCATTTTGCTGAGTAGAAATCCTTATAACAAACGTCTTATAAGGAAAATTTTTCTATCCGTTTGTCTAATCAAAAAAAGTTTAGATATGTATTTTACATTATTAGTTGTCGTTATCCTGACGGCAATCGCATTAGTTGCCGTAGCATTGGGAATTGCCCGTGCCATTTCTCCCCGTTCATACAACTCACAAAAGGGAGAAGCTTACGAATGTGGTATTCCTACGCGGGGACGGTCGTGGATGCAATTCAAAGTAGGTTATTATCTATTTGCTATCCTCTTCCTGATGTTCGATGTGGAAACAGTATTTTTATTTCCTTGGGCTGTAGTGGTACAAGACCTAGGAGTGTACGGTCTGTTTAGCATCCTTTTCTTTTTAGTTATATTAGTTTTAGGTCTGGCATATGCCTGGAAGAAAGGAGCGTTGGAATGGAAGTAAAGAAACCAACCATAAAGTCTATTCCTTATGAAGACTTCAAAGACAATGAGTATTTGGAAAACATGGTCAAGCAGCTCAATGAAGGCGGTACCAAAGTACTGGTGGGCTGTTTGGATGACCTTATCAACTGGGGACGCAGCAATTCGTTGTGGCCGCTTACATTTGCAACCAGTTGTTGTGGAATCGAGTTTATGGCAGTGGGTGCTGCCCGGTATGATTTCGCCCGCTTCGGGTTTGAAGTAGCCCGTGCCAGTCCGCGCCAGGCAGATATGATCATGGTAGCAGGAACTATCACACACAAGATGGCTCCGGTACTAAAACGTTTGTATGACCAGATGGCGGATCCTAAATACGTCATTGCAGTAGGCGGATGCGCCATTAGCGGCGGTCCTTTTAAAAAATCATATCACGTATTGAACGGAGTAGACAAAATTCTTCCCGTTGACGTATATATTCCCGGATGTCCGCCCCGACCTGAAGCCTTGTTGTACGGCATGATACAATTGCAACGTAAAGTAAAACTGGAAAAATTCTTCGGCGGAGTGAACCGCAAAGAAAATGAACCACAAAATCCCGAACAAGCATGAGTGAAAGAATAGAAATACCTGCCGAAAAGCTACATGAAGAAATGCTGAAATTGCGGCAGGGTAAACATATGGATTTTCTACGCAGCCTTACCGGAATGGACTGGGGCGAAGAAGGACTAGGTGTAGTCTATCATCTGGAAGATACGAATACAAGAGAAAATATAGTGGTCAGCACTCGCACAACCAACCGAGAAAAGCCGGAACTTCCTAGTGTAAGTGATATTTGGAAAGGTGCTGAATTCAATGAACGCGAAGTGTACGACTATTATGGTATCCGCTTTATAGGACATCCTGATATGCGCCGTTTGTTCCTGCGTGATGACTGGGTAGGCTATCCATTGCGTAAGGACTACGATGAAAGCCTCAACCCACTCCGTATGACCAATGAGGAACCTGTAGACACGACACAATATATAGAAGTACAACATGATGGCAGTGTAATAGAAAAACGCGAAACCATTTTTGATGAGGACGAATATATCATTAACATAGGTCCTCAACATCCGGCAACCCACGGTGTACTTCGTTTTCGTGTTTCACTGGAAGGTGAGATTATCAAAAAACTGGATGTGCACTGCGGATACATCCATCGAGGTATCGAAAAAATGTGCGAAAGTCTTACCTATCCCCAAACCTTGGCCCTGACCGACCGTTTGGATTATTTAGGTGCGCACCAAAACCGCCATGCTCTCTGTATGTGCATTGAACAGGCAATGGGCGTAGAAGTAAGCGAACGGGTACAATACATTCGTACCATTATGGACGAATTGCAACGTATAGATTCTCACTTGCTTTTCTTCTCCTGTCTCTGTATGGATATGGGTGCCTTGACCGCATTCTTCTATGGATTCCGTGATCGTGAGAAGATATTGGATATCTTCGAAGCAACTACCGGAGGACGTTTGATACAGAATTATAACACCATTGGAGGGGTACAAGCTGATATCGCTCCGGACTTTGTACAGAAAGTAAAAGAATTCATTGCTTATCTGCGTCCGATGCTAAAAGAATACCATGAAGTATTCACCGGAAATGTCATTGCCCAAGAACGTTTGAAAGGTGTGGGAGTTCTTTCACGGGAAGATGCCATCTCTTTCGGAGCGACAGGAGGTACAGGACGCGCCAGCGGTTGGGCATGCGATGTCCGCAAGCGTCATCCCTATGCGATGTATGGCAAGGTAGATTTTAAAGAGATTGTCCACACTGAAGGTGACTGCTTTGCACGTTATATGGTCCGTATGGAAGAAATACTGGAAAGTATGGATATCATTGAGCAACTGATAGACAATATTCCTGAAGGGAACTATCAGGAAAAGATGAAACCGATTATACGTGTGCCCGAAGGGAATTATTATGCCGCAGTGGAAGGTTCTCGCGGAGAGTTCGGTGTTTATCTGGAAAGTCGTGGAGACAAATTTCCTTACCGCATGAAATTCCGCGCTACCGGTTTGCCTTTAGTATCAGCAATGGAAACTATGTGCCGCAACGCAAAAATTGCCGACTTAATTGCTATTGGTGGAACGGTGGATTATGTAGTACCGGATATTGACCGATAATAATGTGCCGATTCTTCAATATACAATTTGGAGAATGCACTATTTATCAGACTGAGAATTAACAAATTAAATAATTACAAGTTTGCCTATTGGCAAATTAGCAAATTGACACATTATTAAATTATGTTCGATTTTAGTATAGTCACCCAATGGGTACACTCACTGCTCACGTCATTTATGCCTGAAGAACTGGCAGTGCTCATAGAATGTATAGTAATTGGCGTATGTATCATGTTGGCATATGCAGTTATTGCTATCATTATGATTTTCATGGAACGTAAAGTGTGCGCCGCTTTCCAATGCCGCTTGGGGCCAATGCGTGTAGGTCCCCAAGGTACCATACAGGTGTTTGCCGATGTATTCAAGATGTTGATCAAGGAAATTATCACCATCCGGCATGCTGACAAGTTCCTGTACAATTTGGCACCTTACATTGTTATCCTCGCCTCTATCATGGCTTTCAGTTGCCTACCCATCAACAAGGGCATGGAGGTCCTTGATTTCAATGTAGGTATTTTCTTCTTATTGGCAGCATCCAGTATCGGCGTGGTAGGTATTTTGCTGGCAGGTTGGAGTTCCAATAACAAATATTCATTAATCGGAGCCATGCGAAGTGGCGCTCAAATGATTAGTTATGAATTATCTGTAGGATTAAGCATCCTTACCATTGTAATCTTAACAGATACCATGCAACTAAGCGAAATTGTAGAACGCCAAGCTGACGGCTGGTTCCTTTTTAAAGGACATATACCTGCATTGATCGCTTTTATCATTTATCTGATAGCCGGAAATGCAGAAGTCAACCGCGGCCCGTTTGACTTGCCTGAAGCAGAAAGTGAACTGACTGCGGGATATCATACCGAATATTCCGGTATGCACTTCGGACTGTTCTATGTGGCAGAATTTGTAAACTTGTTTATCATCGCCGCAGTAGCCACAACCATCTTCCTGGGAGGATGGATGCCGCTACATATTCCTGGGCTAGACGGATTCAATGCCATCATGGATTATATACCTGGATTTATTTGGTTCTTTGGCAAATCATTCTTTGTAGTATGGTTACTAATGTGGATCAAATGGACATTTCCCCGTCTGCGTATTGACCAAATTCTAACGCTGGAATGGAAGTACTTGGTTCCAATAGGTTTGTGCAACCTGTTGTTGATGGTAATTATTGTTGTATTTAAATTACATTTCTGATGAAAGAAGAAAAACATTCCTATATAAAAGGGCTGCTTCATGGCATCGGTACATTACTTACCGGCATGAAAGTGACAGGACGAGAGTTCTTCACTCCTAAAGTCACTGAACAATATCCCGAAAACCGTGCCACATTAAAAATATCGCCCCGTTTCCGAGGACGGCTTATCATGCCGGTTGATGAGAATGGTAATAACAAATGTATTGCTTGCGGACTTTGCCAGATGGCTTGCCCCAATGATACAATCACCATTACCAGCGAATCTGTGACCAACGAAGAAACAGGCAAGAAAAAGAAAATATTGGTAAAGTATGAGTACGACCTGGGAGCCTGTATGTTCTGTCAACTTTGTGTGAACGCTTGTCCACACGATGCCATTCGGTTCGATACAGAATTCGAAAATGCTGTATTCGACCGCAGCAAACTAGTTCTCACTCTGAACAAAAAATAAAAAACAAACGATATTATGACACTACAACTAATTGTATTCATTGTACTGGCGTTGTTTATCGCTGTCTGTTCGGTATTGGCAGTCACGACCTCACGTATCTTGCGTGCAGCAACTTATCTGCTGTTCGTTTTATTTGGTACAGCAGGTATTTACTTCCAACTCAACTACTCATTCTTGGGAGCTGTACAATTACTGATTTACGCCGGTGGTATAACAGTGCTTTATGTATTTAGTATCTTATTGACCTCTTCACAGGGAGACAAAGCAGAGAGATTAAAAAATGGAAAGATGGTGGCCGGAGCTATTTCTACTATAGCAGGACTGGCTATCTGTCTGTTCGTCATGCTGAAGAACGAATTCTTGCCCTCTCATTTTGTTCATGGTGAACTGGATGTACGCACGATCGGTCATGCACTGATAGGCATGGAAAAATATCAATATATCCTTCCTTTCGAAGTAATCAGCGTGTTATTACTCGCTTGTATCGTAGGAGGAATCCTAATCGCTAGAAAAAGATAGAACTTATGGTACACATGGAATATTATCTGGTGGTTTCCACCTTTATGATGTTTGCGGGAATCTATGGTTTCTTCACCCGCCGCAATTTATTGGCCATGCTCATCAGTGTGGAACTGATACTGAATTCGGTAGACATCAACTTCGCCGTATTCAACCGATACCTCTTTCCCGAAGAACTGGAAGGCTTTTTTTTCGCCCTGTTCGCTATCGGCGTGAGTGCGGCTGAAACAGCAGTAGCTATTGCTATCATTATCAATATTTACCGCAATGTACGCAATATCCAAGTGAAGAACTTAAATGAAATGAAAAACTAATTATGGAACATACAATACTAATCCTTATCCTACCTTTCCTCAGTTTCCTGATACTGGGGCTGGCAGGTATGCGTATGAAGAACGGATTGGCAGGGACCATCGGCACCGTTTCACTGGCAGGGGTGACGTTGCTTTCCTACCTCACTGCCTTCAATTATTTTGCAGGAGGGCGTACGGCAGAAGGCGTCTATCCTACTCTCACACCTTATAATTTTGAATGGTTACCTTTCACAACGAACCTGCATATTGACATGGGAATCATGCTTGACCCTATTTCAGTTATGATGCTAGTCGTTATTTCCACCGTCAGTCTGATGGTACATATCTATTCATTCGGATATATGAAAGGTGAAAAAGGCTTTCAACGTTACTACGCATTTCTTAGCCTGTTTACCATGTCCATGTTGGGGCTCGTAGTAGCAACTAATATTTTCCAGATGTATGTCTTTTGGGAACTGGTAGGTGTTTCTTCTTATCTACTTATCGGCTTTTATTACACCAAGAAAGAAGCGATTGCTGCCAGTAAAAAAGCATTTATTGTTACCCGTTTCGCTGATTTAGGCTTTCTGATCGGTATCTTGATTTACGGCTATTATGCCGAAACATTCTCGTTCACCCCCCAACTTCAGGTACTTGCAGTTGCCGGAAGTATGATACCATTGGCCTTGGGGCTAATGTTTATCGGTGGTGCCGGTAAAAGTGCGATGTTTCCATTGCACATCTGGTTACCGGATGCTATGGAAGGTCCTACTCCTGTCAGTGCATTAATCCATGCTGCTACCATGGTAGTAGCCGGTGTATATCTGGTAGCCCGTATGTTCCCGTTGTTTATAGGATATGCGCCCGAAGTGCTGCACTGGATAGCTTATATCGGTGCGTTCACTGCATTCTACGCCGCTAGTGTGGCGTGTGCACAAAGCGATATCAAACGTGTGCTCGCCTTCTCCACTATATCTCAAATTGGATTTATGATTGTCGCATTAGGCGTTTGTACTTCTATGAATCCTCATGAAGGAGGACTAGGCTACATGGCATCCATGTTCCACCTGTTCACACATGCCATGTTCAAGGCATTGCTGTTCTTAGGAGCCGGATGTATCATTCATGCCGTACACAGTAACGAGATGAGCGCCATGGGAGGACTTCATAAATTCATGCCCGTCACCCATTGGACATTCCTGATTGCTTGTCTGGCTATCTCGGGTATCTGGCCATTCTCAGGTTTTTTCTCTAAAGACGAAATTCTGACTGCCTGCTTCCAATTCAATCCTGTTATGGGATGGATAATGACAGGCATTGCCGCCATGACAGCATTTTATATGTTCCGCCTTTATTATTGTATTTTCTGGAATGGAGAATGGAAAGGACACTCCCACGAATCCGGACCTGATGCACATACTCCGCATGAGGCTCCACTTACCATGACATTCCCGCTGATGTTTTTAGCCGCTATCACCTGTATTGCCGGATTCATACCTTTCGGCAATCTGATCAGTAGTAACGGAAAAGCCTATACCATTCATCTGGATATGCAGATAGCTGCTACAAGTATCATTATTGCTATAGCATCCATCGCTTTAGCTACATGGATGTATGCAGGTAAGAGACAACCCGTAGCCAACTATCTGGCGCGCACATTCCCACGTTTGCACACAGCAGCTTACCACCGTTTCTATATGGATGAGATATGGTTGTTCGTAACCAAGAAAATCATCTTCCGGTGCATCAGTACTCCGATAGCCTGGTGGGACCGGCACGTTATCGATCAATTCTTTAACTTCACTGCGTGGAGTACTCATGCTACCGCCGATGAAATACGTGACATGCAAAGTGGAAACGTACAGCAGTACAGTATTTGGTTCCTTGCAGGTGCATTGATATTGACGCTGATACTATTAATTTAATGAATAATAAAAAATCCGCCGCATGGCCATTTTTTAATTTTTAATTTAAAAAGATGAACATACTAAGTTTTTTCATTATAGTTCCCTTGTTGATGCTCGCGAGCCTTTGGGCTTCGCGCAGCGTCAATCAAGTTCGCGGAGTGATGGTTGTCGGATCTTCCATATTATTGGCATTATCCGTTTACCTCACCATTGATTATATCGAACTACGCCAAGCCGGTGCTACAGGAGAGATGCTGTTCACAGCCAGCACAGTTTGGTATGCACCACTCCATATATGTTACTCAGTAGGAGTAGACGGTATATCAGTAGCAATGTTGCTACTTAGTTCCATTATTGTATTCACCGGTACTTTTGCATCGTGGAAGTTACAACCATTGACAAAAGAATATTTCATGTGGTTCACTCTATTGAGTGTAGGGGTATTCGGATTCTTCGTTTCAACAGACCTGTTCACCATGTTCATGTTTTATGAAGTAGCCTTAATTCCAATGTATCTGCTCATCGGTGTATGGGGAAGCGGACGTAAAGAATATGCCGCCATGAAACTTACATTAATGTTAATGGGTGGTTCTGCATTTCTACTGATCGGAATTCTCGGTATTTTTTATGGTGCAGGCGGTGAAACTATGAACTTGCTGGAAATCGCCAAACTGCATATACCTCATGAAATGCAACGCATCTTCTTCCCGCTTATCTTCTTGGGGTTCGGAGTCTTAGGAGCTTTGTTCCCTTTCCATACATGGAGTCCCGATGGTCATGCTTCTGCACCGACTGCTGTTTCTATGCTTCACGCTGGAGTATTGATGAAACTAGGAGGTTACGGATGCTTCCGTGTTGCTATGTACCTGATGCCTGAAGGTGCAGCCATGTGGGGAGATATATTCCTGATATTGACCACTATTTCTGTAGTTTACGGTGCATTCAGTGCTGTGGTACAAACCGACTTAAAATATATCAATGCCTATTCCTCCGTATCCCACTGCGGATTGGTGCTCTTTGCCCTGCTGATGATGACACGCACCAGTTGTACGGGTGCTATTCTCCAAATGTTGAGTCACGGATTAATGACCGCTTTGTTCTTCGCCCTTATTGGTATGATATACGGACGTACCCACACTCGTGATGTCCGATTAATGGGAGGTTTGATGAAGATTATGCCTTTCCTGGCTGTAGGTTATGTTATTGCTGGTCTTGCTAATTTGGGACTTCCGGGACTAAGTGGTTTTGTTGCTGAAATGACGGTCTTTGTAGGTTCTTTCCAAAATGATGATACATTCCATCGCGTATGTACCCTAGTGGCAACAACAAGTATCGTCATTACCGCAGTCTATATCCTGCGTGTAGTAGGTAAAATTCTTTATGGTAAAGTTTTGAATCCCGAACATCTGAAACTCACAGACGCAACCTGGGATGAACGAGTAGCCGTTATCTGCCTCATCGCCTGTGTAGCAGGTTTAGGAATGGCTCCATTCTGGATAAGCGATCTGATCAGTAACAGTGTAGAACCAATCATAAGTCAATTATTAAATTAAAATTTGAGAATTAAAAATTAAAAAAATAGCAATGATGGACATAACTGCAATACTCCATATGCATGCCGAACTGAGTCTGACAGCCGTTTTTATTCTGATGTTTCTGTTAGATTTATTTTTACCGGCTCCACAACGTCACTGGTTACGCCCCATGGCATGTATCCTGCTGACCATTCAACTCTTAGCAAACCTATGGCCGGAAGAGGTGACTTTATTTGGCGGCATGTATCACTCAACCCCTATGGCGTCTGTTCTGAAAAGCATCCTGACCATAGGTACCATACTGGTGTTTCTGCAAGCAGACACTTGGCTAAAACGTGAAGACACCCGTCATAAACAAGGCGAATTCTACATCCTTACCCTCAGTACCTTGCTGGGTATGTATTTCATGGTAAGCGCAGGGCACTTCCTGCTATTCTTCCTTGGATTGGAATTGGCAACCGTTCCTATGGCTTGTCTCGTAGCTTTCGATAAATATAAAGGGCATAGTGCCGAAGCCGGAGCTAAATTCATTCTTTCGGCTTTATTCTCCAGCGGTATTTTCCTCTATGGCATTTCTATGATTTATGGGACAGCAGGTACTTTATATTTTGAAGATATCCCTGCCGGACTGACAGGAACTCCATTACAAGTTCTTGCACTAGTATTTTTCTTCTCCGGACTGGCCTTCAAATTAAGCTTGGTACCTTTTCATCTGTGGACAGCAGATACTTATCAAGGTGCACCGACTACAGTAAGCGCCTACCTATCCGTTATTTCAAAAGGCGCAGCTGCTTTTGCTTTAATGATTATTTTAATGAAAGTATTCGGACCAATGACTGAACAATGGAGTGAAATACTATGTATTATCATTGTAGCCACCATCACTATAGCCAATCTGTTCGCCATCCGCCAAAACAACCTGAAACGCTTTATGGCCTTCAGCAGTATTTCACAAGCCGGTTACATAATGTTGGCTGTACTGGCTGGAACTCCGCAGGGCATGGCATCCCTAGTATATTATATAGTAGTATACATTGCCGCCAATCTCGCCGTATTCGGTGTCATCAATACCATTGAGCAACATACCCACGGTAAAATAGAGCGCGAAGATTATAACGGACTTTATAAGACCAACCCTAAACTAACTATGGTCATGACACTTGCTCTTTTCTCATTGGCAGGTATCCCGCCATTTGCCGGATTCTTCAGTAAGTTCTTTGTATTCATGGCAGCATTCCATAGCGGATATTATCTTATTGTATTTATCGCATTGGTCAATACAATCATTTCATTGTATTATTACTTATTGATTGTAAAAGCCATGTTCATCACACCTAATGAAGACCCTATCGGCAATTTTCGTACAGCAACTCCGATGCGCATCAGTCTGTTGGTATGTGTAGCCGGCATATTCGTTTTAGGAATTATAAGTGGGGTATATCAACTATTAAGTGATACAGCAATACTATAAAAGTTCAGTTACAAAAAGAAGAATAATAACTGAAATGATTATTGTATTTCTATGATCAATATTCTTTTACTTTGGAAGCAGAATCAATCTGTTTTCAAAGTAAAAGAATACCTTAAAGTTTCTCTTCAACAAATTTATCATTATCTTCGTAGCAAATTATAAAAAAAATAAGTACTATGAAGAAAGTCCTCTATATTACAATACTCGCTTGCTCTACTTTATGGGGATCTTGCACAGAGAAAAATAAACAATCCGCCAGAACAGATTCCTTTATAGAAAAAAATGTAGCATTTGCACGTGCACAAATCGGGAATGAAATACAAATTATAGAAAAATCAGAGAAATTTATAAACCCTGTGACACTGAAAACTGACAGTACCATTTATTATTGTGACTACGCCGACTGGCGAAGTGGTTTTTTCCCTGGGTCAGTGTGGTATCTATATGAGTTAAGTGGCGACACTACTCTCTTATCATTAGCTGATAAATACACTTCGGCCATAGAAGAAGCCAAAAAACTGACTTGGCACCATGATGTAGGTTTCATGATAAATTGTAGTTTCGGCAATGGATGGCGAACAACTAAAGTACCCAGATACAAAGAAGTCATGATAGAAGCTGCACGTTCATTAGCTACTCGTTTCCGTGAAAAGCCGGGAATTATCCAATCATGGGATGTGACCCGCGGCTGGCAATCGGAACGCGGTTGGGAATGTCCGGTCATAATAGATAATATGATGAATTTAGAGTTACTATTTGAAGCAACTAAATTATCTGGTGATTCCACCTTTTATCATATAGCAGTGAACCATGCAGACCGCACTTTGAAAGAGCATTTCCGTACAAACGGAAGTTGTTATCATGTAATAGATTATAGTTTGGCAGACGGCATGGTACGGCATAGACAAACAGCCCAAGGATATGCAGACGAATCGACTTGGAGTCGTGGACAAGCATGGGCGATTTATGGTTACACTGTGTGTTACCGGGAAACTCATGATAAAAAGTATCTGAATCAGGCATTGAAGACTTTCCAATTTATGAAAACACATCCCCGGCTTCCCAAAGACTTGATTCCTTATTGGGATATGGATGCTCCCAATATTCCCAATGAACCACGAGACGCTTCAAGTGCTTCTTGTATAGCTTCTGCACTTTATGAAATTAGTACAATGGATGTGCCTGATGCAAACAGTTATAAGAACTATGCAGACAGTATTATGGCCTCTCTAGCCTCACCAAACTATCTGGCATCTCTTGGAAAAAATGGTAACTTTTTATTAATGCATTCAGTGGGCAGTATTCCTCATGGCACAGAAATAGATGTACCTTTAAATTATGCAGACTATTATTTCCTGGAAGCATTGAAACGAAAGCGTGACATTGAAGAAGGCACACACTAAGTTATACAGACAAACACAGAAATATTTCCTCCCGTTCTTCGGGAGGAATGCCACAGCCGATATCGGTTACTTCAATTCGTAACTTACTTTGTGCCTTATCCAACTTTATTTTAAGAGTTACAGATCCAGAATCTGTAAATTTATTAGTATTATCAAACAGGCTCTCTATCACTAGCGACAAATGCAATTCATTGGTGGAGATAAACATTTCCCCTTTTGGTAATTTCACCAATACAAGTACCATAAAAAGTCTAATTACTAAAAAACTCCTGTTCTTAGTTTCCAAACGGTAATTTTCATAGTTCAATTGATCTACTCCATACTTTACAGGTAGTTCACTAAATTATTTTTTCAGACTAGAAGAATTAATGGAATCCTGCGCTTGTATATCTTATAATATTCAGAAGACTATCTTTGGTAGTAGAAATACTACCTCCTATCACGACAAGAATTCCCCAACAGATATCAATATATACAAGTGATGTATTTCATAATATCAGATTATTAAGGTACGAATATACAAATAATATAAAAATGTAGCAGCAGTTATTCCTCTATTATTAGAATTTACACAATAATGGGCAATTAATCCACTTATTTTCTAATTATATGCTTTAATATTGCATCGTAGATATTTTTTGGTAACTATGAAATTATTAATTATTAAACATCAAAGATATGGTAAAAAAGTTAGTTAGTGTACTTTGTATATGTGCATATTTTGGACTTGCTCATGCACAAATACCACAAGAGATTTGGAAAGAAAGTGAGCAAATAGAAAAACAAATCAAAAAGACTTCTTTTCCCGATCGTGTGTACAACATTAAAGATTTCGGTGCCAAAGAAGGAAATAATGGTGAAATACTCTGCCATGAAGCAATCAATCTAGCTATCCTCACATGTAGCCAGACAGGTGGAGGAACTGTATTAGTTCCACCCGGAGAATTTCTAACAGGTCCTATCACACTGAAAAGTAATGTAAATCTGCATTTGGAAGAAGGTGCCTATCTAAAATTTTCTTCAGAGAAATATCTATATACTCCAACCGTACTCACTCGTTGGGAAGGAGTAGACTGTTACAATTTGCATCCATTAATTTATGCTTATGGTGAAAGCAACATAGGCATTACCGGTAAAGGTATTATAGACGGACAGGCCAGTAATGATAACTGGTGGAGTATGTGTGGTGCTCCACACTATGGCTGGAAGGAAGGGATGACAGCTCAAAAAAATGGCGGCAGAGACAAATTACTGATGTACGCCGAAACATTTGCCCCGATAGATAAGCGCCAAATGACTTTTGAAGACGGTTTACGTCCCCAACTTATCAATCTATATCGTTGCAACACTATTTTAATAGAAAATGTAACATTGAAAAATTCTCCGTTTTGGGTTATCCATCCTTTATTTTGTGAAAGTCTAACAGTGCGTGGGGTTAAAGTTTCCAGTCACGGTCCCAATAGCGATGGCTGCGATCCGGAATCAAGTAAGAACGTATTAATTGAAAACTGTATATTCGATACTGGAGACGACTGCATTGCCATTAAAAGCGGACGGAATGCTGACGGACGGAAATGGAATGTACCAAGTGAAAATATCATTGTACGCAATTGCGAAATGAAAGACGGACACGGTGGTGTAGTTGTAGGCAGTGAGATTTCGGGAGGATATAAGAACCTGTTTGTTGAAAACTGCAAAATGGACAGCCCGAACCTAGAACGTGTCATCCGCATCAAAACCAACAACTGCCGTGGTGGTGTCATTGAAAATATTTATGTGCGTAATGTAGAAGTAGGTGAATGTCGCGAAGCCGTTTTGAAAATCAACCTGCAATATGAAAACCGTGAAAAATGTGACAGAAGTTTCCCACCTGTAGTACGCCATGTATATCTGGATAATGTTACCAGTGAAAAAAGTAAGTACGGAGTCTTGATTACCGGATATGATGACCGTGTTAATATTGAAGACATCCATGTAACAAACAGCCGTTTCAATAATGTAGAGAAAAAGGGAAATTTAATTACGGGAGCTAAGGATGTAGTACTGAAAGAACTGTATATCAATGGAAATAAGGTAAGAAAATAAGATAAAAAATCTTTGGTATAATGAGATACCATCATACCAAAGATTATATCCTCTTTTGAGAACCTATTCCAGACACTCATCAAGTTCACGTATCAACTCTTCTTTATCAAGATGTCGCCCGATAAAAACTATTTTCTGCATACGATCTCCATATTTATCATCCCAATCCCGCAATAAGCCCGGTTCCTGACGCATTACCTCTATCAGTTCTTCTTCAGGTGCCGTAGCATACCATAAACCGGCTTCCTTCAACTTTTTCTGCACACCGGCCTGTTCAAAAAGAAAAGACATATCACGATTATTGCTGAAATAACAGACTCCTTTTGCTCGAATAATATTACGACTCCACTGGGTTGATACAAAACGATCAAATTTATGGATATCAAAAGCCGGACGACGATAATACACAAAAGTACTGATGCCATATTCATCCACTTCACTACCTTCATGATGATGATGGTGTGCATGCTCCTCATCGTGATGATGATGCTCATGCTCCTCCGCTTCTTTTTTCTGCTCTTCCGTAAGGGCACTCTCTATTCCACGTATCCAACCGGCAGAAGTGGCAGTACGTTCAAAGTCAAATGCTTCAGTATAGATTATCTTATCCAAATCTGCATTAGCATAATCACATTCTATTATTTCAGCTGCAGGTTGTAATGTACGGATAATCTGTTTGATACGTTCCAATTCGTCACGTTTCACTTCCGAGGCCTTATTCAACAATACAACATTACAAAATTCAATCTGTTGGATAATCAAATTTTCAATATCCTCTTCGTCAATACCCTTACAGGTCAAATCGTTGCCACAAGAAAACTCACTTTGCAGACGCAAGGCATCTACCACAGTCACAATACAATCCAAACGACATCCCCCGTACGTATTCCCCATACTTGAAATAGAACAAATAGTCTGTGCGATAGGAGCTGGTTCACAAACCCCACTTGCCTCAATCACAATGTAATCAAAACGCTCCTGCTTCATAATATCATCTATCTGCTCCACCAAATCCATCTTTAAAGTACAACAGATACAACCGTTCTGAAGTGCTACCAAGCTTTCGTCTTTCTTTCCTACAATCCCCCCCCTCTGTATGAGGTCGGCATCAATATTCACCTCACCGATATCATTGACAATAACCGCAAACTTAATACCACGTTTATTAGAAAGAATATGGTTCACTAATGTCGTTTTTCCACTGCCCAGATAACCGGTCAAAAGCAGTATAGGAATTTCTTTTACTCTCATATAAAATTCAATATTACTTTCACAAAGGTATAGAATGATTAATTTCCAAACAATAGAAAACATCTTTTTATACCTTATAAACAAAAAAGACTCTTTACATACCCCCAGTTAGAATCCATTAAAATTCAATTCGCAGTGCAACATTTTTCAAAAAATGCTTTAAATATTCCAAGAGTATAACTATATTTCGCAAAACAAATTTATAATAACAATGAGAAACAAATTAGCACAAAAAATCAAATTAGGCGCAGCCTTGTTATTGATGGCGGGAACTTCAGCCTTCGCACAAACCTCCAATCAAATTTATACACCTACTCCTGAAAATATAAAAGCACGGCAGGAATTTCAAGATAATAAATTCGGTATATTCCTTCATTGGGGCATTTACAGTATGACCGCCCAAGGAGAATGGTATATGAACACTCACAACATCAACCGTAATGAATACGCCAAACTGGCATCCGGATTCTATCCTTCGCGCTTCGATGCTGCCGAATGGGTTTCTGCCATCAAAACCTCCGGAGCCAAATATATCTGTATTACCAGTAGACACCATGACAGTTTCTCAATGTTTGATACAAAAGAATCCGATTTTAATATCGTAGATGCCACCCCTTTCAAACGAGACATACTAAAAGAACTGGCAGAAGAATGTCAAAAACAAGGCATCAAACTCCATTTTTATTATTCACATTTGGACTGGTTTCGTGACGACTATCCGGAAGGAAACACCGGACATGGAACAGGACGTCCCAAAGGACATGGAAACTGGGCAAGTTACTACAAGTTTATGAATAAACAGCTGACCGAACTTTTGACTAACTATGGTCCTGTCGGTGCCATTTGGTTTGATGGTATTTGGGATCAACCTACCAACTTCAATTGGCAACTGGAAGAACAATACGCATTAATTCATAAACTGCAACCATCCTGTCTAATAGGTAACAATCATCACCGAACTCCTTATGCAGGAGAAGATTTCCAAATGTTCGAACGTGATTTGCCCGGTGAAAACAAAGCCGGTTTTTCAGCAGGACAAGGAATAAGTGAACTCCCTTTAGAAACTTGTGAAACAATGAACGGAATGTGGGGCTACAGAATTGAAGACCAAAATTACAAATCCCCTAAAGAATTGATACACTATTTGGTTAAGGCAGCTGGAAAAAATGCAAATTTGCTAATGAATATTGGACCTCAACCCAACGGAGAATTACCTGCTACAGCTGTAGAACATCTAAAACAGGTGGGTAAATGGATGAATCAATATGGAGAAACGATTTATGGAACCCGTGGTGGTGATGTAGTTCCTCATACATGGGGGGTATCAACTCGCAAAGGTGACCGTTTATTCATCCATATACTAGATTTGCAGGATGATGCACTTTATATACCTCTGAAGGCAAAAGTAAAGAAAGCAATACAGTTCATTTCCAAAACTCCACTTTCTTTCAAACAGGAGAAAGACGGCATATTTATAAAACTGCCTCAAGTACCTGATGACATAGATTATGTAATAGAATTAGTCATTAAACAATAAAATAGCATTCATCTTTAAACAAGCGTCTTTTATGGAAAAACAAGAATTTCTTTAGAAAAAGAGAGAAAATGTATTCTACACAAATCAGAAAAGAAACATGAGTAAGCTACATACATTACTCTTCTAAAAAATAATTCGTCCTTGGATTATGGAAACCCAAGGACGAATTACTCTTAGTTTGTGGAGCTGGAGGGAGTCGAACCCTCGTCCAAACGAGGAAGCCATACGCTTTCTACATGCTTATCTTCGCCTAAATTTTCGAGTATAAGCAGGACCGAAGCCACCAACTTATACCTTATCCTCTAAATTTTCGTAAGAGACACGAGGCGGATCTCTAACTATTCCCGATTTTACTGCACCACTTGATCAAACGCTTCGGAACAAGAGCTTTTGAGTGATGTCTCGTTTCCACCACTTTGGCAGAAATAAAGCTAATCTACTATGATTCGATTAAGCAGCAAGAGCATAATTTTCGTTGCCAGATAAAATTTTGGAAACTGGGATTATAGTGCCAATCAACCACGCACTGCATGCTTACATACCACTTAGCCACGCTGTCAAATCCAGTCAACCCCGTACTGGTAACTCATAAAGAGATTACAAATATACACACACTTCTGTTAATATCCAATTATTTATTCATTTATTTAGCGCATTTTAATGAGAACAATGTATCTTTGAAAATAATTTTTCTAATCCTAACAGATCAGACAATATGAACAAAAAATTAATGGTATTGTGTATGAGCAGTATGATACTGGGAGGCTGTATACCCTCTCCCAAGAAACAAACGGAAGCAATTACAGTTGAAGAAAATCCGAATATGATGTATATGTTGGTAGGCAGTTATGCAACTCCGGAGGAAGAAGGTATCAAGGTTTATAACTTTGATGAACAAAATGGCAACTCACAATATATCAGCGGAATAAAAGGAATATCCAACCCATCTTTCCTCATCCCGTCGGCTGATGGAGAAAGAATATATGCTGTAGGGGAGGATTCCGGAAAAAGTTCTACCGCCAATGCCATCAAATTCGATAAAGAACAAAAGAGACTAACTTTGCTTAATTCTCAACCCACTGACGGCGGTGCACCTTGTTATATAACTCTCAGCCCGTCGGAAAAATTTGTCTTGACAGCAAATTATATGGGAGGTAGTATTACCGTTTTCCCACTAGATAAAGACGGCAAATTAAAATCCGAAACACGCCTTATTTCCTTTACAGGAAATAGTCTTGACAAAGAGAGACAAACACAGCCACATTTACATTGTATAGAATTCACTCCAGACCATAAATATCTACTTGCCAGTGATTTAGGTACAGACCAGATTCATGTATTTCCTGTTAGTGAGAATGTAACTGATGGTGTATCCCATTCCTTGCTGAATGAATCCGAAGAATTTAATATAAAAGTAGAATCAGGATCAGGACCACGCCACATTTGTTTCCATCCGAACCAAAAATTCGCTTATTTGATTAATGAAATCTCAGGAAAAGTTATAGCTTTCTCTTACGACAAAGGAAAATTAAACACCATACAATATATAGAAGCTGACACAGTGGGTGCCAAAGGTAGCGGAGATATTCACATTTCACCTGATGGAAAATTTCTGTATGCATCCAACCGCTTAAAAGCAGACGGTATCGCTATTTTCTCCATAAATCAGGAAGAAGGAACATTAACAAAGACAGGTTATCAGCTTACTGGTATCCATCCACGTAATTTTATTATCAGCCGGAACGGACGATACCTGTTGGTGGCCTGCAGAGACAGCAACTCCATACAAGTATTTGAAAGAGATTCCCAAACAGGGCTACTGAAAGACACAGGCAAAACAATAAAAACCAATAAGCCTGTATGCCTAAAGTTTACCTTTTAAACAGGAAACATTGTTTTTAATAAAATAAACTGCTGTTTCCAATACATACAATGAAAGCAGCAGTTTATTTTATCAAAAACAAAACGAATCTTTATACATAAGTTTCCAAGAACTTAACATGACCTTCCACAGTCACTTTCACCTCTTTTGTTGTGGCAGGGAAAAGGATAGATTCACCGGCTTGCAATTCCAATGAGTTACCATCCCCATCAGTTACCGTACATGTACCTTCCATGCAAATATAAATTACAAATGAATCAAGTTCACTATAATCTATCGTCATATTTTCAGTCAAATCATAAACAGAAGTAGTGAAATACGGACAGGTAACCAACTCGACAGATTCATTCTGTTTCGGAGTATAATGAGTACGATAATCCTCTTCTACAGAATAATCTATGGCATCTTTTGACAATTCTGTATGCAACTCACGAGTATTGCCATTTTTATCCTTACGATTGAAATCATAAATTCGATAAGTCACATTCGAGGTCTGCTGAATCTCAGCAATAAAGCATCCGGCTCCAATACTATGGATACGTCCTGCAGGCAAGAAAAACACATCACCCGGTTGTACGGCATAATCAGCCAATGCATCACAAATAGTATTATCAGCAATCATTGCAGCATATTCATCGGGAGTAATTTTTTTACTTAATCCCGAACGCAGATGTGCTTTCCCCCCGGCATTGTCAATAACATACCACATTTCGGTCTTGCCCATCGAATTATGACGCTTCTTTGCCAGTTCATCATCTGGATGCACTTGTATAGAGAGATCGTCACAAGCATCAATGAATTTGATCAACAAGGGAAAATTATCGCCAAAACGCTGATAATTACTATCTCCTACCAAAGAACCTTTATATTCTTTTACCAACTGGCTCAAATTTTTGCCGGCTTCAGTTCCATTAGCAACAACAGACTCATCGCCTGGGACATTAGAAATTTCCCAACTTTCGCCAACCTGAGACTGTTCAATATTCAGATGTTTGAACGGGATAATCTTTTCTCCACCCCAAATGGTGGATTTCAGAATGGGGTTAAATTTAAATGGATACATAGGTGTATTAATTAATAGTTTCTAGGTTTGGATACAAAAATAAGGGAATTCTATGACTTTACCGCATAGAATCCCCTAAAATTAACAGCTATGTGTGTATATTCAAAGGTGTATTAGTAGTCTGTATTATTAGGATCGAAATTAGTCCAGCCATCCAACCAATTATCATCTGTTCCAAACGCTCCGATATATTCTACTGTCTCAAAACCGCTGCTCAACAGTGCGTCATTAAATGAAGCGGCTGTCAACACAGGGCTATCTGCATCCGGCATATAATTAACACCGATATTACGCCCGTCCTTGAATTTCAACTCATTGACATCAGTCAATACTTTATTTCCTTTCTGAGTCTTGAAAAAAGTAGAAGAATAAGACTCTTGTCCAGCATCAATGATTTGCTTGTTCACGGCATCATAAAGCACATCATCATATACTTTGTTAGCATCAGAACCGACCACCGTCATACCTGCAAACCAAATATTCTCCAACTTTATGTTTCCTGCCTTCGCCATCTCAACTGTATTACCTTTCTCACCATCAATAATTAAACCGACAGGATACCCTACAGCTACTGAATTAAAGCAATTCAAACGACTGGAACGCCGGATCTGCATAGCAGACTGAAACTTGCCTAAAGCTGAACCATTATTAGGATTGAAGCTACCGCCCGTAATATAGCTCTCATTATTAACAAAGTTGGCATCACGCCCCAACGGTCCGATAAAAGTGACATTACTAAATACGGCTGTCGTATAGGGTTCTATCAATGAGGCGTCTCCACAATTATCCGACTCAAAACCATTAGACTGAGAAGTATCTGCGATTCTCGGATCACGGATTGAAAGACAATATTGGACCTTACCGGAGAAGCCATTATCTGTATCAAACTCATCGTCCCATCCATTATAAGCCACTAGATATTTACAATTTACATTACCTCCAAACCATTCGTAAGAGTCGTCATTGGAATATGAAACCTGTAAATGATCAATGGTAGTTCCACTACCTACAGATCCAAAAGTTATACCATTAATTTCCTTATCTTTTTGAAAAGGATAACCAGCAAATTCCACACGTACATATCTCAATATACCTGAATTGTCAGCATCATCATTTCCTCCATGTTTAGTACGTGGACCTCCTTCAATCTGCTGGTTCAACACTCCCTGATTATTCTTGGCATTACCACAAATAATCAATCCCCCCAATCTCCCGGTTTACGCTGGCCTTTAGGCTGTTCAGAGGTAAAAACAATCGGAGCGTCTTTAGTACCCTCGGCTATTAGTTTGCCGCCCGGTTCTACAATCAAGGCAGCCTGTGTATCTTTATCCCCTTTGATAACAGTCCCCGGTTCGATGGTCAATACCGACCCAGTTCCCACATAAATCCATCCTTTCATCAGGTAAGTTCCTTTGGACAAAGTCTGTGTACCCTTAAAAATAAACTCCTGATCTCCATTTCCTATCACGGTACCTTTGGCATTCTCTGTTTTATCATCATCAAATAACAAGTGGTCACATGTTTTAATAGCCCCCTCAGCCCCCCATACATAAGGAGCTTCGGCATTTCCACCGTTGCCATTACCGTTTCCTGTATCAGTTTCCGGATCATCACTGCTACAAGCAACCATTCCCCCCAGCATTATTGCTGAGAATACGTAAATCATAAACTTGTCAGTTCTCATTTCCATTTGTTTATTGGTTAATAATGAAAGATTCATTCTATTTTAAAACGTATAGTTAATGTTCAAATTGAAATTACGCCCTGATTTGTATTGACGAGTAATTTGCTCCACTTTTCCATGTCTAGTTTCTTCAAATTGCTTGAAAGAAACTTTCTCCGCCAACAAATCGCGTACAGCAACCTTTATTTCCAGATTACCAATTTTTTTCGAAACACTTAAATCTACTGCATTACGGGGCATTTCATAAGAATCGGGTACTCTGACTTCATTGTCTGCGGTTCCCAAACTACGGCCTACACCAATAATACGTTTACCGATACGGTTATAAAGCAATGCAGCATTCCATCCGCTATCGGCATGTTGATAGAAGAAACCGGCATTAATCAAATATGGAGATTGACCTTGCATCGGACGGTCCTTCTCTTTGGCTCCCGGCTCAAATTTCACTTTACTTTTAATTAAAGCCCCGTTCAGACTAAGACTAAAATTACGCATACCTATAAAATCCAGATTTTTGCGTATATCCACTTCTACTCCATAATTATCCGCTCCTTTGGCATTGACATACGAATAGATAAGGTCTGTACCTCCGGATACAGTATAAGTCCATTCAATAGGATTCTTAAACCTTTTATAGAAAAGAGAAACAGAAATCAGCTCTCCACTGCTGGGATAAAACTCATAACCAAAATCTAAATTATCAATATAAGCAGGCTTTAAATTATAATTACCTTGTACATTGCTGGCAAGATCAAAATCATAATATACAGAAGAAGAAACCTCCCGAAATTCCGGACGATTCACAGTACGTCCATAAGATAAACGGAACTGATGCTTATCATTCAAACGATAAGCCGCATTTACAGACGGGAAAAAGTCATCATACGTGTAAAACACACTAGTGGGGCTTTCCTCGTTTTTCTGTGTATGGCTAACCAACTCCATTCTATTATATTCAAAACGAACTCCTGCGTATACATTCAATTTGCCCAACGGAAGATTACCCCCTACATAACCAGCACTCAAGAGATTATTGCCTTCGTAATTATTGCGCCAATCCACTTGTTCCAATAAATAAAGTCCATTCTCCCCATAATTCTTCTCTTGTAATAATTCATTAGGGACATTCATTACTTTATAAGCACCCGGCAAACCATTTTTCCAACTATAGATAAAAAAACGGGTATTATATTCACGAGCACGATGCTCCGTGTAAGCTCCAACCTTCAGGCTAGGAGTAAAAATCCCGAAAGAGAAATCGTGCTGATAATTGATGTTAGCCGACAAAATATGTTCATCCAATCGGGAAAACTCCCGATTAATCTCATTCAAGTTCTCTACTTCCAACTGATTGGTCTCCTCATTGAGTACGGTAGTATATCGACGGCGGTCCGGCATATTCCGATTGGCATAAGAATATCCAGCACTCCAATCCAACTTATCGGTATTACCCAATGTATGCTTCCCCGTAAATTGACCATTATAAGTGGTACGACTCTGATAATAATATTCCGCACTCTCTTCATAATCACTTTGTGCATCTGTTCCCTTACGGTAAGTATAGCGGTCTTTCCCTAATTGATTAAAAATATTCTTAAACTCATAGCGACTGTTACCACTGGCAGGTATATAAGTAAAATTCAGCATAGTTCCTATACGAACACTATGATTATATTGGTCATCTATACTTTTACGTAAATAATTAGAACAATCGTGAGTCATATCATAAGCACCAAACAAATTGTTATCCATATCCAGATATGTCCTATAGCTATTGCTATAGTTCACTGTTCCTAATATAGCCAAAGTACGTCCGCTACTATCCACCCAGCGACGGCTGAAATTCATATTCAGGCTAAGATCTGCCAAGGGCCTACGATCTTTAACGGTCCAGTCATTATTTAACCCATTATTTAATAAATCATAGCCATTGTTCATCGGACTAAGCACAGCATTGATTCCACCTTTCAAGCTACGAAAGCCATTATCGAAACCTAGAAAATCTGTGCCACTTCCTTTATTATACAGAAACTTTTTAAAATGAGTCTGATCATTTAAACTAGTTCCAACCGAAATAGTAAACAGATTACTGCTAGGAACATCTTTGGTATTCACTAAAATAAAACCACCACTGAAATCAGCAGGATATTCCGGTGCAGGCGATTTCACTACCAACATATTATCCAACTGCGACGATGGAATAATATCGAAAGAGAAAGCACGCGCATCGGCTTCAGAACTAGGTACGGCACTATTATTAATCCACACATTATTATACCGTTGTGAAAGCCCACGTACCATAACGAATTTCTCCTCAATTATACTGATACCCGGTACACGGCGAATCACTTCCGAAGCATCTTTATCTTGCGTCTTGGTAATCTGCTGGGCAGAAACTCCCGTTTGCATAACCAAGCTAGTACGTTGTTGGGTAATAATAGCATTCTCCGTATTCTTTTTAGCATCCGCTACAACCACAACTTCTCCTAATTGTTGATTATCCTGTTCTAGTTCTACTTTTATTTCGAACATACCGTTTATTGTAACCTCAACAGTCTGTGTACAATAAGACACATAAGATATAATAAGCTTGTACGTTCCATTTCTTAATCCTGCAAGTTCGAAATTACCATCCACATCAGTAATAGTTCCTGTATTTGTACCACTTAACTGTACAGCAGCACCAATAAGTGGCTCTTTAGTCGCTTTATCTGTTACAGTTCCTCTCAAAGCAGCCGCCTGTACGGTCAATACCAACATCAAGAGAATTATCATAAGGCTAATGCCTTTCATCTGAGCTTTCATCATACTTTTACCTTGTTATTTTTCCGATGGCAAAGATCAGATAAAAGCATTACACGTATAATACATCTGCATGATACTCTTTTTGCGTATTTATTTCAATGACGTTTCATTGCATTTTGTTGAAAAAGCTCCTACCTTTACAAATAAATTGTAAAATAGAAAAAGAATATGAGAAGTTTTGCATCTGACAATAATTCAAGTGTACATCCCCGTATCATGGAAGCATTAATGAAGGCCAATAACGGACATGCACTTGGCTATGGAGATGATCCGTGGACAAAAGAAGCCGCCCACAAAGTGAAAGAACTATTTTCACGTCCATGTGAAGCACTGTTTGTTTTTAATGGCACAGGCAGTAATACTATGGCGCTGCAAATAATGACCCGTCCTTACCATATTATCTTCTGTGCCGACACAGCTCACATTGTTGTAGATGAATGTGGTGCCCCCAGTAAAGCCACTGGCTGTTTCATGCGCACAATTCCTACTCCGAATGGCAAACTGACTCCGGAATTACTAAAACCATTTATGGTTAACTTTGGCATAGAACACCATTCTCAGCCCGGAGCAATTTACCTAAGTCAATGTAGTGAATTGGGAACAATTTATAAACCAGAAGAAATATGCGCATTGACAGAATTTGCACATCGGCATGGACTGTTTGTGCATATGGATGGTGCCCGTATCTCTAATGCCGCGGCAGCATTGGGAATGAGTCTTGATGATATATCAGGAGCATGCGGAATTGACACATTGACTTTGGGAGGAACAAAGAACGGACTGATGGGAGCCGAATGTGTAGTGATTTTCAATCAGGATTTGATAAAGGAAGCACGTTATGCCAGAAAACAAGCCTGCCAATTGGCCAGCAAAATGCGTTATATCTCTTGCCAGTTCACAGCCTTCCTTGAAGATAACCTATGGTTAACATGCGCACAACATGCCAACGCAATGGCGCAACGCTTGTACAAGAAACTTTCCACAATGCCTGATATAAAATTTACCCAAACGGTGGAGAGCAACCAATTATTCTTCATCATGCCGCGTGAAAAAGAAGATAAGCTACAAGAATATTATCATTTCTACTTTTGGAACGAAACCATAGGAGAAATGAGACTTGTTACCTCTTTCGATACAACAGAAGAAGATGTCGACAAACTGATAGCTTGCATAAAGACTCTATAATCATCTCCCGGTTCTCTATCAGGGCAGGCCTTCAGACCTGCCTGTTCTATTTCCAGTCCCTATTCCAAGGCATAAGTACCCGGTGAGGGTTTCCGGACCTGCCCCTGCCGGAGAAAAGACATGGCGGAGCCTTCCGGAGAGTTCCGTGGGAAAGGTACCCACACCCACGGGAAAAAACGGTAGA